>Ga0209009_1000075_pt1 | contig 42083 bp, 39 predicted proteins | sample BlaSpr_A8_OM3_M2_FD_187979 | JGI IMG/M metagenome (GOLD analysis project Ga0209009, IMG submission 187979) | Forest soil microbial communities from Thunder Bay, Ontario, Canada - Black Spruce, Ontario site 2_A8_OM3_M2 (SPAdes) (version 2) | ecosystem: Environmental > Terrestrial > Soil > Boreal... | reverse complement strand
AAGCGGACTTGCTGCGCGGCGCCAAACCAGCCGACGTGATCCTCGCCAACCTGCCGTACATCCCCGACGCCCTGCGCCGCGTGCGCCCCAAGGAGCTCGACTACGAGCCGGCGCTCGCGCTCGACGGCGGCAAGGACGGGTTGGATCTGATTCGCACCGCATTGGCGCAGGCGCCAACGGCGGTGAAACCCGGTGGCCTCGTGCTCTTTGAGTGCGACCCGGCGCAGACCCGCCGCATCGTCCGGCTGGCGCAGAAGCACTGGCCAACGGCCGAGGTCAGCGTGCACAAAGACCTCGCCGGACTCAACCGGGTGGTCCGCATCCAGACGTGACGGCGCGGTGGCCCGCCGACCCGTCGCACATCGCCCAGGCCGCGGAGCAGCTTCGCGCCGGCGCCGTGATTGCTTTCCCAACCGATACGCTGTATGCCGTCGCCGCGCGCGCCGGGGACCCGGTCGCGGTGGCTCGCCTCTACGAGGTCAAGGAACGCCCATCCGGCCAGCCGATGGTCTGGCTGGTGCTGGACCGGGCCCAGGTCGAACGATTCGCGGTCGTCACCGCCGCCGCGGCCGAGCTGATGGCTCGTTTCTGGCCGGGCCCGCTCACGCTCGTGCTGCCGGCTCGCGTCCCGACTGACGGACCGACCATTGCCGTGCGCGCACCGAATCACGACGTGGCGCTCACACTGCTGAGAGCGCTGGGCGAGCCGATCGCGAGCAGCAGTGCCAACCCGGCGGGGCAGCCGCCTCCGGTCGATGCCGACCAGGTCATGGCCAGCCTCGGTGACCGCCTTGACGTCCTGCTCGACGGAGGGCCATGTCGCATCGGTCAGCCCTCGACCATTCTCGACCTGGCCGGCGTGACCCCTCGCATCCTGCGCCAGGGCGCGATTCCGGCCATTGAACTGATTCGGGGATAATGGGCGGGATGTTGCAAGCCCGCACCGATCTGACCAGCCGAATCGACCTGGTCGATCCCGAGGTCGGTGCCGCGATCCGCGATGAGTTCGAACGTCAGCAGTACACGCTGGAGCTGATCCCGTCCGAGAACATCGCCAGCCCGGCCGTCCTCCAGGCACTCGGCTCGTTGCTCAACAACAAATATGCCGAGGGCTATCCGGGCAAGCGCTACTACGGCGGCTGCGAAAACGTCGACCGGATCGAGACGCTGGCGATCGAGCGCGCCAAGGCGCTCTTCGGCGCGGAGCACGCCAACGTGCAATCCCACTGCGGCACGACCGCCAACTACGCGGTCTACGCGGCCGTGCTGAGCGTCGGCGACACCGTCATGGGCATGGACCTCAGCCAGGGCGGGCACCTGAGCCACGGCAGCCCGGTCAACTTTTCCGGCAAGCTCTATCACTTCGTGCCCTACGGTGTCGATGCCACCACCGAGCGGATCGATTACGACCTCCTGGAGAGGCAGGCCAAAGAGGTCCGGCCGAAGATGCTGCTCGCCGGCTACAGCGCCTACCCGCGAATCCTGGACTTCGAGCGGATGGCGGCGATCGCGCGGGCAGTCGACGCCTATTTCTTCGTCGACATGGCGCATTTCGCGGGCCTGGTCGCGGGCGGCGCGCATCCCAGCCCGGTTCCACATGCGGACTTTGTCAGCTTCACCACCCACAAGACGATGCGCGGGCCCTGGGGCGCGATGATCCTCTGCAAGGCGAAATATGCCGCCGACATCGACAAGAGCGTCTTCCCGGGCAGCCAGGGCGGACCGCACAACCACGCGGTCGCCGGCAAGGCCGTGATGCTGGCGCAGTGGAAGACGCCGGAGTTCAAGTCCTACGCGCAGGCGGTGGTCAACAATGCGCGGATCCTCGCCGAGGGTCTGAGCCAGCGGAGGTTGCGGCTCGTCAGCGGCGGCACCGACAACCACCTGATGCTGATCGACCTTCGACCGTTGAATCTCACGGGGAAGAAAGTCCAGGAGACCTTCGACACGGTTGGCATCACGGTGAACCGCAACTCGATTCCCTTCGACACCGCGAGCAAGTTCAACCCGAGTGGCATTCGCCTCGGATCGCCGTCGGTGACGACGCGCGGCATGGGCCCTCAGGAGATGAGCCAGATCGCCGAGATGGTCGCCGAGTTGCTCTTCAACCTCGAGGACCGGACGGTGCATGAGCAGGTGCGCGCCCGCAGTCGGGCGCTGTGCGAACGATTTCCGCTGCCGTATTAGCGGGCGTCGGCGTCTTCAGCGACCCGACCTTCTGGTCTGATTTCTCACCGTCCCGATTCGGCCCGGCGGTCGTGCCGTTTCTCGCGGCGCTGGTCTGCACAGCGATTGCCGTGCTTCCCGCCCGCTGGTTGGCGTTCAGGCTCGGAGCCGTCGCTCAGCCGGGTGACCGTTTCATCCACCGGCAGCCTACGGCCCGACTTGGTGGACTGGCCATGTACCTCGGGTTCGGGCTTTCCGCCGCGCTCTTCTCCACGAGTTCCGCCACGCTGGGATTACTGCTGTCGGCGGCGGTGATCACGACCCTGATGGTCTTCGACGACATGCACGGGGTGCGGCCCCTATTCAAGCTCTTGTTCCAGGTGGCCGCGTCCTTGCTGGCCATCTTGGTGTTCAACATCTACATTCACTTCGTCAACCTGCCGGGAGGCCACATCATCAACTTCTCGCTGGTGGCCGCCGTCCCGCTGACGCTGCTCTGGTTCGTCAGCCTGGAAAACACCATCAACCTCATTGACGGCGTCGATGGCCTCGCGGCCGGCGTCGTGGCGATCGTGGCGGCAACCTTATTGTTGGCCGCCATCAACCGGGGCGAAACCGATATCGTCATCCTTGCCGGCGCCCTGATCGGCGCTTGCGTCGGCTTTCTGCTCTTCAACTGGCATCCGGCGCGGATCTTCATGGGCGACAGTGGGAGCAACTTCCTCGGGTTCACCCTCGCCGCGCTCTCGGTGCTGTCCGTCGCAAAAGGCACGGTCGTCCTGGCCTTGATCGTGCCGGTGGCGGCGCTTGCCATCCCGATCGGCGATACCGCCTGGGCGATCGTGCGGCGGCGGCTGCGCGGCAAATCGATTGCGACGCCGGACACCGAGCACCTGCACCATCGCCTCCTCGATTTCGGCCTGAGCCCACGCGAGACCGTGCTCGTCTTCTACTTCGGCACGGCCATCTTCGCCGCGGTCGGCCTGGCCATCTACGGGCACAAGAAGGTGCTGCTCGGGGCCATCCTCTTGATGCTGCTGGGGATTGCCATCATCGTGATCCGGCGGTTCCGGCGAAGCAGTCGGGGTTGAGCTCGGTTCGGGCCCGCGCCGGATGGCGCCGCGTATTCGGCCTGATAAGCTTGGTACGGTTGAGGCCTAATTCTGGGAGGCAGTGATGGCCCCGACGGAAAAGCGCAAGGACCCCAGCATGCTGGCGGCTTTGGGCCTCGCGTCCGGCATCGGCCTCCAGCTGGCAGCTTCGGTGTTGGTTGGGTTGGGCCTCGGCTACCTCGCCGACCGGGCATTTCACACGTCGCCCTGGTTCCTGTTGGTGGGGTTGCTCCTCGGAGTTCTAGCCGGGGGCTATAGCGTCGTGCGAATGGTGATGAAAGAGATGCGTGGAAGTGAGTGACCTGCGCCGGTTCGAGGTGACAGCGTCGCTGGTATTGGTCGCCTTCCTGTTGGTTGTCGCCGGCGGCCTGATCGCCGTCGGTCACCCCCGCGCCGTCGCCGGCCTGGTCGCGGGCGGGCTGCTCGGCCTCGCCAACATGGTCTGGATGGTGGGAACCGCCAAGCGTTTCGTCGGTTTCGCCCCGACCGCCCGAATGCTTCAGGTCGCGGCCGCCATCCGGTTTCTGACCATTGCCGTCCTGCTGGGTGTCGTGCTCATCGTCAGCCGCGTCGACCCGGTGGGCGCCGTGATTGGCTACGGGTGCTTCCCGATCGCAGCCGCGGTCGCGGGGTGGCGCATCATGCGCGCCCAGCCAGGGATGACTGCATGATCGCCTTGCCGCTGCTTCAAATCGACGTTACCCATCCGACGATCAACGTCGCCGGTCTCGATTTCAATACCGACACGATTCGCAACACCCTCATCGTCTGCGGGGTCCTACTGATCCTCGGGGTCATCCTGCGCAGCCAACTTCGAGTCGGCGTGCCCACCCAGCTGCAGAACGCCACGGAGGGCGTCGTCGAGTACATCAATAATTTGACCGAGGAGACGCTGCAGGGTCGAAACGTGACGCTCGGCCCGCTGGCGATCACGCTCATCACCTTCCTGCTGATCGCGAACTGGCTGGGGCTGGTGCCCGGGCTCAAGTCGCCGACGAACGACTGGAACACGACGCTCGGGCTTGCCTTGATGTCCTTCGTGCTGGTGCAGTACTACAGCATCCGCAGCCGGCACTTCGGCGGGTACCTCAAGCACCTGCTGCTGGTGCCGCCCTATTTTCCGCTCTCCGTCATCGATGAGCTCGCCAAGCCGATCACGCTCTCTTTCCGACTCTACTTCAATATTTTTGTCGGCGAGCTGTTGCTCACCCTGATCATCGTGCTGATCCCGACCTGGATCTCATGGCTTCCGGGGGTGGCCTGGACGCTGTTCAGCCTCTTCATCGGCGCGGTGCAGGCCTTTATCTTTACCGTTTTGACCGTCTCGTACGTCGCGATCGCGACCGAAGTCCAAGAAGAACATGGATAACCACTAAGGGAGGATTGGATTGGAACGCGCAATCGTTTTGGGTGCCACCGTCATTGCCTTCGGCCTGCTGCTGGGACTGAGCGCCCTGGGAGCGGGGATCGGTGATGGGTTGGTGTCGAGTCGCACGGTTGAAGGGACGGCTCGGCAGCCCGAGATGCAGGGACGCCTGTTCACCCTGATGGTCATCGGCATCGGGTTCATCGAGGCGCTGCCCATCATCGGATTGGGGCTCGGCCTGTTCTTGATCTTCGCCAACCCACTGCTGGCCCAGATCACCGGGAAATGACCCGTCTCGACGCCGGCCTGCTGACGATCAACGGGACGCTGATCGCCCAGCTGGTGATCTTTCTCCTCGTGTTGGGTGTCCTCTACCGGCTCGCCTGGGGACCGCTCCTGCGCATCCTGAACGAGCGCCGGGCGCGGATCGCACAGGGCGTCGAGGCCACGCAGAAGGCGGTGCAGGAGCTGGAAGCGGCCGAGCGCGAACGCGAGGCGAAGCTCGAGGAAGCACGCCGGGAGGCACAGGCGATCCTCGATCGGATTGCCAAGCAGGGGGAGGACCTGCGCAAGGAGCTCGAGGCCAAGGCGCGCGAGCAGGCCGAGGCGCTGATCGTCAAAGCCCGCGCCGAGATCCAGCAAGAGCGCCAGAAGGCGGTCCAGGATCTGCGCGAGCAGGTCGCCGACCTGGCGGTGATGGCCGCCGGCCGGATCATCGGCGAGAGCCTCGATGCCAAGAAGCATCGCGAGCTGATCGAGCGCGCCATCGAGGAGGCGGAGATTCGTGCCTGAGGCGAGCAATGTCGCGCGTCGCTATGCGTCCGGTATCTTCCAGCTAGCCCAGGAGGAGAAGACGATCGATACCTGGCGCGCCGAGCTGACCAAGCTGGACGAGTTGCTCCAGGACGACGTCCTGGTCGCCGCCTTTCAAAATCCAGCGGTCGGCGTCAAGCGACGGGTGGAGCTGGCGAAGCTGCTCGCTCCAGAACTGCGGCCCGAGACCGAAAACCTCCTTCGCTTGTTGGTCGAGCACCATCGCACCCGGTACATGCACGAAATCCGAGAGGCGTTCGAACGACTGGCCGACGAGGCATCGGGCATCGTGCATGCCAGCGTCACAACCGCGATTGACCTGGGCAAAGACGATCGCGAGCGCTACGAGCAGGCACTGGCGCGCAAGCTGGGCCGCAAGGTCAACGTGAGGTTCACGACCGATCCGGCCGTTGTCGGGGGCGCGACGATCCAGATCGGGGACCACCTTATCGACGGCACCGTACGAACGCAACTCGCGCGGTTGCGGCAGGAATTATTGAGCTAAAGGGTAAGGAACAGCATTGGGCATCAAGTCAGACGAGATCAGCAACCTCATCAAACAGCGCATCAAGGACTTCGACGTCCCCATCCTCTCGGCGGACGTCGGCATCGTCACCGAGATCGGTGACGGCATCGCGCGGATCTATGGCCTGCGGAACGCCCAATCACTCGAGTTGCTCGAGTTCAAGGGCGGGGTCAAGGGCATGGCGCTCAACCTCGAGGAGGACTCGGTGGGCGCTGTCATCCTCGGGCCCTACGAGGAGATCCGCGAGGGCGACGAGGTGCGCACCACCGGCAGTGTCATCCAGGTGCCGGTCGGCGACGCGCTGATTGGCCGGGTCGTCAACGCACTCGGGGAGCCAATCGACGGCAAAGGTCCGATCCAGACAACCGAAACGGCTCCCGTCGAGAAGGTGGCTCCCGGTGTCATTACGCGGCAGCTCGTCGACACGCCGCTGCAAACCGGGATCAAGGCGGTGGATGCGATGACCCCCATCGGCCGGGGTCAGCGTGAGCTGATCATCGGCGACCGGCAAACGGGGAAAACCGCGATTGCGCTCGACACCATCATCAACCAGAAAGGGCAGGACGTCATCTGCATCTATGTGGCAATCGGCCAGCGCGCTGCCACCGTCGCCCAGGTGGCTGCCGTGCTCGAGGAGCGTGGCGCGCTCGAGTACACCATCATCGTTTCCGCGACCGCCAGTGAGCCGGCGCCGCTGTGGTACATCGCGCCCTACGCCGCGACCTCCATGGGCGAGTACTTCATGGACAAGGGGAAGGACGTACTGGTGGTCTACGACGACCTGTCGAAGCACGCCTGGGCCTACCGACAGATCTCGCTCTTGCTTCGACGTCCACCCGGGCGCGAGGCCTATCCCGGCGACGTCTTCTACCTCCACTCCCGCTTGCTCGAGCGATCGGCACGCATGAACAAGGAGAACGGAGGCGGCTCGCTCACGGCGCTGCCGATCATCGAGACCCTCGCCGGCGACATCTCGGCCTACATCCCCACCAACGTCATCTCGATCACCGATGGACAGATCTACCTCTTGACCGATCTTTTCTATGCGGGCATCCGGCCGGCGATCTCGACCGGCCTGTCCGTCTCCCGGGTTGGTGGCGCCGCCCAGATCAAGGCGATGCGGCAGGTCGCCGGCCGGCTCCGCCTCGACCTCTCGCAGTATCGGGAGCTGGCGGCCTTCGCGCAGTTTGCCTCCGACCTGGACAAGCGGACGCGGGACCAGCTGGAGCGTGGCAAGCGGATGGAGGAGCTGCTCAAGCAGGACCAGTACCAACCGATGAAGGTCGCCCAGCAGGTGATCGTCCTCTTCGCCGGCGGGAACGGCCTGCTCGACGACGTTCCGGTCGACAAGGTGCGACAGTTCGAAAATGAGCTGCTGCGGTTCTTGAGCAGTTCGCATCCGGGCGTCGAGCAGACCATCGCAAAAGAGAAGGCGCTCTCTCCTGACACGGAAAAGCTGCTCCGCGGGGCGATCGACGAGTTCAAGCAGTCGAGCCCACTGGTCCAGAAGGCGGAAGAGAAGCCGGCGGCAAAAAGCGAGGCGCCGCCGCCAGATGGAAAGGGACCATTGCAGGCTGCCCGGCGCGCGACCGAGCGCGAGACCGCCAAGGAACGCTAGCGGCACATGGCCACCCTCGCCGAAATCCGCCGCCGGATCGCCAGCGTGAAGAACACGCAGCAGATCACGCGCGCCATGCAGGCGGTCGCGGCCTCGAAGCTGCGCCGCGTGCAGGCTCGCGCGGAAGCGGCGCGACCTTACGCCGACCGAATGGCCGACGTCCTGGTCGAGGTGGCCAGCCGGGTGACCAGCTATCAGCACCCCTTCCTCACCGAGCGGCCGGTCAACAAACGGTTGCTGATCCTCGTTTCCTCCGACCGCGGCCTCGCCGGCGGCCTGAACGTTAACGCGTTTCGGGTGGCGCTTGGCTACATCCGGCAGGGCGACACCGTGCTCGACACCATTGGACGAAAAGGGCGCGACTATTTCCGCAGGTTGGGGGTGCCGATCCTGGCCGAGGTCTCGCAGGTCGGCGACCGGCCGCAGTTGAAGGACATCTTGCCGGTGATCACGGTGGCGCGGGATGAGTATTTGCAGGGCAATGTCGACGAAGTGGCGCTGCTCTATACCCACTTTGCATCGGTCAGCCGGTTGGAGCCGACCATCAAGGTCCTGATCCCGGTACGGGTCCCGGAGCGGAAAGGCGAGGGTCCGCGGATCGACTACATCTATGAGCCGGAAGCTGAAGAGGTTCTCTCGCAGCTGCTGCCGCGCTACGTCGAGGCCCAGGTCTACGCGGCGGTCCTGGACAACCTGGCCAGCTTCTACGCGGCCCAGATGGTAGCGATGCGGAACGCGACCGACAACGCCGGTGAGCTAATCGAAGACCTGACCCTGCTGCGCAACAAGGTGCGGCAGGCGACGATCACGAAAGAACTGAGCGAAATCGTGGGTGGCGCCGAAGCGCTCACCGCCGGCTAGGAGGCATCAATGGCAATCGCAGAGAAAGCAGAGAAAAAGCAAGAGAAACCAAAGAAGCAACGGACCGGGCGCGTCGACCAGATCATCGGTCCGGTCGTCGACGTCGTCTTCGAGGGACAGGATCTTCCCGAGATCTATCACGCGCTCGAGATCGATCGCGGTAAGCAAGGACGCCTGGTGCTGGAAGTCCAGCAACATCGCGGCAATGATGTGGTGCGAACCATTGCGATGGATTCGACCGACGGCTTGGTTCGTGGCACGGAGGTCAGGGACACGGGCGGCCCGATCACGGTGCCGGTGGGGAAGGGGACCCTCGGGCGGATGATGAATGTCATCGGCGATCCGATCGATGGCAAGGGCAAGATCGAGTCAGAGACCCGGCTCCCGATCCACCGTCTCGCGCCGCCGGTCAGCGAGCAGGCGACGGACACCGAGGTTCTGGAGACTGGGATCAAGGTCATCGACCTGGTGACCACCTTCGCCAAGGGCAGCAAGATCGGCCTCTTCGGTGGCGCCGGCGTTGGCAAGACCGTCATCGTCATGGAGCTGATCCGCAATATCGCCACCGAGCACAGCGGTTTCTCGGTGTTTGCCGGCGTCGGCGAGCGCACCCGTGAGGGCAACTCGCTTTGGCTGGAGATGAACGAATCAGGGGTCATCGACAAGACGGCCCTGGTCTTCGGCCAGATGAACGAACCGCCGGGGGCGCGCGCCCGAGTTGGGTTGACCGGCCTGACGCTGGCCGAGTATTTCCGCGACGAGTTCGGCCAGGACGTGCTGCTCTTCATCGACAACGTGTTTCGCTACATGCTGGCGGGCAGCGAAGTCTCGGCGCTGCTTGGTCGTCTGCCATCGGCGGTCGGGTACCAGCCGACGTTGGCCACCGAGATGGGTGACCTTGAGGAGCGGATCACCTCCACCAAGAAAGGATCGATCACTTCGGTGCAGGCGGTCTTCGTTCCCGCCGACGACTACACGGACCCGGCGATTGCGACGACCTTCGCCCACCTGGGCGCCACGGTGAGCCTGTCCCGCGCCATCGTCGAGCGCGGCATCTACCCCGCGGTCGATCCCCTCGATTCGTTCTCGCGATTCCTCACCCCCGAGATCGTAGGAGAGGAACACTATCGGGTGGCCCGCGGCGTGCAGCAGGTGCTGCAGCGCAACAAGGAGCTGCAGGACATCATCGCGATCCTCGGTCCGGACGAATTGTCCGAGGACGACAAGGTGCTGGTGGCGCGGGCCCGTAAGATCGAGCGCTTCCTCTCGCAGCCGTTCTTCGTGGCCGAGATCTTCACCAACCGCCCTGGCAAGTACGTGCCGCTGAAGGAAACCATCCGGGGCTTCAGTGAGATCCTCGAGGGCAAGCACGACGGCCTGCCGGAACAGGCGTTCTACATGGCGGGCACCATCGACGAGGTGGTGGCGGCTGCCAAGGGTGAGGCCGCCCCGAGCGACGAGGGCAAGCCGAAAGCCGAGCAGCCCAAAGACGAGAAGCCCAAGGACGAGAACGAGAAGCCCAAAGCGGCAGCCTCAGGAGATCGGACCAAGTCCCAGAAATAACGATGGCCGAGAAGAACAAGCTCCACGTCGACATCGTCACGGTCGAAGGGCGTCGCTTCAAAGGCGATGCCGACTTCGTCGTGGCGCCGGGGTCGGAGGGGGAGCTGGGCATCCTGCCGCGGCACATTCCCCTGTTGACGCCGCTCAAGCCCGGCGTGGTCAAGGTGCGCAATGACAACGAGGAGCAGTTTTTCTTCGTCTCCGGGGGATTCCTGGAAGTCCGGCCCGACGAGGTCACCGTCCTGGCCGATGCCGCCGAGCGCGCGGAGGACATCGACGAGTCTCGGGCTGAGGAAGCTCGCCGCCGAGCGGCGGAGCTGCTGCAGTCGAAGCTCTCCGATGCCGACCAGGCGGCTGCCTCGGTCGCCCTGGCGCGCGCTGAGGCCCGGCTGCGCCTGGCCGAGTTGCGCCGCCGCCGCCGGACCTAACGCCAGCAAGTCGAATCTGACGGTGCCGTTGCACCGGAGCATGGCCGCCGCTTACGAGCCGCCAGTCTCCGATGAACGCGGTCCGCTTATCGTTCGACCATCCTGGGGGGCTATTGACTGGTGGCAGCTGCCAATCTCCGAGATCCTGGGGCTCCTACTACTCGCCGGTAGCCTGAAGCTGTTCGGCAGGTCCGACAAAATGACAGCGGTCGCCGTCGCCTTTAGCCTTGGCGGCCTGTTCCTCGTCTTGTATCCGGCGTATCTCGCAGCGTACGGCTTGGGTACACGGATCATGGTCACGGCTGACGCAATCTTGATGACTCACTGGTTCTGGTCAACAAGTAGGGTTGCGGCAAGAGACATCGTCCGGGTCGTCCGCTGCTCGGTTCAACCCTTTCCAGCTGGCCGCGGCCCCCATCCTCCCGTCCCAACCGTGTTCGCTTTTTCTGGGAGTGGACGCTGCGTCTTGTCGCTATATGCAGAGCGATGGAGGCAGGCCGACTTAGACCGGATCTGGCGCCATCTGAGGGTCGTTCCTGACGGCTCATGGGATGACGTGATCCAGGACCGGGACCTCGATGCGACGTTCCCCGGAGCCTTTTGAGCCTCTCCCGAGGTTACCCTCAAGGGCTGCCCAGACTGATACCCTAGTCGGCTAGTGGCCCAACTCCTGATCGAGGGGGGAACTCGATTGGTCGGGCGGGTCCCGATCAGTGGCTCCAAGAATGCGGTCCTCCCGATCCTGGCTGCCTGCCTGCTGACCGACGAGGAATGCCGGCTCAAGAACGTGCCGCGCCTCGAGGACGTCACGACCATGAAGAAGCTGCTGGAAGGCATGGGGGTCCAGATCCGCTGGCTGGATCCACAGCAACTCCAGATCAACGCCGAGCGGCTGGCCCGGAGCGAAGTACTGGCGGGGATGGCCAACAAGATGCGAGCGTCGTTCCTGCTAATCGGTCCGCTGCTGGCCCGGCGAGGCGAGGCGAGGGTGCCGAAGCCAGGTGGGGATGACATCGGCATGCGCCGCGTCGAGCAGCACCTCCACGGTCTGCGTTTGATGGGCGCCCATGTCGAGCTTGTGGACGGCGAGTATGTCGCGCGGGCTGACCGTCTGAAAGGTGCAACTATCCATCTCGACATGCCGACTGTTACCGGCACTGAGAACCTGATGATGGCCGCCGCTACCGCCGACGGCTTTACCACCATCCACAACGCCGCCCGTGAGCCGCATGTCGTCGACCTGGCGATGTTCCTCGGCAAGATGGGCGCTCAGATCAACGGAATTGGCACCGATGTGCTGCAGATCGAGGGCGTGACCGAGCTCAGCGGTGCGACCCATCGCGTCATCCCCGACAACATCGAGGCGGGTACCTACGCGTTCGCGGTTGCGGCCACCGGCGGCGAGGCAGTCCTCGAAGACGTCGCGACCGCGGATCTCCGGGCCGTGATGCTGAAGCTGCGCGAGGCCGGCGTCGAGGTGGAGGATCAAACGCACAGTCTCTGGGTACAGGGCAACGGCCGGCTGCAGCCGGTCGACGTCACCACCTGGCCACACCCCGGATTCCCCACCGACCTGCAGGCGCCCTTCGTCAGCCTGATGACGCAGGCGCACGGGAAATGTGTCATCTCCGAGGCGGTCTTCGAGAACCGCTTCCAGCACGTATTGGAATTGCGCAAGCTCGGGGCCGACATTTACGTCGAGGGTCGCAGCGCCATGGTCGCGGGCCCCAGCCAGTTGCACGGCGCATCCGTCACCGTGCCCGACATTCGATCGGGGGCGGCGCTGGTGGTGGCGGCACTCTGCGCCACCGGTACAAGCACGCTCGACAACATCTATCATCTCGATCGCGGATACCAGGACATCGTGGCCAAGCTCGAGCGCCTGGGTGCGCACATCACCCGCGTCGGCGGCCACCCGGGCGACGTGGACCTTTCCAGGGTCGTGGGGGATTGAGGCCGAGTGCTCTCCAAGAAGATTGGCATCGACCTGGGGACCTCGACGGTCCTCGTCTATGTCAAAGGTGAAGGGGTCGTCGTCAACGAGCCGGCCTTGATGGCGACCGACGGCAAGGGCGGGCGAGTACTGGCGATCGGACGGGCCGCAACCCAACTCGTGGGCCGCGGCGGAAAGGCGCGCACCGTCCGACTGATTCGTGATGGCAACGGGGTCGACTACGGCGTGGCGGGCGCCATGCTCCAGCACCTGATCGGCCGCATCGTCGGGCGGCAGCGGATCTTCCGGCCGGACGTCATGCTCTCGGTGGGGCCGATGGTGACGGGCGTCGAGCGCCGGGCCGTCCTGGAAGCCACCATGCAGGCGGGCGCCAAGACGGCGTACCTGATCGACAAGCCGATGGCCGCCGCCATCGGGGCGAAGGTCGCGGTCTCCAGCACCGACGGCATCGTCGTGGTCAACCTCGGCGCCGGCTCGACCGAGATGGCCGTGATCGTGCTCGGCGAAATCGTTGCGATTCAATCGATCCCGACCGGCGGCGAGGCGCTTGACCGCGCCATCGAGGCGTCCATCGCGGAGACGCGCGGCGCCCAACTCAAGCCAGGCGACGCCGAGCGCCTCAAGCTCGAGATGGGTTCGGCCATCACCCCCGCCAACGAGACCTCGATCGAACTCAACGGCGATGGCGATCTGCGGCATGCCCCGCTACGCGTCTCGAGCCGCGAGGTGCAAGCCGCGATCCGAGCGCCGCTGGAGGCGATCGTTGCCGGCCTGCAACGCCTGCTGGCGCAGGTCCCGGAAGCGCGGCTTGCCGCGGTCAACCGCAACGGCCTCGTGCTCTCCGGGGGCGGCGCCCAGTTGCCGGGGATGGCCGAGTTTCTGGCGGCCCGCGTCGGCATCCCGGCCCGGGTGGCGCGTGATCCGCAGAGCTGTGTGGCCGTCGGGACGGGCATGGCGCTCGACAACATGCAGGTCGTCCGACGAGGACAGCACTACATCACATGAGTACCGAACGGCGCCCATCATCCAACGTCGCGATCCTGCTCGGTGGCGGAGTGCGGGAAGCGCTGATGGCGCAATCGGTGTTGCGCGCCTGCGAGGGCGCGACGGTGTTCGCGTCGGCGGACGCCATCGGGACCGTGCTCGAAATCCCATCGATCGGCCGCGCCTCCGTCTTCGATGATTCGCCACCGGAACTCTGGCGCGTCTTTCGGCGATTGCGCACGGGTCCGGTTGGGACCGTCGTCATTCCCTACCCGGCACGCTACCTTCACCTGGCGCTGGCCTACTTCGCCGCGGCGCCACGCCGTCTGGTGGCAGCTGGCAGCCACGATTGGCTGGCGACCGTGCGGGTGCGGACGACAAAGGATCTCCATCCGGTCGAGGCCAACTGGCGCCTGGCGGCGGTCGCCAGCCAGCGGCCGATGCTGGCGCCCGGCGATTCGCCAAATCTGCGGCCGCCAGAGGCGGTGCGGACGCAAGCGATGGCGCGCTGGCCGGCGTTCATCGGCAGCGGCCACCACCCGCTGATCCTGATTCCCGGTGGCGGCGGATGGTCATCGCAACGGCGGATGCCGACCTGGCCGGCGGAGCGTTTTGCCGTGGTGGCCAACCAATCGATGGCGGAACGCATCGTCATCGTGAGCGGTGCTGGCGATCAACAGGCCGTCCGGGAGACGCGGGCCGGCATCGCCAAGCCAACGCTTACGCTCAAGCTCGCCGAAATGACGGTCGACGAGGTGGCAGTTCTCAGCGAGCTCAGCCTTGGGGTCGTCGGACACGATGGCGATGCACTCCACGTCGCGGCAGCCGCCGGCGCCCTCGTGATCGCGACCGCACGCAAGCCCGACATACCGCCGATCGGCGATCGCGTCGTGACCCTGTGGGCCGATGACTTCGAACGGTTCCCTGCCCGGCGGGTGCTCGAGGTCCTCTCGAAGCAGGCGCGGATCGATACCTACGCCTGACCCCGTTGGCTCCGGCCGCACGCGACTCCGCGTTGGCATGGACACGGGGGCGCTGGGCGATGGCGACGCGACCGGCGTCGGCCGGTACATCCAGGCGCTGATCGGCGCATTCCGCGAGAGCCATAGCGTCGACCTCACCCTCTATCCGGACCGCGGGCCTCGTATGGTTGGGCCGCAGGTCGCGCTGCCGTTGCGCATGCGTGGCGACCGCGTGCAGCTCGTCCATGGTCCGGCGAATTCGCTCCCATTGTTCGGCTTCGGTCTGCCCGGTGTGGTGACGATTCACGATCTCGCCATCTACGATCACCCGGAATGGTTTCCCGCGGGACAGTGGTTCGCGACCAGGGTCGTCGTGCCGCAATCCGTCCACCGCGCCCGCGTGGTCATCTGCCCCTCAGCTGCGACCAGGCAGGCGGTGGTGCGTCACTTTCATGTCGACCCGCCGCGTTGCCGGGTGATCCCGCACGGGGTCGAGACCGAGTTCAGCCTTCCGGTATCGAGCGTGGTTCGAGCCGAGCTGACGGCGCGCTACGCACTCCCTAATCGCTACCTGCTGCAGGTCGGCACCGTGCAGCCGCGCAAGAACTACGTCACCAGCTTGCGCGCGCTGGCGCGCATCCCCGTGGAGCAGCGGATTCCATTGGTCGTGGTCGGTGGCTTTGGCTGGAAATACGACGACGTGGTCGACGGCGTGCGCCAGCTCGACCTGGACGAGTGGGTGCGATTCGTGGGCTACGCGGGGATACACGAGTTGCCGGGCCTTTATCAAATGGCGCAGGCTGTGCTTTTTCCCTCACTGGACGAGGGATTCGGCTTGCCCGTGCTGGAGGCGTTTGCCGCCGGAGCGCCGGTGGTCGCCTCGAATGCCGGCGCCATCCCCGAAGTCGCCGGCGATGCCGCCCTTCTCGGCGCGCCTGGCGACGACGAGCTGCTGGCGCGCAACCTCGTCCGCCTGCTCACGGACGGCGCGCTCCGCGCCCGTCAGGTCGCAGCGGGCCGGGCGCGTGCCGCGCTCTACACGTGGTCGGCGAGCGCCGCCGCGCACCGCGCCGTCTACGAGTCCGTCGTCAGCGGCTGACCCGCGCGCGCCACCGCGTCCAGCACCGCCCAGGTCTTGGCGGCGGCGGCCTCCCATGTGAACTCGGCGCTGCGGGCGGCGCCGGCGGCGATCAAGCGGCGCTGGAGGGCGGGGTCGTGCGCGAGCTCGAGCATCGCCTGGCTCCAGGCGCCCGCGTCGTCGGGGCTCAACAGGATGCCGGCGGTGCCAATGATTTCGGGCAACGCGCCGGCGGTCGATGCCATCACCGCTGTGCCGCATCGCATCGCCTCCAGCGCGGGAAAGCCGAAGCCTTCGAATCGGGAGGGCAGGGTCAGGGCGATGGCGCCGGCGTAGAGCGCCGGCAGGTCATCGGGCGGCACGTAGGGCAACATCCGGACCGCACCCGCCGATCCTTCCTCGTGGCCCGGTCCCGCGATGACGAGCTCTGCCGTAAGACCCCGGCGACGCGCCTCGTCGAAGGCGCGGCACAACATGCCCAGGTTCTTGCGTGGGTGGTTGCGGCCGACGTACAGAAAGTACGCACCGCCGATCCCCAGCCGCCCCAGCACCTCCTCCACTCTGGACGGGTCCTGCGGTCGCATCCGCGGGTCCACACCGGAATGCACCACGCTGACGCGCCCCCCAGGTACGTGGTAGAAGCGCGCCAGGTCATCGGCGGTCGATTGCGAAACGGCGATCAGGCGCTTGGCTCGGCGCGACGCATAGCGTGTCGTGGCTTCGAGGTACCAGCGCGCGGTGCGTGAGTAGGAGGTCGGCTCGCGACGGTGGCCGACATCGTGAATGGTGACCACGGATTTCAGGCCGAGCGCGAAGGGCAACACATGGCTCGGAATAAACGTCACGTCGGGCCGATCGTGACGGAGCGCCTGCCGCAATCGCCAGTGGGTCCACAGGCGTGGGAACGGGATGCCGCGCCACTCGACGCCGGCCGGCAGCCAGGGGGGCGCGTCGATCGCATTGGCGTAGACGCGCATGATGCGTGGCCCGCGCGATACGGCTAGCGATTCGATGATGTTCCGGGCGTAAATTTCGGTTCCCGTCGCGACGCGACGGATTGCGGGGGTACCGTCTATTCCGACTAGCACGGTTGGCCTGCGCTGGCGCGCAAGGTGAGTTGCGCGGTGACTTGAGCGCGCCGTTGTGCCGTCCAGCCGGCCCATCGCGCACTCGGGCAAAATTCCATTGCCCTCGTGTGCGCGTACAGGCCGGCATTCGGCACCGGCGCGTTACGCGCGAAAGCGCGACTCGGCCTGCGGCCTCGTTCTTCTGCTAACTTGCGCGAGTGGCTGGTGGCAATGTTGTGCCGGACGGTATAGCTATTGACCTTTTGTTCGCGGCGAAGCCATTCACGGGACTCGAGCATCACGCGCTCCACATCCTTCGCGGGCTGCACAGGGTGGGCGCGTCGGTCGATGTGCTCGTGTCGGCAGATGTGATCGCCGACCTCGGTGACGCCGCCGAAGGGCACCGCATCGTGCCCTTTCCGCACGTCCCCCGCGGGCTTCGGTTGGGCCGGGAACAATGGGCGCTCCCCTGGCGCTTCGGGGCCTCGCCACGCGCGCTCCACCTGCTGCACTCGGTGATGGGTGTGGCGCCGGTGCTCAGCGCCGTTCCGCTTGCGCTGACCGTGCCCGACCTCGCTTATCGGATCCGCCCTGAGGACATGCATCCGCGCGCGCGCTGGTACTTCGGGGCGCTCGGCCCGCGGAGTATTCGCAAGGCGCGGCGTGTCATGGTCTCATCGCAAGCCGTCAGCCGCGAGGTCATCGATCTGTACCATATCGCGCCGGAGCGGGTGGCCTACGTCCCGCTGGCTGCCGACTCGATCTTCATCCCACGGTCTTCGATCGAGGTGGCTGAAGTACGAAAACGGTTCGGGCTACCCGAGCACTACGTGCTCTACGTCGGAACCATCGATCCCCGCAAGGACCTGCGGCGGCTGCGGGCCGCATACGAGCTGCTGCCATCGGACCTCGCCGATGACTCGGCGCTCGTCTTTGTCGGCCGGACGAACCGCGGAGCCGAGCGGCTCGCCCGCGAGCTGCGCAAGGCGGGACCGCGCGGCCACGTCATCGGCCTTGACTACGTCCCGCGCGAGATGCTGCCGGCGATCTACAGCGGCGCCTCGATCTTCGTCTATCCGTCCCGCTATGAAGGCTTTGGCCTGCCGGTGCTGGAAGCGATGTCGTGCGGCGCGCCCGTGATCGTCTCCTCGGCCGGCGCGCTCGCCGAGCTGGTCGACGATGCGGGCGTGGTCCTGCGCACGGAGAGCGTGGAGGAGTTGACGCAAGCCATGGAGCGGCTGCTTCGCTTCGATGCGGAACAGCTGCGGCTGCGGAACGCCGGGCTTACGCGATCGAAAGCGTTCAGCGTCGAGCGGCTCGGCCGTGAGACCGCGGAGGTCTACCGGCAGGCGCTCGCCGCGTGACGCGCTTCACGCTGCTGGGGATCCCGGTCGACGCCCTGACAGAAGCGGAGGCCGTGGACTGGGTGGCGCGCGCCATCGCGGAGGGGCGTCCGCGCCTGGTGATCAGCGTCAACCCCGAGCGGATCATGCACGCGGGGCGCGACCCCGCCTTTGCGGCGGTGCTCCGCCGCGCCGACCTGGCGCTGGCGGACGGAGCGGGGGTGCTCTGGGCCGCGCGCCGGCTGGGACATCCGTTGCCCGGGCGGGTGGCGGGTGTCGACTTCGTCAGGGCACTCGCGGCGCGCGGCGCCACCGACGGCTGGCGGTTCTTCTTCCTGGGCGCCGCGCCGGGGGTGGCCGAGTCGGCGGGCCAGGTGCTGCGCGATGCCTACCCCGGGTTCTTCCTGGCGGGTGCGCAGGCGGGTTCGCCGGAGCCTGGGGCTGACGCCGCCACGACCGAAGCGATCCGCTCGAGCCGGGCCCAGGTCCTGCTCCTCGCCTTCGGCGCTGCGGCCGAGGAGGCCTGGCTGGCCCGTAACCTGGAGCGGTCGGGCGCGATCATCGGCCTTGGGGTGGGCGGCGCGTTCGACTTCATCTCGGGGCGGGCCCGGCGAGCACCCCGCTGGATGCGCGAGCGCGGGCTGGAGTGGCTCCATCGGCTTGGCCGCCAGCCCTGGCGATGGCGCCGCATGCTGGCGCTACCACGCTTCGTGCTCCGCGTGCTGGCCCAGCCCAGGGGCGACGGTCCGGCCGAAGGAAGTCCGTGACCGGACCGTTACTCTCCTGACCGTGATCGCCGCCTGGCTTCGCCGTGTGACCAGCACGGTCGTACTCCGCACGCTGCTCTTCGCGGCCGTGTTCAGCCTGGCCGCGGTGCCGCCTCTTGACCCCGATTTGTGGTGGCACCTCGCCAACGGACGGCTGATCGTGACCACCGGGTCGATTCCCCACGTCGACGTCTACTCGTTCAGCGCCGCCGGCCAACCCTGGGTGATGCACGAATGGCTCGCCGATCTCGGCATGTACCTGCTCTACCAGCTGGGGGGGGTGCCCGCGCTGGTCGCCATCTTCGCCGCGGTCGTCACGGGGGCAGCCGTTTGCCTATACCTTCTGCTGCGGCAGACCGGACTCGCGGCGAGCGCGGCTGCGGCCGTAACGTTGGTGGGCGTCCTCGCCGGCTCGACGGCCTGGGGGGCGCGGCCCCAGCTTCTCAACGTGCTTCTCTGCGGCCTGTTGCTCCTCGGCCTGATGCGCTACCGGGTGGGCCGGCTGCCCGCGTTCGTGTTGCCGCCTTTCATCTGGTTATGGGCGAACCTTCATTCCGCGTTCCTGGTGGGCATCATCATCAGCCTGCTCTTTCTTGGGGGTGAGATCGTCGATAGCTGGCGATCGCGAGCGGACGCGATGCCGCGGCGCCGCGTGGCCGCCCTGGGATGGGCGATCCTGGCCGGCGCCGGGCTGGCATTCGTCAATCCGTTCGGCATTCAAACCGTCCTCTTTTCGCTCGGCACGCTGACCTCGCCGTTGATCCAGAACAACATCCAGGAATGGGCATCGCCCGACTTTCATTCGTTGGCGGGGATGATGTTCGAGGGGCTGGTCTTCCTGCTGCTGGTTGGCCTCGCGACCGGCCGGGTCAAGGCTCGGACCAGTGAGTGGCTGATCGCCTTCGCGCTTCTCTATCTGGCGCTATCGTCCCAGCGACATGTACCGTTGTTCGTGCTCGGGGCCGCGCCATTGATGGGTCGGTGCGCCCAGGCGGTGCTGGGACAGCTGGCGGCCATGTTACCGCCGGTACACGACCGGCCTGCGGCTCAGGCCGCCTTCCGTTGGGCGCCGACGCGGCCGGGCAGCCCCGGACTCGCGTTGGGCGTCATCAACCTTGTCCTCCTGATCGTCGTCGGCGCCGGCATGGTGGGCTACCGCGCCCTCCCCAACCTCCAGTCCGGCCGCGACGCGCAGGCAATCAGTGCCGCCCTCCCGGTCGAGGCGACCGATGCTCTCCAGGCGCTCGGCCGGCCAGTGCGGGTGTTCAATTACTACGACTACGGCGGCTATCTGGTCTGGCGCCTCTTCCCGCACGGTGGGCGGGTCTTCATCGATGGCCGGGTCGAGGTCTACGGCTCGCAGATCTTCAGCCGCTATCTTCAGGTCAGTTACATGACGCCGGCCTGGCCCGACGTGATCGCGCAAGCCCATCCCGACGCGATCATCCTGCCCAACGCCCATCCCCTCACAGGGATCCTTCGGCAGGACGCAGCCTGGCAGGTCCTTCGCCAGGACGCGGTGGCCACAGTCTTCACGCGAGTAGGCTTCGCACCATGAGCCTGGCGTCATCCGTCGAGATCAGCGCCGTGATGCCCGCCTTCAACGAGGAGGCCAACCTGGAGCAATCGGTGGGGCGCACGGCCGCCGCGCTTGCCAGCCAGGCCCGGGCCTTCGAGGTTATCGTCGTCGACGACGGCAGCCGGGACGGAACGGCCGCGGTGCTCGAGCGGCTCAAGGCGATCCATCCGAGCCTGCGGGTCGTGCGCCATCCGGTGAACCGCGGCTACGGCGCGGCCCTGCGATCCGGCTTTGCCGCGGCTCGCTATCCGTGGGTCTTCCTGATGGATGCCGACAACCAGTTCGATCCATCCGACGTCGCTGCGCTGCTCGCCCGGGCGGCCGACGCCGACATCGTCGCCGGCTACCGCAAGCAGCGCCGGGACCCGCTGCCCCGGCGGCTCAACGCGTGGGCCTTCTTTACGCTGGTCACCATCTTGTTCGGCCGCCTGGCTCGCGATGTGAACTGTGCTTTCAAGCTGATGCGCCGCGACCTGCTGGAACGGATGGAGCTGCACTCCGAGGGAGCCCTGATCAATACCGAAGTCTTTGTCCTGGCGCGCCAACTCCACGCGCGGGTGGTGGAGGTGCCGATCCAGCATTATCCGCGGACCTCGGGCCGCCAGACCGGGGCCAATCTGCGCGTCGTCGTGCGCGCCTTCAGTGAGCTGCTCGCCTTCAAGGCCGAGATGCGGAAGGTGGAGAAGGCGGCGTGAACCCCGAGATCTCGATCATCATCCCGGCGTTCAACGAGGCGCAGCGACTCCCTGCCACCCTCGACCAGGTCGAGGCTTTCCTCAAGACCTCGGGCCTCAGTGCCGAGGTGATCGTGGTCGATGACGGCAGCCGGGATGCCACTGCCGAAGTGGTGCGGCAGCGCGCGGCGACCTGGCCGCAACTGCAACTGGCGGTGTCCGATCGAAACGCCGGCAAGGGCGCGGCGGTGCAGCGCGGGATGGCGCAGGCGCACGGTCGCTATCGGATTTTCAGCGACGCCGACCTGAGCGTCCCGATTGATGACCTGGAGAAGCTCTTGCGACCGCTGCGCAGCGGCGCGGGCGTCGCCATCGCGTCGCGGGGGCTGAGGGATTCACAGGTCGAGCTGCACCAGCCCTGGTACCGGGAGACGATGGGAAAGATCTTCAACCGCCTGGTCCGGGTCTTCGTGCTCGGCGGTGTTCACGACACGCAGTGCGGCTTCAAGGCCTTCACGGCGGAGGCCGCCGATCGGGTCTTCCCGGCGCTGCAGACCCGCGGCTTCGGCTTCGACGTCGAGGTGCTCTATCGCGCCCAGCGCGCCGGCTACCGGATCGTCGAGGTGCCGACCCGCTGGATCAACTCACCGCAGAGCCGGGTCCATCCGATCCGGCACTCGACGGTGATGTTCCTCGAGCTGCTCGCCATCCCGGGGCGCGTCCGCAAGCATCCGACTAAGGGCATCGATCGTCAGGATGCAAACCGGGCGTCAGCCTGAGGAGCTGATAGGGGCCGACCTGCGATCGCGCGATGGTGCGGGCGGCCAGCCACTGGTCGAGAAAGGGTGATCCGGGAACCGAGCTGAGGTTCCACGGCTCTCCGGTACTGGTGGGACCGAGCACGGCGAGGGCGACGCCGGCTCGTGCGAGCTGGCAGGCGATGGTGCGCTCGCCCGACTCGGTGTTGGTGAGGCCGGGCAAGGCCTCGTAGTAGACCGTGCCTGGATTGCGGGCACTGAGAAAGTACAGCGTCGTGTCGTTGAAGGTGACGAGGTCATTGCGCTGCAGCCCCACCCAGATCGGGCCGCCGTCCGGGGTCAGGGCATCGATGTCGCGAATCACCTCGGCCAGTTGCGAGGTCGGCATCCAGGCGCGCTCGCCGCTGAGGCCGCTGCGCGGAATGCCGGCGGCCGCGTGCGGCTGCGACAGATCGCGATACACCAGGCCGCCCGCCGCCACGCACAACATTAAGATGCCCACGACCGGCACCAGCGCCTGGACGGCCCGGCTCGGAGGGGTGGAACTGCGGCTCCGACGCTCGAGCAGGAGCGCCAGCAGGATGGCGGTCACCGGCCACGCGTCCATCGCGTGGATCCCATCGGCTCGGGTGCGCACCCAGGTAAAGAGGAGCACGCCGCTGACGAGGAGCGCCGTAAGGCGCGCCCGCTCGTCCGCGGACCATCGCTGGCGATACGCGCGAACGAGCGCCCACACCCAGATCGCCGCGAACGCCACGCCCAGCACGATCACGACGGCCGCCTCGTCGCCACTGCCGAACGGAATGCGGCGTGCCTGCGGGTACAGGCTGGTCGCATAGGTGACGAGGTCGAACCATACCGGCGTGATCCCGCCCATCAGTACGGTCGCGCCCCACAGCCCCGCTGCGATGCCGACCGCGCCGAGCGTATAGGTCAGCAGCCGGGCCCGACCGGCGCGGTCGTTCAGGCCCATCGCCGCGTAGCCGGAGAACAATCCCGGCCCGAGCGCGAGGGCGAATTCGGGGCGGGAGAACGAAGCCAGGCCCACCAGGGCACCGGTCAGCAGCGGCCATCGTCGTTGGTCGCGGTCGAGGCTGTACAGGAACGCCAGCACCGCCGTCACTCCAATCAGGTTGGCGAGAAAGGCGGAGTTGAATGCAGGGACCGAGATCGGCACCACGCTGATGAGTCCGGTGAGGAGAAGACGGATCCCGCCGCGCAGTCCGAGCCGGCCGGTCACGGCATAGGCGACGACGGCGAGCAGGGCGAGCACCACCACGCCGAGCGCACGTTCAACCATGACGTTGACCGCGACGGCCTTGAAGGCGGCCGCCAGGATGTAGGTGTCGAGGGGACCGTAGGTGATCCAGTAATCCCGAAAAGGAATCTGGCCGGCCGCGGTGAGCGCGGCCTTGGTAAGGGTGACGCCCTCGTCGTAGCGGTCGAGCGGCGCAACCATGAAGCGGACCGTCGCCAGAACAAAAAATAGGATGACCGCCATCGTGTGGACGATCACCGCCGGCGACGGCCTGTTGGGCAACGCCGGAATGCGCGAGGGGATCGACGCCGGCTGCGGCAATGCCATGCTTGGCTACCCCCCGGTCACGCGGTAGATGCTGACGGCGCCGTGTCGATAGACCGCGCGGAGATAGGCATGGTCATCCGGGTGGAAACCTGTCGCCACCTCATCGGGTCCCCAGTAGAGCAGCGTCAGACGATTGGTGGCGAGAAACGTTTGCACGGCGCTATCCGGCTGATCGGCGCTAAGGATGGCCGAGACGTTGCGGATCTTCTGGAAGTAGTCGAGGGTCTCGCTGTAATGGCCGACATAGACGGGGACACCGGCCCAGGCGGGGAGCAGCTGGCCGGCTGCGGGGGCCGACAGGGCGCGGTCGCCAGCCTGGTGATGCGACGAAAGCCACTGCATCGCCTGCCAGGCGTCGTCGTTGATGTAGGCCTCCGAGAAGGCTCCTGATGCAAATCGCAGAGCGATCGCCAGCACGATCGCGGAAGAGAAACAGCACACGGTGACGAGGATCACCTGGATGCGGCGCGCCCGAGCCCGGCGCAGACGAGCGGTCAGGGTCGTTAGTCCGACCGCTGCCAGGATACCGATCGGAACGAAGAGTGCGTCCAGCAACCGGCGCTGGATATTGGCCACGTTTGGTAGATAGAGCAGCGCCGTCACCAATGGCGGCCATACCATCATCAGCGCGAGGCCCCGGTCGCGGCGGCGCCAGGCGACCGTCATCCCAACCATGGCGAGCACCAGGGGCAGGCCGAGGCTAAGCGCCAGACTCACCGGACCCGGCGCCTGGTGTCGCCACTGCTGCGCCCATTGCGCGATCGTCGGATCGCGGAAGAGGATCCAGGCGTTGTAGGCCAGCAGCGGCAGCGTGGCGGCGAAGGCCGCCGTCTCGGCGGCGAGCGCCCGCCACGAGGGGCGCTGCCCCCAGAGGAGCAACACGGCGCGGTAGCCGACCCAGATGACCGCGAGTACCGGGATCATCTGCGGGTGAATGGCGGTGAGCGCGATCAACGACACCGCTGTCAGCGCCAGCGGTCGCCAGCCGGGCGCCTCCACGATCGTCAGTAAGCCGAGCAGCGCGGTAATGATCAGGGCCGTCGCCCAGGCGAAATGTGGAATGGCGAGGATCGAGTACCACCCGCTCAGTTCGGGGAGATGCAGGTCGAGCGCCTCGACGCGGCTGCCGAAAATCGCGGGATTGCCGGCGGCTTGCGCCAGGAAGCCGGCGCCGGAGCCGAGAACCACGAGCACGAGTCCGAGGTTTACGCGGTCGGGTGGCAGCAGCCGGCGGCAGAGGCGCTCCGCGGCGAGCACGAGGGCGATGGCGCCGCTGATCCCCGCCAGGTGATAGGCGGCGATCATCGGCACATGCAGCAACCCGGCCAGGTGGCCGAACAGCAGATAGAAGCCGAAGAGGAAGACGCCTCCGTGCGGCTCGCTGGTGTACGGGTCGTTCCAGAGCCAGGATCCGTCCGCGCCCTCGCGCATCTTGGCGAGGTAGGTCGTGGCGTCGTCGGCGATGAAGAAGAAGCCGGCGAAATGATGACCGGGCGGCGTCCACAGGTAGGCGAGCAGGTAGGGGAGGAGCGAGAGGGCGGCGATCACGGCCGCCAAGACCAGCGCGAACCGGATGCGCCGCGTGTGCGGCGCGGGCGCCGGCGCCGGCCGGGCTAGCGGGAGCGCAGCAGCCATGGCGCGCTGAGGAACAGGATCACGGTGGCGAAGAAGATCGTGTTGGCGGCGAGGAAGACCAGGGGGTCCATCGTCTGGGCCGCGCGGAAACCCGTCTGACCAAACGCTGGACCTACGGGCCACCGCGAAAAAACGCTGAAGAGCAAAAGGACACCAGACAGGGCGGCGGTCGGCATTGGCGGCCAGTCCCGCTCCGCGAGCGCGATCACCGCCAACCAGATCAACGGCAGCACGATCACCAGGTGGTGCGTCCACGTCACCGAGGACAGCAGTGGGATCAGGGGGATGAACGCGGCGCCCCGAGCCTGTGCCGTCTGCGGTCGCGTTTGCCACCACCACCAGCCGATCAAGATGGCGCCGGCGGCGATGACAAGGACGGAAACCCACGACAACGCGATCCAGGGCTGGGTGTAGGGATTCGAGCTCAGCGTCCGGTCGAGCACGCCGGCGACCGATTGGTTGGCATAGAAGGCCGTTCCGCCGGCGAGCGCCGGCAGTACCTGGCCGAAGTAGGCGAGCGTGTCATGGAATCGAAGCAGGAACCCGGCGCCGGTGAGGATCGTGAATCCGCCGAGCGTAAAGGCGGCGGCGCGAAAACGGCGGTCGAGCAGCAACCAGATGACCAGGATGACCGGGGTCAACTTCAACGCGGCGGCCACCCCGATGGCGGCGCCAAAGGCTGGTTGGCCGCGAAGGATACCGACGATCCCGACCGTGACCAGCAGCAGCACGAGCAGATTCGCCTGCCCTTGCGCCACGTCGACCCACAGCGGATAGAAGGTGAGCGTGGCGAACAGCAACGCCGCGACCGCCCAGCGGGTTGGCCGGAGCCAGCGTACGACGACGATGAGGGCGGCGGCGAGCGACGCCTGCTCGATCACGAGCCAGACCGCGGCGGCGACGCCGTCCGGGAGCAGGCCGAGGGGCGCGACGAGCAGCGCGAAGCTCGGCGGGTAAATGTAGGCCGGGCGAAGCGTCGCGTCGGGGAAGGGATGATGGAGAAAGGCGGCGTACAGGGGCTGGCCGTGGATGACATCGCGGGCTGCGGCCAGGTAGACGCCGAAGTCCTGATGGTGGAGGCCGCCCTGGCCCAGGATCATGACGTAGATGACGGCGGCGACCCCCACCAGCACCGCCTGGGCAACGACGGCGGGGCGAACGCGGCCAATGATGGGCGAGGCCGGGGCTGCCCGGGCCGCGGAGCGAGGGGTCGACACTGCCCACCTATAACGACCGGGAGAAGGGGTTCCTCACACTCGGCGTTACACCGTCGTCATGGCTGGCGATCTGCCGCCGGCCGGCAGACCAGGGGCCTCGCTGACCCGGGTCGCCGCCCGGTTGACCACCCCGTTTGCCTACCTCGCCGTGCTCGGGGGAATGCAGGTCCTGCTGCTGTGGACGCTGCGTGACCACGTCGGGGTGTGGGTGGCGGCCGCCAGCACGGCTGGCGTCCTGACGCTCCTGGGGTTGCTCGTTTTCGTCGACGGTCGGTGGCGGCTCAAGCTCGGTGCCGTCGTCGCCCTTGGGGCGATGACCGCCGTCGGACCCACGCTCAACGCCGTGGTCGAGCGGACTCGGGTCGGCCTGACGATGGAGCACGATGGTTTGCTCCAGATCGAGTCTGCCGTCGACCGACTTTTGCGCGGCCAACCCATCTACGGGGTCGACTGGTCCAACACGCCGATGGCCAGGATTTCATGGGACGTGACCGCGGGCCCCAACCCAGCGCTGCACCACCTGGCGTATTTCCCTTTGACCGTGCTGGTCGGGGTGCCCTTCCGCATTCTCACGCGCGCGCTCGGGCTGCCGTTCGATTACCGCATCGTGCTGATCGGGTTCTCGCTGGTCGGTCTGCTCGCGATCCTCGCCTTGCCGATCGCCCCCGATCGGCGCTTCATGGTGATCACCGCCCTCTTTGTCAGTCCCCTGGTCACGCTTTACCTGTGGTCGGGACGCACCGATATCGAGTTCCTGTCCCTCGTCTTGCTGAGCCTGGCGCTGCTCTCGCGCGGACACCCCGTCGCGGCCGCCGTGGCGCTGGGCACTGCGGTCGCCCTCAAGCCGTTCGCCCTGCTGGCCGTTCCCTTCCTGTTGCTGGTGCTCCTCAACCGGTGGCGAGTCGGACGGTCACGTGCCGAGGTCGGATTCAGCCTCGCGGGGCTCGCGCTGGCGCCCGTCGTCACCATCCTGCCGTTCTTGATCGCCAACCCGCAGGCCTTCTGGACCGATGTCGTGCTCTACACCAGCGGGGGCGTTCGCGACGCCTATCCAATAGTGGGCTACGGCTTCGGTGAATTGCTGTACCGGCTGCACGTCGTCGCCCATCGCACGGATAGCGTGCCCTTCGGCGTCTTTCAGCTGATCGCCCTGCCGGCGGTGCTCTGGATCACCGGGCGCGCCTTCGTGCGCCGCCCGTCGCTCGGTCGCTGGATGGCGGGCTACGTGCTGTGCCTGCTGGCGGTCACGTTCTTCGCACGGTTCTTCAATGACAACTACGTGGCGGTCGTCATCGCCCTCCTTCTTTGCATCCGCCCGCTTGGAGACCGGCGGGTCGTTCCGGCGCTGGCGACGCAGGCTCTGCGCCTGGCTGCCTGATGGCCCTCGCCCGCCGGACCTGGGAGCCGGGATCGATACCGTCGCAGCCACGCTCGCACGCCATCGGCTGGCGCCGGCCGACGTTCGTCATCGCCATGGTGGCGCTGCTGACGGTGCCGCCGATCCTCGTCGCCGCCCTGGCCACGCCTTCGGGCAGCATCTTCAGCGGCTACCTCGTCATCGCCCGCGATGCGTACGTCTACCAGGCGATGTGGCGCGACGGCTGGCACGGCGCCTGGCTCTTCCATCCGGCCTTCACCTCGGAATCGTTGCCCGGGATCCTCCTGTACCCCTGGTATCTCTGGCCAGCCCACCTCGTGGGTTGGGCCGCCGGCCCGTGGCTCTATCACGCCGCCCGGGTGGCGGCCGCGGCCGCCCTGCTGGTCGCGGTCTGGCTGCTCGTCGCCGAGCTCTTCCGGCCGCAGGTTCTGCGCCGCTGGGCCTTCGTGCTCTGTGCCCTGGGCGGCGGTGTCGGTGCGCTGCTGCCGCGCGACGTTCACCTCGGGCCCTGGACCACGCACGCAACCGAGATGACCTCGCCCGGGACCAGCGTTGCGGATCTGATATCGATGGCGCCTCACCTGCCGTGGGCACTGGCGTTGGTGTGCTGGACGATGGTGGTCGCGTTGCGGCTGCGCCGCGGCGCCGGACTCTTGCTGCCGGGGAGTGGCGTGCTCGCGGTCGTCGGGCTGCAGCTGATCTATCCACAGCTGGCCCTGCTGACGGTCGCGGCCATCGGCGGGTGGTCGCTCCTGCGGCGGCACCGCCGCGCCGTCTGGTTTGCCGCGACGTCCGCGCTGGTCCAGCTGCCCTACCTGGCGTACCTGTTCTGGGTCTGGCAAACAGCGCCGGCCGCGCTGCGCGTGATCCGGCCCTCGCTCGACGTCGGCGATCCATTCGGCTTCCTCGTGCTATCGCACCTGGTGGCCAGCGGGCTGATCGTCATCGGCCTCTGGCGCGGGAAGCTGCGCGGCGACCTGCTGCTGCCCGCGCTCTGGATCGCGGGGATGACGATCTTCATGTTCGCGCCGGGCATCAGTGGAACCCTCGGCCGGAGCTTCATGGCTAGCTCGGTGCCCTTTGGCCTGTGTGCCACCCCCGGCCTGCTGGCATTAGTCCGGCTCGTCCGCCGGCCGCACTGGCGCCGTCGCGTCCTCACGGTCACCCTCGCGGCCTCGAGTCTCTTCGGCCTCTTCAGCCTGGCCCAGCCGTACTGGATCGCGGCCTTTCGGCTCGATCCCTATGCCGAGTATGAAAGCGTCGATGAAGCGGCCCTGCTCGCCAGGCTCGCCCCCACCGTTTCCCGACGGGACATCGTGCTCACGACCTATCTCGACGGCCTCTTCGTCCCGGCGCAGACCGACGCGCGCGCCTTCGACGGCCATCCGGACATGACGATCAACGCGGCCCGCAAGTCCGCCGAGGTGCTCGCGTTTTTCGGCAGCTCGAGCGCGACCGGGCGCGCGGAATTCCTGCGCGTCAACCACATCGACTACGTGCTGACCACAAGCGCGGTCTTCCGCGACCGGCTGCGTGATGACGCGCCGCTGCGCCTGCTCGACAGCCAGGGGTCCGCCGCGCTCTTCAAGGTCGTCCCATGAGGGCCCGCTGGCAGCGATTGACCGTGGCCGTGGTCGCTGCCTTCGTGATTGCCGGCTTGCTCGTGGTCGGCCATCAGTCGAGTCTCGCCCGGCGCAGTGCGGACTTCACCATCAACTATTCGGCGGCCCTGCTGATCCGCGAGGGTTATCCCGAGGCGATCTATCAGCGCGACCAGCTCGGGCCGCTGATGCTGCGTCTCTCCGACAACGCCATCGATCCCCGCCTGCCATTCGATGCGCCGCTGGCGCTGGCGCTGCCGTGGGTGCCGCTGACGTTTCTTCCCCTGGAGCTGGCCTTCCACGTCTGGCAGATCGTGACGCTGCTCGTGCTCGTGCTCGCGCTCTGGCTGTTAGCGCGCTGGCTACCCCTCGGTCGGCACTCGCTGCCGCTCGCGTTCGCGGCGCTGCTGGCATTCCCGGCGAGCTGGGCCTTGTTCAGTGAGGGCCAATCGAGTGCGCTGCTCTTGCTCGGGGCCGTCCTGCTGATCGGCGCCTGGCGACACGATCGATGGTGGATGGCGGCGGCCGGCGCGCTGCTGCTCGGGCTCAAGCCGCAGTACCTGCCCGCGTACCTCATCCTGCTCGGGGCCCAGCGGCAGTGGCGCACGCTGGCGGCTGCCCTGTTGGGTGCGCTCGCCGTGGGGCTGAGCCCGCTGCTCGCCGGTGGGGTCAACGGCATGGTCGCCATGGTGTGGAGCGCGCTCGAGGCAGGGCAAGGGGTGGCGCGCTACAACGACAGCCTGATCGGGACCGTTGCACCCTTGCTGCCGGGCCGACTTCCGACCTACCTGGGCTTCAGTCTTTGGGCGGTCGCGCTGGCGGCCCTGGCCGTTGTCGCTTCACGTCGACCACGCGCCCACGCGATCGCATTCGCCGCGCTGGCGACCACCGTCGCCATCCTCTTCTCCCCGCATGCGCTGCCCTATGACAGCATCCTGCTGGCGGTGCCGGCGTGGCTCAGCTTCGTCCTTTACCGAATGAAGGCGATTCCAACCCCGGCGCCCGTGTGGATGATCGTCGGCCTCGCTCTCGTCGTCGACCTCGGCAGCCCGTTTGTCAGCCTGGCGCCGGTCGCGCTGCTCGCCGGCCTTATCTGGTACGGCCGCATCTATCGTCGCCGGGCGCAGGACCCTCCGACCGCGATCGCGGCCTGAACCCTGGCCGTCAGGCGGCGGGCTGTTCCATCGCGCCGGTCGCCGGGCGCTCGGGGATGCGAACCGCCAAGCGTTGTTCGTATCGCAGCATCAGCAGCAGCAGCAGCCATAACAGAAGGAGGCCGGCCAGCTTGACCGAGGTGCCGGCGAGCACCAGGGCCGCCTGACCCGGCGAATGCACCTGGAGGTCAGCCGGTAAGGGGAAAGCGCGCCGGTCCATCCAGCACATGATGTAGGCGGCGGCCACCCCCCACGCGTAGTGCGCCCCAGGACGGCGGACGGTGATCCACGCGATCGCGGTCGCGATCGGCAGCAGCAGGGTCACCAGGTGATGCTGCCAGGTCACGCTGCTGACGACCAGGAGCGAAGTGATGAGGGCGGCGACGCCCAGGCGTAGGGTCCAGACCCGCGCGACGGACGTCTCAAACGCTCGCATCGCACTAAAGCGCGGCTCGCGTGGGGCGACGCCCCGGGCCCGCGCGAACCACAGCGTGATGCCGATGACGATGACGGCGGTGGCGACGATGGCGACCTTGGCCACCGTCTGGGTCGCATCCCCAAACAGACCCGGGGCGAGCTCAACGATGCGACTCACCAGTCCGTCGATCGATCCGTTGTCCCAGTTCGCGGTGCCCAGGCCGATGCGGGGCAGCACGACCGTGAAGAATTGCCAGCTCCCGGGGGCGGCCAGCATGCTCACCACCGTGACCGCGACCAGTGCGACCCCACCCAGCAGCGCCACCCGCCAGCGACCCAACCGGGCGAACAGCGGGATCAGGAAGATCGGCGAGACCTTGAGGGAGGCGGCGGCCGCGATGAAGATCCCGGCGAGACCGGCCCGGCGTCGCAGCACGGCCCAGAGCACGGCGGTCAGCAGCAACAGCCACACGGTCGCGACTTGCTGGAACTTCAGGTTGAGATACACCGGCATGAACGTGAAGCTTGCCAGCAGGAACAGGCGCCGGCCGCTGCGCGTGAGCTCGGGGTGGATCCGAAGGATCAGGGCGAGCGCGACCAGGAACGCGGCGTGCACCACCAGCAACCAGATGCGCGCCGCGGCCACCAGCCCGAGCGAGGTCAGCGGGGCCAGCAGCAGCGCGAAGAAGGGCGGATAGATGTAGGCGACAACCCAGGATTGCGTCCCCCAGGACTGCTTGAAATCGGCATAGATGTCGGTTCCGTGCGCCGCGGCCTGGGCGCCTCCGAAATAGTTCACGAAGTCGAAGCGAAGGGCGGCCGGGGTGAGGGTGACCCACTGCACGACCGACCAGATGACGTAGTAGAGGGCGGCGACGACGACCAGCATCAGCAGCACGCGCTCACGAAAGCGTGCCTCGTAGAGTCGCCGAATCCCATACCAGGTTCGAGGGTTCATGCCGCCCGGACCTGCGCCGGCACGGCCGGCCGCCGCCGCATCCGCTGATGCCAGGCGATGACGAGCAGCGAGAAGGGGATCACGGTGAAGCCGTTGAAGTAGCCGACGCGTGCGCCGAGGAAATAGAGGAGGGGGATCACGGCGAAGCCCCAGACGGTGAGCTCGACCAGCGGGTCCGCCCAGCCGTCGAGCCGCGGGCCGAGCAGCAGGGCCATGACCGGGAGCAAGAGAACGAGGTCGTAGGACTGGACGAACGGGAGGGCGAAGAGCCAGATGATCAGCAGCGTGAGGCCGCGGGCGTGCGAATCGGGGGCGCGCCGCATCGCCCAGACGCCGTAGGCGACGGCCGCAAGCAAGGTGACCAGCAGCGCCGCCGTCTTGACCCAGCCGTGGAGTCCTGGATAGTAAAAGCTCTCGACTGACGCGATGTCGGGCTGAAGACCCTGCACCGCCTGCCACATCCGCGGAACCTGAAGCGGCCACTCGAGAAAGCGCCAACCCATGATGGCCGCCATCAGGCCAAAGGCGCCGGCCGATGCCACGATGAAGCCCGAAATCGCGCGGCGAGCCACCGCGGGCTCGAGGAGCGCGAGCACCAACGCGAGCGGCAGGCCGATGTTCGGCTTGACCCAGACCAGCGCCAAGACGGCACCGGCCAAGAAAGGCCGTCTATTGTGAGCGAGCCACCAGGCGGCGATGAAAGCGCCGAAGACGACGACCGAGACCTGGCCCATGAAGAGGTTGATGAAGCCCACCGCGCACAGCAGCGTGCATCCCGCGCCGAGCGCGGCCCGTTGACGGGACCAGCCCAGCATGGTGAAGGTCAGCAACGATACCGCCAGCAGAATGAGACCGAGCAGCGAGGCGTAGATGGCGTAGGCGACCTGCCAGGGGAGGTTGGTCAAGGGGGCCAGCCCGTACGCCAGCCACGGTCCTTCGGGGAAGGCCAGGAATTCGTAGTAGGCCGGGTTGCCGGGCAAAAGCCCCTGCGGCGCGTCGTAGAGCTGGTACTCGGTGGCGGCCAGCGTCGGCCAGTTGTAGGGGTCACCGTGATGGGCGACGACGGTGGCGGCGGCGAAGAAGGCGCGGAAGTCCTGCCCGACCGTCGACGACGTCACCAGCTGGCGGCCGTAAGGGATGAGCATCGCCAGCAGGAAGATCACCAACAACCGCTGGCGGAATCGCCGGCGCGTCGCGGCGCGGGTCATCCCCGTGACGTCGCGGCGTAGGCTCGGTTGTCGGGCGTGTCGCGCATCATCACGGTCGCCTGGTCGAAGGTGCCGAGCTCAAACCAGCCGGTCTGCCCCGGCGAATTATGGATCTGCCGGAGCTCGGTGATGATCGGATCGTTCGAGTGGAAGATCACCCAATTGATCTGGTACTGCTCGAGCAGTTGCGCCTGGTCCTGACCCAGCGACTGCAAGTGGTCGTAGTCGCGCAACAGCTGATCGCCGTCGAGTGCCGCGTCCCCGAAGATGAACACCGGCTGCGGCGGGGACTGTCCCGCGAGACGGAAGATCAGGTAGCCACCCCAGCCGTAGACGTTGAGCATGTGGCCCGGCGGAGGATGCGCCACCAGGAAGTCCGCCGCCTTGATGGGAAAGTCGCGCGCCACCAGCTTGCCGTCGACGCGTTGCAGCAGGCTGGGCAAGCTGGCGACCGCCACGATCGCAAGGACGAGCACGATCATGACGACGTTCGCCGCGAACGTAAGCGGCGTGGTCTTCGGCACGCGCCGCGACCAGCGCAGCGAAAGGTGCTCGCGCGCTTGCTGCGCGTAGTCGGCCAGCGCCGGGACGGCGACCAGCATGAAGAACGAGAGATTACGGACCGAGTGCAGGGTGAGGCCCAGGCCAACAAGTACCAGCAGCAACTGCCGGGCCTCGATCCGCCGTGACAGCGCGAGCCCGACGATGATCAGGAAGATCATGGCCTCGAAGGCCCACATCTGGGACATCTGGAAGTTCGGTGAGAACCACTCGACGATCAACCGCTGCTGCTCCGGGCTGCCGCCCGTCTGGAATGGATAGAGATAGATGTCCCAGCCGTTCGGGTTGAGGATGGCAACCGCGATCGAGACAGCGAGGACGATGGCCATTGCCCGCAAGCGAGGGAGGGCCAGGGCCCCCGGACGCCGGATGATGTATCGAAAGGCCTCCACCAGCAGCGCCAGCCCGAGGATCCCGTAGCCGAGCACGAAGCCACCATGGAGGTTGACCCAGACCAGCATCACGACGGGGAGGAAATAAAGAGCGCGGCTTTGCCCCTCGCAAAAGCGCTTCACCCATAGATAGGTCAGCGCGCTCAGCGCGAAGGTGATCATCTGGATGCGCGGCCCCCAGATCGGATTGGCGGCCGCCACGCCGAGGGCGAGGGTCAGTCCGGCGATCACGAAGTTCACGCGGCGGTCGATCGAAAGGTAGACGAGAAGAAACCCTGCGGCGGTGACGGCACCGAAGACCAGGCTGACCAGCGGCAGCCGCCCGGCAGCGTAGAGCACCGCCACGATGACCTCGCTGAGCCACTCGTGGGTGATCCACCGGTGGTCCAACACGGTGAAGGCATAGAGTCCGTGCCGCGGCACATCGTGGTGGCTCAGGATCCAGTTGCCGGTCGGCAGGTGCCACCAGAAATCGGGATCGGTCACCGGCTGAATGGCGGCGATCAGCATCGTCAGGAAGATGGCGATGGTGAAGAAGTGGGGGAGGTCGAGCCAGCGCACGGCCCGCGCGAGAGGGCCTGGCTCGAGCGGAAGCGGGGCGGCGGAACGGGCCAGGCTTGCCAATTTAACAGGGGTGTAACGAAGCTGCTGGAAGCGCCTTGCAGGGCGCGGGCGGTCGCGGTCTTAGAAGACGAACGGAATCAGCCGGCGGGTGTGCGCCGCGTACGCCTCGTATTGCGGGTAAGTGGCGCGAAGAATCCGCTCCTCGAAGGTGGTGCGGACGATCTGGGCCCCAAGGAAGACCGCGAAGAGCAGGAGGTGCAAGCTGAACAGAGTTGGCAGCACCAGGCCGACGCCGGCGATGATTTCGCCCAGGTAGATGGGGTGACGGACCAGCTGGTAGGGTCCGCTCGTCACCAGCCCGCGCGCCTCGGGCACGATGCTGAACCGTTTGCCGAGATACGTCAGCGAGTAGAGCGCCAGGATCATGCCGACGGCGAGGCACAGATCGCTGCCGGCCAGCACCCAGACGTTGGTACTGCGACCCTGGCCAGGAATCAAGAAAAGCCCGTAGAGGACGAAGCTCCCGGTCAGCGCCGCCACGACGGCGACCGGGTTGTGGTCTTTGGCGATCGCCCGGCTCCGAATGGCGTAGATCGCGACAAGGAAGGCGAAGAAGGCGACCGTGAGGATCCGGTTCAAGAGGTACATGGTTCCGGCCCGGTCCAGGCCGCCGTGGGTCAGGGCCTGCTGGAGGCCGGCGAAGGCCAGCTGCCCCTGGACGGCCACCAGGAAGCCGAAGACGCCGAGGGGAAGCGCCCGTCCGAAGATGAAGGACGCCCGATTGCTCATCTGCTACGAGAATCAGCGTGAATTCGTCGATTTTCCTGCTATCATTGGGCCGCCAAACGGGGCTCCCGCCAGAAAGCGACGCCGTTTTCTTTAGTCCTAGTAGTCCTATATGAGTGCGATCCAGGCCACGGATGAGACCTTCGATCCATTCGTATTGATTCACCAGTCGGTCAGCGCCCGCCTGCAGGTCGTCGAGGCGGAACTGGAGATGGCCGAGACCAAATCGCGCGACCTGGAGGCCTCGCTGGAGCAGGTCCGAGAGCAGGCCGAGGAATCGCACGTGGTCGAGAAGCACCTGCTCAACAACCTCAAGCAGTTCTCTCCCGCCGAGGTGCAGGAGACGTTCGCGAACATCCGGGACACGCAGATGAGCGTGGAGCGGGTGCAGTTCGAGTACGAAGCCCTCGCCGCGCGCCGCGCCGAGCTCAAGGACCAGGGGCAGTTTCTGCGGTCCGCCAGCCAGATCCTGGCCGACCTGCAGCGGATGTACGGCGACAACGGCGGCAGGCCGGCGCCGGGCGACGGTGACAAGCAGTTCCGCGACGCATCACGCCAGGTGTTTCAGATCATCGAAGAGGAGCGGATGCGCATCGCTCGCGACATGCACGACGGACCCGCCCAGTCGATGGCCAACCTTGTGCTCCAGGCGGAGATCCTGGAGCGCCTGCTCGACCGCAATCCCAAGCAACTCGTGACGGAGCTGGGGGAGTTCAAGAACAGTGTCCGCAACGCCTTGGAGGAGATCCGCCAGCTGATCTTCGACCTCCGGCCGATGACCCTCGACGATCTCGGCCTGGTCCCAACGCTGCGCAAGTTCATCAAGGAATACGGCGATCGTTATGGGCTCGCCACCCGCTTCAATGTGGTCGGGCAGGAGCGCCGCCTACCGGGCAACACCGAGGGCGTGCTGTTCCGCATCATCCAGGAAGCGCTGACCAACGTGCACAAGCATGGCCGCGCCAAGATGGCGGAGGTCACGATGAACCTGCAGCCCTCCCGGGTCTCGGTCGTGATCAAGGATGATGGCCAGGGATTCGACGTCGCCCGCACCGAGGCCAACCTGCACAAGAACAAGAACCTCGGGCTGCTCAGCATGCGCGAGCGGGCAGAGCTGGAGAAAGGGACCCTCGAGATTCGGTCCCAACCGGGCCGCGGCACCGAGGTCAAGGTCGAGGTCCCGCTCGCCAAGCATTAATCGGCGGCGCACCTGAGTCTTATACACGCGCGTCTTTCCACACCGGGGCGCGCTTATTCGTCACCGCATTTGTAAGACAGTCGGCGACTGTTACAGGCTCGTCAAAACCTCTTGTGAGTTCTTCGTCCGCCTGCGCGTTGATTTGAGCGCAATCCAGTGTGACACTGGGTCCGTTCGATCCACGCGCAAAGGAGGTGAATTCGCATGTTAGCCAGCCTTTATCTGCGCCTCCGTGAGCTGCTCAACCGTGAGGAAGGGCAGGGCATGGTTGAGTACGCCCTTATTCTCGTCTTGATCGCGGTGGTCGTGATCGTCGTTCTGATCATCCTCGGCAACCAGGTCAAGAACGTCTTTTGCAACATCTCGGGCGGCCTCGGCCAGTAACCACCCGACGCTCTTGGGAGCAACACAAGGGAGCCTGCGCAAGCGGGCTCTCTTCTTTTTGCGCAAGGAAGAGCACTCAGCGGTAGATACATGACCCGAAGGAGCGTCACGCCGTTGGAGCGATGACGCCGATTATCAGGAGGTGAGTCGATTGGCGACTGAGGTAAAGCCGAAGAGCAACCGCATCCTCTTGATCTTCGGTGTTTTCCTCGCCATCGTGGCGTTCGGAGGGGCCTTGCTCGTTGGGCGTACCTCGGGTGGGACGACCTCGATCGGAGGAGGGACGAAGAATGTTCCGGCCGTGGTGGCCACCAAGGACATCGCGGCGTCGACCCAGATCACGGCGGATATGGTGGCCGTTCAGCAGTTCTCGCAGGACCAGGCGCCGCCCTACGCGTTCCGGGCCAAGGACCTGGTCGTCGGGAAGTACGCGGCGATCCCGATCCATCTCGGCTCGGCGATCATCGACTACGACATCGTGGCCGACCCGAGCGGGGTGCAGGCGACCAAGCAGGCGTTCCTGCCCATCCCGGCGGGCATGGTCGCCATGCAGATCCCGACCGGCGAGCTCGTTGGGGCCGGCGGCTTCGTCCAGCCGGACGACCGGATCGACATCATCGTGACGGCGTCGATCTACCCGAAGGGCACCAATCCGGCCGATGCAAGGCCGTACACCAAGACGACCTTCACCAACCTTCACGTCATCCGGGTTGGGCCGGCGGGCGCGGCGAACACCCGTGGGATTTCGTCGAGCTTGACCGTCATCGTGACCTTGAAGCAAGCTGAGGACCTCAAGTTCTTGCTCGACAACACCAACTACAAGTACGTCCTCAAGTCGGTCAAAGACTACGATGTGCCAGACGCCGATACGTCCGCGACCACCGATCAGAGCTTCATCCAGACCTTCCGCCTTCGCTAGACGCCTACAGGAAAAACGTTGACAGGTACCCCGCGAAATCGGAAGATTTCGCGGGGTGCCGTCTTTAGCCAGATGACCGCATGAGCGAGCAAATCAAAGTCCTGATCGTGGACGACATCTTGAGCACCCTGGACAACCTCCAGAAGCTGCTCTCCTTCGAGCCCGACATCCAGGTCGTCGGCACGGCGGCCAACGGCAAGGAAGGCGTCGAGCAAGCCAAGAAGCTGGCCCCGGACATCGTCCTGATGGACGTCAATATGCCGATCATGGACGGGATCCAGGCCACCGAGCAGCTGGCCCAGGAGGTCTCGGGCTCGCCCGTCATCATCATGTCCGTCCAGGGCGAGCGCGACTACCTGCGCCGGGCGATGCAATCGGGCGCCCGAGAGTTCTTGATCAAGCCCTTCAGCGGCGACGAACTGATCGCCAGCATCCGGCGCGTTTACCAGCTGGAGCAGAAGAAGGAATCATTCCTCGCCAAGACCACGGGGACAGCGGAAAAGGCGCCTGCCGCCCCACCGGACGGTGAGACAAGGCCACGGGCGGAACGGGGACAGGTCTTCTTCTTCTATTCGGGCAAGGGCGGCGTCGGGAAGTCGTTGATCGCCGCCAACCTCGCCGTGTCGATGGCCAACGAGACCAAGGGCAAGGTGGCGCTCGTCGATCTCGACCTGCAGTTCGGCGACATTGGGGTGCTCCTCAACCTGGACCACTCCCAGGGGATCACCGACCTGATCGAGAACATCGACCACATGGACCAGGAGTTCATCCGGGAAATCATGGTGGACGGCCCCTTTGGGATCAAGGTGTTGCTCGCGCCGATCAGCCCCGAATTGGCCGACCTGGTGACCGTCGACCACGTGCGGCGGATCTTCAGCGAGCTGCGCAAGATGTTCGACTACATCATCGTCGACAGCAGCGCCCACCTGGGCGAGATCAACCTCGAGGTGCTCGACCACGCCGACAAGGTGGTGGTGGTCACCTCGCTGAGCATCCCGGCGATCAAGAACACCAAGCTGGCGCTGAAGATCTTCGACTCGCTCTCGATCTCTCCGGACCGCGTCGTGCTGCTGCTCAACAAGTCGGACGCGCACTCCGAATTCAACAAGGAAAGCGTGGAGGCGAACCTCCGCTTCCCGATCGCCGGCCAGATCCCGAACGATCCCAAGCTGGTCATCAACTCGATCAACCGGGGGAATCCGTTCGTGACCACCCATCCCGAGTCCGAGATCAGCCAGCGGATCCGCGAGCTGGTGGCCAAGCTCCTGCCGACGCCGGCGGCGACGCCCGAACCCGAGAGCGCCGAGAAGAAACCCCGCAAGGGTCTGTTCGCCCGCCGTTAGGAAGGATGAGATGAATTCTCGGGCTACCGCCCGCCCTGTCTTGCTACGTTCCGTGACCGAAGCGCGTCCATTTGTGACGGACGAGCGGGGGGCCTGAACCCGGATGGGGCTTCTCGACCGCGTCCAGAAACAACAGGGTCCGGACCCGAACGCGGTTCCCGAGGGAGCCTTCGTCCCCCAGGCCGGAGCCGGCGCGGTGCGCCAGGCGATTGCCGCCGGGGCCCGCGCCCGGACGCCCTTCGAGCAGCAGGCGGAGCGAGTCAAGAACCGGCTTCAGGCGCGGCTGATCGAGAACATCGACGAGGGGGAGGACGAGGACCGCGCCCAGCGCGCGGAACGCATTACCGAGGCGCTCAACGCGGTGGTGGCCGAAATGGGACTGTCCCTGACCAAGCCCGAGAAGGCTCGCCTGCTCGACTCCGTGTTGAACGACTTCCTCGGGCTCGGCCCGATCGAGGCCTTGATCAGCGATCCAAGCATTACCGAGATCATGGTCAACGGGCCGGACCAGATCTTCGTCGAGCACAAGGGCAAGCTGACGCTCTCCACCGTGCAGTTCGAAAGTGAGGACCAGCTGCGGCGGGTCATCGACCGCATTGTCTCGACCATCGGGCGGCGCATCGATGAGGGGTCCCCGATGGTCGATGCCCGGCTCAAGGACGGATCGCGCGTCAACGTCATCATCCCGCCGCTCTCGCTCAACGGGCCGATCCTGACCATCCGAAAATTCTCGAAGACGCCCTACCAGGTCAGCGACCTGATCAAGTTCGGCAGCTTCACCGAGCCGATGGCCAAGTTCGTCCAAGCCTGCGTCCGGTCACGTCTCAACATGCTGGTGTCCGGCGGCACCGGTTCGGGCAAGACGACCACGCTCAACGTGCTCTCCAGCTTCATCCCCGAGGAGGAACGGGTGGTGACCGTCGAGGACGCCGCCGAGCTCCAGCTGAACCAGGAGCACGTTGTAACACTTGAGTCACGGCCGGCGACGGTCGAAGGTCGCGGCCGCATCGCGATCCGCGACCTAGTGGTCAACGCCCTCCGGATGCGCCCCGATCGGATCGTGGTCGGCGAGTGCCGCGGCGGCGAGGCGCTCGACATGCTCCAGGCGATGAATACGGGCCATGACGGATCGTTGACGACTATTCACGCGAACTCGCCACGCGACAGTTTGAACCGTCTAGAAACGTTGGTGTTGATGGCGGGCGCAGAATTGCCGTCCCGGGCGATCCGGGAGCAGATCTCATCCGCCATAAACGTCATCGTGCAGCAGAGCCGCTTGCGGGATGGGTCGCGAAAAATCATCGCCGTCAGCGAAGTGCTCGGACTGCACGGCGACCAGATAAAGGTGCAGGACATTTTCGTGTTCAAACAGACAGGCGTCAGCGAAGACGGCAAGGTGCATGGCTTCTTCACGGCCACCGGCATCATTCCGAAGTATTTCGACCATTTGCAGTCGTCGGGCGAAGGCGTGTCGAAGGACCTCTTCACCCCGGTGCCGGATCCAGAAGGAAAAGGAGGCAACTAAGTGTCGATCCAACTCCTCTTCGCGGCCATGGCAGCGATCGGCGCCCTGATCGTCGTGATGGCCCTGATGTCGAACCGGCAGGCGACCAGCGAGACCGACCTGCACATGGACTCCTACAACCCCGAGGGCGCCCCCAAGAAAAAGGGTGGCTTCTTCGAGAACTTCACCGAAGGCCTCAACAAGAGCATGACGCGGAACAAGGGCGGGCGCTCGTCGCGCTTGACCGAGGAATTGGCCAAAGCCGACCTCAAGCTCCGCGTCTCGGAGTACGTCATGCTGATCATCGGCCTGATCGTCCTCCTCTGCGCCGTCCTCTTCCTGCGCTTCCACAACCCGATCCTGGCGCTGGTCGGCATCCCGGCCGGGTATTTCCTTCCCGGTTTCTTCCTCAAGTTCCGCCAGCGCCGCCGGCTCAAAGCCTTCAACAACCAGCTGGGCGACACCATCGTCCTGCTGTCGAACGCACTCAAGGCCGGCTATTCGTTCGCCCAGGCGATGGCAACCATCGCCAAGAGCTCCTCGCCGCCGATGGCCGATGAGTTCAGCCGGGCGGTCCGCGAAATGAACCTGGGTGTCTCGGTCGACGACGCCCTGCAGCACATGGTCAAACGGATCGAATCCGAAGACTTCGACTTGATGGTCACCGCCGTGCAGATCCACCGCGTGGTCGGTGGCAACCTGGCCGAGATCCTGGACACCATCGCCTTCACCATCCGCGAGCGCATCCGGATCCAGGGCGAGATTCGCACCCTGACCGCGCAAGCGCGCGCCTCGGGCTACATCATCACCGGCCTGCCGTTCGCGCTGGCCCTGATCCTGACCTTCATTTCGCCCAGCTACATCACGCCCCTCTTCCACGAATGGCTCGGCTACGTCCTGATCGGGATGGGCCTGGTCTCGATCGCGATCGGCTACGGCATCATCTCGAAAATCACGAACATCCAGGTGTAGCGAATGAGCATATTTACCATCGTCTTCGCCTTCCTGGCCTTCAGCGGCATCATCATCGCGATGCAGGCCGTGACCGCCAAGCCCCGACAGGACCTGATCGCGGAACGGCTCTCGCAGTATCGCGACCATAACCTGACGCTCGACGAAATCGAGCTCTCGCTGCCATTCAGCGAGCGCTTCATCAAGCCGGCGCTGGAGCGGCTGGGCAGCTTCCTGACCGCCCGCATGGGGAAGAACCAGCAAATCGTCTTGCAGAACAAGATCAACCTTGCCGGCCGGCCTTACGGGCTGAGCGTCAACGGCTTCGAGGTCGTCAAGGTGATCGCCGGTATCATCATCGCGCTCGTCGTCCTCGCTTTCGTCGGGGTGCTCGGTGTCACCGCGTTACCGCTGAAGGGCGCTGCCCTGGGCGTCGGCTTCGTGCTCGGTCGCTTCCTTCCCGACGTCTGGCTCAACAACAAGATCAAGGGGCGCCAGAAAGAGCTGCGGCTCGCGCTCCCCAACGCGCTCGACCTGCTGACCATTTCGGTCGAGGCCGGCCTCGGGTTCGACGCGGCCATCGGCCGCCTGACGGAGAAGTTCAAGAACGCGCTCTCTGACGAATTCGCCCAGGTGCTCAACGAAATCCGGCTCGGCCGGCCGCGGTTGGAGGCGCTCGATCCGGTCGCCTTTTTCTGGGGTCCGGTCG
>Ga0209009_1000074_pt1 | contig 42149 bp, 41 predicted proteins | sample BlaSpr_A8_OM3_M2_FD_187979 | JGI IMG/M metagenome (GOLD analysis project Ga0209009, IMG submission 187979) | Forest soil microbial communities from Thunder Bay, Ontario, Canada - Black Spruce, Ontario site 2_A8_OM3_M2 (SPAdes) (version 2) | ecosystem: Environmental > Terrestrial > Soil > Boreal... | reverse complement strand
GACAGGCTGGCCCTTCGGTTGTTACGATCGCTCCCAGATTCGGCCTCCTATAGAATTTCGGCACGGTGCTCCGGGCGAGAAGTATGAAGGTATTGGCAAGCAAACCTGGCATCTTCAAGGGCGTCCGCTGCTCGCTGATCCCCAGGGGCCATTCGGCAGCCCAATTAGCGACTCGACTCGAAGCATGATCACGGAAAGTGCGCGCGATATTCTCGTCGTTTTGTACGTACCCGCCGGCGTGCCTGATCCATCCATAGAAACGGCGATGAAACGGCTCAGCGAACGCCTCACTCTCTTTGCGGGAGCGTCAGAGATGCGCACCGGAATCTGTCGCGCGAGCTAAACAGAAACGCTTAGCTTACTGGGCTGAAGAAATTCACATGAATGTTCTTGCCTGGTCGTCTGTGAAGTTCGTCTGATTCAGGTTATTCTGTTAACTTCCATTGAGGTTTGGTAGTGGCGAAATTTCAACTTGCTCTTCTCATTCACGCGCACCAGCCGGTCGGAAATTTCGACGATGTAATCGAGCGCGCCTATCAACATTCCTATTTGCCCTTCGTGGAAACTTTGGCGCGTCATCCTTCGATTCACATGGGTCTACACTATTCGGGCGTTCTGCTCGAATGGTTGGAACGCGCGCACCCGGAATATTTCGAGCTGCTTCGCACGCTGGTGAAGCGTGGACAGATAGAAATCGTCGGTGGAGGTTTTTACGAACCGATCCTGGTTGTAATTCCGTCGGAAGACAGTTTCGAGCAAATCACCAGGCTTTCGGACTACATTGAAAAGCATTTTGGTCGTCGGCCGAAAGGCGCATGGCTCGCGGAACGCGTATGGGAACCGCAGTTGCCCTCATCGCTCGCGGCGGCAGGAGTTGAATACACGCTGGTTGACGACAATCACTTCCTCGGCGCGGGATTTGAGCTGGACCAGCTGTTTGGGTACTTCACTGCTGAGGATCAATGCCGCTCGGTGAAAGTTCTGCCAGGCCTGAAAGCGTTGCGCTATCTGATCCCATTTCGGGGAGCTGAAGAAACGTCGCAATTCTTACGGCGCGCCGCGGGTGAACACTCGGGCAGTTTTGCCGCCATGGGCGACGACATGGAGAAATTCGGCGTTTGGCCCGGAACTTACGACCATTGCTATCGTGATCATTGGCTCGAGAATTTCTTCACCGATCTGGAACGCAATTCCGCTTGGCTGGAAACGAGCACGCCGATTGACGCTGTAAGTTCGCACGGGTCATTGGGACGCGCCGATCTTCCCACTGCCTCCTACACCGAGATGATGGAATGGTCTCTGCCCACGCTGGCGCGGAACCGCTACCACGCCTTGACTGTGGAGTTTGGTAATCGTCCCGCAGAATTGCCTTTCTTGCGCGGCGGTATTTGGAGGAATTTCTTCTCGAAGTATTGCGAATCGAACTTGCTGCACAAAAAAATGCAGCACGTTTCAGCCAAGATTCGCCGTCTGGAGCAAATCAGCCGCCCAAACAAATCCTTTCGAGCGGCTCGAGAGGAAGCCAAGACTCTGGTGCTGCGAAGCCAATGCAATGACGCGTACTGGCATGGAGTTTTCGGCGGCCTCTATTCACCGCATTTACGCACCGCGCTTTGGCGTTCTTTAGTGCAAGCGGAATCCAGCGCAGACTCGTTGGCACATCGCGGACGTAGCTATGCCACCGCGGAGTCCCTCGATTTCAATGCCGATAGCCGTGACGAAATCTATTTCTGCTCGGATCGCTATGCAGCTCTGCTTTCCCCTGACGACGGCGCCACGATTTCCGCGCTCGATTGCCGTCAATCGAATGCTGCGTTGATTAACTCGCTCTGCCGCCGGCCAGAGTCTTATCACGCAGCCTTGAAGAACCTTTCTGCGAAGAAGGCTTCCGGCGTCCAATCCATTCACGAACAAACACGCACAAAAGAAGCCGGCCTTGAACGTTTTCTCCAATACGACCGCTGGCCGCAGAATGCCTTTCGTTTAAAACTATTTGGCCGCGCCAAGAATTACGAAGATTGCGCGATGGTACGATTGGAAGAAAACTTCGGTCTGGCAGGTGGCCGTTATCGTCCGACAGATGTCACTGCGACAAAGGCTACGTTCGTAGCGGAAGAAAGCAACGATTGGCCGGCTGAAAAAACATTTTCGTTTTCAGTTCTCCCGCAAGGCTTCGAAATTATCTGCGACGTTATCCTGCAGCGCACGTCGCCGGGAGCAGCCTCCATGTTCGTAGGGATCGAGTTGGTCATCAACTTCCTCGCGCCTTCGGCGCCGGACCGTTATTTTGAAACGCATGGGCAGCGCTATCCGCTTCGCTGGGGTGCCTCCACACCCGCATCCGAGTTGCGCATGGTGGATGAGTGGCAAGGAGTAAGTGTGACGCTTGACGCCCCCAACGCGCAGGATTTTTGGGTGACGCCGATCGAGAGCGTCTCAGAATCGGAAGAAGGCTTTGAGCGCATCTATCAAGGCTCGCAAATTATGGCTGTATGGCCAATCGAGCTCGCGCCTGGAGCAAAGTGGACTGGGAGATTAGGATTGAAAGTGGAACAGGTGGCGCACCAAAAGAAGACTGAATAGCGGTTGATCCAACGGAAAAGCCGCGGTTGCGCTGAATCGCTAAGCTCTGCTACATTGCGCCATAAGAAAGAACGGAGGAAAAATGGCTGTATCCAAGGAATTGCTCGATATTTTAGTCTGCCCGCTGGATAAAACGCCGGTGAAATTGACTCCAGACGGTAGTGGACTGAAGTGTTCCGCTTGCCGGCGCGTCTATCCGATTCGCGACGACATTCCAGTGATGCTCATCGACGAAGCGCGTATCGAAGCTCAGTAAACGGCTGTTCGATTAACTAACGTTGGATCGCGTCGCGCGGCGCTCTATGGCGGAAAGCCAAGCGACTGGTTTTTGAATTCCACCCAAATTTTCACTTCTTTTGTTTTACTCTGCTTTGCGGCGTCGCTATCTTCGGGAAACGGCTGGTAGGGACTGAGCTCAACGGTGGCAACAACTCCGGACGCATTCGGCTTGGTTTTTTCCATGTGTTCCAAGTGGAAGCTTTTTATAGGGCCGTAATACCCATCCGGCCCCCAATCTTCCTGAAAATCCTTGAAGGAATACGTCTCCGACGGATTCCATATCCGGTAGGCCTCCTCCATACGTCCGGCAATTACCGCATCCATGAAATGCCGGATTGTTTTTTCTTCGGTGTGAAAGCGAAGCTGATAGGCGACGAAGGCCACAATAAGCGCAACAAAAACTAATCCCGTAATAATGTAACGCAGCACCTTCGATGGCGGATGCTCTTCGGTAGAATCAAACAGTCCCACGAACGCTCCTTGGAATTACAACTGGCGTTTGAATAGTATCAGGCAGCCGGCAATCATCACCGCTGAAATACCCAACAAAACTATCACGTCCATGTAAATTCCTTCAATGCCGGTGCCTTTCAGCGTGAGATTGCGCAAAGCGTGCACTGTGTATGTGAAAGGATCGATCACCGCAATCCAGCGAAGCCAGCGAGGAAAAGCTTGAATCGGATAGACCGCTCCGGAAGGGAAGAATAATAGCGTATTTAAAACGCCGAATGTGGCACGGGGCACCAGCGGGTCGTCCACGCGAACCATCAGCAAAAACATAAAACTCATCATTGCGATCGCCGCACAAGTAACCACGATTGCGAGATAAAATAGGCGCACCGGATCCCAAATCCGTGGAATTCCTGCAATCATTCCACCAATGATGGTCAGCACCATCCCGGCCATCAATCCCTTGACCGTTCCTGCGCCGATAAGTCCGGCCACCAATTCGGATTTCTTGATCGGCGTTACCAGATATCCTTCGTGAAGTCCGCGCGCTTTGTCGTCAATGAATGTTATTCCGCCACCGATCATGGCCACCACAAATATCGAAAGCGCGATTGAGCCCGCCAACAAATATTTTATGTATTCGATATAAGGATAAATCTCCACCGTGTTCAATTGAATTTGGCTGGCCAACCGCGGCTCTACATCGGGCGCGTTGAGCTGTTCCACCATTTGCTGCACCCGCTCCAGAATTGCGTTGGAGATGAATTGGTCGGTGTTGTCCTCCATAAAGGCGATTCGCGGACGGTCGCGATGGTAATAGCGCTGCGAGAAATCCTTTGGAACGTAAACCACTGCCCGGACATAGCCGTTGCGCAGATCTTCACTAGCCTTTTGCTCTGAATCGTAGTCAATCACATGAAAGGTCCGCGCATTTGCAGCAATTCCGTTGAACATCTCGCGAACCTTGAGCGCTTCCACAGAATGATCCATGTCCACGAAAGCTACTTGAACGCCCGTCACTTTGCCGCCGAAGGCGTAACCCAGCACGACTAATTGCATCAAGGGAAACACCATGGAGGTCATCATCAGCGCGGGGCTGCGGAAAAATTTGCGCAGGTCGCGTTCGATAAGCGCCCATGTACGGTTGAAATTCATGCTGCCACGTTCTCCACTGATTTCCTGAGCCCTTTGCGCTCAGCGATAAAGATGACCAATGTCATAACGGGCGCCGGCCTTCGATGCATCGCGCAAATCGCTTCCGGTGTAATGCACGAAAACGTCATCAAGCGTAGTGCTCTGCACCGAAACTCGTTTGACGCCAACGCCTTTCGAGCGCGTCAAATCCATCAGCGCTGCAATGGTTGCAGGCCCGTCGCTCGAAGTGATATGCACAACGTCTTCACGCTGCGTCACCCCGGTAACGTGGGGCACTGCCTGTAGCTGGGTAATCCAATCACTTGGCGCATTCACGAACTCAGCTTCCACGGTATCTATGGCGGAAATACTGTCCTTCAGCCGCGTAGGTGTGTCCAGCGCCGCGAGCTTTCCGTGATCGACAATTGCGATGCGGTCGCAAAGCTTGTCGGCCTCTTCCATGTAATGCGTGGTGATCAATATGGTGAGCTCGGATCGCTCGCGCAGTTTGCGTATCATCTGCCAAACGTTAGTTCTGGAAACCGGATCCAAACCGGTCGTCGGCTCGTCCAGAAACAAAATCTTTGGCGAATGGATCAGTCCGCGCGCTATTTCCAACCGCCGTCTCATACCGCCCGAAAAAGTGCGCACTAAGGCGTCTTTGAATTTGAGTAGGTCCACCGATTCGAGCAAGTCGTGGATGATCTGTCCCCGTTGCTGGCGGGGCACTCCGTAAAGTTTCGCGTGGACTTCCATGTTCTCAACGGCAGTAAGTTCGGGATCGGAAGTCAGCGCTTGAGGAATCACTCCCATGGCGAAACGCACTCCGTTAGCGTCTTCGCGAATATCATGTCCCGCGATTCGCGCGGTGCCGGAAGTCGCAGGCGTCAAAGTGGTCATCATACGGATCAGCGTGGTCTTTCCCGCGCCGTTTGGCCCCAGCAAACCAAAAATCTCCTGCTGCGCGACGTTGAAGCTGACGTCGTTGACAGCCACCAAATCTCCAAACTTTTTTGTAAGATGATCAACTTCGATCGAATTCATAGTTTCGTCCAGACCTGCATCACAGTCGCGCGAACCAGCTTTTCTTCGCCGGTGGAGGCAGCAGCACCGTCGCGGTCATTCCGGTAAACAGTCGCCGGCCGGGATTTGGAATGGCCACTTTGATGGCGAAAGTTTTGATGTCGCGCTTCGTGCGGCTCACGTCTCGCTGCGTTGCGAAGTCGTTTTCGACACCCTTGAAATACACCGGCCCCTCGATCACGTCCCCGGAAGGCAGCTTTACTCGCAATTGTTGTCCGAACGAAATGGAGTCGATGTAAGACTCTTCCACGTCGGCATGCACCCACAGATGATCCACATCTACGACCACTACGATCGGCGAGCCTTGCGCCACAACTTCTCCTTGCTTGGCTACGCGTACGGACACAATCCCGTCAATCGGAGCGTAAATTCTCGTGTAGCTGAGTTGCGCGGATACTTGCGCCGCGGTAGCGCGCGCCTGTTCTAACTGCGCCATTGTCGTGTTGATTGCGCTCTTGCGCGCATCCACTTGTTTTCTGTTCGCCTGCGCCACATCTTGTGCTGCAGCTTCAGCTTTTACCGCTTGTTCCAACGCCGTTACCGTCGCTTTCGAAATCTTCACTGCAGCTTCAGCGTGATCGCGGTCTTGCGCCGAGACTTCTCCCTTCGCGAATAGCTGCTGCAGGCGCTTGAGGTCGTCTTGGTCGCGTTCCAATTGCGCGCGTGCGGGAGCCAGTTGCGCATCTGCGGAGATGACTCTAGCCTGCGCCTCTGTCACCGACGCGCCTGTTTGGTTGTCCATCCAGGAGTAGTTATGGTTTGCTTCGTTCACTTGTTCTTCCAGGCTAATAACGTTCGCCTTCGCCGCGGCAAGACTTGCGTTCAATTCCGCGGGGTCAAGTTCAGCGATCAGATCGCCTTTTTTCACCGAGCTGCCTTCGTCCACCGTTAAATTAACAATGCGTCCAGTAATTTGCGGGCTGACCACAAACTCATTTCCGTCCACAACGCCGATCAGCGGAATAGCATTTCCTTGCGGCGTTGTGAAGTAGTACACCACGCCGCAAATTATGAAAATAACTGCGATAAACATTAGGAATTTGCGTCCAGTCATCGCTGCCTCGTTTCTCCGCGCATCAGTCCATGATCCAAAAAGTCAAGAAGTGCGTGCTTTCGCTCCTTCAACGCCTGCGGGGAAAGCACGTTGCGGCCTGACACCTGGCTCATCACGGGAGCGGCCGCGAAGTAAAAAACTGTCATGCCCAACACAGTGAAAACAGTTTGATGCGCATCCACCTTGCGAAACTCCCCTGAAGCCACTCCCTCTTCGATCAAGCTTCTAAGCCTCTTGTGAAACGGCCGGAAATATTCGCGCACGATCCACTCGAACTTCGGTGCCGTGTCCATTACTTCTCGCTGAACCAGACGCGGATAATTCGGATGCGTGGCGAAGAAATCGAAATAGCCGTTCACCCATCCGATCAACCGGTCTCGCGAACTCGTCTTAGCCCCTAACGGAGCGAACGCGGCATGGCGGAGTTGCCGCAGAAGATTTTCCATCACCGCTCGATGCAGCCGTCTCTTATCCCCAAAGTAGTAGTAGAGCATCGCTTTGTTGGCATGGGCGGCCGATGCAATTTCCTCCGTTCGCGCGCCGGCCATTCCTTGGTCCGCAAAATGCTCCTCCGCCGCGGCCAAGATGCGCCTCGCGGTCAACGGATTCTTTACTTTTCTTCGTCCTGCTCGCATTCAGTTACCTGTCCGGTTGTTATTATTTAACTAACTGGTTAGTTTAATTGCCATATTCCCCGGCTGTCAAGTTCTTCAAGCCAAGAGTTGCTTGAGACAATACGACGCGACACGATGCGCCGAACTCCTTTTTTCAGAGCCTTCTTGGATGAACACGATTGCGAGTGGAGAATTGTTACTAGGCGGTCAGCGCGCCACCCGCGCCTTCAGGAAGTTCAATGGAGTATTTGGTTCGGGACTTCTCGCGATGCAGTTCGAGACCCAGGTCGATCAGCCGGTCGATCAGTTGAGCGTAGGGAAGCCCAGAAGCTTCCCACAGTTTCGGATACATGCTGATAGATGTAAACCCCGGAATCGTATTCAACTCGTTGACGAAAATCCTGCCGCTGCGACGCTCGAGGAAAAAATCGCAACGCGCCATCCCGCATCCATCGATCGCCCCGAAGGCCCGTAGCGCGTAATCCTGAAAGCTCTTGATTTGTTTCTTGTTCAGAGGCGCAGGGATCAATAAATCTGTTCCTCCCTCGAGGTACTTTGCCGTGTAGTCGTAATATTCCCGATGCGGAACGATCTCGCCTGGAATTGAAGCGCGCAATTCATCGTTGCCGAGTACGGCAACTTCAATTTCACGCCCGGCAATGCCACGCTCAATCACTATTTTCAGTGCGAATTCAGCCGCCAGATCCATCGCATCGGAAATTTCGTTGGCCGTCTTCACGCGCGTCATGCCAACCGAAGAGCCGAGCGTGGCTGGCTTCACGAAAAACGGGAAACGGAAGGTCTTTTTAATCGCTTTCAATGTTGCCGCGCGCTTGTGTTCCCATTCTGACCGTCGCACTGTCATGAACGGAACAATTGGCAATCCAGCCTGTTCGAACAGTCGCTTCTGCACATCCTTATCCATGCCGACAGCCGAAGCCAGAACTCCTGCGCCGACATACGGCAACCCGGCAAGCTCCATCAGCCCCTGCACTGTGCCATCTTCCCCAAATGTACCGTGCAGGACGGGAAAAATAACATCGACCATGATGGTGGGGCGTCCAGCGACGGGGACGAGCGGAACCAATGTGGCAGCGGTGGGATCCGACGGAAGAATTACGCGATCTCCCGATTTCAAAACGTCCGCAAGCAGCTCCTGTGCGCCTCGGCCCACCAGCCAGCGGCCTTCTTTCGAAATGCCGATCGGCACAGCTTCATACTTCTCCGGATCGAGCGCGCGGATTACAGACGCGGCAGATGCCAGCGAAACTTCGTGTTCGCCGGAGCGTCCGCCGAACAGCACGCCTACGCGTAATCGTTTACTGGAAACCACGTTGTTGCCCAGCCTTCAGCAGTTCATAGTTCACAGAATTTTCTTTCCCAGTCCGGATAAGACGAGTTCGACGCCCAACAAAGCGGTCGTGTTGTGCAAATCGATGACCGGATTAACTTCTACAAGCTCGAACGAAACCATCGAGCGGCTATCTGCAATCATTTCCAGAGCGAGATGCGCCTCGCGATATGTGACGCCGCCGCGAACCGGCGTTCCAACGCCGGGCGCATCGGTAGGATCAACAAAATCCATATCCAGACTCACCGAAATTCCCGCCGTATCGTCGCTCGCAAATCGCAAAGCGTCGGCCATCACTTCGCGCATTCCTCGTTCATCGATGTCGCGCATGGTGAAAATGTGAACGCCTGATTCTTTCACCAAACGACGCTCTTTGGCGTCGAGATCGCGTATACCGACTAACGCCACGTTGCGCGGCTCCACCATCGGCTTGATACCGGCGAGTTCGGTCAACTCCGGAGGGCCATATCCCATGATCGAAGCGAGCGGCATGCCGTGAACGTTTCCAGATGGCGAAGATTCCGGTGTATTCATATCGCCGTGCGCGTCCAGCCAAATTACCCCGATGCGCTTGGATTCTTTGTTGAAGTGCGCCGCTGTGCCCGCCGTAGTTCCCACCGCAATGGAGTGGTCACCACCTAAAATCAGGGGCACCATATCTTCATCGAGCGTTTTCTGAACCGCATCCGCCAGACCTTTGCAGGCTTGCGCAATTTCGTCGAGATATCTGGCACGTTTTTCGCCGTAGGGTTGTTCTTCAGGCTGCGGGACGTCCACGTTCCCGATGTCTTCCACCTGGCGGCCAAGCTGTTTGAGCCGCGCATGCAATCCTGCCACACGCAACGCCGACGGGCCCATGTCCACACCGCGGCGGCTTTGTCCCAAGTCCATCGGCACGCCGATGATTCTTATTTTCTCTGGCATTTTGTTGTGGTCTTTCGCGCCCTATATCGGGGTGACCTCCATGGGTCGACCCCTTAACAAAGGGACACTAAGGATAGACGCGATACAGCATCCGAGGGAAGGGAATCACTTCGCGAATGTGCTCCGTTCCGCAAATCCAGGCCACGGTGCGTTCCAGCCCCAGGCCGAAGCCGGCGTGGGCGACGCTGCCGTAGCGACGCAAGTCAAGGTACCACTGGAACGATTCTTCCGGCAGGTTGTGTTCACGGAGTCGTTTCAACAGCGTCTCATAATTTGACTGGCGCTCGCCGCCTCCGATAATTTCACCATACCCTTCCGGAGCAATCATGTCGAAACTCAAAGACAGCTCGGGCCTCTGTTCGTCCGTGGCCATATAGAATGCCTTCATCGCAGCGGGGTAGCGATGAATGATGACCGGCTTATCGAATTCCTTGGAGATGATGGTTTCTTCGTCTCCGCCGAAGTCGTCGCCCCATTTCGCCGGGTTTCCGGCCTTCTGCAGAACCTTGATGGCCTCGTCGTAGGTCACGCGTGGAAAGGGCGGAACGATTTTTTCCAGCTTCGCTACGTCGCGCTGAATGGCAGCTAGTTCGCGAGGGCGATTTTTAACCACGGACCGCACCACGGCGCTCACCAGGCCTTCCCCGAGTTGCATCATGTCTTCCAGATGCGCGTAAGCTGCTTCCGGCTCCAGCATCCAAAATTCGGTCAAGTGTCTGCGAGTCTTGGATTTCTCCGCTCGAAATGTGGGGCCGAACGTGTACACCTTGCCAAGCGCCGCCGCCGTGGCTTCCACATAAAGCTGGCCTGATTGCGTCAGATAGGCCTTCTGATCGTCAATATAATTCACTTCAAAAAGCGTGGAAGTCCCTTCGCACGCTGCCGGCGTGAAAACAGGCGCGTCCGTGAGCGTGTAGCCCTGGCTATCCATGTAATTGCGCGCAGCGCGTTCCACTTCCGCACGAATGCGTAGAATAGCAGCCTGCCGCGGCGTACGAATCCACAGGTGTCGCCGGTCGAGGAGAAAATCCACGCCGTGCTCTTTAGGTTGAATCGGATAGGGCTCTGAATCAGATACGCGATGCACTACTTCGACGCCGCTAATGTGCATCTCGAAACCGCCCGCGGCGCGCGCTTCGGCGCGAACGGTGCCAGTGACGACTACACTCGATTCACGCGTCAGTCCCTTTAGCGCCTCGAATGCTTCCGGTTGCTCTTTTTGCGACACGACGCCCTGGATCACGCCGGTGCCGTCGCGAAAAATGGGGAAAAGAAGTTTGCCGGATTCGCGCTGGTTGTAAAGCCAGCCTTGGATCGTCACAGTGCTATCGACGTGCTCGCCGGCATGTTCTATGGTGATAATGGTTCTAGCTGCTTGCTGTGGCTGAGTCATTTACCTGCCTGTTTTCTCTTTTAAGTGGTTCAGGAACGCGAGGTACGCCCGCGCTTTGCCTCGAAATTCTCTTCCAGCTTATCAAATGTCGCGCGAACTTGTTCGAGCGTTGGGCCGCCATTCGACTGGGCTTTCAATTCGAGCACGATTGCGACCAGCTCCGGAGCGGTTGCGATTGCGGCGAGTCCGGCGTCCCAATTTATGGCGCCTTCGTAGGGCAGCAGGTGTTCGTCCTTCTCGCCATGATTATCGTGAATGTGCGTGGTTGCCACGCGTTCGCGCATGATATCGAAACTCACCTCCACGCCTTCTTCGATATGCGCGTGGCCTATGTCGAAGCAAAGACGCAAATCGTACAGGTGCGTGTCGGTGATGAAATGTTGCAGTGAAGCGGGCGCGCCGAGCTCGCTAGGCGTGTTTTCCAACGCGATGGTCACGCCACGCGCCTTCGCGAAAATGCAGAGATGTTCGAGCGAGCTGAAAGCTGCATCTAGTTTTCGCGGATCTGCGGCCTGGCGGCCGTGCCCGATGTGCTGCACCAGGAAATGGAACGGAATGCGTTCAGCCACTTCCAGCGTCCGCTTCACTTCGTCGACAGCGTCGAGGCGCCTGATGCGCTCGGTATCGGAAATCGATATGGGCACGCCGCTTTCGCGTCCAGGAGAAAGGTCGCGTTCCGTGGGTGAATGCAAGGAATGCAATTCCAAGTGATATTCGCCAAGCGCGTCAGCCAATTCACGCACCGACTGAGGTTCGCGATAGTTGAAATGCCGCGGCGAGCAAAAGATCTCAATGCTGGCGATTCCGGCCTGAGAAATCTCGGCCAGCAATGCAGCTCCCAGCGGTTGGTTGACATAGCGGTAGGTCGAAAGTACGCGTTGCATTCAGCTCCCGTGCGGTTCGTAGTAAAGAATTACTATGGTCGATGGAAAATGCAGTTCCGTCAATAGGCGTGAAAGATTGAGGTGAAAACAATACTTCGGCCAGATTCAAAATAATCGAACGGCAGCTTTTCGTTGGATGAAAGTTCAATCGGAGATAAGGACCACTAATACCAGGGCGATCAGCGCGCCGAGCAGAAGTGCAAGAGCGAGCCACACCCATATCGGACGGCGTTTGCGCATTAATCCAGGGGGCGGGGGAACAATTTCGGGGAGAAGGGGTTCGGGGGTCACGGTTTTTTTATTTTGATGAATTGGGCGCAGGCCAGAGTAGGGTTCGAGCTCGTCTTATCAGCGAAAAATTCTTCGCGCATCGTGCGATGCTAGCACTACCGCTAGGCGTTGCGAAATGATTTAGCGGCGGTTACGCAGGCGCGCAGTTTTTCGATGGCCTGTTCTACTGTGCGGGTTTTGAGGCCGCAATCCGGGTCCACCCACACTCCTTCTTTGGGAAGAATGGTCAGCGCCTGTTTGATCCGTTCGCGGACGACTTCGCTGCTGTCCGTACGGTGCGAATGAACGTCCACAACGCCGAAGCTGATATCTTTTGTAAAAGGATGGCGGCGGAAAAGTTCGAGCAGGTCCAAATCGCTGTTGGACATTTCCAGGTCCAAATTATCAACGGCCAGGTCGAGCATACCGGGATAAATTTTGTCAAATTCGCCGTAGCAGGCGTGCGTGATGAAGTAGGCATGCTGGCCGGTGGTGGTAAGTTCCATGGCTTCAAGGGCGATCGGCAGTTCTTCCGGCCGCACGGAAAGGGCGGGCTCGTCTATTTGAATGATTTTGCAGCCTGCGGCGATAAGCGCTTCCACTTCTTTGCGGACCACTTTTGCCAGCGCTAGAGCCGCGCTGCGGCGATCCGGATAAAATTCGTTGAAACTCCAGTCCAGGATGGTGTAGCCGCCCGTCAGCATTCCTTTGACCGGTTTTTTTGTAAGACTTTGGGCATACTTCCACCAGTCAACGGTGAGCGGGCTGCGCCATGCGACCTCGCCGGAAATGATGGGCTTGTGGTAGTAACGATTTCCGTAGCTGCGAACCAAACCGCTGATGGAAAAGCCAGGCAAGCGCTCCGCGAAGTAAGCTACCATATCGCCGCGATACATCTCGCCGTCCACCAGCACGTCGATGCCTAGCTTTTCCTGTTCTTCGATCCAGAATGCGGTGGCTTTACGTTCCAAATCGTGAAGGTCTTTTTCGGACATTTGTTTTTTATTAAATTCGGCGCGAGCTTTCGTCAGATAGTCCGGTTTGGGAAAGCTGCCCACCGAAGTGGTGGGGAAAAGAGGCAGCTTCAGACCGAGACTTTCCAATTTTTGGCGGCTCATGGGCGTTTTTGGCCTTCCAGTTCTGCGCGAACCTTCGACAGCAGTTCGAGTTTTGCAACGGCGCGATCGCGCGGGAGATATTCGAGGCCGGAAGAAGGCCCCAGGAAGGCGCGTTGGTCTTTTATTTTTGGCAGCATGCGTTCAACCTGGCGCGCGATCTGCGCGGGATCTTCCAATTTTGTATTTCGGCCGTCGATGACGCCCAGTCCAAGCCATTTTGGAGAACCCGCTGAAGCTACGAGATCCACGAGTTTGGGAGAATAGGTAAAGTCCAGGCCGACGATATCGACCGGCAGAGTGAGGAGTCTTTCGTAGAGCGGTGCGCAGTCGTGGAAGTAAACGTAGAGGGCGAGTTCGACTTTGCGTCCGCTCTTACGGATTTTGTGGTGCGCTTGCACCAAGGGGGCCAGCGAAGCTTCGAAAATCGCCCAGTCATTTGGATACTTAATCGCGGCGGGCTCGTCGATTTGAATCAGCTCCGCGCCCGCTTGGGAAAGCGGTTCGAACTCGCTTGCAAGAATCTCGGCGTAGGCTTCGACGCGTGCTTCCAGTGAGGCGAAGGCTTTGCACGATCCTTGGCCGGATTGTTCGCTCAGGGAAAATTTTCCGAGGGTGTAAGGACCTGTCAGGACAGGCTTAAGGCTGAGCTTTCCGGCTTTGCCTTGCGGAGTCGGCAAATGTCCCAGGGCATTTCGCGCGAAGCTGTATTCGCCGGCGACTAGATTACCCCGCTTTATGGGCGCTCCGACGAAGACCGGTTGCCGAAAATAGGTATTGGTGTCGAAGAATCGAACGAGGCCTTTGATTTCAATGTTGTCCAATTTTCCTGCGAGGTGAGAGATGGGGTCGTACCAGCGAATCAAGCCGTCCGTGGTTAGGTCGAGGCCGGCCTTCACTTGCTCGGCGATCACCTGGCGGGTGACTTCGTTTTGTACGTCGAGAAGATCGGCGTGGGATCGTTCTCCGCGATCGAGCGCGGCAATCGTTCGGCGGAGAGCTTGCAATTCCGAGGAATCGCCGATGCGCGGGTAACTTCCCGTACTCGAGAGATAGAGGCCGGGAGTCGCACTCATTTGGAGCCGCCAGCCTGAAAAACGGGAAAATGGTTTGGTTCAAAGTTCGCGATTAGAAGGGGTCGCCGGTGTTTGTTTTCAGTAAGTTGCAGAATTTCTAATCCCAAGAGTTCGCGATCAGAAATGTGTGGGTCGCGCTCTTCGATTAATGAACTGGTCCTGGAGGAGGCGCGAAGGTTTTGAGTCAAAATTTCATTTTTGCAGAATTGTATTTTTTGGCGATTTGAGCAGTTCGCCGTTGTTTGTCTTCTGAGAGTTACAGGAGATTCTAGTTCAGGAATTTGGCGATTTAACTTGCGGAAATAAGGGCTGGTTTCGCTCCACCTGTGGGCTTTTGATCCGGGGTGGCTCTGCGTGATGGACCAAGAGATTTTTAGCGGTTGGCTATCAACCTCCCCAGCGCCGTCACGACTTATCGTTCTCAGCCGCATCTTTTCCTCTTACTACAAACCTGGAGTGTAATCAGAAGCCGTTGCGAGAAGCAAGGAAATGCAATCGAACGGGTGAAATCTAAACGCGAGATTCGAGAATCGAGGGGTGAAAAAGCAGAAGATCACCAACGCAGATAGCTATTCGTATTTCAAAGCGACGATGGGATCGACGCGCATCGCCCGCCGCGCGGGAAGGTAACAGGCGGCGAACGCAACGAACGTTAACAAGAGGGCGACCCCGAAAAATGTCAACGGGTCAGTGGGACTTACGCCGAAGAGCAGGTTCGACATAAGACGAGTGAGCGCCGCTGCGGCGACGATACCGGTGACAATGCCCATCCCCACGAGTCGCAAACCTTGGGAAATTACTATTGCGAGGACATTGCGCGGCTGCGCGCCCATCGCTATGCGAATGCCGATTTCGCGCGATCGCTGTGACACGCTATACGACATCACGGCGTAGATTCCAATCGCCGCGAGCCCCAATGCCAGAATGCCGAAGATTCCAAGCAGCGCAACTATGGACTTCCGCCAGGCAAGCGAGGTTTCGATGTAGTCATTCAGGGGTTGCACGGCATCGACGGCCTGATCGGGATCCATCGCGTGGAGTTCGTTCACCACGGTTTTTGCCATCACCATCGGTTCGGGACCGGTGCGAACCAGCAGCGTTAAGCCTGCGCTTACCTCTTGCGATTCGGGCAAGAATACCTCGGGTCGCTGAGGCAGATCCGGCCCTTCTTCTTTCACGTCGCCTACAACACCTACGACTTCCCGGAACGGCGTTTTGTCCTGCGGAAAACCTTGCTTGATCCGCTTGCCCAGCGGATTTTCGTTCGGCCACCATTTCCGCGCCATCGTTTCATTAATAATGACTACGGAAGCCGAATCCGTCGTGTCTGTTTCGTTGAAGTAGCGCCCCGCGAGCAGCGGAATCTGCATCGTCCGGAAGAAATTGACATCCGCAACATTGAAGAGCGAACTCGGCAAATCCGATTGCGCCGGCACCGGACGCCCCTCGACGATGTACACCGAGCTCCAGCAATCGCCCGCAAACGGCGTACACGCAACCGCGCCGGCCGATTTAACGCCCGGAATCCGCTGGATGCGTGTGGTGGCTTCTCGAAAGAAGTTGATCCGCGCCTCGGGCTTCGCATATTTCGCGCCGATCAGATATACGTCCGCAGCCATAACGTGATCCGGATTCGCCCCGAGTTTTACGTCAAGCACATGAAAGATGCTGCGCACCATCAATCCGGAAGCAATCACGAGCACGATCGCGAGCGCCACTTCGGACACAAGCAGCATCGAGCGCAGCTGTTGGCGCGATCTCGTTGATGTCACACTGGCTCCCGTCTCTTTCAACGATCCGCCCAGATCCGAGCGCAATGCATGGAAAGCGGGCGCGAGACCGAAAAGGACGCCTGTCGCGATCGAAATGCCGAGCGTGAACAACAGGACGCGTATATCGATTTGCGTCTCGGCCAGTCGCGGAACGTCCGGCGGCACAAAATGGAGCAGCGGCCCGGTCGACCAGTTGGCCACGAGCAGCCCAAGTCCGCCGCCCGCGAGGGAAAACATCAGACTTTCCGTCAACAACTGCCGGATTAGCCGGCCTTTCGCCGCTCCCAGCGTGGCGCGAATCGCAAATTCCTTCTGCCGGGCCGCGGCTCGCGCGAGAAAAAGGTTTGCGATGTTGGCGCAAGCGATCAACAGCACAAAGCCCACCGCGCCGAGCAACAAGAGAAGCACAGCCCGAGTGCTGTGGAAGAGATATTCGACGAATGGCGTCACCGTCGCGGCCACGCCCGCGTTCGAGTTTGGGTATTGCTTCTCAAGCGCGTGCATGATTGCATCCAGTTCACTCTGAGCTTGTGCGACCGACATTGCCTTACGGAGACGCGCGATGCATCGAATGCCTTGATGATTCCCGCGCGTATCCATCCCGTGGCTACGCGAAAACTGTCCGAGCGGGAGGTACAATTGCGAGCGCGGAAAGTATTTGAGCTCGGCGGGCAACACTCCGATGACCGTGTACGATGTGCCGTCGAGCGCAATCGATTTGCCGACGACGTTTGGATCGCTTCTGAGATTGGTACGCCAAAAGCTCTCCGTCAGTAGTACAACCGGCGCAGCACCCGGCACATCCTCTTCGTTCGAGAAGGTCCGGCCCATGCGCGGCGGGACCCCTAACAACCGAAAAAAAAGGGGTGACACTTGAGCCGCGTGGACGCGAGACGCCGGCCCAATCCCCGTGAGTGTGAATGTATCCTCGCGAGTCGCTGCCACGTCTTCGAACGCATGAATCTGATAGCGCCAGTCGACGAAATTCGGCCACGAGACGCTCATCGCTCCCTCGTTTTCTTGTTTTTCGTAGACAGTCACGAGTCGAGTGGGGTCGGGGTAAGGCAAGCGTTTCAGCAACACCGCATTAACCACGCTGAAGATAGCTGTGTTTGCGCCGATGCCGAGAGTCAGGGTGAGCACTGCGACTGACGTGAACCCAAGATTTCGCGCTAACAAGCGAAGGCCAAATCTAAGGTCCTGCCAGAAGGTGAACAAGCGAGATTCTCCTGTTTCTTCCGAGGCAGATGCAATAACGGTTCCAGAGCAAGATTCGTTATAATCGGCTGAAAATAAGCAGCTTAAGATTCGAGCCTTGAGTAACGACTGTTCATTTACGTACGTTACCGTGGCGCGATCGCACAGTTGTTTGGGTGAGGCAGTCCGTCATCTGAAGGAATGGCGCTAGGGGGCGGTTTGCTTGGGATGGACGGTGGTGATGGCAGGATCGATTTCGAAGGATAGGAGCCATTGGCTTGGGACGTTGCGGCCGTCGATTTTGGCAGGAGCAAATTTCCAGAGTTGGGCGGCTTGAAGTGTGCGGTCGGCAAAATATTGGCTCGGGCCGGGAGCCTCGAGGGTTGCTTGAGTTACGTTGCCGGATTCGTCTACGTTTACTTTCACACTGAGCCTGACTTTGCCTCGGATGGTGTCTCGGGCCTTTTGCGGCGCGTCGGGCAAGACTTGCCGAACTACTTTGCCGCGCACCATACCATTGCTCGTCCCCGTCGCGGGCGCCTCGGATCGAACCGGCGGCGCCAATTGAGCAGGGTTATTGGCTGTCAGTTTCTCACTAGATTTTTCCTGGGAAGATTTCGAGGAACTGGCCACGGACTGCGGAGCTGATGGTGGCACAGCATGTTGTTGTGGTGCGGGCTTCGTGACGATTGGAGTCCGTAGCGGCGTCGCCGGAACTGGCAAACGCGATGTGGCAGACATCACCGGCTTGTTCTCGGGTTTTGGCTTTTCGTTTGGCGCCACGGGAGGCTGAACTTTTGGCTGAGTTGGCGATTGATTTGGCGCGTGCTCAACTGCGGTTGCCGACGCGGGCTGAGTCTGCGAAGGGCGTTTGAAAAGTCGCGGACCTACGATGATTGCTACTAGCGCCAGAACGGCTAGCACGGCTGCGCCGATCGCACGCGGGCTTGCGAACGAAGGCTGCGGATTCGGAAGCATCTGTTTTGGCGGCGCTGGCGAATTCGATTGCAGGCGGACGGCGATGTCCGCAACGGTCCAACGCATTTGCGGGTCGCGGCGCACGCAGTGCCGCGCTAGATCGAGAATCTCCGGCGGCAGGTTCGATGGCAACGAGGGTTCAGCCTGGTTGGTCCGCTCCCAGACCGGCGAGCGCTGGGTGAGCGCTTCGGTCAAAGTCATGCCCAGGGACCAAACATCGCCGGCCGGGGAAATTCTTCCGCAGGACGCTTCGGGCGGATCATAAGCTCCGGGGTTTCCCGGACTGCCGCTGGATTCGCCGATGCGGCAAAGTCCATCGCTCGAAATTTTCAGAAGATCGTCATCGGCCATGATGTTCGAGGGTTTCAGGCGGCAATGAACGAATCCCTGGGCGTGAATGTAAGCAAGCGCGTCGACGACAGGGCCGAGAAGGGCGCGAGCTTCGTCTGGCTCGAGAGGTCTGCGCGCAATTACTGCGGACAGATTTTCTTCGGCGTATTCCATTACCACGTAGAGCATGTCGGCGTGATCGATCTGGCAGCGTCCCATTTCGAGCAGACGAACCAAGTGGGGATGAGAAAGTTTTGCAGCCTGTTTCCAGCGAGATAGTTGGGCGAGGGCATCGATGGAATCCGCGGGGATTAGTTTGATTGAGGCTTTTTTAACTGGCTGGCCGTCGTATTCGGTGAGGAATACGGCGGTGCGTTGAGTGCGACCTACTAACTGGCGGAGGCGGAATTTCCCGTCGACGACTTGGTCGATCTGTTTTGTGCCAGCCTCAGTCATCGGATCCCCCTGCGTGTTTGCGGCGCTAATTGGAAGCATGCCGCTCCCGCGCGCGCGCTCCGATTCGACTTCAAATCGAAGCGTACTGCGTCTGAGATAGAACTCCGCAGTTCGTGTTCCTGGGTATCAGGCTGGGTGCTGCGCTCCAGGCCCTCTGGTAGAACATTTTGCAATATTTCGGGGCGTCCGGCGCGGGAAAGTTATGTTTAGGTTGCCAAACAGCACCCCGGTGCCTCCGTTCGCAGATGAACGCGCTGCGATGAGCTGCCAGTCTCCAGTTCGATACACGGTTACGAAATTCTTAATGCAAAGTTTGGCTAGATGATGAATTTTATGGGGTCGCGAACAGGACGGAAACGTTTAGGCGATTCAAAATTCCTGCGACAAGAAGATTGAGGTCAACGGAGAAAATGGAAATTACGTCTGGCAATGGATTCGGACCGTATGAAGTATTTCTGCCTGCTCACTCGGCTGCGCCAAAATATCAGCGGCACGGCGATGGCGAGTTTCCCGGGCGGTTGTTCATCGTGGAAGGAATAGACGGCTCGGGAAAATCCACGCAACTGAGCTTGCTGCACAAATGGCTGGAATCGAAAGGGTATGGAGTAGTGTTCAGCGAGTGGAATTCTTCGCCGCTGGTGAAAGACACCACGAAATTCGGGAAGAAAAAGAAAATGCTGACGGCAGCGACGTTTTCGCTTATTCACGCGACTGATTTTGCCGACCGGACGGAGAAGAGCATTCTACCACTGTTGAAAGCGGGAGCGGTTGTGCTGTGCGACCGCTACGTCTATACGGCTTTCGCACGAGACGTGGCGCGCGGAATGGATCGCGAATGGGTGCGCGAACTCTATGGATTTGCCGTAAAGCCGACGGTGGCTTTTTATTTTCGCGTGCCGCTGGAGACGGCGATTGGCCGGCTGCTGGATGGGCGCGATGGGTTCAAATATTACGAAGCAGGGATGGATTTGGAACTGAGCGACGACCCCGAAGAAAGTTTCCGGCTGTTTCAGGGCCTAATTTTAAAAGAATACGAAGACATGATTCCGGAATTTGACTTAACGGTGATTGACGCTACTTTGCCGATCGAGGTGCAGCAAGCGCAAGTGAGACAGATTGCGAAAGCGCATCTCGACAAAGCAACGAACGTAAGGGTGCAACAATGAGACAGACGTATGGAAAGCTTTTGCCGGGGATGAGGATTTCAGATCTTAGCGGCAAGTTGATTGTGATTGAGGGCACTGATGGCGTTGGACGGAGCACGCAGATCAACCTTTTGAAGCCCTGGCTCGAAGAACAAGGGCACGCGGTGCTGGACACGGGCATGACGCGCTCCCCGCTGGCCGGTGAAGGCATACGCCGCGCGAAGGAAGGAAATAATCTCGGGCGCGTGACGCAGAGTCTTTTTTACGCGACGGACTTCGTGGATCGTTTGGAAAACGAAATTGTTCCGGCTTTGCGATCGGGATTTATCGTGCTGACCGACAGATATGTTTATTCGCTGATGGCCAGAGCGTTCGTTCGCGGCATGGACTCAAAATGGATTCGCAGCATTTACAGCGTAGCGTTGAAGCCGGACGCGATATTTTATTTGCGTCTGAACATCGATCAGCTGGTGCCGCGCGTGGTTTTCTCGCGAGGATTCGACTACTGGGAATCGGGCATGGATGTTTATCCGGGGCGCGACATGTACGACAGTTTTTGCAATTATCAGACGGCGCTGCTCGCGGAGTTCGATCGGCTCAGCGAAGAATATAAATTTGAGGTGATTGAAGCGTCGGCGGATGCTGGGCAGGTGTTTGAGCATCTCAAGGCGGGAATTTTTAATATCCTTGAAGCCGATTCGAGCAAAGAGTTCATCTCCACTCGTGACACCAAGACATTATCTATTTCCGCGGCGACTGGAAAAGGGAAGATCGCTCCGGAGCCGCAGAGCACTAACCCAACCGAGTTTGAACTGGTGTTGCGATCGATCATGGCTCACGCGACCAACGGAAACGGCAAAACCGCGCTTCATCACAAGTAATATCCGCACACCACAATTTTGAGATTATTGCTGCGGCTCGGGCTGGTCGCCGACGGTGAAATATGTGCAATCGGGATGGTGGAAAACGAGGGCGCTGACGCTCGCTTCGGGGTCCATCATCATACCTTCGGTGAGGTGCACGCCGATTTCTTCGGGACGCAGGAGCATCCATATGCCGGCCTGGTCGTCGAGATTGGGGCAGGCGGGATAGCCGAAGCTGTAGCGTTTGCCGCGATAGCGCGAAGTAAAACGGTCGGCCATGGTCATCGTGGGCGGATCGGGGAAGCCCCAATCTTCGCGGATGCGGCGATGCAGCCATTCAGCGCAGGCTTCGGCGGTTTCGATGGCGAGAGCTTGGAGGCCGTGGGAGAAAAGATAGCGGCCGGCGGCTTTGGCTTCTTCGGCGCGTTCGCGGACCTCAGCTCCGGCGGTGACTACGAAAAGCGCTAGATGATCGCGAAGGAAATTTTTTTGGTCCGAACCGTTGTTCGTGTAGGGAGCGGGGACCGGGGGCAGGATGTAGTCGCTTAAGCAGAGCTTGTCGCCGACGCGCTGGCGTTGGAAATGAAATTTGTGGATGGGCGAGGATTTTCCCGGTTCGAAGAGCGCGATGGAGTTGCCTTCGCGTTCAGCTTCGAAGAACTGCCACACGGCTGAAATTTTCATGAACGATTCAGCTTCGCGCTTTACTTCTTCCATACTGTGAAAAAGTTCAAGGGCGCGAGGGTCGCGTTCTTTCAGGGCTTTTTCGAAATTTCCGCGGAAGCCCATGTGACGTCCAAAAATCATGTAAGGATTTATGTAGCTCCAAATTTCGTTGCGGTCGGGAATGGAGCGGGCTTTGCGGTCAAGGTCGGCGACCGGCGGAATTGGAAGATCCGTACGAATTTTCGGCGAGCGTTCTTCACCGGCGGGACCTGCGGGTAGCGGCGCGGGTTCGTCCGTGGCGATGGTTCCGGCGTGTGTGTTCTCGCGCAGCACGGCTTGGCGCTGCGCGGGATCGCTTAGATGATTCATCAGGCGCAAGCCGGTCATGGCGTCTTTTGCGTAACAGACGGCGGTTGAATACTGCGGAGCGATCTTCGAACGCGTGAATCTTTCCGAGAGCGCGGCGCCTCCTACCAGCAGCGGAACGTCAATGCCGGCTTCGCGCAGGTCCGTGGCGGTGGTGACCATTTGCTGCGCGCTTTTTACGAGCAAGCCGGAAAGCCCGATGGCGTCGGGCTGATGTTCGCGATGGGCGCGAATCAATTCCTCGGGCGGGACTTTGATGCCGAGATTGATGACCTCGTAGCCGTTATTTTTCAAGATGATCTCGACGAGATTTTTGCCGATGTCGTGGACGTCGCCCTTCACTGTCGCGAGCATTACTTTTGCGCGCTTTTCGGTGTCGGCTTTCTCCATGAATTGTTCGAGGTGGCTGACGGCGGCTTTCATGGCTTCAGCGGATTGCAGCACTTCCGCGACGATCAGTTCATTGTTGTTGAAGAGGCGGCCAACCTCGGCCATGCCGGTCATCAGCGGGCCGTTGATGATGTCGAGTGGCGCGTTACCTTCAGCGCGTTTGCGATTGAGATCGTCAACCAGGCCGTCTTTGGAGCCTTCCAAAATATAATTTGCGAGGCGCTGATCGAGGGGCAGGTCAGCGGCGCGTTCTTTTTTTCGCGAGCCGGAGGCGCGAAAGTGGTCGGTGATGGCGGCGATATGGTATTGATTGATCGCGGCTTTCTGCTCGGGCGACTGATCGCGCCAGTCTGCTGGCGCGTTGCGCAGATGTTGGGCTTCCGGGTGGTCTTCGGGCACTGATTTTGGCGGAGCATTGAAAAGAAGGTCTTCGGCGAGTTTTCTTTCAGCCTCCGGAATTGAGCCGAAGCGCTCGACGCGCTCGGCGTTGACGATGGCGAGGTCCAATCCTGCTTTTGTGCAGTGATAGAGGAAAACGGAATTCACTACTTCGCGCGCGCCGGGTGGAAGGCCGAAGGAAACGTTCGATATTCCAAGAACTGTGCGGACGTGAGGAATTTCTTTCTTGATCAAGCGCACGCCTTCGATGGTTTCGAGCGCGCCGCCAATATAATTCTTGTCGCCGGTGCCGCAGGGGAAAACCAGCGGGTCGAAGATAATATTTTCCACGGGAATTCCGAATCGTTCGGTAAGCAGGTGGTAGGAGCGCTCGGCAATTTCGAGTTTTCGCTCGCGAGTAAATGCTTGCGCTTGTACCGGGTCTTCGTCGATGCAGCCAACGATGACCGCCGCGCCATAGGAGCGCGCGAGCGGGCAGATGCGTTCGAATTTTTCTTCGCCATCTTCAAGATTGATGGAATTGATGATGCTTTTGCCCTGACAGTACGTGAGCGCGAGTTCGACGGCGCGTGAATCAGTGGTATCGATCATGATGGGAACTTTGATTTTGCGGATGAGCTGATCGTAAAAAGGCGGAATGTCGGCCATTTCATCGCGGTCGGTGCTTTGCAGGCAGACGTCCACGATGTGCGCGCCGCTTTTCACCTGGCGCCGCGCGATTTCGGTAGCTTCTTCCCAAAGTTCAGCAGCTACCAAGTTTTTGAATTGACGCGAGCCGATCACGTTGGTGCGCTCGCCAACGATGAGCGGACGCGTGCTTTCCTCGGCTTCGATGACGTCGATGCCGGAGTACACCGCGCGGTGAGTAGCATCAGCGGGGTGTCGGGGCGACTTGCCTTGAACCATTTGTGCGATGGCGCGAATGTGTTTTTCGGTGGTGCCGCAACAGCCGCCTACCATGTTGAGCCAGCCGCGATCGACGAAGCGCTCGAGCTGTTGCGCGAGGGAGGTTGGCGTTTCCTGGTAGAGACCTTCTTCGTTCGGAAGACCAGCGTTGGGATAGCAGGAGACGAAGCCGCTGGTGAGCGACTGCAGTGTGCGCACATGATCGGTCATAAACTCAGGGCCGGTGGCGCAATTTAGGCCGAGCGAGATTAAATCCACGTGATCGAGAGAAGACCAGAGTGCTTCGATGGACTGGCCGGCGAGCATGGTGCCCATGGGCTCGATGGTGACCGAAACCATGAGCGGGATGGGCTGGCCGAGATAGTGGCTTAGCTGCTGAACGGCCAGGATGCCGGCTTTAATGTTGCGCGTGTCCTGACAGGTTTCAAGAAGGAGGACGTCGGCGCCGCCTTCAATTAAACCTTGTGCTTGCTCGTGATAATTATTTCGAAGCTGTTCGAAAGTGATGCCGCCGGTGACGCTGATGGCTTTGGTGGTGGGGCCCATCGCGCCTGCCACGAAACGGGGTTTGGCCGGGGTGGAAAAATCGTCAGCGGCTTTGCGCGCCAGCGCGGCGGCGATTCGGCTGATGTCGAGAGCGCGTCCTCCGAGTCCATATTCCGCGAGGACGACAGGCGTACTGCCGAAGGAATTCGTTTCAATAATGTCAGAGCCAGCTTCAAGATATTTTCTGTGAATGGCGCTGACAACATCGGGCCGAGTGATGACCAGATTTTCATTGCAACCTTCGAGCTGAGGGCCGCCAAAATCTTCAGCGGTGAGCTTGGCTTGTTGCAGCATGGTGCCCATTGCGCCATCCAGTACCAAGATGCGCTCGCGCAAAAGCTCTCGAAGGGCCAAGCCCTGTTGAATCAAATTCCTCATAGATCTGAAAATAGTGCTCCTAGAATTTTAGCAGGGAAGAGGGAACAGCCGCGAAAGTGAATCGCGAAACGGTGCGAAACTACAGATTTTGAGCGGCATGCGACGGGGTAGCACCGTCGTTGCTGCTTAAAAATTCTATGGGTACCGACGGCGGAAGCATGCCGATGGCGGCGCCCCGCGCAAGCAACTCGCGGACCGCGCGGCGTCCTTCCTCGCCGTAGTCGAGGGTCCAGCGATTCACGTACATGCCCACGAATTTGTCGGCCAGCACTGGATCCATGTCGCGGGCGAACTGCAACGCATAATTCAGCGCGGACTCGCGATGTTCAAGGGCATAGGAAACGCTCTCGCGGATGACGCGCGCGATCTGGCGGCCGAGCTCAGGACCGAGCTTGCGACGAATTGCGTTGGCGCCGAGCGGTAGAGGCAGTCCCGTGCTCTCCTGCCACCATTGCCCGAGATCAACGACGCGATGAAGTCCCATTTGAGAAAAAAGCAATTGGCCTTCGTGAATCAAGAGGCCGGCTTCGACTTCCTTGAATTGCACCGCCTCTAGAATTTTATCGAACGGCATGGTGACCGTTTCCACGTTGGGCTCGAAGAGCTTCAGAGCGAGATAGGAAGTGGTGAGCTTGCCGGGGATGGCGATCTTGCGTCCGGCCAAATCCGTTTTCTTGATGGGATGGCCCGCGACCACGATAGGGCCGTAACCTTCGCCGAAACTAGCGCCGCAATCGAGCAAAACATATTTGTCGGCGACGAAGGGATAGGCATAAAAGCTGATCGCGGTCACGTCATAGACTTCGTTTCGCGCAGCTTGATTCAGCGATTCGATGTCGGACAAAACGTGATTGAACTTCACTCCGGGCAAACGGACTTTGCCGGTGGCCAGAGCGTAAAACATGAAAGCGTCGTCGCTGTCGGGCGAATGCGCGAGGCGAATTTCCGCCGTCTTGGGCAGGGCTGCAGGTGTGGACATGCTGGGTCCGTCCTGGCGCTCACGGAAAACGTTCCCATCGGCTTAGGGAAGAGAGTAGCGATACTCGTACCCGTCGCAATGAAAGTGAAACCGGTGTGGGCGTTCCGGCGTGAGTGCCGAATGTATCGTCCAAGAGAATAACATAAGGCGGTAGTTTGGGTACAGAGTCGCGAGGATATCCGCAGGGCCAAAAAAACATGTGAAATTAATCGCGGCGTGGTTGGGGAAATACGGGAGTTAAGAGGTGCTTGTTACTGCACTGTGGAATGAGCCGGATTGGGAAGCGGTGAGGCGTGATGGGCGACCAGCAGCCAACCTTGTTCGCCGAGGACAAATATATTGGTGGCTTGGACCATGGAGTCGTCGAAACCATCGGCAAACGCGGTGGTGATGTGCTCGGTGCAAGCTACCCATCCGACCTTACCTTCAATTCGCACCCAGACCGAACTTAGGGCGATGCGGACGCGACGCGCGTTGGCGAAAAGACGGGCCCAGCGATCGTGCACTTCTTCCCAGCCGAGCAAGAGTTCCCAGCCAGGGTGAACACACTGCACTTCTTCGTCGTGCGCCCATACTGCTTCCATCTGAGCGAGATCGAGAGATTCGAAGGCGGTGTAAAAACGCGTGTTTGCAGCTTGAAGAGCATCTTCGGGAGTTTGTTTTTGCGGCATGGTTTGCGTGGACATGTTAAAGGCTGGAAACTTCGCAAAAAGTTCACTTCAGATTCAACTTAAAAATCTGGCCCGATCGTTAGCGCTGGGACAATGGACTACGATTCCGATTCTTGCCGCGCGCAAATTCCAGACCGCCTACAGCGGCCATGATTAACGCCATCTTGATTACTTCGCCGGGCAAAAATGGCAGAGCGCCGAGGCGCAGGGAGTTGATCCATCCGAGCCGCTGGACTGAAGCCAGCCACGCGCAACCGCCGATGAAAATTATTGTCTCGCCGGCCATTAAAGCGATCAGAAGTTTCACGGCATTGGATTGAATTCTGAAATAAATGCGAAGCGGGACCGCACCGCGCTGAACGATCCAGCCCGCAATAAATGCCGCGGGAGCGTACGCGAGGAGATATCCCGCGGTAGGGCCGAGGAATCGTGCGGGGCCCGGCAGCCCAAGAGGCTGAAAAACTGGGAGGCCCGCGATTCCTTCGAGCAAATATAAACCGAGAGTGAGGGCGCCGCGGCGCGCGCCGAGCAGAACGGCCACCAGGAGAACGCCAAAAGTTTGTCCGGTGATTGGCACGGGCGTCCACGGCAAAGGCAGCACGATGTGCGCGCAGAGCACGAGCAAAATGTTTGCAGCGGCAATGCGGACTACATCTGCGGCGAGGCCTTCGGTCGGATAAATTCGGTCGGCGAGAACTCTGGAGTGTGACATCCACGCCCCTCAGGGATTAGTTAGGCCAGCTTTTTAGCTGACCGGCATTATACCCGAAGCAGACGGCTTGCTAGGGCGACTTTTCGGAGTCGATTACGGGATCGTCGGAAGTAGCTACAGTGCCGTGTTTGTCTGCGCCATGAATTTTTCCAGCCGCATCGAGAAAAAATGATCGGCGACCCTTTTGTGATGATTCGGGCGTGGCGGCCAATTCAAAATTCGTGTCGTTCCCAGCTGGGTCGGGCACGATGCGATAGCGAAACAGATATCCGTTCTGCTTGCCGCTGGCGAGGTCTGCACTTATCAGCGAGGCTTGATCGGGAGAAATTTGGCCTTTCGGCGCAGGGCGGAGGTCGGCGAGAGATTCGGGTAGTTTGCCGAAGGCACGATTATAAGTCTGAATTGCCTCGGCCAGGTTATGAAGCGTATCGAGGGTGGAATCCTCGCTTGCGCGCAAATCGTCTTGAGCCCACTGCCGGGCAAGTTGCGGGATATCGAGCAGCAGCAGACCGAGCGACAACAGACGCCATCCGCCGTTTTCGCGCACGAGGCCAAATTCCGCTTGCTCTCCATCGACAACGCTAACGGGAATAAACGCGAGATTTTCGTGAACGCGCGCCGCACCGAAATGATATTGCACCGTCCCGCTTGGAGTTTGGCAAAGAAGCACAGCGTGATTCTGCTGGTCCGTGGAACTTAGCGGCTTGCCGGGCATATCGGAAAGCGAGAAGCGTTTCAAAAAGGCAGCGCGCTGTTCAGCGGGGAGGGCACGAAAAGCGGCGGCGTTAGCGGCAGTGAAGTAGTTTAGGAATTGAGCTTCGTTATCGCGGCAAGCGGCCACGATTGCAGCCGAAAGCGCTGCGACGGGATCGGTGGGTTCCTGAGCGCTCAACGTGGGCGCGTTCGGAACGAGCAGCGAAAGAGCGACGATTGCCGCCAGCGCGGCGGAATAAAGCCTTTTTGTCATGTGGTTTCGGATTTCGCGCCGGCGAAGATGGTTGCCAGGTCTTGGGTGAATTTTGAACGCGGCATCACTTCGCTGCAACCGGCGGCTCGAGCTTGCTCGGCGAGGTCGGTTTGGACGTGTGAGAGAAAGCCTACCAGGCGAACGCCCGGGGCGAGCGATTGCATGCGTTGAACGGCGTCGAGCGGTTGGTTGTGCGCGTTGAGGTCCACGACCACGAGATTGGGCGTGGCTTTCGATATTTCGGCAGCCAAGGCATCAGGCGTGGTACATATCTTTAAGTCCACGCCGACGTGACGAGCGGTCTCAATAATCTTGGACTGAAAAAAAAGGTCATCCAGCATCGCTAGTACTTGCGCCAAGCTCAATACCTCTCTTTCCGGTTTACCACGCACTCCATCGCGGCACAAGGTCCCTTCTTCCACTTCGGCCAGAGCCTAAGGTATAAATGCGAGGTAATTATTATTCGGAGGTTTTTAATGGTTGCTACACCAAGTCCTGACGCGTTGCCGGGTCTGGCCGTGCTCGAGCAGACGCCCATCATCATTGAGAAAATCGTATGGTCCGCTAACGACGAACAAATGCATTGGAAGCCGTCGATGGATCGGTGGTCAATCAGCGAAGTGTTGGCGCATCTTGCCGACGTGGAGGTGGTAGGCTTTCGCGAGCGCATCCAGAAAATGATTGAGAAAAACAATCCGGTATTGGAACCATACGATCAAAACGCGGCGTACGCCGCGGGGAAATACTCGAGCGGCAAGGCTCGCGAACATCTGAAAGTTTTTTGCCACGAACGCGACCGCAGCTTGTCGATGCTTCGTTACGTGCCGGCGCACGCGGTTGCGCGCATCGGGCAACACGGAAAAATCGGGCAGATTTCAATCGGACAATTAATGCACGAATGGGCCTTCCACGATTTGGGCCACATCCGGCAAATTGCGGAGTTGTTTCGGTCGAGCGCGTTTTATCCCGCGATCGGGCCATTCCAGCAGTTCTACACGATCAAACCGTAAACAAGGCGAAACCACCGACTCCATGGAAACCATAATCAGCAAAAAAATTCTGTCAACTTACGATCAACTGGAAAAGGATTCTCTGGATTTGCATACACTATTCGAATTTGTGGGTGGCAATGCACCGGTTGAACGGGAAGCTGTGCTGGATGCGGTGGCCGATCTGGCGCAGAGAGGTTTGCTTCGCGAAGAGAGCGCCGACTTTTACAGCCGGACAGAGAGCGGCCGGCTGGCGGTGGCGGGCCCCCGTGAAGTTACGATGTACACGCGCGAAGGATGTCACCTTTGCGATCAAGCGAAATCGGCGATGGCGCCTTTACTTTCTGAATACGGCGCGAAGCTTCGCGAAGTGGATATCGACGATGATCCTGTTCTGTTTGAGCGCTACACCGACGATGTGCCGGTGATTTTCATTGGCGGACATTTATTTGCGCAGCATCGAATCGATCCTGTTTTGTTGAGGGAGAGGTTGGAAGAAACGAAGAGTTCGTGACAAGGCGAGGCCGGTGTTACGTTGAGGAATATTTCCTGGTGATGCGGAGAAATTGCCGCGGTTAATGCTTTATTTCTTCTTCCACGCCCGCGCTTTCATCGGGGACGTCGCCGGCACGGCCTTTTACGCGGTCGTACATGCTGATTTGGCAAGTGGAGCCTATCGCTTCGTTGTAGTAGGTGGGAACTCCGAGGGCAGTTCGCAACTCTTCATTGAATTTGCGCAGGTCAACGAGCTGGTTTTTGTGGGCGGGGACTTTTCTCTTGTCGTGGGTTAGCAGAAATTTCTGATAGCCCGCGTCCCAGAGGAGCGCGAACTGGCCTTGCAGCATGATGCAGGGAATTTCGGTCATCTGAAAATTGTCGCCGGCAGTCTTGCGGAGTTCGGCGCCGCAATTGTATTTCTCAATGCGGACGACTCCGCCGGAGCTGCGAACCAGAAAACCTTTAGCGGACAGAGATTCCACCTGGGCCTGGTTGAATAGTTTGTTGACGTACCACATGTTGTCCAGAGTATTGAGTTGGCACGGGTTGTGTAAAGTGAAAAATTGGATGCGCGCGTGTTTGAAAGAGCGGGTGAGCGAAAGACGGAATGATTCTGCTAGACTGGGTTTGAAATTGTTGAATATGCACGGGCTTCGTCGCATCTAATTGCTTGGATTGAGTTTGTTCGTTCGAGCCGAACGAGAGGCGCAAGAGAAAGATTCCGGTGGAAACCCCGGCGCTACATTTACACCGAAAGCGAATTCGCGATCGGGTCGGAGGACCCTGCAGAAGCGGTATTTGGCGGCCATAAAGATATGAATGCTGCGAACAAACAGACGATTTCGACGGCGATTGCGGGCGAGCGCGGGCGGATCGGGCAAAACCTTCTGGAACGCATCGGGAACACGCCGCTGCTGCGTCTTGAGCGTATGGGCGCGGATTTTCCCAATGCCAAGTTTTATGCGAAGGCTGAATGGTTTAATCCCGGAGGTTCGGTAAAGGATCGCGCGGCTTATTCCATGATTCGGGAAGGGGAACGAACAGGCGCGCTTCAGCCGGGCAAGATAATTCTGGACGCTACCAGCGGAAACACGGGGATTGCGTATGCGATGATTGGGGCGGCGCTAGGGTATCGCGTGAAACTCTGCCTTCCGTCGAGCGCTTCGCCGGAGCGCAAACAAATTTTGGCAGCGTATGGAGTAGAGGTCGTTATCACCCCGGGCGAAGAAGGAACGGACGGTGCCATCCGCCGGGTGCGGAAAATTTATGAAGACGAGCCGGCGAAATATTTTTACCCTGATCAATATAACAACGCAGCGAATCCGGCAGCGCATTATTCCAGCACCGCTCCGGAGATTTGGGAGCAGACCAAGGGCGAGATTACGCATTTCGTGGCGGGGTTGGGGACTAGCGGGACGTTTGTGGGTGCCACACGGCGTTTGAAGGAGCTGAATCCTGCGATTCGTTGTATCAGCATGCAGCCGGATTCAGGGTTTCACGGCTTGGAAGGCTTGAAACATATGGCCACGGCGATTGTGCCGGGAATTTATGACGCTGACCTGGCGGACCAGGATATTGCTGTTCGTACCGAAGAGGCGCACCGCGTGGTGAAGCAACTGGCTCGTGTAGAGGGAATTCTGGCAGGAGTTAGTTCGGGCGCGGCGCTTTTTGCTTGTTGTGAAGTAGCGCGGAGTTTACCGAGTGGGCAGCGGGCCGTGATCGTTACAGTATTTCCGGATTCCGGCGAAAAATATTTGAGCGATCGATTTTGGAGCGAGTCGTGAGCGGGACGGCGCTGCGGATCTCGGATGCGCTCGTTCGCCGAATACAGGCGCACGCAGTGGAGGCATATCCGCACGAATGCTGTGGGGCGCTGCTGGGAAATGACAGCGAAGCTCGGCGTGAGATCCTGGACTTGGTTCCGCTGGCCAACCGGAGAAATGATTCGCCGCGCAATCGTTTCGAAGTGACGCCAGAAGATGTTCAAATGGCGGAGAAGAAGGCGAAAGATTTGAAACTGGAAGTGATCGGCTGGTATCACTCGCATCCAGATGCGCCAGCCCGACCGAGCGAATTCGACCGCGAACACGCCTGGCCGTGGTATAGCTACATCATCGTAAGTGTGCAGCAGCGGGAGCCGCGCGATACGAAGTCATGGCGGCTGCGCGATGATCGCGCGGCGTACGATCCGGAAGCGATTGAATCCGTGGCCCAATCTGCAAGCATCTAATCGAATAATCGAGGAGACCGCAGAATGGCAGTGAAAGTAATTATCCCTACGCCGTTACGTCCTTATACCAGCAAGAAAGAAAGCGTGGAACTGCAGGCAGCGACCGTAAGCGAAGCGCTGGCGTCTCTTACAACGCTTTTTGGGGACCTGAAAAAGCATCTTTACTCGGACGATGGAAAGCTGCGGAGTTTTGTAAACGTTTACGTAAACGATGAAGATATACGTTACCTGCGCGGGGATCAGACGCCCTTGCGCGAGGGAGACATACTAAGCATCGTGCCGTCGATTGCCGGCGGAACACAGAATTAGATCAGGAGAATTTTTCGTGGCAACTAATACAAGAATTTCGAACTTGCCGGAATCGGCGAATGCAAACGCGACGCTGTCAAAAGAAGAGGTGATGCGCTATAGCCGCCATCTGATCATGCCTGAAGTGGGCATGGATGGGCAGTTGAAGCTGAAGCAGGCAAAAGTTCTTTGCATTGGCACGGGCGGCTTGGGCGCGCCACTGGGTTTGTACCTTGCGGCTGCGGGAGTAGGCAGAATTGGTTTGGTGGATTTTGATTCAGTGGATTTGACGAATTTACAGCGGCAAATACTTTTCGGCACCAGTGATATCGGGCGGCCGAAGATTGAAGCTGCAGCGGACCGTCTGCGAAATCTGAACCCGGATATACAGATCGATCAGTTCGAGTCGCGGCTGACCAGCGAGAATGCGCTCGATATTCTGAAGAACTATGACATGGTGGTGGATGGCACGGACAATTTTCCGACGCGCTACCTGGTGAACGATGCTTGCGTGATCCTGGGAAAATCCAATGTTTATGGGTCAATCTTTCGCTTCGAGGGACAGATTACGATTTTTGGCGCTCCGGGCGGTCCTTGCTACCGGTGCCTGTATCCTGAGCCGCCTCCGCCGGGATTAGTGCCTTCGTGTGCGGAAGGCGGAGTTCTCGGAGTGCTGCCGGGAATCGTAGGAGCCATTCAAGCCGCGGAGACTTTGAAGCTGATCATCGGCAAAGGCGAGCCGCTTATTGGACGACTGCTTCTCTTCGATGCGCTGGCTATGCGCTTTCGTGAATTGAAATTGCGGAAAAATCCAGAGTGCCCTGTTTGCGGCGAACATCCAACGATTACCAAACTAATCGACTATGCGGAATTCTGCGGCGTTCGCGGCGAAGAAGCTGCTAACCCGGCGCAAACTACGGTGCCCGAAATTGCTCCGCGCGAATTAAAGGCGCGGCTGGATCGCGGCGACGATCTTTTCGTTCTGGACGTTCGCGAGCCGCACGAATACCAAATTTGCAATCTTGGTGGACACTTAATTCCGCTAGGCGAGCTTTCGCGGCGGGTGAACGAGCTGGATAGCTCGCGCGAAATCGTGGCGCACTGCCGCAGCGGAAAGCGCTCTGCAGAGGCTGTCGAGTTCTTGCGTAGCGCAGGGTTCCGCAAGGTGTTGAACCTGAAGGGTGGTATCCTTGCATGGTCGGATGAAGTGGACGCTTCAGTTCCCAAGTACTGAATGTTCCCGAACCTGTTAAGCACTGCGAAACAAATCCAATAGTAAAAGTTCTACGCGTTGCGATCGGAGGATCGAGTGTCTGACGTTAAAGTAACGGTCGTGAATAACGGCCCGCTGCTCATTGATGGGGAAATACAGATTGTGGATCAAGAAGGAAAAGCTTACGGTTTGGCGGGCCGCACGAAGATCGGGCTGTGCCGCTGCGGTTTTTCCGAGCGCAAACCGTTTTGCGACGGATCGCATAAGAGATCGAATTTCCAGAGCGTCGTGCAAGCGCATGAACTTCCTCCCCCTAATCCGAAGTAGTGGGTAAGGGCCTAACCAGTCGGTAACATTTTCACCCATCCTCTAGGGCTGGGAGCCTTCAGCCCAGATACCAAAACTCCCTCCTTGTATTTGTAAGTTTATTATTTTCATTTAGTTAACTAGTACTAAAACCATGTTCTGGAACGGTACAGAAGTTGCTGATTCTGTGTGGGGCGAAATGCGTTTTAGGGGATTTTTGTGGGCCGACCGGCGAAGATTTGGGGGTTTTTGCATCGTTTTCGTCTCGTCCTATTGTGGACGATAGCAGGGGCGTCCTACCTCGCCTTGCTTTTGGTCCTTCGCAGCTCTTCCTACCTAGCTGACCCTTTGCTCGACACCTATCTGGAGATGGCGGGGAGTTTGATTGCGTTCACTTTTGCTGCGAATGCGCTGGTTCGGTTTCGTGGAACGCACGATCGAATTTCTCTGATATTGGCGTTCGGTTTCGTCCTGGCGGGGCTGATCGAAGCGGGGACGAGCATGACGTTCTATCGCGGAATGCTCGTTACAACTACTCCGGGAAATTATATTTCAATCGGATGGCTGGCCGGACGGACCCTGTTGGGAATTTTACTACTGGCTGCCCTGGTGGTGGAGCGGCGCATTCCTGTGGCGCGCGAGCCCGCCAAAGAGATGGCCGGGTCGACGTTGATCGTGGGCGCGGTGGCGTATTTGACCAGCGTGTTTTATTTCATGCTGCCGAATGCTCCGAAGATTCATCCGGGCGCAATTATTCCGCGACCTTGGGATCTGCTGCCGGCAGCGATTTATGTGACGGCAACAATTGGATACGCGTGGCGTTTGCGTCGTGGAAATTCTGACTCGTCGCTGGATCGAGCGCTGTTTTTTGCAGCAGCGTTAAATGTAATTTGCCATATCACGATCAGCCAGTCGCAGCGTGTTTTCGACGCAGCGTTCACGCTCGCGCACGTCACGATGGACCTGAGTTACGTGGTTGTGCTGGGCGGCACGCTTCTGGACAACGCGCAACTTTTCGATCAGGTGAGCCGCTTGGCTGCTTCCGATTCGCTCACGGGACTGGCCAATCATCGCCGGCTGCTTGAAGTGCTGGAAAACGAAATTCAAAGGTCGCGGCGAACGGGACGTAGCTTTGCAGTGCTCCTGTTCGACCTTGATGATTTAAAAAAGATCAACGACAAGTATGGGCATCTGACGGGGAGCCGCGCGATCAAACGCCTTGGGACGGCTTTGCGCAATGATTGCCGAACGATTGATACGCCCGCGCGATATGGTGGCGATGAGTTCGTGCTGATCCTTCCGGAGTCGGGCGAAGAGGAAGGTCGCAAGGCTGCTCTGCGTATCTGCGAGAGGCTCGCGCGTGATGGGCAGGAACCGCCAGTGACCGTCAGCGCCGGGTTGGCTGTTTATCCGAACGATGGCACCACCATCGAAAAGCTTTTGGGCGCGGCCGATCACGCGCTCTATCGCATGAAAGGGCGGAGTGAAAAGAAATTTCGTCTGAGGCATGTAGCGGCCTGTTTGTAAAAAGGGGGGGACGCGATGCGATTTGGAATGGGGGTCCCCAAGACGTTGGCGGAGCGTCGCGAGACGCGCATTCCGATGGAAGTGGGAGTTCAGATTATGGGACATCCGGCGTTACCCGGAACAGAAACGACGTTTACCGAAAATGTAAGCGCGCGTGGCGCTCGCGTTTTGAGCAGCCGCCGGTGGAGAACCGGTGACCGTCTCACGATTGCAACGCTAACAGGGTCGTTCAGAGCGGTTGCGCGCGTAGCCTACTGCCAATTGGTCCCGGAAGCTGGCTTCGCGGTGGGGCTGGAGTTTCTCGAACCGAGCTCCGGTTGGGTTGTCGCGGATATGCCGGCAGCGTAATTATTCTACTGCACGAATCCTACATTGGGTTCTGGACCTGGACCAGGGCCCTCCGGAAGCGTTCCAAACTGCGCTTCGAAGCGAGCGATATTTTCCTGCAGAGCTTTCGCAAGGCGCTTGGCATGGGCGGGACTGAGTATCAAACTCCCGACTAATTTGCCTTGTGGGACGCTGGGAAAAAGATAGATAAAATTTAGCGTGAACTCTTCCGCGTTATGATGAACCACAACTAAATTTGCATACTGGCCGAGCAATTCCTTCTCGTCAGCCTTTATTTGAACTTGCTGCTGCTGCGGTTGCTGTTTCGGCGTTTCAGCCATCGCTCATTCTCCTAAAAAACCTTTTTAACTATAGCAGAACAGGGAATAGCGGCTCGACGATTTTTGGAACAATACTGTGCGGGGGCGATTGACCTAAAAACTAGTTAAGCGTAGTTTATATACAGAGTTTAACTAGATTAACCTCATGGACAGACCGAAAACCGACGTCACCTCTGCCCCTTACGTTACCGCGCACCCCACCACGGAATCTGCCGCCGCTTCTTCCGATGCGCCGGCGTTAGCCGACCTTCTAACTCATGAGGATGTAGATCGCGCGCGCGACCGCTGGGAAGTGGCCCGCGCCCGCTGGAAAGGCCGCGGAGCGAAAAAATTCCGCGGCGTACGGTTGCTGTGGCTTTTGATCGGGCCTGGAGTGCTGGTTTTTCTCGGAGAGAATGACGCGCCCAGCATGCTTTCGTATTCGGCCGACGGCGCCCGCTATGGAATCGGATTTTTCATTCCGTTCGTTGTGCTCACATTCGTAATGGGATTCGTGGTGCAGGAAATGACGGTGCGCCTGGGGGCGGTCACTCATCGAGGTCACGCGGAACTGATCTTCGACCGATTCGGAAAGTTCTGGGGATTTTTCGCCATGGGCGACTTGGTTGTGGGAAATTTCCTGACGCTGGTGACGGAATTTATCGGCGTGCGCGCGGGGCTGGGCTTTTTCGGTATTCGTCCCACCATTGCGATTGGCGGGGCGCTGGTTATTGTGGCGGCTGCAATCACTACGGGGCGCTATTGGACTTGGGAAAGAATCACCATGGGCCTTGCGATCTTCAATGGGATTTTTATTCCCGCCGCAATCCTGGCTCGCCCGAGTTGGTATGCGGTGGGCCACGCGTTGGTGACCTGGAAACCCTTCCCGAGCGGAAACCATTACGAGATTCTTTTGCTGATTCTGGCGACCATTGGTGCGACAGTAACGCCGTGGATGCTTTTCTTTCAGCAAAGCGCCGTGGTGGACAAAGGGATGCAGCCGCGCGACATCAACGCTGGACGCTTCGACACACTTCTCGGTGTGCTGTTGGCCTCTGTATTCGCTATTGCTGCGATTCTGGCAACCGCACCGCTATTTCATCACGGAATCAACGCTGCGGATTTTCAAGCGGCACAGTTCGCGGAAGCTCTGGAACCGTTGATTGGACATACCGGTGCGGCCCTTTTCGCGCTCGGAATTTTCGAAGCGGGAATTGTGGCAGCGATCGCAATTTCTACGTCTTCCGCTTACGCATTCGGCGAGGTGTTGCAAACAGGACATAGCCTGAATCGTCCGCTCCGGGATGCGTGGCCTTTCTATTTGGTGCTGTTGGGTTCTGCGTCCGCTGCAGGGGCACTAGTGTTAATTCCCAACTTCCCATTGGAATTCGTCGTTCTAACCGTGAACGTAATCGCGGTGCTGGCCATGCCTCCTGCGCTGGCATTCCTTCTGCTGCTAGTGAACGATCCCGAAGTGATGGGGGAATATGTGAACGGCGCATGGGCCAACGTGGCCGGCATAGGAGTTACACTGCTTTTGATTATTGCAGGACTGGGATTTGGTCTTGCAACTGTGTTTCCGAAATGGCTGGGCGGCTGAGTTTCGATTCATAGAATATTATTTTTTTGACGCATTTTTGAGTGTGTGAGGTTGGAATTGAAATCGGATTTTTCAGAGCTGAGCGTTAGCACTCCCGGCATTGAACCTATTCCTGCGGATACTGCACAGCCGCATTTGGAGGACCCTCGTGTTGTGTTGTCTCTTCTTGAAGCGGACCAGGTGGTCGCGGCCAAAGAGCAGATGCGTTTCGGCCGGCAAAAACTGTCGCGAGGCGTCCGCATATTGCTGTGGGGCTTGCGGATTTATGTTGTATTGATGATGATCATCGTCCTCATTTCGGTGCTTCGCGCGGTTCATCTAATCCAATGAGCTTATTCTGACTGATACCCTGACGGCTGGATTTTGAAATCGTCAGAGTGCATGCGAAAATCCTTCCGCAAAACTGATTGTCCGGAGAATTTGAAATCCCATCCATGAATTCGGAAACAAGAGCGCCAGCGGGTAAGAATAATCTGCTATCGAAGGTTGCTGTCTTATTCGTGATCGTGGCGGCTGGTGGCGCGATTTTTCTTTACTACCATCGCGATTGGAACGCTCCAGCGGCGGCGAAGAATGTTCAGAATCCTGTTCCGGCGACGGATGAATCCATCGCGATGGGGAGAATGAATTACTCCACTCATTGCCAGAAATGCCACGGCGACAGGGGAGATGGAAAAGGGCCGCGCGCCGATAGCCTTTCCATCGCGCCATCTGATTTTACCGACGCACACGCCTTGGGGTTAGTGACGGATGGCGAGCTTTTCTGGAAGATTTCGCATGGGCGGCGGCCTATGCCCGCCTTTCAGGACAACCTTACGGAGACTGAGCGCTGGCAGTTGGTGGACTTCATCCGCACTTTCGCGCAAAAACCTAATGCGGGTGTGGCGCCTGCCACAAATTCTCCTTCACCGTAAACAGACGCCACACCGATGTGCAAAGCCTGAAAATGCGGCTTCGTCACGATTCAAGCTAATTCTTAACTTTCGAAAGGGCTTGGGAAACTTCCTTGATGTCTGGCAGAGTTGGGATATCGTAATTTTTGAACCAGGCGATTTTTCCGGAGCGGTCAACGATAGCGATCGCGCGGCCGGTGATGCCTTTGTCGGGCAGAAAGACGCCGTATTTTTCACCAACCGCGCCACGCGGTTGAAAATCCGCGAGCAACGGATACTTGATGCCCATCTTTTCGGCAAACGCTTTATGGGACCAGGCGCTGTCCACGCTCACACCGAGCACTTGCGCATCGAGCTCGTCGAAACGTTTCATGTCATTCACTAAGCAGGTATGTTCGTTGGTGCAGACCGGACTCCAGTCGAGAGGATAGAAGATGAGGACCACATTTTTCTTGCCTTGAAATTCTGAAAGCTTCACCTCTTTCTGGCTCTGATCCTTCAATGTAAAATCCGGGGCTGTTGCGCCGACTGAGAGTGCCATGCACGATCCTCCTGTCCGCTGTCGCGAACTATATTAGAAGAGATTTCATCCAATCGAATAATGATAGCCGAAGGGGCCTAAGCAAACAAACATCCGTGAAGGTCGGCTCGCTGGCTCCTGCTGTCGCGCTATCCAGGTTGCAATCTGCTACGATAATTTTTGATGTAAGAAGCAGGTGACGAAGTGGCGCGAGTATCGTACGAGGAGGCTTATCCCGGACTGGAGTACTTGCCGCGTAGCCGGAATTGGTGGGCGCGCCTGAAGGGAACCGCTCCAGAGTGCATACATTTGGGCGACGACATCAGTTGGATCGCGGCGGTGTTGCCGGACACGCTCTATCTGCGGGGGAAAAGAGCGAATCGACGCGAGCGCGTCCGTCCGGAAGTTTCACTCTGTTTTGAGTGTCTAAGCAAAACTTTCGCTTCGGAGCTTGAATCGTTTAGCGGGCGCGTGATAGCTTTTGAGCCGGACCCAGCCTTATTCACACAGTATTTTTTCGTGGCGACGCCGGATTTCGATGCTGCGGGGCTGGCTCTGGAAACTTCCGGTGCGATTAACGCCCGGCTGAGCCAGAGCTTTGGCACATGCCGGGAGTGCTCTCGCGAAGCGACTTGGCTTTGGTTCTCTCGTGAACAGATTCAAAGTCTTGATGAAGTTGAGCTGATTAAGACGGCAGCCGGCGAAGCTTTTTGCGGCAGGCACGGCGCTCGAAAACTTTTGGCTTCGTTCGACAAACTGTCCGAGGCCAACATTTTTTATATGAATCTTCCTTACGGCGAAGCAGGCGCGTACGTTTGGATTTAAACATGACGCTTAAAGATCTGGTTGAAAAATATCTGGCAGCCTCTGGGGGTTTTGGCAAGACGGTTCCGATCACCGCGTTAGGACTTTCGCGCGAAGAGACGGAGCGGGTCTTCGACATTCTGGATGAGGACTACCACATAAGCCGGTTTTTTCATTTTCAAAATGCAGCGGGCGCGGGATCTGGCGCTAGTTTTCAGATCAACGGGTTTCCGCAGACGCACATTTCCATCGATTCCGAAATCCGCGAAATTCTATAGCCGTACGACTACGGCCGATCAACCTACCAGACGTGACAAATCTTCTCCGGCGGTTTCACCATGGGCTGCCCTACTTTGCACGAAAACGCTCTGCCAAATTCCGCCATATTCACCACGACTCCGTTGATGCGATATTTTCCGGGCGAGTGCGGGTCAGTAATTGCATTCACGCGCTCATTTTCAGGGCGATTATTCTCGCAAGCCCACTGCGCCAGGCCAACGAAGAAGCGTTGATCCGGCGTAAGGCCGTCACGATCTTGCAAGGTCATATCCTTCGTGGCATCTTTCCAGGCGATGTAGGCCAGGATCGTTCCGCCGAGATCGGCGACGTCCTCGCCCTCGGTGAGCTTGGAATTGATGTGGACGTCGTCCACCACAACATATTGGGCGTACTGATCGACCACGCAGTCGGCGTGCTTCACGAACTGATCGGCATCCTCTTTGGTCCACCAATCCTTCAAATTGCCTTTTGCATCGTACTGGCGGCCTTCATCATCAAAGCCATGGGTGAGTTCGTGCCCGATGGTGGAACCGGTGTTGCCGTAGTTTGGAGCGTCGTCCATTTTTGAGTCGTATAGAGGCGGCTGCAAAACGCCGGCGGGGAAGTTGATGTCGTTCATCTGATCGTTGAAGTATGCATTGACGGTGGGCGGCGTCATATCCCACTCGCCGCGATCCGCGGGTTTTCCCACTTTGTTCAACTGGCGATGCGATTCAAACTCGATCGCGCGCAGATTGTTACCGTAAAAATCAGTGGAAATAATTGTTACTGAGCTGTAATCGCGCCATTGATCCGGGTAGCCAATTTTGTTGCGAATAGCATGCAGCTTGGTGAGCGCTTGCCGCTTGGTCGCCGGGCTCATCCAAACCAGCTGTTGGATACGAATAGCCATGGCATCTTCGATGCGACGCGTCATATTCAGGGTGGCAGCCTTCAACTCAGGCGAAAAGGTTTTACCGACATAGGTCTGCCCCAACGCCTCTCCTAAATCGCGGTCGACGTAACGCACGCAACGTTTCCAGCGAGGCTGAAGCTCCTTTGCGCCGCGCAAATACTTGCGGTAAAAATCGAAGTCTTCGTTGACGAAAGCGGAGGAAAGGTATGGCGCGCGAGAATTGGCAATGTGAAACCGCAGATAGATTTTCCAATCCTCCAGCGAATCCGATTTCAACTGGGAATCGACGTCCTTGAAAAAATCCGGCCAGCCGACGTTCAGTATCTGGAATTTAGGGATGTCGCTCGCAGCGAAGTAGGCATTCCAATCGAAATCCGGCGCGACTTTATAGAGTTCGGCCACGGTCATTTTATGCTTTTGTTTGTAGGGGTCGCGCCGCTCCACACGGGTAAGAGAAGCCTTCGCCAGACTCGTTTCCATGCGCATCACGATCCCAGCATTATTTTTCGCAGCATCGGGTGAGTCTCCGAGGAGCTCAAATATTTTCTGAACATGCTGAAAGTAGCTCTCGCGCGTCTCTTTCGATTTAGCGTCGTCTTTCAGATAGTAATCGCGATCCGGCAGCCCTAGTCCGCCTTGCGAAACATTTACAATCACTTCGTCGGAATCGTCGGGGTCCTGCGTGGAGCGAGAGTTAAAAACAGCAGAGATTCCCTGGAGATGTAGAGTCGCAATCGATGTCGCAAGGTCTTTCGTGCTCGCGAGATTGTGAATAACGGTCAGGTCCGGTTGAAGCGGCTTGGCGCCGAGCTTTTCTACTTCCCTTTCATCCATGCAAGCGGCGTAGTAGTCCCCGATTTTCTGCGTGACCGCATCGCGGTCTTTTGCGGTGGAGGCTTGTTCAAGAATGCCTCGCAGGTAGTTCAGATTGTCTTCGTAAAGTTTGCCGTAAACGCTCCAGGAAGTTTGATCGGATGGAATCGGGTTCATTTTTTTCCAGCCGCCGCAGGAGTACTCGTAAAAATCCACGCACGGATCAGAAGTGCGGTCTATGGCGGAGGGATCGAGGCTTGGAGTGTAGGGAAGCACCGGTTCCGTTTGCTGTTGAGGGGTGCGTGCGGTGTTCGCCGGCTTTGTTTGTTGAGCGCACGTGGCGATGGCGAAAAGCGCAGTCAGGTAGAGAGCTTTTTTGAGTGCCAAGATGGAACCTCCGGCAAGGTTGTGAGAATAACAGCGGCATGCTTTCTGCGCTAGCATGCGAACGGGCAGCCGAAAGGCGACGAAACAACGATTTAGCCGCTGCAGCGCTGCAAAGCCATATTACTCGGTAGCAACGCTGTCGCGTTGGAGGCGGTCAGCCAGAGCTTTGTGCTCCGTGCGAATCTCGTCGGGCAAGCGATCGCCGAATTTCTCGAAAAACTTTTCAGTGGCGGAAAGTTCCTCGGTCCAATCGGCCGGATCGACTGCTAACAATTCGTCCAGATTCTTGCGGGGGATGGAAAGGCCATCGAGATCGAGCGAAGCAGGAG
>Ga0209009_1000073_pt1 | contig 43117 bp, 37 predicted proteins | sample BlaSpr_A8_OM3_M2_FD_187979 | JGI IMG/M metagenome (GOLD analysis project Ga0209009, IMG submission 187979) | Forest soil microbial communities from Thunder Bay, Ontario, Canada - Black Spruce, Ontario site 2_A8_OM3_M2 (SPAdes) (version 2) | ecosystem: Environmental > Terrestrial > Soil > Boreal... | reverse complement strand
AGGTCAGCTCGAGTGTTCCTTTTTGATTCTGCCGCTTGTAATGCCAATGCACGCAACCCGGATAAGCAGCGAGCGAATCCTTCATCGCGAGCACCAGTCCATGCTTCAAGCAAATCTTTTCGATGAAACGCTCGGCATATATTAGATTGGCATCGCGCGGAACTGCAAATTCGATTTATCGCATGGCAATATAAAATATCTTACGTGTCTCGGAAACAGTGCGCGGCAGGATTTCGTCAGCCGTGCTCGCATTTTCCAAAGCCTCAGCAGATACACTACCGGGACGATTTTAGCGGATCGTCGGCAAGGTTATCGGTTCTTCCACTTCGGAGCGCGTTTTTCCACCAGCGCGCGCAAACCTTCCTGCGAATCTTCCAGGTCGGCAAGTTCATTGAGGAAAACTTTCATCGAATTGCGCACGCCTTCGCGCAACGGCAAACCCAAGCTACCCAGGATGGCTTTCTTCGCCATCGTCAATACCGGGCCAGACTGCGCCGTAACCTTCGCGCAAACTTCATCCACTTTCTTCTGCAAATCTTTTTCCGGAACCAGCCAGTTCACCAGCCCAAGCTCCCGCGCGCGCTCGGCCGACATCGTTTCCGCCGTCAGCACCAGCTCCAGGGCCATCTTCGGCCCCAAAATATAAGGCAGCACCGCCGCAGCCAGCGGAGGAAACGCTCCTAGCTTGATTTCCGGTTGCGCGAACCGCGCATTCGGCGTCGCAATCACCAAGTCGCCCAACGCCGCCAGCTCCGCGCCTCCGCCAAACGCCGGCCCGTTGATCACCACCAGAATTGGCTTGGCCGTTTCCACCATCGCGGAAAACGCGCTGTGAAACGCGTCCAGCAACTGAAACACGCGTCGCGCCGTATATTCTCCCAACTCGATCCCGCCGCAGAAAGTTTTCGCCGCTGAATCCAGTACGATGAGTTTTATCTCGCGCGTCTCGCTTACCGAGTTGATTCCCGCCACCAGCTCCATCAGCACGCGCTCGTTTAGCAAATTATGTTCAGGGCGATCCAGCGTAAGCCGCGCAATTTCGCCCTCAATCCGAAATTTCACGAATTGAAAGTCCGCCGTCTTCGGCGCCGCCAGCGCTAACGTCCCCAGCATCTCCGATTCGCGCGCCATTTTATTGATCTGCATGCCTGTGGCTCCGATTTGCTCTTCGCCTACGAGCCTAACCCTTTCCAGCGCCCGCATCCATGCGCATCCCAGGCCATGCGCTCAATCGGGCAAGACCTGTCCGAGCGAACAGGTTTGTCTTAGCTCTTCCTAGCGCCGGCATCCTGCCGGCTCTTTTTCCCTTTCCTGATCGGAGTCATTGGCCAGCGCACACGCGTTTATGAGGTGATGCAGGGCAAGCGTCCACTTTCCCTGAATATGATTCGCAATCTCCATCAGAAATTCGGCATTCCTGCCGAGGTCCTGATCCGCCCCACGCGCCGGGGCCGGAGAGCCGCCCGTCATCTCCCAGGTACGAAGATCGGCCGAACGCGCATCCGAAAGTCAGCCTAAGTCTCGGTACGCCGCAACCTGACCTCACGATGATTCCCAAATTGGTGCGCGTTTAGCCGAATCTCTTTACGAACATGCAACTTCGGGGCCACAGTTCCAAAAGTCCACCGCCTCGTACCCTTGTTTTTGAACTTTTAAGTTCCTATCATCGTCGCGATGAATATTTGGTTTAGGCTCGGAGCCGAACAGTGCGAAGGGCAGCAGCCCGAAAGCTACTGATCCGTCGACGCAAGAGCGCGCCTGTTTCATGCGCAGCCCACTAGCCCACGGACAGCTACCCCGAGCAGAAAACCTTGTGAAGACAGGCGATTTTTCCGAATTACTTCAACAACTTCTACTCGGTTCTGGTCAAAAAGTAGAAGCTGCAGAAAACAAACCATTAAACCCTTTCTACCCGGGGCCATAACCGACGCTAGCCCATCATGATACTTGTTAACCTAGCTTAAGTTTCTTTATATCAGGCGCTTAAGGGGAGAATTGCAAGACTGAGTTTGCGCGCAATTCGATAAGTATTAATGTATTAGCACTATTACGCAATCTCTTGCACAGTAACTAAAGCGATAAGAGTGTCTCGAAAAAAGTGGGCCCGAAGCTGTGAAAAACATCCACGGGCTCCAATAGCTTGCGCTCGACCCACTGAATTCCTATCATGGCCGCAAGCGTCGCTTCACAGCGCCTACTCCCTTCCTGTATTCTGCTGAGCCTATGCTGGATCTTGGGTACGTACGGGAGCACCTCGACGGAATTGAAAAGATGGCGGGTGACCGCGGCGTCACCCTGGACCTCGCCCCTTTTCGCGAAATTGATACCGAGCGCCGCCAGCTCATCACCGCCGCCGAGCGCCTGAAGGCCGAACGCAATCGCGCCAGCGAAGAAATCGCGCGAAAGAAACGAGCCGGCGAAGATGCCTCAGAGCTTTTGACGCTGATGAAGGCAGTGTCGGAGCGCCTGAAACGCGATGACGAGCGCATCAACGAGCTGGACGAGCGCCTGAAACAATTTCTGCTCACCATCCCCAACATTCCGCACTCCAGTGTGCCAGTAGGAAAAAGCGCCGCCGATAATGTGGAAGTTAGGCGCTGCGGCGCTCCTCCGAAATTTGATTTCAAGCCGCGCCCGCACTGGGAAATTGGCGAAGGCGCCGGGATTTTGGACTTTCAGTCAGCGGTAAAAATTGCCGGCTCGCGATTCGCAGTTTACAAAGGACTGGGCGCGCGACTCGAACGAGCCCTCGCGAATTTTTTCCTCGACGTGCACACGCGCGAACACGGCTACACCGAAATTCTTCCGCCATTTCTGGTGAACACGGCTTCGCTGACCGGCGTAGGCCAATTGCCAAAATTTGCCGCCGACATGTTTCACGTGGAAAACACGGACTTGTGGCTCACGCCCACTTCCGAAGTGGAACTCACCAGCCTGCGCCGCGATGAAACGCTCGACGCGGACAAATTGCCGGAGAAACTCTGCGCCTGGACCGCTTGCTTCCGTTCCGAAGCCGGCGCCGCGGGAAAAGATACGCGCGGCCTAAAACGCCAGCACCAATTTCAAAAAGTGGAAATGTTCAAATTCACGCGCCCCGACCAAAGTTACGACGAACACGAAGCCCTGGTGCAAGACGCGGAATCAATGCTGCGGCGTCTCGGCTTGCATTACCGCGTGATGCTGCTCTGCACCGCGGACATGGGCTTCGCCGCCGCAAAAACCTACGACATCGAAGTGTGGCTCCCCTCCACCGGCGAGTTCATGGAAATTTCTTCCTGCTCCAACACGGAAGCATTCCAGGCGCGCCGCTCCGGCATCCGCTTCAAAGGAAAAACAGGCAAAAGCGAATTCGTGCACACGCTGAACGGCTCCGGCCTAGCCGTAGGACGCACTTGGATCGCCCTGGTAGAAAATTTTCAGCAGGCTGACGGCTCAATCCTAATCCCCGAAGTTTTGTGCCCGTACATGGGAGTGGACCGCATCCCCGCAACACCGAAGACCTAGAAGAAAATGTTCGCGAATAAAAAATCAGGTAACGGGGCCGACGAGGACCATTGGCCCGGTAGGTTGCGGCATGCCGCCCGCAGGCTCCAGCGTTACCGCGAACGCTTTCGCCGCCATTCCTTGCGGCAGTTTCACCGTCCAGGGATTAATCGGCCCGCCATCAATCACGCCGGCGCTAATGGGCTTGCCATCCTTGGGGACCAGCCACAACTGGTAGCTCTTGTTCGCCGGCGCCGGCTCTACCCACCCGTCGCACATGGCCATGCCCATTTTTGAGTTGTACATCACGCGCACGTCGCCCTTGGGCATGCCGGGTTGCTGCGCAAGCGCGACGGAGACGGTGTCCTTCGATTCCAACAGCGCTTGCGCGTGGAGAGCTTCATCGAGCTGCTTCTGTTGTTGCTGCAGCGTGGCCTGCTCTTGGGCGAGCTCCCGGCTCAGTCGCTCGTTCTCATTGCGAAGGCGAGCCGCGACGAAAAGAAGCAGAATGCACGCCGGCACAAGCACCGCAGCCCACCATCGCCCGAAGAATCCGCCAGCGCGTTCCGGCTCGTGTTGCGCGCGCTGTGCTTCGGCGCCTTCGACCGACGCGTGAATCTGGCGCATCAGCCGCTCTCGCACCGTCGGAGACGGCTCCACGCGGGGAGCGGAGAATGCGAGCAAGGCAATTCGTCCGCGCGCTTCCGCCAGTCTCGTAGCGCACTCGGCGCACGTGGGCACGTGCGATTCGATCGCAGCCTTCTCTTCGCCTTCCAGAACGCCGAGGGCGTAAAGGTCGAAGTCTTCCGGCCGAGTTGGATGTCCGTTCATAACAATAAATTCCGTTTCAAACTTTCCAGCGCCGTGCGAATCCGCGTCTTCACGGTGCCAAGCGGATCGCCTGTCCTGCTGGCGATCTCGCTGTGGGTCAATCCTTCAAAATATGCCAACTCCATCGCGGCGCGCTGCTCGGTTGAAAGATTTTCCAAGGCGCCCTTCACGCGTCCGAGTAATTGCTGCTGGGTTATCGCATTTTCCAAATTTACCGGCACGATGACCGTTGTCTCCAGCAGCTCTTCGCCTGCGCTCGGAGTATGCCGTCGTAGCCGCGATAGGGCCCGGTTGCGCGCGATCACCGCGAGCCATCCCGGCAGCGAGCCGCGAGCAGGATCAAATTGCGCAGCGTTCATCCACAGCTGAAAGAAAACATCCTGCAAAATTTCCTCAGACGCTTGCGTATCGCGGAGAATGCGGTTCAGAAGCGAGGACAGCAAAGAGGCGTAGCGGTCGTATAGCGCTGCGAGCGCCGACTCGTCCCGCTGGACGATTTTCTGAATGAGCGCCGCGTCCGAGGCCCTCAACTCTGTTCCCGTTTGACCGCTCACCAGGTTCTGGCGACTCCATTATCTAAAGTACGCGCGAGAGGGGCTCTCGGATGTCAGGAGAGCCGGAAGTGCCGAGGACTGCGCTGTGCAGGGTGCAACTCCGATTCCTCAAGCACCGCGCGCAGAGTAGCTTGCAAGGGCTAGGGCGTCAATCCGGTATTTCGGTCGCGCGGTTTCGTACCTCGAACTCCCATCTTCTAACCTGACGCCTCTTGTTAAGCCTATTAGATACAGTTAGATAACTGCTGGCAGCTCAGATGATTCGCCCGATAATTCCAAACTAAGTGGCTTTAAATCTCTCACTTTGTCAGCGGTTTCCATTGACATCCTTGACGGCTTGGCTAAACTTCGACTCGCGTAAGACTTACGGCGCCCCAACAATCGAACTAAGTTCTGAGCGGCGAAGGCAAAGCAGTTCGCCGCGTCGAAAGCACGACAGGAAGGAAGCTAGATGGCCACAGTCGCCAAAGCCGCACCGCAGCCGATTCCGCGTATTGCACCGCGCGAGGATTTGAATCCATACCGTATCGCGCAGATTCAGTTTGATATCGCTGCCGAATATTTGAAACTCGATCCAGGACTGCGCCAGATATTGCGTACGCCGAAGCGCGTGCTGGAAGTGTCCGTCCCCACCAAGATGGACAACGGGCAGATCAAAGTTTTCACCGGATTTCGCGTGCAGCACAATATAGCGCGCGGTCCGGCCAAGGGCGGCATCCGTTATCACCCCGCGGTAACGCTGGACGAAGTGAAGGCTCTAGCGACTTGGATGACCTGGAAAACGGCTACCGTGAATATTCCTTACGGTGGCGGCAAGGGCGGCGTGATTTGCGATCCGAAGCGGATGAGCAAGTCTGAACTCGAGCGCATGACGCGCCGATTTGCCTCTGAAATTTTTCCGATTATCGGACCGGATCAGGATATTCCCGCGCCGGATGTTTACACCGATTCTCAGACGATGGCGTGGATCATGGACACCTATTCCATGACCAAAGGGCGCACGTCACTCGGCGTGGTTACAGGTAAGCCGATTTCGATCGGCGGGTCTGAGGGACGCAACGAAGCGACCGCTCGCGGCTGCCTGGTAGCCGTGGAAGAGGCTTGCAAGGTCAAGAAGGTGCCTCTGCGCGGAGCAAGTGTAGCGATTCAAGGTTTTGGAAATGCGGGATCCATCGCTGCGCGTTTATTCGCGGAAAAGAAAGCGCGGGTGATCGCCATCAGTGATTCTCGCGGCGGCGTTTTTAATTCGCGCGGAATCGATCCGTTGAAAGCGGCGCGTTACAAAGAACGTTCGGGAACCGTTGTCGGCATGCCGGGGACATCGCGCATTTCGAACGATGATTTGTTGACCATGAAATGCGACATCTTAATTCCCGCGGCGCTGGAAAACGTGATCACGTTGAACAATGCAGACCAAATCAAAGCGAAAATAGTCGCCGAAGCGGCCAACGGCCCCACCACCCCTCACGCGGACGAAGTTCTGGCGCGCAAGGGCATCACCATGATTCCGGATATTCTGGCGAATGCCGGAGGTGTGACCGTGAGTTACTTTGAGTGGGTGCAGGACCTGCAGAGTTTCTTCTGGTCCGAAAGCGAAGTGAACGCGAAGCTTGAGATGGTGATGCGTCGCGCGTTCCACGAAGTGCACGAAATGGCGAGGAAGCATCGCACGCATATGCGAACCGGCGCTTACGTTCTTGCCGTCGGCCGCGTGGCGGACGCCACGCTCGTTCGCGGACTCTTTCCGTAAAAATTGCTAGCTGACCCCGTCGTTCCAATCAGCCATCAAGTTTAACCTCACTGAAAAATTTCCTCTTGCGCAGTGAGTAAGAACACGCGTACATTTTTGCTTAGCCGGTGCGCTCACGCGAAAAAGGGCAGCGCCGGCATATTTGTCTGCGTGACTTGCGCGAGGAAGTTGAGAATTGAACAACCACATAAATCACACTCCACCGATTCTTCTAACCATTGCTGGTTTTGATCCGTCCTGCGGCGCGGGCGTGGCTGCAGACCTGAAAACTTTTGCTGCGCATAACTGCTACGGTGTAGCGGCGGTCACCGCGCTTACCGTGCAATCCACACAAGGCGTGCTATCGGTGCACCCGACACCATCGGCCACTCTGCGCGCGCAACTCGATGCATTAGTGGATGATGTGGCGATTGCGGGCGTGAAGATCGGTATGCTCACGAATCGCGGTAATGCATCCGCCGTCACCGAATTTCTGGACAAACATAAATTCCAACACGTCGTGCTAGATCCGGTTTTCCGTCCAACTGCGGGCAACGCCGAACTGTTGGATACATCCGGATTAAAGTTTGTGCGGGACGAGTTGCTGAAACGCGTAAGCCTGATCACTCCCAACCTGCCGGAGGCGGAATTTCTCACCGGTATGGAAGTAAAAGATTTGGCCGCGATGAAAACGGCTGGCCAGAAGTTAATTGAGATGGGTGCGCGCGCCGTCGTGGTTACCGGCGGTCATCTGGACAAACCGATCGACGTATTTTGCATGGGAACGGAAGTAGAGACCTTTGCCGGCGACCATGTGAAAAGCCCTAACACGCACGGGTCGGGATGCACTTTTTCATCCGCGATCCTGGGCCAACTAGCTTCCGGACAGCAGCTGCGCGAAGCTGTAATTTTAGCCAAGGCTTACGTTACGAAGGCAATCGAGAAGTCCTATCAGATCGGCAAAGGCGCCGGCCCGCTGAATCAGCTTTTCCGCTTTCATCAGGAACAACCTTTGCGCGGCGTGCACGAAGTTCCTCAACACGGCATGCATCCAGCCGCAGAACCAGCCGCACATTAGAACTTCAGTTAAGGCCCCTTGAGTTGTCAGGCCTGCCTGACTCGGAAAAATCGTCTCCTACTGCTCTGTCTCGTCAGAGTTAAAAAATGTTGCCGAAGACATCCCGCACAATTATCATCCCGACTGAATCTTGATCGAGGTGCGTCGTGAAGAAATCCATAGAAATCGTAATTGTGCTTGTTGGGATCCTACTTAACGCGCAGACAGTCGTTGCACAGGAATGGTCACAGCCTTGGGCTCGCGCGCGAATTGAGAAATCGTCGCGCCATAGTGAGTGGGTTACGGTGAAGCACGCTGGCCGAAGCGTGGACACACTCATCGTTTATCCAGAGTCGAAAGACAAGCGGCCCGTAGTGCTGGTGATCCACGAAATATTCGGACTGAGCGACTGGGCGCAAGAACTGGCTGACGAAGTCGCCGCAGCGGGCTACATAGCGGTGGCGCCAGACCTTTTGAGCGGAATGGCGCCAAACGGCGGCCGCACCAAGGATTTTTCTGCCGGTGTTACTGAAGCCGTCAGCAAGTTGAACCCCGATCAGGTGACCGCGGACCTGAACGCTGCTGCGGACTACGGTTTGAGGTTGCCTGCTTCCAACGGAAAAATTTATGTGGTTGGTTTCTGCTGGGGAGGGGCACAGAGTTTCCGTTTTGCAACCAACCGGGGAGACCTTTCCGCGGCGTTCGTTTTTTACGGCTCACCTCCGCCGACGGACGATATGTCCCGCATCAAAGCGCCCGTTTATGGATTTTATGCAGGGAACGATGTGCGTATCGACGCCACCATTCCGGACACAATCGCGGCAATGAAAGCTGCAGGAAAAACGTACGACCCGGTTACCTATGAGGGCGCCGGCCACGGTTTTATGCGCGCGGGAGAAGCTCCGGACGCGACCGAAGCCAACAAGAAAGCCCGGGAAGAATCGTGGAAACGCTGGAAAAGCCTGCTTGCACAGTGACTGGTTCTAGCGGCGATAAACGATCTTGCCGGCGACAATTGTAGCCATTGGCGCGCCGCGAAACTCACGGCCGTCGAACGGACTGTTACGCGATTTGCTCGGTGACTCAGATGTCCGATACGTCCATACTTGGTCGGCCGAAAAAATCGTTAAATCCGCGGGCTCATCAGCTGCGATTTTTCGTTCAATGCCAAGCACCCGCGCAGGACCGGTCGTAAACAGCTCAACCAAACGCATCAGCGAAATTTTCCCGGGACCCACGAGTTCGCTCAATGCCAGGGCGAGAGCGGTTTCGAAACCGATAATTCCGAAGGGTGCGCGGTCGAATTCAACGTCCTTGCTCGAAGGATGATGCGGGGCGTGATCGGTAGCGATGGCGTCCACCGAACCGTCGGCCAAGCCTTCGATCAGCGCGGCGCGATCTTCGCGAGAGGCCAGGGGCGGATTCATTTTGTAATGCGAATCGTAGCGCACGTCTTCGTCAATGAGGGTGAAGTGGTGCGGTGTGACCTCGCAGGTTACCTGCAGACCCTGTTGTTTTGCCGCGCGAACATATTCGAGCGAAGCGCGAGCGGACATATGCGCGATGTGAAGGCGCGCGCCCGTTAGCGTCACAACTTCCAGGTCACGGCCCACACAAATGGATTCCGATTGCGCGGGAATACCGCTCAGGCCCAAGCGAATGGAACGCGGGCCTTCGCGCATCACGCCACCGGCGAATAACGAACGATCTTCGCAGTGGTCCATCACCGGCAGATCGAGAGCGCGGCAATAGTCCATTACCTGGCGCATCAGGCGAGCGGTCGCCACGGGTTTTCCATCATCGCTTACGGCGACGATACCCGCTTCCTTCATCGCTGCGATTTCTGAAAGAGATTCGCCTTTGCTGCCCACGGAAGCGGCGCCAATGGGCCACACTCGCACCGCACCGGCTGCGGCGGCGCGTTCCACAATTCCGCGCGTAACCGAGGCGTTGTCATTTACAGGTTGGGTGTTCGGCATGGTGCAGACGGCGGTAAAGCCTCCGCGTGCAGCGGCGCGCGTGCCGGTTTCAATTGTTTCGGAAAGCTCCTGGCCAGGCTCGCGCAGGTGGCAATGCAAATCGATGAAGCCAGGCGCGACGATCATCCCGCCCGCGTCAAAAATCTCCACATGGGAAGCTGTCAGATCCGGACCCAGCCTTAAAATTCGAGGGCCGTCGACCAGGATATCGAGCGTTGCGTCGGTGTTGCTTGAGGGGTCCAGAACCCGGCCATTTTTAATCAGCAGCATTATTTATCCTTGCTGGCCATTCCGGGCCCGCTCGCAGGTTCTGACGCGGCGCCGCCCACCAGATGGTAAAGAAGGGCCATGCGAATCGCGAGGCCGTTGGTCACTTGGTCGAGAACACGAGATTGCGGGCCATCGGCGACGCTGGGGTCGATTTCCAATCCTCGAATCATTGGCCCGGGATGCAATACAAGCGCATCTTTTCCGGCTAGTCGCAGCCGCTCCGGAGTGAGTTGAAATTGCAAAATATATTCTTCTGCTGCGAGCGCAGGTTCGTGCATGCGCTCAGTCTGTACGCGTAACACGATAATGACGTCCGCTCCTTCAAGCGCTTCATCAATGTGCGATACGCGGCGAACGTTTGGTGCAAGCGACTCCAATTCGCGTGGAACCCACATGGCCGGGCCGCATAAGGTGATGTGAGCACCGAATTTGCTCAGCAGATGAATATTCGAGCGGGCTACACGGCTATGCAGGATGTCGCCAAGAATCGTGACGTGCAATCCGTCCAAGGTATTTTTGCGATCGCGGACGGTCAAAGCATCGAGCAGCGCTTGGGTGGGATGCTCGTGCGTGCCGTCTCCGGCGTTCACAACCGGAATCCCCAGGCGCTGGGCTATGAATTCGGGCGCGCCCGACGAGCTGTGGCGGATCACGATACCGTCGGGACGCATGGCTTCCAGCGTCCATACTGTGTCGAGCAGAGACTCCCCTTTTTTCAAACTGGAAGATTCGGCCTGCAGGTTCATGGTGTCCGCGCCGAGCCGCGCAGCTGCAGTGGCAAAACTAATTCGCGTGCGCGTGGAATTCTCGAAAAAGGCCAGGGCCACGGTTTTGCCACGTAACGTCGCGAGTTTTTTTAGCGGATGACGATGGAATTCCTGGAAAGGCTTCGCTTGATCCAGAATAAAAGAAATTTGCTCGCGGGTGAGGTCTTCGATTCCAAGCAGGTGTTGCAGACGCTGCAGCACGTTTTCCCTTTAATGCCTTTTTCTCCGGGCCTCCCAAAGGATTGCCGGGTTTTTCAAGAAACGCGATCCACCAGCATCACGCGCTCCTCGTCATCAATTTCCATCAAGCGCACCTCGACTATCTCCGTATCGCTGGTCTCCACCGTGCGGCCAACAAAGGAAGCCTCGATAGGCAGTTCGCGGTGCCCGCGATCGATCAAAACGCAAAGCCGGATGCGTTTGGGACGTCCGAGGTCAAAAAGGCCGTTCATTGCAGCCCGGATCGTGCGGCCGGTATAAAGCACGTCGTCGACAATCACCAAGTCCCGGTCATCGACTGGGAAATCGATCTCGTTTGAGTGAAAGACTGGTTGAGGACCTACTGTCGAGAGGTCGTCGCGGTAGAGCGTGATATCGAGGGTGCCGACTGGAACTTTGACGCCGGAGGAATCGAAGATGGTTTTCGCCAAGCGCTGGGAGAGGGGAACACCACGGCGGCGCACGCCGATCAAAGCCAAATCGTTCGTCCCACCACTCTTTTCGACAATTTCATGGGCCAATCGCTGGAGGGTGCGGCTCATTTCTTCCGCAGAAAGCAATTGTCTTTTCTCTACGACGCGCATTCTGGCACGCCATCCTAGCATAGACCGCGGAATGTTCGCAGCCGCGGAATAAAGCCGCAGACGCTGAGAAATCCTGCGTTCGCTGGAACAGAGGTGGCCTAAGTGCTAGACTAGCGGCCGTGAATGCGCCGCAGCCGGCCCGCATGTCCCAACGGCCCGCGGGAGTTGACCTTCGAGTCAGCGTCGGCGCCCTCCAGTTTAAAAACCCCATCATTGCCGCCAGCGGTACTTTTGGTTACGGAATCGAATTCGCCCCTATGGTCGACTTGAACCGGTTGGGGGCCATGGTTGTGAAGGGCCTCTCGCTCTCGCCCATGGCCGGTGCACCGCCTCCCAGGATCTGCGAAACATCGAGCGGCATGGTGAATGCGATCGGTTTGCAGAATATCGGCGCGCGGGCATTTGTCGCCGAGAAGCTACCTGAGCTGCGACGTCGGAACGCCACCGTTGTGGCAAACGTGTTCGGGTGCACCATCTCAGACTACGTCGAGGTCATCCGGATCCTTGAAGAGGCCGAGGGGGTAGCGGCATACGAGCTAAACATCTCCTGTCCCAATGTGGAACACGGCGGGGCTGAATTCGGGGTTGATCCAGTACTAACAGCGCAGGTCGTCCAGGCCGCTCGGAAGGCGGCCCGTAGGCCTCTTTGGGTGAAGCTCTCCCCTAATGTTAACAGGATTGGACTTACGGCTAGCGCCGCCGAATCCAGCGGAGCTGACGCCCTGGTAATTGCGAACACCTACCCGGCATTGTGTATAGATGCACACAACCGGAGGTCACGCCTAGGTAGTACGACAGGTGGGTTGTCGGGTCCGGCCATAAAACCTATAACTATGAGACTGGTTTACGAGGCCAGTAAGGTAATTAAGATACCGATTATAGGGCTTGGTGGTATTGAGAGCCCGATAGATGTAATCGAATATATGTTGGCGGGGGCCTCAGCAGTCGAGATTGGCACCGCCAATTTTGTGGACCCGAGGGCCACAGAAGAGCTCTTGAAGGGATTAGAAAGGTGGTGCGAAGACAATAAAATTCCTGCAATCAGCAAGTTACGAGGTGGTATAGAGGTTGCTGGGACAGGCTAGAGATAGTACAATTTACTGATTCAACTAAGGTTAGGAGATCATGAAAGCAAAAATTTTCGTAGTGCTCGAATCGGTGTTTTTAGGATTGGGTCTGCTTGCGTTCACTCCGTCGGTGAACCCTACGACTGCCGGAAAGCCAAGCAACCCGCCTCAAGTAGCTGTGTACCCGAAGAAAGCGTCCTCTGGGAAAACTGATACCCTAAAGCCCCTTGCTGTCTGGGAATGCACCACCAGCTGGTACGGCGAGGATTTCGACGGCCAGCCGACCGCCACTGGCGAGAAATATGACATGTACGGCGAGACCGCCGCTCACCCCACCCTCCCCTTAGGTTCGATTGTTCGAGTCGTGAACCCGCGCAACCACCGCAGCCAAATCGTCCGAATCAATGATCGCGGACCATACGTTGAAGGACGCGAACTGGATGTTTCTTATGAGGTGGCACGTAGGTTAGGATTTGACCAGCGCGGGCTTGCGAAAGTTCGGCTCGAGCTGCTCAAGGTGCCTACACGGCCGGAACCGACCCATCACGAAGACTAATCGTCGCGCTGGATGTAGATAATCTCCAGGCTGCCACTGCTTTAGCGCGGAAGCTTCGCGGAGCAGTTGGGCTGTTCAAAGTCGGTAGTCAACTGTTCACAGCCGAAGGTCCCCGAGCAGTAGAGAAGCTCGCGGACGCAGGCGTCCAGATTTTCCTCGACCTGAAATTCCACGACATCCCCAATACGGTGGCGAAGGCCGTTTCAGGCGCGCTAAAGCTTCCGCATGTACGTCTGCTCACACTCCATGCATCGGGCGGCACGGCCGTAATGAAGGCTGCGCGCGAAGCAGCCGGGGACCGAAAGGATCGGCCGAAGCTGCTCGCGGTTACCGTCTTGACGAGCTTCGACGAAGCGACCTTGCGTGAAATTGGTATGTCAGACCCAATCGAAAGCCGCGCGGTCGCGCTCGCATGTTTGGCCAAGAAAGCAGGAATGGATGGCGCGGTTTGTTCCGCACACGAAGCCCGTGCGATTCGGCGCGCGTGTGGGCCGAAGTTCATAATACTCATCCCAGGCGTACGTCCGAGCAGAGGCGCCGCGAACGATCAGTCGCGCATTGCAACGCCGGCGGAAGCCGTTCGGGCAGGCGCGAACTATTTGGTAGTCGGACGACCGATTACGGCCGCTCCGAATCCACGTTCGGCCGTCTCGGCCATCGTTGACGAAATGAAGTCCGCTCTACAATAACGCCGCTAAAGTTTCTCTTCTCGTCTCCTGCTATTGACAAAATACGCTTGTCGGTACAACTTCTCTGCCGGACATTCTCGTGGCGAAGGGAGCTTCTTACATGCGGATCGTGTTGAAGTGGTCTGTACTGACGGCGGGAATTGCGCTGGCGTTTGTACCAGCGATACGGGCACAGGAGGTCGGCGCTCCGCCTATTCCTCCGAAAGCACAAACGGTTGAAGTTACTCCTACAAATATTCAGGCAAATGTTGGGGACAAAGTTAAATTCAGCGCCGTCGCGAAAGACGCTTCTGGAAACGCGCTGTCCGTTAAGCCGATGATCTGGTTCGCTGCGCCGTTTGATGTGGCCGGCGCCGACAAAGAAGGCATGGTGGTATTTCATCAACCGGGTGAAGTGACGGTGGGCGCGGTTGTGGCTGGCAAGCCCGGATATGCCCATGTAACAGTTGTTGCGCCGCCGGTTGCAAAAATTGATATCGCTCCCCTAACCCAGGCGCTGGTGGCAGGCAGCACTACCGTGCTTTCCTCAACTGCGCGCTCTTCGAATGGCGACCCGCGAGCTGACACGCCGATTCATTGGACCTCGAAATCGCCAGCTATCGCTCAGGTGGATGAATCGGGCATGGTGACAGCAAAGTCCGCTGGCGCCGCGACCTTAGTGGCCACGGCCGGCCCGGCGAACGCCGAAGTAAGCGTGCGAGTGGTTGCGGACACAATCCAAAAAGTCGCCGTGGAACCGGAAACCACCAGCGCGAAAACGGGAGATGTAGTTCATTTCACGGCCACAGGCCAGAGCGCAAAGGGTGCAGCGGTAAAAGATATTTTTACGAGTTGGACTGTCGGCGGACCCAATGCCACGATTTATCCCGACGGCGCATTCGTGGCGACGCTCCCGGGTACGTACAAAGTGATGGCATCGGTAGGTTCGCATACTGCTGCGGCGTCAATTACCGTGGCGCCGCGAAATGCGGAGCGCGAGATCGACGTGATAGCCCACATTCCGCTAAAGGCGGCCGACGGGTCCGCGATTCAAACTACCGAAGAATGGATTATGGGCAATCATCTATACATTGCTTCGCTCGCCGACAAAATTTACGACTACGACATCAGCGATCCCTCGAAACCGAAGGCGCTCGATTCCTTGAAGGCGGATGCGCGGTTGATAAATGACGTCAGCACTACTCCAGACGAAAAGGTAGGAGTCTTCACGCGAGAGGGAGCATCCACTCGTAAAAATGGAATCGTGATTTTCGATCCCTCCGATCCCGCGCACTTGAAAGTTCTGTCCGAATACACCGAAACGGTCACCGGAGGAGTACACAGCGCATTTATCAACACGCACTACGTCTACATTACGGACGACGCAACCGGCTCGTTGCGCGTGATCGATTTCCAGGATGCGCAACATCCCAAAGAAGTAGCGCGGTGGGAGGTGCAAAATGCAACGGCCGCAACAATCGCCGGTCCCATGGGACCGATGTCCAGCGGGCGCTATCTTCACGATTTGTACGTGAAAGATGGACTCGCCTACCTGGCTTATTGGCGCGATGGACTGATCGTCCTTGACGTTGGCAATGGCATGAAGGGCGGTAGTCCGGAGCACCCGCAGCTTGTCTCCCAATACAAATTCAATCATTACGAACTTTATGGCAACGGCTGGTTGGCCGGAACGCACACAACATTTCGTTACAACAATTATCTTTTTGTAGGCGACGAAGTTTTCCCTGCGCAGTTCGATATCGATAGCAAAGAACGCATCCCCGTTCGCGGAATTTGCCATGTGATGGACATCACCGATATCGAGCATCCACGCGAAGTGGCAATTTACGAAGTGCCCGAGGGCGGCATACACAATTTTTGGGCTGACAACGACATGTTGTTCATCGGCGACTACGCCGGGGGCGGACGTGTACTCGATATTTCCGGCGAGCTTCGTGGAAATCTCTACCAGCAAGGACGCGAGATCGCTCGCATATGGACTGCAGACCCTGCCGGCTACCGCGCGAATTTGCCGTTTTCCTGGGGAGCGCAGCCTGCCAATGGTTTGATCTACTACAACGACATCAACACTGGAATCTGGATCGCAAAACTGGGCAAGCCGCGGTTCAAAGGCTCTACCACAGCACCGCCGCTTCAGGAAAAGGCTGAGTAGTTCCTCACATTTTCGCGGCAGCCGGTCAGACGGCTTTTTGTGCTCGGTCATTTGACCGGCTGCCGCCGCCTTCGCTAGCATCATGGTGCAAATTGCATTCCCTTCATGGAAGACGTTAAACATGTAATCGTTGGCACCGCCGGGCATATCGACCATGGCAAATCCGCTCTGGTCGAAGCTCTCACCGGAACCAATCCTGATCGCCTGGAAGAAGAAAAGCGCCGCGGCATTACGATTGACCTCGGGTTTGCCTTCCTGAATCTCGATGGCATTCGATTCGGATTTGTTGACGTCCCCGGCCACGAGAAATTCGTTCGCAATATGCTCGCCGGCGTTGGCGGTATTGATTTAGTTCTTTTCGTCATCGCTGCGGATGAATCGATCAAGCCGCAAACTCGCGAACACTTCGATATCTGCTGCTTGCTGGGTATCTCGCGCGGCATTATAGCAATCACGAAATCCGACAAAGTCAGCCCAGACGTACTAGATACCGTGCGTCTCGAAATAGAAGAATTTGTGCGCCATTCTTTTCTGGAAAGCGCGCCGATCGTTCCGGTTAGCGTGCGCAGTGGCGCGGGAATTGAAGATCTGAAGCAGGAGCTATGTCGATCGGCGAATGCGGTCCCGTTGCGAGACGAAAAACAACATTTGCGGCTTCCCATCGATCGCGCTTTCGCGATGAAGGGATTTGGAGCCGTTGTCACCGGTACGCTCGTAGCAGGTGCTTTGAATGTCGGCGCAGTGGTACAACTTTATCCCACGCGCAAGCGAGCCCGCGTGCGCGGCCTCCACTCCGGTGGGAAACAAATCGAGCGAGCTGTTGCCGGGCAACGCACGGCGGCAAACTTAGCCGGAATCGACTCCAGCGAAATAAAACGAGGGATGGTCCTGGCAACTCCTGGGATTTTCGAACCAAGCTCGCGCGTGGACGCAGCTGTAACTCTGCTGCCCTCCGCTCACCCGTTAAAAAACCGTGCGCGCGTTCATATGCATCAGGGGACGGCAGAAGCGGTGGCCGAAATGGTTTTCCTAGATGGCAATGCGGAACTTGCTGCGGGTCACACTCCTTTTGTTCAGATGAAACTGGATAAGCCGGTTTTAATCCTGCCGGGAGATCGCTTTATTCTGCGACAGCTTTCTCCCGTGGCGACCATCGGAGGAGGCCGCGTGCTCGACGCTCACCCTGCCAGGCGCCGTCGCAATGACAGTGGCGTCAAAAGTTTCCTTGAAATTATAGAGCGTGGAAACCAAGAAGAAACTTTGGTTGCGCTTGCTGAGGCATGGCCTCGTGGACTAACGGTTCCCGAAATCGTCTCACGCACTGGGTGGATGAAAGACGATATACACTCTTGTGCAAAGAACCTTGAGCAGTCAAAACGCCTGCGAATTATTGGCCACGCAGCATCGTCGGATTTCACAATAGTCTCGGCGCCCGCATTTGCAGAATCACTGACAGTAATTCGAAAGGCCGTCGACGATTTTCACGGCGCGAATCCGCTGTCGCCGGGAATTCCGAAGCAGGAACTCCACGGCCGCGCCGGAAAACCTCGCGCCGAACTTTTTGAAGCGGCGCTCGATGATTTGTTGAAGTCACGAGCGATTGTGATTTCAGGAGACCTGGTTCAACGAGCCGGACGAGAGATTGCCCTGTCGCCGGAAGAAGCGCGCGCCAAGGAGCTGATCGAGCAGGAGTTTGCGACGGCCGGACTTATGGTTCCCAGTTTTGCAGTCGTTCTGGCCAAGTTGCCGGTGGAATCACGTCGCGCGCAGAAAATTTTGCAGATTCTGCTGCGCGAAAAAGTGCTGGTAAAAGTAGCGGACGACCTGGTTTTCCACCAACTCGCGGTAAAAAACTTGCGCGAAATGCTCGCCAAGTATCGCAAAGAGCGCGGTGCCAGGCTTCCGATTGGCGCATTCAAAGAACTTACGGGGGTCTCTCGAAAATACGCAATTCCTCTGCTCGAGTATCTTGACCGCGAACACTTGACGCGCCGGGTCGGAGACGAGCGTGTTATACTTTAAGTTGACACCCGGGCTCTGAAAACGCCTCTGGTTAAACTGGCGACCTCGGGAAGGCAGGTAACATGGGAGAGTTTAGCCCAATCCATTGGTTGATCGTTTTGGCGATCATCGTCCTTCTGTTCGGAGGAAAGAAAATTCCTGAAGTGATGCGTGGACTTGGCGAAGGCATCCGCAACTTTAAAGAAGGCATGCATGCGAATACGCAGACTCCCCCGCCACCCGCTCCGCCGGCAAATCCGCCGACCGTAACAACGGCGCCGCCGCCTCTGGGCGAAGATAAAAAGTAATTTTTAGTCGAGTGAAGGTAATGACGGCGGCTTCGGGCCGCCGTTTTTATTTGGCATCGCTCTGATTTTCGGCCGAATTTCCTAATCCGAATTCGCGCAGCAAAGTCCACAATCGCGCGAGCGGCAGCCCCATAACGTTGAAATAACAGCCTTCGATTCGCGATACGTAACGTCCTCCCAGGCCCTGGATCGCGTACGCGCCCGCTTTATCGAAGGGCTCCCCGGTGGCCAGATAGTCTGCAATTTCCTGATCGCTGAGATACGCGAAATGCACCCTGCTAATCTCCTCGACCACTCGCTGTTGCATCCCGGAGGTCTGTAATAGCGCAAGACCGGTATGAACTTCGTGGACGCGCCCGCTGATGCTGCGCAACATGCGCTTCGCGTCATCACTCGACTTCGGTTTGCCGAGGATAGCTTCATCAACCACCACGACTGTGTCCGCGCCAATAATCAGAACGTCCGCGCCCAAATTCGGATTTTTGTGGGCGGCTGAAACAGCCTTTGCCAATGCCAATCTGCGAACATAATCGCTGGGTGATTCATTATCCAAGCGCGATTCATCGACATCCGTACTGCATATCTCGAATCGAATTCCGGCGTTTCGCAGGATTTCCGCGCGGCGAGGCGAAGCTGATGCAAGGATGAGTTTCAAGAAAATATCTTACTTTCGACCGCCAATTGTCGGAGTTAAAAATAGTTAAATCACAATTGACTCGCGATACTCGCCGAAGGCTCGTCGCAGGGCGTCTGAAATTTCACCGACCGTGGCATACGATTCAACCGCCAGCAAAATAGCCGGCATTAAATTTTCGGTACCGCGGGCTCGGCGTTCCACTTCCGCCAGCGCGCTCTGGGCTTTCGCGGCATCGCGATGCGCGCGCAAATTATTAAGTCTCGTAACTTGCGAACGTTCAATTTCCGGATCAATTCGCATCGTGGGAATGGGACGTTCTTCTTCCGCTTGAAAGCGATTTACGCCCACGACTACTTGTTCCCCGGAATCAATCGCTCGCTGGTATTCGTACGCCGATTTCTGAATCTCCTGCTGGACATAACCAGTTTCGATGGCGCGCAGCATCCCGCCCAATGCGTCAATTTTCGAAATGTAGTCTTGGGCGGCGGCTTCGATTTCGTTGGTTAATTTCTCCACAGCGAACGATCCCGCCACCGGATCAATCGTATTCGCGACGCCGGATTCCTGGGCAATAATTTGCTGCGTGCGCAGAGCGAGCAGCGCCGCCTCTTCAGTCGGGAGCGCCAGCGCTTCGTCCAGAGCGTTGGCGTGCAGGGATTGGCAGCCGCCCAGTACCGCCGCAAGGCTCTGCAGAGCGACGCGAACGATATTGTTCTCGGGCTGCTGCGCAGTCAACGAGGAACCAGCCGTCTGCGCGTGAAAGCGAAGCATCAACGAGCGCTGGTCGAGCGCGCCGAAGCGCTCGCGCATCGTTCGCGCCCACACGCGCCGAGCCGCGCGAAACTTGGCGATTTGCATCAGGAATTCGTTGTGCGAATTGAAGAAAAATGAAAGTTGCGGCGCGAACTCGTCCACAGCCAGACCTGCTTCAATAGCCGCGACCACGTACGCGATTCCATTGCCGAGTGTGAAGGCCACCTCTTGCACATCCGTCGAGCCAGCTTCGCGAATGTGGTATCCAGAAATCGAAATAGGATTCCAATTCGGTATTTCGCTCCGGCACCAGGCAAAAATATCGGTGACGATACGCATGGCCGGCCGCAGCGGGTAGATGTAAGTCCCGCGCGCAATATATTCTTTCAAAATATCGTTCTGCACCGTGCCGGCCAAGCGCTTCAAATTCGCGCCCTGCTGCTTCGCCACCGCTACGTAAAGTGCCAGAAGGATCGCAGCCGTGGAATTAATCGTCATGGAAGTGGAAACACGTTCCAGCGGGATAGCGTCGAAAAGCGTCTGCATGTCTTCAAGCGAATCAATCGCTACGCCGACTTTGCCCACTTCTCCCTGCGCCAGGAGATGGTCGGAATCCATTCCAATTTGCGTGGGCAGATCAAATGCGACAGACAAACCGTTTTGTCCTTGCGAAAGCAAGTAGCGATAGCGATGGTTCGACTCCACTGCGCTGCCGAAGCCCGCGTATTGCCGTGTGGTCCACAGCCGGCCGCGGTACATGGTGGGATAAACGCCGCGCGTGAAGGGGAATTCGCCCGGAAAGCCAAGCTCGCGCTCGGGATCCCAACCATTCAAACTTTCTTGCGTGATCACAGTTTCCAGGGGAAGGCCGGAAGAAGAGGCGAGCTTCCGTTCTGAAATGTCTGGGCGCTTTTTGATGTCTTCAGGCATTGGAAAACTCAGCGGACTCGCCGCGCGCGTCGGAAGGAAGTGAAAGCGAAGACGGCCATGGTGATGGCATAAATGGCGGCAAATCCCAAAAGCCAGGCTGCTACGCGGGTATGCCACTGGCGCCACGCTGCCACCCCGCCATAGAGAGCGAAGGTGGCGAAAAGAGCGCCGACGGCTTCATGAAAAAATTGCCGTGCAGCACGCCACCAGACGCGCCAGGTGACCTTAGACGAATTCCACAGTGTGGAGTACAAGCCCGTGGCCATAATGCAATTCTAGTATAGATTGCCGTGACGCGCTGCGTGTCGGGCGCCAATCTTGACTAGACCAGCAGCGAGCGTGCCTTTGGGGCCGCCTCGTCTGAGCCGGGGGACAGGTAACACTCGCGATTCCAACACCGCACGAGGGTCTTGTTTCGTGATTGCAGCAGACCTAGAATTGGTGTAGGAAGGGCCTTTTACAGGAGGCGCCTTTGAAACTCGACGACCGCATGAAGCAGTTACTGCGCGATCTGGGGCACGCCATCAACGATAGCGTGTCGGATTCCGATCGCATCGCTGAAGCTATTTCCAGTGTGCGTTCCGCCGGCTTCGATATTGTGCTCAAGCTGGACGCTACCATCGGGCTGGCGCGCCGCTCGGAGCAAGACGCCAAGATGACTTCGCTCGACCGCCGTTTTCTGGAATCGCTGCACATCAGCGTGGACGACGAAACGCTGGAAGAAGAAACTGTAGCTCCGCGCGTGGAAATCACGCCGCAGGACATTAAATTTCTGAAGTCACTGAAGATTTCATTCGATGAAGAACTCTAAAATTTTCGCTGGGTTTGCTCTGGCTCTTCTTGCCGGATGTTTGTCAGCCGCGTCTCCGGTGGCGCGCGCGCAGATGAGCAGCAGCGCTCCCATAGTTGTGAAGAAAAAGGTTCAGAAACCCGTGTGGCTCAAGGCGCAATTTATCCACGCCGATAACCATACGCTGATGGTGCGCGAACAAGCGAATCAGATGAACGTTCACACCTTTACCTATGCCGACAAAGCCCAGAGGAAAATGAGCAGGATTCTGGACGAAGGTGGCTATCAGACCGGCGATCCCATCAAGGTTCTCTGGATGGCCGGTGGTTCCGAAGCGCTCGACATAAAGGGCAAACCGTCGAAAGCCATCTAATGGTTGGCCCCAAACCTCCCTCTGACCTAGCTTTTACTGCATAATATTCCGTTGTTCCGATTAACTCTATGATTCGTCCGCCCGCAGTTTCCGGTCGCTTCTATCCCTCAGACAAAAAGAAACTCGCTCTGGAAATCCAGCAATATACCGCGAGCAAAAACCAAAAATCCGTCGTACGTGGTTGCGTAGTGCCGCACGCGGGATACATGTATTCCGGGCACGTGGCTGGGGCGGTTTATTCGGCGATCGAAATACCAGCTCGTTGCATCCTTCTGGGCCCGCGCCATTTCCCCGGCGGCGAAGCTATGGCCATAATTTCAGAGGGGAGTTGGCAAACTCCATTCGGTAACGCGCAAATAGATTCGGAGCTCGCCACACAGCTGAAGCAAGCGTGCCCTTTCCTGCGCGAAGACCGCGTTGCGCACCAGCGCGAGCATTCGCTCGAAGTGCAAATTCCATTCCTCCAACGGCTCAACTCAAATCTACGATTCGTTCCCGTAGTGCTTGCCACACACCGATATCAGGAACTGGAAGCATTAGGTCATGCGCTAGCGAAAGTGATAAAAGCGCAGAACGACCCGGTTCTTGTGGTCGCGAGCACGGATATGAATCATTACGAAAGTGACACGATCACGCGCGCAAAAGACCAGAAAGCAATCGATCGCATTCTAGACCTCGATCCGCGCGGCCTGTACGACACGGTGAGGTCAGAGGACATTACGATGTGCGGCGTCGCTGCAACCGTAGCAATAATCGTCGCCACGCGCGATCTAGGCGCCACGCAAGCTGAATTGGTGCGATACGCCACTTCAGGAGATATTACAGGTGACCGCGAAGAAGTAGTAGGTTACGCCGGCCTAATCGTGCGATAGACCAGCGTAACCTATGATCTACAATTTAATTGACAGTTACGCTCAGAGTAGCAGTGTGCGTGGTGGTTCCGTCAGTTGCCGTGATCACGACGGGCTGGTTTTGAACCGGCGTTGTTCCGCCACCCGGACTGCTACCACCGCCTCCGCAAGCCACGGCGCCCAGGAGACAAAAAACTGCCAATGCAGTGGCGACTGAACTCCATTGACGTCGTTTCACTTGGATAACTATCCATAGCATGCCGATTGACACTAGGCACAGCTCAAACGCTTTCGGACCTGCATTGAGACCTGTTGGATGACGCACCGGCGCCATTAAACTGGCTGCCGTCGTGGTAATCATGACTGTTGTACTTCCGCTTCCGGTGACAGAAGAGGGACTAAAGCTGCAAGAGCTTTCGGTCGGCAGGTTCGAGCATGAAAACGTGACTGTGCCGCTGAAACCGTTCGTGGCATTTACCGAGAGGGATGTAGTTCCAGTGCCGCCCGGGCTGGATATTGTGATAGCGCTGTCGCTAAATGAAAGATTGAAGTTCGGTGAAGTGCTAACCGCACCCCAGTTGTTCACCAAATTAGCTGCGTCCACGGACCCCAATCCCGTCGCCAGATCGTAGCCGGGACCCGCGTTATATCCTGTCAAAATTCCGTAGGTGTCCGATGAGACACTTTTGTTACAGTTTGGCGAACCCCCGGTGCAAAGAACAGCGATGGTTCCGGTAGTAACGTCATGAAATGCTCCGGGTTGCGAACTTGCCATTGGATAGAGAACCGTATTCGCATTGCCCTGACCAGTCGTAGATCCGGTCTTCTGGTTTACTAGAGCCATGATCGCTGCGAAAGCCGGAGTCGAACCGGAAGTTCCGCCCAGCGGGTAGAAATCGTTGTAATTACTCGCGTTGCAGTAATTTCCACCTGTTTGATCTGCCGCGCATACCATATAGAAGTTGCCGTTGAATCCATTGCCTGCGAAAAGCGAGACGTCCGGTATATCGCGTTTCCCGTCACTCGGCACACCCGTCGCCACCTGCCAGGACGGTTTGGCATAGCCACCGGAGCAACTTCCCGGAGTCGCGCCGTCGGAAGTCGTACAGTTGCTCACCCCGCCGCTCCCAGCTACGGTCCATTGTAGCGTACCAAAATCGGCGGTATCGTTGCAGTCAGATTCTTCAGTGGCACTTCCTTGCAGCAGTTGGGTGCTGCTGCATGTAGTATTCCATGTTATTTCGGGAATATAAGACTTGGCAGAAGCCAACGTACCTGAAGTGTTCGTGGAATTCCAATAAGTTCCAGGATTGTTGAAATCGTCGAAATCCGTACCACCTACAGCCACGTTATATGGCGTAGAAGCTAATCCGCTAACCTGCAAGCCATTCTGAGCCGGGACCGCAGGCGGAGGCGAAGCGTTACCGGGCGTAATATCGCAGGCGGCTGATCCAGCATCGCCTGTGGCGACAACGGCCGTTATTCCCTCTGAAGCCGCCTGTTGCCATCTGGAGTTAATTATTCCGTTCTCGGCTGTGCCGATTTGAAGCTCACACAAACCATAGCTTTCGCTCAACACTGACGCAAGCAGCGGGGTATGGTCGACGGCATATTGGGCCGACGTGTCCACTGACGTAGAAACAACGAACTGGAGCGTCGCCCCTTTCGCTACTGCACCGGCCCACTCTAAGTCCAGATCGGATTCCGTTTCATCTCCCTCTACAATGCCCGGATCTGTGCCGGCCAAGACTTTGACTGGGGCATTGGCTGGCAGGCCAAAGACGCTTCGGAAACTACTAATATCCTTCATATCGACGTCGCTCTGCCCAATAATGGCTATGCTTTGTCCAGTGCCGTCGATGCCCGCATTCCAGAGCGGAGTGACATCGTAGATAGTTGCGAAGTCGGTCGGACCCAAACTGTAACAATTATTATCGTTGTTGCCGTTGTTCGTGTCACATCCTCCCGCGAATGTGTACGACGGACTTGGCGAGCCGCTAATGGCGGATGCCCTCGAACGCGCCACCCGGTACATTGGTTTCTTGTGAAAGTTATGCAATGAAGCCATGCCCGTCACGACGGATGTAAGAGCCGTCGGGATGGAAGGATCAGTCGCGTTTGCATAATGCTCTTTTCCATTCACAAGATAATTGTGGATCACGGTGTGAAAAGCTGCTTGCACTTGGCCCACATTGCCGTTGAACTCGATTACCGTGCGGCCGTTAGACACTTCAACCGATTGAAATCCATGAGACTGGAGCCAAGATGTAACAATCTGAATGTCCTGGTCAGCAGGACCAAATTGCTTCCCAAACTCTACAGGCGTGAGCCACTTGTGGAAGTTAGCCGAAGACTTATCCAATTGTTCGGCCATTAACTTCTCGAGCGCGGCTTCCTGTGCCGGACTGCGCTTGAGCCCAAGCATCATGGTTTCCATCGCTTGGCTCGGCGGCGCCGAGCCCTGGTCAAATTCGGGGCGCGCTAGCGGATAGGTATTGCCCTTCAATACAGTTAGTTTGGTTTCGTCCACCGCTTGCGTGATGCGCGGTTGCGCATCGCTGCTTTGTGCGAAGGCTTGCAGCGCGGGGATCGAAAGGAGAATAAGGAGCGCAGTACACTGAATAGCAAATAGTTTTTTTGGTCTCATTGGCTCGGTATTTCAGATGCAAGATACGTCCATTCGGGATGCCGGACGTTGCGAACAAGAAATCGATTCAGGATAGCGGTAAATTGTAAAAAGTGTCAACCTGTCCATGGGAACAGGCGTTGACTTAGCGCGCACATAACCAAAGACTTATCCCCGCGGCCTAAGCAAATTGCAAACTCCTTACAAACGGAATTCGCCTTCCGTTCTAGTGCGAGGCTCGTATCTTCGCCGCGAGGTTGCGCGCGCGCTGGCGTGCGATATCGACGAATTTACTGTCAGCGGCGACTTGATCAAGCGCACCCAATAATCGTTCGGGTTCGGGGAAGATCTTGTTGTTGTAATCCTGTTCGATTTGCTGCAGCACGTCATTCACACCCAACCGGTCGTAGCGCATCGTGCGCTCCAAGTCGGAAAAGTCGGTGGCCTGCCGGGCCAACCCCTCAAAGATCGCCATCAACTGACTGGCGGAATCGTCGAGCGTGTAGTTGAACTTCACTTCGTGCGTCTCGCTGCCCCTATCGTACCGAAGAGTTTTTTCGCCCAGGTTTGCAATGCGCCGGTGGATGTCCAAGTCCACGCCCTGAAAATTATGTAATTTCGCGGCGAGCGCAAAAATCCTTTCCGCGAGCGAAGCGTTCACTTCAAAAGGTTGAGCATTGGGTTCTTCGTCGAGTTGACGAATATCGAAAGTGCCGTGACCGCTCTGATCCAGCTTGATTTCGGCGAACTCGGGATAACTGGATTTAAAAATCTTTCTGTAAGTAATCGTAGCACTATCGGAAGGCGCAATGATTGCCGTTGCAGTTCCGTTGGTTGCCGCATTACGCGCAAAAAGAGGAGCCGCGAGTCCAAGCGCGGCAACAAGAATAACGAAGGACACCTTAGGAATACACCCTAGGAACCGATCATGGGAAACTCGAATCATCGACAGCGATGCTATCACGGTTGAAAGACGTGGGCGGCGCGGACCTGGTTACGCGATCGGATTTGTGCGGCACGAATCTTTGCGGGCGAAGCGACTGCGCCATGCGTCACCGCCATGGCAACTTTCATGCGTTCGTGCGCTCGCGCAAGATGCGCATGGCACAGCGCCACGGCCAGCGCATCGGCGGCGTCCGCGGGCTCGGGAATTTCTTTCAGGCCCAGCGCGGACGTGACCATTTGTTGCATTCGCTGTTTGGACGCGGCCCCGTATCCCGCCACGCTGCATTTCACTTCCCGAGGCGAATAGCTGTGCGCGGGAACGCAAGCTTGTGCCGCGGCCAGTAACACCACGCCGCGCACTTCCGCCAGCTTCAACGCGGTCTTGATGTTTAACGCAGTGAAAACAGATTCCACTGCTACTGCGTCGGGTGTGAACTCAGCAACCAGTTGCCTTATCAGCGAGTGGATTTCATACAGGCGCGCGGCTAGGGTTGCGCGTGCGGGAAGTTTGAAGGAACCGAAACGTATCAGGCTCGGCGCTGAGCCGACGAACTCAATAATGCCGTAGCCGGTTGCGCCGGCAAGCGCCGGATCCACACCGAGCACACGCAATCCGCGCGAGATCGTTTTCAATTTAGGAACAGGAGTTGAATGCATGGCGGCCCGCACAAGTGTACGTGCGGGCCTAAAATGAAGGCTAGTGTTTTTTCGTGTTGGGCGACGCGAAGGGAACTAGCTGGCTACAGCAGCCTGAATTTCGTTTTCGTCGATGTCAAAATTCGCGTAAACATGCTGCACGTCGTCGTGGTCTTCCAACGCTTCCATCATGCGCACCATCTGCTGCGCTTGCGCGCCGGTAAGCTTCACATAATTTTTCGGCAGGAAGCCAACCTCCGCTGAGGAAGGCTTGATTCCCGCGGCAGTCAGCGCTTCGCGGACTTTCTCCATCGCTTCGGGCGGAGTAGTCACTTCCCAAGCCGCGCCATCGTCGCGCAGATCTTCGGCGCCCGCGTCCAGCACGATGCTCATCATTTTGTCTTCGTCGGCGGCTTCTTTTGGAACCAGGATGTCGCCCTTGCGCTCGAACATCCAGCCAACTGCGCCGGTTTCCGCCATGTTGCCGCCGTTTTTTGAAAGCATATGGCGAATTTCGCTCACGATTCGATTGCGGTTGCTGGTCACCACTTGCACCAGCAGGCCCACGCCGCCCGGACCGTAACCCTCAAAAGTCACTTCATCCAGGGTCTCGCCTTCCAGATTGCCGGCGCCGCGCTGAATCGCGCGCTCAATATTATCGTTGGGCATGTTTTCGCCCTTGGCCGTCAGAATAGCTGTGCGCAAGCGCGGATTGGTATCTGGATCAGCTCCGCCGGTACGCGCCGCGATCGTCAATTCGCGAATTACCTTGGTGAAAACCTTGCCACGGCGGGCGTCCGTAGCAGCCTTCTTGTGTTTGATTGTGGCCCACTTTGAATGTCCAGACATGGATGAACCTTTACCGGAAGTATGGCAGGAGCAGCAGTAGCTCTTGCCGCGACAGTGTAGCAGCAGCCCCCAAAACAGGCAAGCAACGCAAGGCTTTGCTATGGCCTTACGATTTAAAGAAGCCCGGATTTAACTAGCTTGGTAGCGAGGTGGTAGCACGTCGTCGCGGCGAAGCGCAAAGTCATCGAAGGTCGCGGCATAGCCGTGCCAACCGGGTTCGTCCACTTCTTCCGCGCGGATAATGTGGGCTGCCGTGCACATTTGCACGCTTCCCTGGCCTTGAGGACGTTCAACCAGCGCGACTTCCAGCTCAATGGCAGTTCCAGGCTCAAATTTCCGCGGAGCCAGAAAATAAATCCCGCTGGAGCTGATATTCCGGGTAACCAGCGTGACCGGAACGGGTTCCTCAGTTCCTCCCACTCGAATCAAGCGAAGCGGCAGCGAAAGCGAAGCACGTGGCGCTCGGCGGCGTTCTGTTGCTACGCCGATGGCATGCGTTGGAATACGAGCGAAGCGGCACGGCCCGGGTTTACCTAACGCCGGTACCGACGTCGTCAAAGGCTGAGTTTCTACTATGCGTAACGGCGATGCTGCCAACTGCTGTCTGTTCCTTTGCGGAGCAGCCCCCATAGCAGTCTCCCCCCAAGCGTTACAGAACCCACCCCATGTGGAATCCGAATATGCGCGTCCTCTATTATGCCGTCAACGGGGGTACAGGCGAAAGTGTCTTATGATGTAACCCTCAGTCGCCAAGGCATTTGTACGTTGCCGCACACAGAGTTATGTGTGGAAGGCGAAAGCGCATCCAGATTGGACGCAAGAATCGGATAGCGATTCGAAACGGGATTCGATAATTTTGAGTTCGGAATTTGGGTCTAGAAGTTAGAGCTACTACAAATGAAGAAGAATCGCATGCCGCGACATATGGAACGTCCGGGGATGGAAGCGTATTGGCAAGCTGTACAGTCACGCGATCGTAGCGCCGATGGCGCTTTCGTTTACGCTGTGCGTTCCACCGGAATTTACTGCCGGCCATCGTGCGCTTCTCGCAAACCACGACGCGAGCAAGTGGTCTTTTTCCCGTTACCAGAAGCTGCTGAACAAAAAGGGTTTCGAGCCTGCCAGCGCTGCCGTCCGCGTGCTGCGCAACTTCACGATCCTCGCGGCGAGGCCGTGGCGCGTGTTTGCCGCCGGATTGATTCACAGATCCGAACTGAATCTCCAGACGATAGCAACAATAGTCTGACTCTTAACGCGCTGGGGGCGAGTGTGGGCCTAGGTCCACATCAACTTGAGCGCGCTTTCCAGCGGGTAATGGGTATCACCCCGCGACAATACGCAGACGCCGAGCGCATGCGCCGCTTAAAATCCAGCTTGAAAAAAGGAGATGACGTGACTACCGCACTTTATGATGCAGGATATAGCTCCAGCAGCCGGTTATACGAGCGCTCCCCGTCGCAACTTGGCATGACGCCAGCCACTTATCGACAGGGAGGCGCCGGAATGCAAATCCACTACACCATTGTTGATTCGCCGCTCGGTCGTTTGCTCGTTGGCGCCACGGACCGCGGAATCAGCGCGCTCTATCTGGGCGAAAAGGATGCTGGGCTGGAATCCGCGCTGCGCACGGAGTACCCTCGCGCGGAAATTGACAGTAATAGCGCTGGATCGAAGAATCTCGAGGGATGGCTGAGCAAAATTCTGGCCCATCTACGCGGCAAGGAACCGCATCTCAATTTGCCAACCGATGTACAAACGACCGCATTCCGTCGGCGAGTCTGGGAGGAGCTGAAGCGGATTCCTTATGGCGCGACTCGCACGTACTCGGAGGTTGCGCGAGCCATCGGGCATCCCAAGGCTATCCGTGCCGTCGCTAGCGCTTGCGCTACAAATCCTGTTTCGGTCGTCGTTCCGTGCCATCGCGTGGTGCGAGCAGACGGGAAACTCGCGGGTTACCGCTGGGGACTGGACCGCAAGCGTGCACTTCTTGAACAGGAATCAATGGGACTGGGAGCGAAGGCCGCCAAAGCCGCGAAGGTTTGAGTGCCAGTAAGTCTCTTTGTTACTGCGTGAATTAACCCTGAGGGCGGGCCTTTTCCGTATTCTTGGGCCAGTGAGGCTTGAACTCTGACTCGCTGATCGAAGGGTTGCGGACCATCTTGGAGTAGCGCACGGTGAAATAATCGCCTGAACCCGTTTCATAGAATTGCTGCTGAACTGGAAGCCAGGACGATTCATCGAACCAGATCTGAATCTTAGAGATCTGATTGCGCACTTCGCTGGATTTCGGAGTTAGCTCCAGTTCGACGGTTTTCTTGTCGTCCAACATTGGTTCGCCGAGCAACGTGATCAGATAACTTTTTTGAAGTTCTTTTCCAGACGTGCCGAAGCCGAGCAGCAAAAACTGATCTACCATCGTGCGGTTCTTGCCCAGGTTGTATTCCTCCACTCGATTCAAGCCCGGCGTGTACACATAAAGATTGTCACCGGTGCGCAGGATCGTGCGCGCGTCAGGAGCTTTCATTTGCAGCAGCATTTTGTCGCCGCGCACAAGCAAGCTGCCGGTTTCGCTGGAGTGGTCGTTCACCACTACGGTGACCTTCGTGCGTTCCACATCTGCCGATAGGCTGCGAAATGTCTTCGCTTGCGCGTCGAGTTGATGCAACACCGACTCCAGCGTCCACAGCCCATGGTTCTGAGCCCAGCTCCCCGAGCAAATCAAAGTAATGGCTAGTAAAGCGAGCGCAGTAATCCTAATTCTGTTAACGATCAAAGGTCCCCACCCCGCTCCCCGTTTGCAGCGTAAAAATCGCGTCATGATAACACACTGCTTTAGATGCGGCCGGTGTTGGAGCGGTTCCCATGTTCAAAATGACGCAGCTGGACTGGTTACCTGAAGTCAGGCTGAACAGTAATGTCGTAATAGGCGATCGAGCCATCGCCGGCGCGTACCGGGTCAATGCGCTTCACCTGGAAAGTGCGTTCCTTCAGATCGCTGACGGTGCGGCTAAGAATGTCGTGGGTCTCGCGTTCCAATTCCGGGGTAGGTTCCTTGGCGCGCTTCTGCGGCTGCAACATCGTGGCGTCCAAGCGGTAGGTGCGGGTTTGAGTGGTGCCGTCCTCGGAGAGAAGCTGAACGTCAGAGCTGGCTTGCGCAGTTGTTTGCGGCTGATCGTGAAACAGCGTGCGCGGCGTGAGAAGAACAAAAAGAACGATAGCGATGACCATCAAGTCGTACGGCCAACTTCCGCGCTCGAAGGACCAGAAAATCGTCCGGACGATACCTCGCCACACTCTGCGCATGTTAGTGGACTGCGGAGCCGTCCACAACCTGGCCGTCACGCATGTGCAGTACGCGATTTCCGTAAGCGGCAGCATCCGGGTTGTGGGTGATCATCACGATGGTCTGTCCCAAGTCCTTGTTCAGTTCGCGCAGCAAGCCCAGCACGGCGTCGGAACTTTTGGTGTCAAGATTGCCGGTGGGTTCATCCGCCAGAACAATTTTCGGCTCGCTGACGATTGCGCGGGCCAGCGCTACGCGCTGCTGCTCTCCACCGGAAAGTTCGGACGGCTTGTGCGTTAGCCGTTCGGTGAGGCCGAGAAGTTTGGCGACCACTTCGAAGCGATGCGGATCGAAGCCGTTACCGTGAATGTGTTGAGCGAGAGCAATATTGTGGTAAGCATCGAGCGTGGGAAGGAGATTAAATTTCTGAAAAACAAATCCAACCTTGTGCCTCCGCAAGAGGGTGCGGGCGGCATCGGTCATTTTCGTCAGGTCATTTCCATCCAGTAGAACGCGACCCCGGGTGGCTTGGGCCAGACCACCGATTACGTGCAACATGGTGGATTTTCCACAGCCGGAGGGACCCATGATGGAGACAAATTCTCCGGGATAAACTTCCATATTGACGCCACGGAGAGCGGGAACTTCCACCTTGCCCGAACGATAAACTTTCCACAAATCTTCTGTTTTGAGAATCGGTTCCAACGCTCGCTCCCGTGCGAGTGGCAACACTTCTGGGGACGCAAATATTCTAGTCGCGTTCGCCATTTCTTCCTAGTAAGTATGTCGGTTTGGCGAATTTCATCTGCGGTGGGCTTATTCGTAAGCGAGAGCTTCGACTGGGTCTTTGCGGCTGGCAATCCAAGCCGGATACGAAGCGCCCAAAAGTCCGCCTGCGATTGCAATCAAGGCAGCGCGAACAATCCAAGCGTATGTCATCTGGATTGGCAACGATGGATGGAGATCGTGGATGGCCGCCCGCAGGGCAAAGCTTAAACCTATTCCGACGGCCGACCCTACCAGACAGAGAAGGGTCGTCTCACTGAGAATAATTCTCACGATGTAACTCTTGGAGGCTCCCAGTGATTTCAACACGCCAATTTCGCGCGTTCGCTCGATGACGGTGGTATACATCGACAGGAAAGTGACCAAAAATCCAACAACCACGGCAATGCTTATCATGACGTTTATGAAGGTGCCTAGATAAGGCACGTTCGATGAAGTCATCAACGCCATAAGGTCTTTGGGCTGGCGGACTTCGTATCCCGGCAGAAGCTGCTTCGCTTCCTCCGCCACGGCCGCTGAGTGGTTGGAGCGATCGGCCTTAATCAAAAATATGGACGCCTTGTCATGCGCTCCAGCCATTTCCTGCAGCGTGGGAAGGAGGACAAAGAGCCTGGCGGACTTGCCGTGCTCGACGATTCCAACGACATGGAAATCGTGGGCGAGGATGTGCAGCGTCTGTCCCACCTTTATGTTCTTACCTTTAGCGTAGATGTCGTCCACTAAAATGTCATTGGGGTCTTTGAGATCTCGCCCTGCGTAGAAGACAAATCCGCCGGATACCGCGCGGAAACTTTCCGGGTCAATTCCGAAAATATTTTCCAACGCGGCCACAGAATTAAGCGAAATTAGCACGGGAGAAACGGCTTGGACATAGGGGAGCCGCTGCAACTTGTCAGCAATGCTGATCGGCATGGGCGCGCCGCCGAAGTTCATGAACAAAGAAGAGGAGGGAGGCTGGACCATGACGTCTGCTCCAATGCCTTCCGTACGCTTGGCATAATCCTGTAGCAATCCAGTGGTTAGACCGACGACCATGATTACCATGGTGACTTCGACCGCAACGGCGATGGCTGTAAGCAGAGTACGGAGAGGCCGGTGCAGTACGTTCTGCACGATCATGTAGCGGATCATGGCTTGGGCGCCTCCGTAGTATTTTCGTCCGGATGTATCAGTTTCGTCCCCGGGGGTTGAGCGAGTACAAAGCGATCAGCCGGGATGGACTCGTTGACCGTGAGCTTTTTGATTTCGATCTCGAGTTGGTAATCATCGCCGGAACGGCTGATTACAATTTGGCGCGGATAAGACAGGGTAGCCATCGCCGAGTCCGCGGATGCCGCGGTAGCGGACGCTTGCGAAGCGCCGGGCGACGCGGCGACCGCGAGCCAATTCGAGTAATGAACGTCTGAAGCCACTTTTCCGCTGGAAATAAAATTTTCCACTCTGACTATCTGCAGATTGGTCCGGTCGAACCAGATTTTGCACGATATTTCCCAGTTGGATGAACCCGCAGCGCTGCGATTTGTTGCGTCTTCGCTGGATGGGGCGCGGATCGCGGTCAGGATGTAAAAGTGACCAGGCCCTTCGCTAGCTTCCTCGAACAAGACGGGCGCTCCGGCTGGAATCGGCTCCCACAGCAGGGCGTCAACCAGATGTTGCGGGCGAAGATTTTCGATGGGCTTGGATGCTTGCCGCGTCAAATTGTCCGGGCCTTCGATAAATTCATTCTTCGACGGGATGTATATATCAAATTTTTCACCATTGCTGACCATGTCAAAAATATTCTTGGCTACCACCGGAGCCTGCCCTATCACACGTATGTTGGCGGGCTTGGCAGCCAGGATAAATCCGTTGACCTCGTGATATTGCTCGATCACTCCGGAGTAAGTGGAGCCTGCGGTCAGTTTCATGCTGAGCCCAGCATTCAAGGAGGTAACGGATTGAGCTTGCTGATTATAACGCCCAAGTAGGTCATCCTTGGTGGCAGTAAGAAGCTTGGCGGGAGCGTTGGCCGGCTTGACGACGGTCTTGTTACTGACGGCGCAGCCACAGATCAAAACGGCTAGCGATACCGTAGCCACCCCGAGGCGGAGGCTAGCAGTTCTGAGTTTGGTGTATCTCCGCAAATATTGGAGTGACAATTTAGCTTTGTCCTCGGGGCGAGTGAACGGGACCGCCGGAGTCGGAAGGACAAAGTAGAGGAGAAAACTCGCGCGTAGATTTTTGGATTTTTTGGCGATTTGAGCCGATCGCCGTCGTGCGTTCTCTGTAGGTTACAGGACGATCTAATTTATGAATTTGGCGATTAAATTCTGCCGATTGGAGCGTCAAAACTGCACGATTGAAAGATGATTTAAGGTAGCGTTTAGCCGACATAACAGGTAAATCGGCGGGGGCGGAATTTGGAGAGACCAGGGGGATCGTTGCCGCCTGGTGACTTGTCCGAACGTTCTCTAATTGAGCCACGGGGAACGCTAGCATGCGCTTGGATGAAATTCAAGGATGTGTGCACGGTGGACGGCCTAGTACTACGATGCGGTCACTTCCGCTTCAGGGATAAGACGTGACTGTTCGAGACTACTCGGGACGGCGGTCACTTGCCGCGCAGCAAGAGGATTACATCGAGCAGGACCAGGACGGCCACGACGACTTCCAGGGCGAACATGCGGCGCTCGTTGAATTGGGCCACCATGAATTCGTAAAGCTCGCCTGCCGTTTTTAATTTTTCGGCGACTAGAGTCTTATAATCGTTGACTCCGATTTTTGCTGAGCTCACGCCGTAGACCCGAGCGTAGTACGTGTCGCTGATAAATTTCACCGCGTATTCAGTTCGTTCCGCGAGATCCATGATGTCCAGGCGGATTCGGTTCAAACGGCCGGCGCGTCGAGCTAATCGCCAGCGAGACCAAAAGCTTTCGTGCCCTTCGAGCGAGCTATACACGTTAGAGAGCAAGTTGGTGAGCAGCTCGTCGTAGTAGCGAAACTCCAGCAATTGGGTGTTCGCATACTCGAGGAGATTGATCACGGCTGGCGTAGCTTCGGGTTTGTCATAAACAAGCGCAGCCGCCCAGCCGACTACAACCAGGTCGTTGGGATAGTAAGACAATGCGGAGCGCACGATCTCTTCGCGCTCGGCAGCCGAGAGCGGAACGAGTTCGCCGCGCACGAGTTGTGTGATCAGGTCGGCGTGACATTGGAGCATTTCGGCGGCGGTCACCGAGCGGCCGTCCGTGTTCCGCGCCGACTCAATGTCGATGACGAGGTAATCTTCATCCAGCCATTTTGGTGACGGCTTGATCAGGGCCGGGCGACAACGATCCAAGCGGCTGCGCAGCAGTTGTTCCGCGGCTTCCTCCACTTCCGGAGCGTTCATCCAGCGATAGGACTGCGGGGACAGAGCCTCGAAGTCACAATCGAAGCCAGTGGTCAGTTCAACGCTTACAACGCCGAACCAGTAATACTTGATTCGAGCGTCCAGTTTCTCGCCGGTTGGAAGTGCAACGGGACTCAGCGATTCAACAATCGGGGCACGCTGAGCTTGAGCATATTCCGGGCTACGGTGACTGAAGCTCGGCGCTTGCGGAGCAGCTTCCGGGCCAAGAACGCCGCGCAAACTTTCCGTGTCGATCGCTTCGGCAATGTCATAGAAGCTGAGGATGCGGAAGTAGCCTTGAACAATCATCGGCGGGACGTGAGGCTCCTAAAGCAATTCCGAAATTAGGAGTGACCATCGTACACCACGTCACCCGGTACAAGAACTCCAGCCGCCGCTGCATAACCGTGTTGATGGCGGTACTGTGAAACATGCCGGGCTGAAAGGGCCCTAGAAGGCTTAATCGTCGTGGGTGATTATGGTGGGGCGGACTGCAGGCTCGGAGCCGCCCAGGGAGATTAGGAGGCGGCGTAGCTTTGCGCGGTCTTCGAGGTTGATGGCCATCATTTCGAAGCCGGCTTGTTGGGAGCGGACGAAGCGCACGACCGTTTGCATGCTGATGGAGCGCAGGCCAGCGGGAATTTTCAGAGTGGCTTCGGTACCGACTGGAATTTGTATGTCGCCGCTGAGCAAGCCGCCGTCGAGGCTGAGCACGCTGATGGCGGACGTGAATTTTCCGCGCGCAGAGGTGATGGTGGCAGGCACGGCGCGCGGCAGACGCACACGGCGATAGCGGCGATGACGCACGAAATCTCTTTCCGGGATGGGATCGAGCGGCGCAAGAGCGATTACTTTCGTATCCAGGCCTGAATTCGGGAGAAAGGCCTGCATCCATTCCGGGTCAAGTTTCATTAAAGCTTGAGCGGCGGCCATGCGGATCTCGTCGGGATAAGTCCAGCCAAAAGTTTTGCGTGATTCGACGAAGCGGCGCAGGTGACCGGCGGCTGCGGGAGCGCGCATGCGGCCGAGCGCTTCGATGGCTTTCACGCGAAGGTATTCGGAACCTTGGGCCAGGAGTTCGCCTTCGGCGATACGAAGAAGCTTCGGCGCGGTTTCGGTATCGCCGCACATTCCTATTTCATCGAGGGCGAGCGGAACGATCATGGGATCGAATAATTCCAGCGACTCGGCAAGTAGTTTGCCGCGCTCGGGCGCTCCGGCAATGGAGAGCTGACGAACGACCGCGTCGTGAAAGCTGCGAACATTTTCTTTGAGGCGCGCGGGAAGCATGTCTTCGAGGGCGAGCGGATCCATGCGTCCCAGAAGACCGACAACAGTGGCGGCTTTCGCGGGTACTTCGTTCTTCAGAATCTCTTTCAAATGACGGACGCAGGGCGAACCCACGGATTTCGCGAGCGCGACGATGGCTTCGCGTTCGGTGCGGCGGCCGGAGCGCGCGAGACGAACGGCCAGATATTCAGAAGCAGTTTGAGGGACGCGCATCAGGACGCCAACGAGTCCTTCGGGCATTTGCTCGGCGGTAAGCGCTTCTTCGACAAATTCCGGGACGCGATTCTCGATGCCAACGCGCGGTCGCAGACTTTGTACCCAGCTGGGGCGCGATTCTTCGAGATCGGCGAGCGAATCAAGCGACTGCTGCATAGCGCGGTAGTAACGGCGTGTGGCGGATTCCTGACTGAGGCGCACGAAGGCGGCGCTCAGTAACGTTTGCAGCTCGGTGTCTTTTTCGGCGGCCATCTGCTGGCCAATTTGCACCAGAGCATCTTGCAAGCGCTGGCTGGCGGCCTTGCTGAAAAGTTCGGCGAGCTGGCCAAGCCCGATGGCAGCTTTTTTGCGAGCTTCGGAATCTTTATTGCGGACGCAGGTGGCGTAGTGAAGAAGAATATCTCCTGCGGTGTTGGCTTCACCGCGACCTAGAAGTTCTTCCACATATTGCTGCACGTTGCGCGGTGGAATGCACCAGGCTTCGGTTGACAGCAGCACCTGCTTTTTGCCGGACTCAGGGACGGCGGCCCAGAACTGGCGATCAAGAACGTCGGCGTGAGACTCGATGGCGATACCAGCATGTGCCATTTTGTCTTCGCGCGAACGCAAAAGTTTGCGGAGAGTGTTGAGCTCGCTACCCATGCGGTCGAGCATCTGGCGCACGGCGTTGACCTGAACCTCGCCACGCTGGTAGCGATCGATGGCGAATTTAATGGCGAGATCTTCGGCCAGACGAAGCAGCATGGCTTCGTCCACTTTTGCGGAAGGCGATTTCGCGGCAACCTGCGCCAGAGCCTGCCGCAAAGTTATTTGCGCATCTTGCGGAAGGCCAGCGATTTTCAACTGCAAGGCATTTTTATCGAGCTGAGGGTTTTTTGAATTTTGCGCTTCGCCGAACTGAACGAGAAGTTTGAGCAAGCTTTGAAGCTGGGCTTCTTCGAGGCGCGAAAATGCGCTGGCGGCTCCGGGAATTTCAGCCGCGTTGGCTAAAGCCGAAGCGGCTGCGGCATCTTCGTTTAATCCCGCGACTGTGCCGGAACCAGGGATTACGAGGGATTCGGCGCTTCCATCGTATGATCTTTGGTACGAAGAACCGCCACTGGGGTAAGGGGATACGCCGCTTGCTTCCGTTCCCCGACTAGAAGGGCCGCCCCCGCGCGCCGCACCTTCGGCTGCGGCAATGAGCTGAATCATTTTTTCGGGAGTGCGGAACCATTCTTGGATCATGTCGGCGTCGGCGCCGAGGGTTTTCGCGGTGAGAGTGGCAGCGACGCGCGCTTCGGAGAAACCGGCGTCTTCAGCGACGAAACGAATTTCGTTCACGCGAATTCCGGAGGGTATCTTCTTTCCGAAATGCACCTCGAGGCGCTCGGCTAGAGTGCCGGCGTTGGGGCCAGCTTCCATGAAGGCTCTCACCAGATTCAAAAACTCGCTTTGAGTAACGCCGGAGGTGAAACCGATACTGGCCACGCCGGAACTGGTGAGCAGATTGGCGAAGCTGCGTTCGGCTGGCGAGGAATCCAAAGGCACGCCATCGAGCAAAAGTTGAGTGCCGGAGGCGCCTAGTAGAAGGCCACCCTGTCCGGCGGCTTCCACGGCGTCCTGGAGTTCAGTCCAGGCGGAATCGAATTGCCGGGAGGAGCGGGAATGCTCCAAACCATAGAGCCGAGCGTACTTAAGCAGAATATTCAGACTGCGAATAAAGGCGCGAGCGTTTGGTATGCGGGGCTCGCTGGACACGGACGGCACATGGGGCAGGGTAGACATCGGCTGTTCTACAGACAGTGTACTAGGACGATTGTCTAGGGAAATGGTACGAAGGGCCTATAGGAGTACAGGGACAGGACACCGGCCATAAGGATAGGTACTGATTTTTTCGTGCCTGGGGGCGGCGGTGCCTATTTTGCGGCTCATTTCTTATAAAAGTTTAGCGAGTTGTTCACCAGATAGTGGGGCGCACTCCCACTCGCTTCCGCCATATCTTTATAGGTGTGACGGATTTATAAAAAAAAGAGGCGGCAAAAGGCGGCATTAAGAGCAAATCGACCGGTTTTGTGCGATGGTTTCGGTGGCACGGGTGACAACCGGACTCGAAGGTGCCAAATCCGCCTATGCCCCAAAACAAAGACGTCAGCTTTAGAATATTGGGGTGTAGGGTTCGATCCCCACCGCCCCTACCAACCTTGCTTATAGGTAAGAACTTAGCTTCGATTTACCGTACCAATTGGTACTTCCGTACCGATTGAAAGTGAAACACGCTCCATCGCGACTCGTTGGGATTCAGGAATCGCATGGGCGTACACCCTCAGCGTTGTTTTTACATCCGCATGTCTCATCTGCTGCTGAAGCACTGTAATAGGAACGCAAGACTCGGCAAGCTCCGTGGCGAGACCGTGGCGAAACGCGTGAAGACCACAGTGCTTTTCTGGTATGCCTAGCTTGCGCAGAATTGGCTTCAGGGAATTCTTTAGGATTGATTTCCGCGCCCTTGGCCGCGTCCCCTCGCGGTTTGGAAACAACAGCCCAGACGGGTTTTGTTTCCAGTGCTGCGCGATGTAGTTCTGTAAGACCAATTCAAGTGAGCTAGACATTGGCAGAGATGCCGCAGATTTCCTGGTCTTGGGCTGGCGAATTATACGCGTCCTGTCATCTGCTGATTTGTTTACTCGAATCGTTCTCCGTTCAAAATCCAAATCGCTAACGGTAAGGGCAAGGATTTCACCTGCTCTCATCCCCGTGCCCCAAGCGAGTGTGTAAATGGTTTTGTACGGTTCTTGCGCTAGTTCAACGATCCGTAGAGCCTGCTTCCGCGTAAAGAAAGGCACGGGCGAACTGCCCGCGTCGGAGCCGAGTTCCAAGTCGTTAAACCTGACGTTAGGAGCGGCGCTTTGGGCACAAAGCTTACCTTAAGCACCTTAAGAATCTTAAGGACACCAAGGTTAACAAAGTTGATGTGCCAAAGATAATTCGCAGCGTAAAGCAACAATTTCTACGGAGGCGATATGAAACAGGAAAAGAAAATCGAAGTAACGCACGGACCTGCGAAGTGGAACTGGGCGCACGGCCATGAGTGTGGCCTCGAAACCGTCGCTATTGGCTTCCTCCAATCGATTCCTTCTCGGACTTAACGGCGAAGGATTCATCCGGGTGTTCGGGCCGTATAACCTTCGCCTTGTTGTTTCGTAGGTATTTCCTTCCCGCAGCGATTGCTTCCCGCTCCGTGTTAAACCCGCCCTCGCGCTTTACTAACCGGTCCCCAGCGCCTCGAATTACGTAGAACCAGGACCACATGTGGAGCCTCCTTCGCACGGGTGCTACTGTGGTGCTCGCCAAGAATGCTATCCTGCTCTCTATGGACAAAGCAAAAATTCTTCAGGAAGCCAAGATCGAGAGGATGCGGCGCGCGTCGGATGGTAGAATCCCCTTTCCAGCCGTATGAAGCGCCCTAGACCAGTCACGTCTTGCACCAACTGCAGAGCGCCCGATTACTCCATAGAACTCACTAACAGCAACTTCGGGCGCAGCATGTCCGGCAATAAACGATGCAAAGGAACGAGACAAAGCGCAATCGGGGAAAATGACTGGACAGAGTGTTCATCTTGTGAGGCTTCTGGATACGAGGGTACTTCGCTGTGTGGGTATTGCGACGGCGGTTCGGGTTGGTGTTTCGTCGTTGAGGCCGCGACCTAGATCGAGCGATAGAATAATTCTCCTCGTAGCGACGGCGGTGATCGACAGAGTTTCCGATCACATCAAACGCCTCATGGATAAGAAGCGCCCAATTTTCCATCGCCACGGGGATTCACCTATCCATGTACGACTTGAGATATTTGCACAATTGTTGTCCGCGCGGGACTCCAGAACCGACAGCATGAGACCTGGATCAACCGCCTGATCGTAAAGGCAGTTCCAAATGGACGTATCTGGATAGCTCAATCTCAAGATTGCAAAATCTCCCCGGTTGTTATTTCGCACAAAGCCGTTGCACCTTTCTAGTGACCGCTATTTGGACGAGTGTTCCCGGTGTCGCTTGTTTAGGCGCATCCAGTCTTAAAACCTCGCAACGCCAATGAAAATGGGCCTAAACGCCTTAAGCACTTTAAGAATCTTAAGGGCATTAAGGTTGACAAAGTTTGTGCGCGACCGATAATGCGCTGCGTGGGGCAAAATCTTGGCGGAGGAACAGAATGAAAAATGATAAAAATTCAAAGTGGAACTGGGCGCACGGCCCGCCGCTTAATTGCAAATGGAAATAGTCTAAAACCTATAATTATTTCGCATGAGCGGCTGCTGGAAACTTCAGGATTTAAACATACTGCTGCGTTTTCCCGCTATTTCTAATCATTCTCTACGCCGTAGTGGCGGTGCGCGACCAAATAGCCATGAAATCCGAGACACAATTCTCTAGTTGTATTCAGCTCACATCATTGATCGGAATAACGTCGCTAACATTGAAAAACCTTCCTCGCATAACTCCGCTTAAACTTTCGCGGAAACAACAGTCGTCCCACAAACTGAACAGAAAGAAGTATCGCATTCTCGGTGTGAAAGGCCCCGTGGCGTATACGCTGCCCGTTCTCTTAAATACCGCGGGGTTGATGTCTAACCTTGAACAGTTGAAAATAAATCGAGCGTGGTAAACCCCGATCCCTGTAACTCCGAGCGGCCATCACTGCTAATTTGCTTTGCCCTGAGACTTCTGGGGCTTCGTCAGATTGGGACGCTGCGCATTGGAAATGCCCTGCGACGCGGGCTGGCCAAAAAGCTCAGGGGCCAAGTAGTGTCCCTTTGCTGCGCCGATCTTGTCCTGTTCGACCAGGAGCGGGTTAGCTTTTGCGTAAGCGTCTTGTCGCACGCCGGTGACTTGCCAGGATATTTTCTGCCCAGTGCTGCCCCCTGCGATTTTGAATTGATTGTCTTGAATTTCCTGGGCGACGTACACAGGCGCGAAACTGCCGATGGCAGTGAGCTGGTAGCGAAAATCGGCATTTTCGGCTTGGAACCAGCTCGGAAGCTGGACCGTGGCTGCGCCATTCGCGTTAAGGACGACGTTGCCGGTATAAATGTTCATCATTTCGGAGGATTCCACGGAAGCATGGACGAGGTACTTGTTAGCGGCATCCTGCGGGTGGTCAATCTTGAAATTTTTGGACGCGCCAGTGATTGCTCCACCACAAGACAGGTTGCCATTCACATCGATCGTGCAACTGCTGAATTTCGATAGAGTCGCGAAAACGAGTGCCCCTGTCGTACTTGAAAAGTTGATAGCTTCGAGGGTGGGGAGAGTTGTGTCTTCCCCGCTGTTTGAGTTGGCAAGTACGGCAATTCCATCGTCTGTGGTGCCAATCACCCCCATGCCGATTCCGTTTGAGCCCGAATCTCCCCAGATGCCAGCACGTGAGCTGCCCTGCCCGTTTATGCTACTGGTACCCGACGTTCCCTTAACCCCCACTCCGGAATCGCTGGCCGTGCTTGCGTTCACACCGAATGTGATGTCACTGTTGTTAGAGTCATTCTGAGAAGCGCTGATGGCGGTTGCGCCATTTGCCACATCAGAATTTAACGTGCTTACTGCTCCGGTCGGAGAAACAATGAATGCGTCGTTTGCGATGGTACCGCTGGTGAAGAGTTGCTGACTGTCATACAGCCCGCCGCTGGCACCCACGCTGAATACAGCGCTCCCATTTAGTTCGGCCTTAAGAATTGTGTCGGTCGATTTCGTAACGTTGAACACAGCGGCCGCCCCCGTGCCGGTCTGTGTGACGCTCAGAGCTTCCGTGGAATTATTGGCGGTGACAGTGCCTGCGCCCGGGAAAGTCTGCGTGGAGACGAATGTAACTTTGCCCGTTTGATCAATTTTAAACGCGGTTCCGCTCACAGCCAGTGTGGAGTCAGTGCCCTTGGGAAACAGCGTCAAAGTGTCGCGGATGTCTTCTTTTCCATTGACGTCAAGTGTTGCGGCAGGAGTCACCGTGCCGATGCCGATGTCGGTGCTCTTCTGGAATATTACGGAATCGACGATGTCGCTGGCGGTATCCCACATGGGAATGTGGTCCACCACGCCCTTTCCGGTTACATTCGGGTTCGATGGCGGAGCCGAATTCTTAGATACTGAGGTCGAGGATGCACTCGCCGCAGAGACCGAGTCCGATTTACCGGAATTAGCCCCGCCGGCCGTGGGCAGAGCTGACGATGCGTTGGCTAGCGCGAAATCAGAAGCCGGACGGCCTCCCAGTGTTTGGGCGTCTCCTGCCTTCAGCGCATACGGGACGCTAACGAGCAGAACACGCGCTTGTTCGGGCTGTCGTTCGATCTGGATTCCCAGCCAGCGCGCTTCGCCGCTGGCGAATAATCCCATGGGCACGCCGGTGGAAGTCTCGGCGCCGAGCAGAACGGTGTAATAGCCGTTTTCGTCGGGGCGCACATTTTGGGTTTCGAGCCACAACGAAGCGCCACCGGTTTGCTCGGCGTAGAGCGCGAAGGTGACGCCGACCGGTCCCGTCGCTATGGGCTTGCTCTGCGCATCCAGCAACGTG
>Ga0209009_1000072_pt1 | contig 43276 bp, 35 predicted proteins | sample BlaSpr_A8_OM3_M2_FD_187979 | JGI IMG/M metagenome (GOLD analysis project Ga0209009, IMG submission 187979) | Forest soil microbial communities from Thunder Bay, Ontario, Canada - Black Spruce, Ontario site 2_A8_OM3_M2 (SPAdes) (version 2) | ecosystem: Environmental > Terrestrial > Soil > Boreal... | reverse complement strand
GCATAAGGCCCTGGTCCCGCCGCGTGGCCTCTTCGCGTCCGGCAAGTTCGACCAGTACAAGCGGGACATCCCGTACGCCACCCTGGCGCAAGCCTTCCAGAGCCTGGTCCGCCAGATCCTGAGCAGGAGCGAAACAGAAGTCAGCCATTGGCGCGAGGCGCTGCGCGAGTCCGGCCAGCCGGCGACCGGCGGCGAGCGGTGGCTCGGCGCGTGGGTCGCGCAACAGGAGGCCGACCTGTTCCGTTTGGGTCTCTTCGGAAACGATCAGCGTCCGAGCACGGCTGAAGCGGCTGATCGGCGTACGCTGGTGAAGCTCGCGATTGTAGCCGAACAGGTACTGCGGCATGAAGCCGTTGCGGTCCACCAGCGAGTAGCTGCCGTCGTCGAGGCGGACGACGAACTCGGCGGCGTCCAATGGACCGGTGCGCCCGACGAGCGCGCCCGCGTAGGCGTGTAGACGAACGTCGTTCGCCGGGAAGGACCCTGCGCCGTGCGCGCGCGCCAGCAATACGCCGAGTGCGAGCGCCACGAGGGCGGCAGCCCGAGTCTTGGGCCTGGGAAGCCGTGGAGCGAAGCAAACGGCGAGGCCGCAACCGAGCGCGACGACCGCAAACCCGTGAAACTCGGCGGCAATCCCGCCGAGAAAACCGGCCGCGACCGGCACGAGGTGAGCGCGGTTCACGCCCTATGGTCACGCTTTTCGCTGCAATCGCCAAGTGCTTCGCGCCGAAAGGAGCGTCGAACCGCGCGCGGGTAGAGCGAACGTTGCGTGCGCATTATCGTCACCGGCGGGGCCGGGTTCATTGGATCTCACCTCGCCGATGCCTATTGCGCCGCCGGACACGAGGTCGTCGTCGTCGACAATCTCTGGGCGCACGGCGGAGGGCGTCGCGAAAACGTCCCGGCCGGTGCGTCGTTCGTCCACGTCGACATTGGCGACGAGGGGCTCGAGCGGGTTTTTCGGGAGTTTGCTCCCGAAGTCGTCAGCCATCACGCGGCGCAGCACTCGGTAGCGATCAGTACCCGCGATCCGCGCTACGACGCCGCCGTGAACGTCTTAGGCCTCATCAACGTTCTCGATAATTCGGTCAAAACCGGCGTGCGCAAGGTGATCTTCGCGTCGAGCGGAGCGACCTTCGGGGAACCGGCCAGACTGCCCATCACCGAAGCGACGCCGCAGAAGCCGGAGTCGCCGTACGCGATCACCAAGATGATCGGCGAACATTATCTGCGCTTCTATAAGGCGCAGCACGGGCTCGATTTTACGGCGCTGCGTTACGGAAACGTCTACGGACCGCGCCAGGATCCGGCGGGGGAAGCCGGGGTCATCTCGATCTTCATTGGGCGCTTCCTCGCCCGAGCCGGCGTCAAAATATTCTGGGATGGCGAGCAAACGCGAGACTACGTTTACGTCGGCGACGTCGCGCAGCTCAATCTGGCCGCACTGGAAAAGGGAAGTGACGGCTGTTACGGGATCGGGACCAATCGGACGACCAGCGTAAACCAGCTGTATCGAACGCTGGTCGAAATCACCGGCTTCGAAGCGCCGGTCGAATACCTGCCGAAACGGCCCGGCGACGTTCGCGACGCCCAGATCGACTCCGCGCTCGCGAAAAAAGAACTCGACTGGAAACCGACGACCACCTTGTTCGAAGGGATGAAACAGACCGTGGCCTATTTCCAACAACGGATGCCGGCCTAATGGCGGCGGCGACGTTCATCGATCTTTCCGGACGCACCAGCATCGTCACCGGCGGAAGCCGCGGCATCGGTGCAGCTTGCGCGCTCGAACTGGCGAAAGCCGGTTCGAACGTCGCTCTATTCGATCTGGACGGCGACGAAGCCGGCGCGACGGCGGGCAGCATCGAGCGCGAGGCCGGCGTGAAGGCGCGAGGCTACGCGGTCGACGTTCGCCGCTCGGAGGTTCTCAAGCGCATGTGCGACGCGGTTGCGCAGGACTTCGGCGGCGTCGATCACCTCGTCAACAACGCGGGAGTTCAGTTTGTCGCGCCGCTACCCGATTTTCCGGACGACAAATGGGACTTCGTGACGAGCATCGACCTCGACGGCGTCTTCTACGCGACCAAAGCGGTCTGGCCGCACATGCTCGCGCGTAAGCGCGGCCGGATCGTCAACATCGCAAGCGTTCAAGGGCTGTTGGCGTCGCTCTTCAAGCCGGCGTACGTTGCCGCCAAACATGGGGTCGTCGGATTGACCAAAGCGACCGCACTCGAAGGCGCGACGGTCGGCATCACCGCCAACGCGATTTGCCCGGGCGCCGTCATGACCGACCTCGTGCGGAATCAGGCACCACAGCTTGTGCAGTCCTATGGCGGGGGGATCAGCGAAGAAGAAGCGCTCGAGCGCGCCTTTTTGGAAGCGATGCCGACGCGCCGTTTCATCGAACCAATCGAGGTCGCGCAACTCTGCGCTTACCTCTGTTCCGATGCCGCCCGCTCGATCACGGGTGCGCCGATCTCCATAGACGGCGGCTGGGCCGCCCACTGATTCGCGCGGCTCTTTCGCTCGATGGCATCGTCAGCTCGGGCCTCATGTACGTTCCGAAGCACACATCGCTCCTCGTTCCTCGCCGGGACGAAAAATAGCTCGCGCGAGTCCCCGTCGGTAGTCTAATCCACTACAAAGCTTAGCAATTTGTCGGGGACGTAGACGTGCTTGCGCACGTTCTTGCCGTGCAGATATCCCGCGACTTTCGCATCGGCCAGCGCCAGCGCCAGATTGAAGTCCTCGCCCGCTCCCACCAGTGTTGGGAGCCGAGCTCGAACTTTGCCGTTGATCTGCACGACGATCTCGATTTGCGCGACCGCCAGCGCCTCCGGATCCGGATCGAGCCAGCGCTCGATGTGCACCGAACGCTCGTGGCCGTAGCGGTTCCACAATTCCTCGGCGATGTGAGGTGCAAATGGCGCGAGCGCGATCGGCAAAACGTGCGCGGCATAGAGGAGCGCGGTGTCGTCGGCGGACCCCGGCCGCTGGGCGAACTTGGTCATCACGTTGACAAGTTCGTCGAGCCGCGCGAGCGTGGTGTTGAAGTGAAAGCGGTGCGTCTGGGCTTCGTCATTACCGGACTTCAGCACGGCGTGAACGGCACGGACGATCGCGCGCTGCTCCTCGCCGCGCATGGCCGGGAGGTGCTCGATCGGGGCGCCGGCCGCGCTCGTCGCAAGGGGTTCGCAGACGCGCCAAACGCGATCGAGAAAGCGAATTCGGCCGGCGATGCCGTCATCGGTCCACTCCATCGTGTCTTCGGGTGGCGTCGCTTTGAGCAAGAACATGCGCATCGCATCGACGCCGAATTTTTCAACCGCCTCGTCGACGGGGACGACGTTGCCTTTGCTCTTGCTCATCTTCTCGCCGAAGCGCAAGACGTTGCCTTGATTGAAGAGCCGCGCGAACGGCTCGTCGGGTCCACTCACCCATTTCTTGTCGTGACAATACTTGTAGAAGAAGCGAGCGTAAAGCAAATGCATGACCGCGTGATCGGCGCCACCGATGTACTGGTCGACGTTCAGCCAGGCGTTGACTCGCGCGCTGTCCCAAGCGGCGCGCGAGTTGTGCGGATCGGCGTACCGAATGTAATACCACGACGAGTCGAAGAACGTATCCATCGTATCGGTCTCGCGCCGCGCCGGGCCGCCGCAACGCGGGCAGGTCGTGTTCACGAACGACGGCATCCTCGCGAGCGGCGAACCTTCTCCCGTGAGCGGCGGATTTTCGGGCAGCAGCACCGGCAAATCGGCGTCGGACACTGGAACTTCGCCGTCGCGTTCGCAATAGACGATTGGGATCGGAGTTCCCCAGTAACGCTGGCGCGAGATGAGCCAGTCGCGTAGTTTGTAATTGACCGACCATTCCGCGAGACCCAGACCGATGAGCCGCTCGCCCATGGCGCGCCGCGCGCGCTCGGAGTTCATCCCGCTGAAATCGCCGCTCGCGATGAGGCGGCCCTCGCCGAGGTAGGCTTCCTTCATGGGCAGCTCGCTTGAGACGCCGGGTTCTTCGATCACGCGCGCGATCGGCAAACCGGTCTTGCGCGCGAACTCGAAGTCGCGCTCGTCGTGCCCCGGAACGCCCATCACCGCGCCCGTTCCGTATTCGGCTAACACGTAATTGGTGATCCAAATCGGGATGCGCTCGCCCGAAAGCGGATTGCGCGCGTAGGCGCCGGTCGGGATGCCGGTTTTTTCCATAAGGCTCGTGCGTTCGAGTTCCGATTTGTTGCGCACCGATGCCGCAAACTCTTCGATGGTCGCTCGTTGTTTTGGGAAGCGCTCAACGATTTTGGCGACGATCGGGTGCTCGGGGGCAAGCGCCACGAAGGTCACGCCGAACAGCGTGTCGATGCGCGTCGTGTAGACAGAGACGCGATCGGCGAGATGTTCGACTTCTAACGAGAACGTGACGCCCTCGCTGCGCCCGATCCAGTTGCGCTGCATCGTGCGAATCTTGTCGGGCCAACCGTTCAGAGAATCGATCGACTCGAGCAGCCGATCGGCGTAATCGGTGATCTGCAAGAACCATTGCGAAAGGTTGCGGCGCTCGACGAGGCTGTTGCAGCGCCAGCAACGTCCGTCTTCCACTTGCTCGTTGGCGAGGACCGTCTGGTCTTTCGGACACCAATTGACGGGCGCCTCGCGTTTGTAAGCGAGCCCGTCCTCGTACATTCGCAAGAAGATCCACTGATTCCAGCGATAGTAGGCGGGGTCGCAGGTCGAGAACTCGCGCGACCAATCGATCCCTGTCCCCATGAGACGGATCTGCCGCTTCATATTGGCGACGTTGGCGCGCGTCCACTCGCCGGGATCGACTCCGCGCTCGATCGCCGCGTTCTCGGCCGGCAACCCGAAGGCATCGAAGCCCATCGGATGGAGGACGTTGTAGCCGCGCATTCGCATCAGGCGCGCATAAGCGTCGCCCAGCGTGTAGTTCTTCGCATGACCGACGTGAAGATCGCCCGACGGATACGGCAGAAACTCGAGCGTATAGAATTTCTCGCGCGGATCGTCGTCGAACGCGCGGTAGATGCCGTCGCGCTCCCATTGCTCCTGCCAGCGACGCTCGCTGCCGCGGAAATCGTAAACCTTCGCTCGTTCTTCGATCATCTTCCCTCAGGCATTACGCCGCCGCGAGCCTTCGCGCCCCCAGCTAGGCCGCTTGACGAAGGCGCGACACCGCGTGATCGGAGTAGCATGAACAAACGTCGCATCTTCATCCTCGCAGTCGTCGCGCTCGCGTCCGGCGCAGCGCTCTTTCGCGCACACCCGTCGCCGTCGGCCGAGCGGGCCGCAGCATCGTCCGCCGAGCCGATGAGCGGAGCCGTCCGCACCGGCCCGCCGGCCCAACTCGTCGTCTTCGTCGCCGGAGCGGTCGCGCGATCGGGCGTCTATCGGCTGGCGCCGGGAGCGCGCGCCGAGTCGGCGATTCGCGCCGCCGGCGGGACGACGGCGCAGGCCGATCCCGTCGCCGTAAACCTTGCCGAGCAATTGCGTGATGGCCAAGAGCTCGTCGTTCCGGTACGCGGGGAGAATTCGGCCGGTGATTCCCGCTATGCCGGCGGTGGCGGAAATGTTCGCGACAGGTCGCGAGCTCAATGTGCGTCGCCACGTCACCGAAGGGCGAAGCGTGGTTCGGTCTTCTCGGATTCCCGAGCGCGCCGCAAGGGCTCGAGTGCGGAAGCGAACGTGACGGTCGATCTGAACCGGGCCGATGCCGGCGAGCTCGCGACGTTGCCCGGAATCGGGCCGAATCTCGCCGAGCGAATCATCGCTTTTCGCGACCGCAACGGACCGTTCGCCGCGCTCGACGAGCTGGGCGACGTAAATGGCGTCAGTCCGCGTTTGCTCGAGAAGATCGCGCCGTATGTTTCAGTAGGGCTCTAAGCTTACCAGCCGCCGCCGCTGTCGCCGCCGCCACCACTGTCGCCACCGGCATCGAACCCGCCACCGCTGTCGCCGAATCCGCCGCCGCCCATATTGCCCGCGTCGATTTGACCGGCATCGGACTGCCAGCCGGCCGAATCGGCGCCGTCAGCGCCGAGACCGGCCGCCGACGCGGGATCGCCGAGCGTCGTCCCTTGGCGGCCGAAGAGTTCGTTACCGAGCCAGGCGCCGCCGAGGCCACCGAGCAAGCCGCTGAAGAAACCGCTGCCGCCCCCGCCATAGTATCCGGGTCCGTAACCCGGACCAGGGACGCCCGGGCCGCCGTAGCCGGGCGGCATGACGCGCGGGCCGGCGAGCGCGCGGAAAATTCCGCGGATGATCAAGAAACCCGCGAATAGGATGATCGCCAACCAAATGAGTGACATACCGCCTCCGAATGATGCGCCCGAGCCGCCGCTCGATGGGGAACGATGGGTGATTGCAGCGCCGCGTGACCCCGTCAGCGCACGCTCGTGACTGCGATATTGATCGAGAACTAGGTTGACGCCTGTGGTGATCCCTTGGTCGAAGTCACCGGTGCGAAAATACCCGCGCATAGCGTCGTGAATATTCTGAAAAGTCCCCGGGGGGAAGAACGCGCTCGAGGCACGATCGCCGACGATGGCGTCCTGCTTCTCGGCCTTCGCGAAGTAAAAGAGCACGCCGTTGACCTGCTGCTTTACGAACGCATCCTGGGTAGCCTGAGCCAACGTCTTGCCGCCGAGGGACGGTTCGGTCACGACGACGACTTCTTTACCGGTCTTCTGCGCGAAGTCTCCGATCTCGCGATTGAGGCTCGCAACGGTGGCCGCGCTGAAGAGCGAAGCGCCGTCTTGAACGTAGTCCGTCCGCGCCGCCGCAGGCAATGCGGAGACGAGCGCGACCGCGCAGGCCGCGATCGCACCGGCGGCTACCTTTTTGGCAATCATCCAATCTTGCATGAGACCACTTTCTTGATGCGCGACATTCTACTGCCGAACCGGAAAAAGGTTTCCCGTCACCTCTGGCTCGCGACACTGGTGACAACGACCACCCCGGCGATACTCGCGACGAAGAGAAAGAGGAAGACCCAGACGCCGAGTTTCTTGACGTTTTCCGCGAACCGGCGCTGGCGGCGGCTCTTCAGTTTCACGAGCTTTGCGCCCGTTGCGAATCCGTTGCTCCCCACAAACGTTCGAGATTGTAAAAGGCGCGAGAATCCGGCGTGAAAACGTGGACGACGACCGATCCCAGGTCCAGAAGAATCCAACCTCCATCGGAGTAGCCCTCGACCCGTGGCTTGGCGTAACCGGCTTCGCGAGTTTTTTCGGAGATCGCATCGGCGATCGACCGCGTCTGAATCTTAGAACGCCCGGTGGCAATGACAAACGTGTCGGCGACAATGGTCCGGCCGTTCAGAGGCAACGCTAACACGTCTTCGGCTTTCTTGTCGAGTGCGGCTTCGCGCACGATCTCGATCAGGTCGGGCAGGCGGGGCTCCTTTCGGTAACTGCAGGGAAGGTGAGCGGTTCGGCGGCGCGCGTTTGGTAGACGGCGAGTGCCGCAAAGGTCGGCGGCGCAACCTCTGCGCCGGTAGAGCGCAAGTATGCGAGCGTCGCCAAGATCACGCGAAGCATCGCGGCATCAAGGTCTTGGAAGGCCAAGCTTTCGATGGCGGCGCGTTCGGGATAGTGCCGGCCGGGCTCGACGCCGTCGGCGATATGAAGGATCTCGTCGAGGCGCGACATCCCCGGCGCCGGTACGGTATGCGTTCGGATCGCCGACAAGATCGCAGGATCTTCGATGCCGAACCGCTCGCGGGCGAGTTCCGCACCGAGACGTGCATGAAGAACGATCGGATTCGCTCGCTCGAAGGCGCTGAGCGGCATCCCTCGGCGTTCGCATTCTGCGATCAGCCGCGCGGCCGGATAGAGTCGCGCGAGATCGTGTAGCAGTCCGGCAAACCGGGCCTTTTCGGTGTCCTCGCCGTGACGCATCGCGAGCCGCTCGGCCAGCCGCGCGACACGAACGACGTGCGCATAGCGGTGCGCCTGACCCAATTCCTCGCGAACGGTGCGTGCCAGGCCGGTAAAGCTCGAGACCCTTTCGGTCACGAGTCAAGTGCCGCGTCGAGCGAGCGCTCCAGCGCGGCGAGGCGTCGAGCGTAGAGTTCGCCGCGCAAATTGCCCGCCCACATCACGACTGCATTCTCTCCGTTATCGCTGTAGTAGGCTCGCCGTGTAGCGATCGTCGAGAAACCGTACTTACGATAGAGATTCTGCGCGATCTCGTTGGATTCGCGCGCCTCGAGGGTGATCCAGGAGGCGCCGCGCGCGATCGACTCGTGCAGCATGTGAACCAGCATCTGTTCGCCGTAGCGACATCCGCGCCAATCCGGATGGACGGCGATCGTCGTGATGTGCGCATCGTCCAGAATCACCCAGATGCCGCCGTAGGCGACGACCTCTGCATCGTGGCCCATCGCATCGCGCCCAACGAAATAGTGCGCGAGCTTGTTGTCGTTGAGTTCGCTTTGGAACGCGCTCGTCGGCCAGGAACTGCTGAACGACAGCGATTCGATCCGCATGACGGTCCGCACGTCGGCGGTGCTCATCGGAGCGATCGAAAGCCGCCGCGGCCGCTGGGCGGGCCGCTCGAGCTCTAGGCGCGTGGGTCCCCCTGCACTCGAGCGTAGTAGACCACGTTGCCGTAATCGGCGCGAACGCTGTGGGGATTTCGTGCCGGCGTGCGTCGCAGCGCCTTGCGCGCGAGAGCGAGCGCTGGGGGCGACTCTGATGAGGGGCAGGGACACACGATAATCCCGCGTTCGCCAAGCCCTGCGAGGACGCCCTCCGCCGCGCCCGCACAGGCGAGTGTCGCCCCTCCGGCGAGGCGGCGTGCGAGCGCCGCGGCGACGTCATCGTCGGGACCGCATTCCACGACGGTCTCGTCGCTGGAGCGAAAGCGAGCGCACGAGAGCCCCTTTCGTCCGCTGACGAAGGCCGCAAACGGCGGCGTCACGTCATCGGGCTCGACGACGTCGAACGACGAAACGCCGACAAGCGGCAAGTCGCGCGCGAAGGCCAGACTCTTTGCGTAACTGAGCGCGATGCGCAATCCCGTGAACGAGCCGGGCCCGGTTGTGACCGCGAGCATTGCGACGTCGCTCAGCGTGCAACCAGCCAGCACGTTTTCGACGAGCGCGAGACCTCGTTCGAGCGCGTCGCCGCCGGCCGCAGACGCGGCGCGCACGTGCGAGTCGCTTTCGTCGAAACCGATTGCAGCTGCCGAGAAGACGCCGAGCGCGCCGTCGAGTGCGAGGAGCAACTTCATGGCCGGCGTGAGATCCCGATCGAGCGCGGTGCGTCGCCCGTACCTTCGATCGTGACGCGAATCGCTCCGCGCGGCAGCAACGCGGGGAGGCGTTCGGCCCACTCGACCAAGACGATCGACTCGGGCAGGAACGCCTCTTCGAGGCCGAGTTCGACGGCGTCGGCCGGAACGTCGAGGCGGTACAGGTCGAGGTGTTCGATGGGAGGTTCGCCTGGGTAGCTATGACGGAATGTGAACGTCGGGCTCGTCGCCGCTTCGCTTCCGTGGAGTGCGCGAACGACCGCCCGAACGAACGTCGTTTTCCCTGCTCCGAGCCCTCCTGAGAGGCCGACGGCGTCACCCGGGCGCAGCTCCCGCGCGAGATTCGCGGCAATGAGCTCGAGTTCGCGGACGCTTTTCGCAGTCGCTTGCAAGGTCGTTTTCAAGATGAAACTCCTCGCCGAATCGCGAAGAAAACGGCGATGTGGTGGAGACCGAACGACGTGCCCACCGGCGCCGTTATCGGGTTCTTCATCGAAGCGGCACCCAGACCGCGCTCCCGAGTCCCCTAAGCATCTTTCCCCCGTTTCGCCGGGTTTCGGCGCGCGCCCGCGCCTAAGGTTTTTCATTGGACACTGACCGAATCTCTCAAATCAACGTCGAAGATGAAATGCGGGAATCGTACCTCTCGTATGCGATGTCGGTCATCGCATCGAGGGCGCTCCCCGACGTGCGCGACGGCCTGAAACCCGTGCAGCGCCGCATCCTCTACGCCATGTCGGAGATGAACCTTGGGCCCGACAAGCAGCACCGCAAGTGCGCCGGCGTCATCGGCGAGGTGCTGAAGAATTTCCATCCTCACGGCGACACGTCGGTCTATGACGCGCTCGTCCGCATGGCGCAAGATTTCACGCTGCGCTATCCCTTGGTCGATCCGCATGGAAACTTCGGGTCGATCGACGGGGATCGGCCGGCGGCCTACCGTTATACTGAGGCTCGGCTGGCGCGAATCGCACTCGAGATGCTGGCCGACATCGAGAAGAATACGGTCGATTTTATCCCCAACTTCGACAGCCAAGGGACGGAGCCGACGGTTCTCCCCGCGCGCCTCCCGCAACTCTTGGTCAACGGTTCGAGCGGTATCGCGGTAGGGATGGCGACCAACATCCCGCCGCACAACGTCGGCGAGATCTGCGACGCGATCGCGCATTTGATCGAGAACCCCGACGACGATCCAGACGATTTGGACACGGCGCTCGCCGGCCTCGTGCACGGTCCCGATTTTCCGACGGGCGGCGAACTGTTGGGGCGCGAGGCGATCAAGCAGGCGTACAAGACCGGGCGCGGCACGATCACGATGCGCGGCAAAGCCGAGATCGTCGAAGAGAAGGGCAAGTTCAAAATCGTCATCAGCGAGGTGCCGTTCCAGGTGACGACGGCGCGCGTCGTCGAGGCCATCGCCGAGGCCTACGAACAAAAAACGATCACCGGAATTCAGAAACTCGAGAATCAGTCGAGCCGCAAGGGGATGCGGATCGTCGTCGAACTGGCGCGGTCGGCGACGCCCAAGGTCGTCCTCAATCAGCTCTACAAGCACACGCCGCTGCAATCGAGCTTCGGCTTCAACATGCTGGCGCTCGTCCCAGTGCCTTCGACGATCCCGGGCGTGGGGACGTCGCTCGAACCGCAGGTTTTGTCGCTGAGGCAACTGCTCGAGCACTTCCTCGAGCACCGCAAGACCGTCGTGCGTCGCCGGACCGAGTTCGACCTCGCCAAGGCTAAAGACCGAGCGCACATCCTCGAAGGCTTCCGGATTGCGCTCGACAACATCGACAAAGTCATCGAGATCATTCGCAAGAGCCCGACGACCGAAGAGGCGCGCGAAAAGTTGATGTTGCGCTTCAAGCTCACGACGGTCCAGGCCAACGCGATCCTCGACATGCGCCTGCGGACGTTGACCGGTCTCGAACGGCAAAAAATCGAAGACGAGTACACGCAACTGCTCAAGACGATCGCCGAGCTGGAAGATATTTTGGCCAGCAAGCGGCGCGTCGCGACCATCGTCAAGAACGAAGCGCTCGACATCAAGAAGCGCTTCGGCGACGAGCGCCGCACGCGCATCGGCCACGCGGAGGACGAACTCGACCTCGAAGACATCATTCCGGATACCGAGACGGTCGTTACTTCGACGGTCGGGGGCTACATCAAACGCGTCTCGCTCGACACGTTCCGAGCGCAGAACCGCGGCGGCCGCGGCGTCATCGGCATCTCGAATCTCAAGAAGGAAGACGTCGTCCAGAATTTCTTCATGACGACGACGCACAAGACGGTCTTGTTCTTTACGAACAAAGGCCGTGCGTATCGGCTACGCGCGTGGGAGATCCCCGACAGCACGCGCCAGGCGCGCGGCACGGCCCTGGTCAACCTCTTGACGTTGCCTCCCGGCGAGACGGTTACCGCCGTCTTCCCGGTAACGAAGTTCGAGGAGGGCAAATACCTGTTAATGGTCACGCGGCGCGGCGTCATCAAGAAGTCGGCGCTCTCGGAATTCGCCAACATTCGCCGCACCGGATTGATCGCCGTCAATCTCGACGAGAACGACGAGCTGCTCGCAGTCGACCTCTCCGACGGATCGCGCGACATCATCCTAGGCACGCGCGATGGGATGGCGGTGCACTTCAACGAAAAAGACGTGCGCCCGATGGGCCGCACCGCGCGCGGCGTGCGAGCGATAACGCTGGCGAAGGGCGACGAAGTCGTCGCGATGGACGTCGAGGAGAAGGAACGTCGCGAAGTCTTGATCGTGACGTCGCACGCATACGGGAAACGAACGCCGATCTCTGAATACCGGCACACCTCGCGGGGCGGCAAAGGCGTCAAAGCCTTCGCCAAGGAGCGCGGGATCGGAACGGTCGTCGATCAGATTCTGGTGCGGCCGGAAGACGAGCTGCTGCTCATCACCTCCGGCAATCAGGTGATTCGAATCCGGGTCGCCGAAATCCGCAAGGCGGGCCGTTCCACCAAGGGCGTTCGCCTGCAGAAGCTCGAGCCGGGCGACGAGGTCATCGCGGTGACCAATCTCGGCATTCAAGCCAAGCAGATCGAGGAGATCACGGGCGAACCGGTTCCGGCGCAGTAGCCCGACAGGCTCCTAGGTCAGCTTGCCTGTATACTTCTCGAGAGCGGTCCACGCTTTATCGCCGAACTCCGCCTTCCAGCGCGTGTAATAACCGCTCGCAACCAATTTCGCCTTGAAGCTCGCCACGTCCACCGCGTTGAAGATGAGGCCCTGGCGAGAAAGCTTCTCCTGAACCGCTTGGGCGAGAATATCGGTGTCGTGCCGAGCGCGGACGGCGGCCTCGTTGAGTCGCGCGCTCAGAATCGCTTGGAATTGCGGTGAAAGCGATTTCCATTTTTCGAGATTGACGAGATTCCAATAGCCGCTCCACATGTGATGGCTCAGGCTGGCGTACTTCTGGACCTCGTAATAGTGCTGTGTCTCGACATACACGAGCGGCGTCTCTTGGCCATCGACGACGTGCGTTTGGAGTGCGGTATAGAGTTCATTTGAAGGCAACGGGCTGATCGAAGCGCCCATTGATCGGAACGTATCGAGCCTCAACCTGCTCGGAGAAACTCGAATCTTTAACCCTGCCAGGTCCTTGACGTTTCGTATCGGCCGCGCGCTGTTGGTGAAATCCCGATAGCCATTTTCCCAGACTTTGTCGAGACTCATCATCCCCTTGTCGAGAATGGCCGCCCGAATGACCGCACCCAAATCGCCGTCCATGGCAGCGAAGACCGTTTGCCTGTTGGGAAAACCGTACGCGACATTTTCAATCGACGCGACCGAGACCACGCTATCGAGGACGCCGCCGGCGCCGGCGTGCATCTCGATTGCGCCGGAGCGAAGCTGCGTGAGCATCGCGGTTACGCCGCCCAGCGCGTTGTTCGGGAACGACCGAATATCCAGCTGACCGTTCGTGTCGTGCCTGATTTTGGCAAAAGCCTCGACCGCCCGAACGTTGATCGGGTGATCGGCGGTGAGGTCGTGCGCGAACTTCCAAGATTCCGCGGCACGCGCGGGCCGGATGGCAATCGAGGCCAGCACTGCCGCGCTGCCGGTCGTAAAGGTCTTGCGCTTCACGCAAGTGCCTTCGAAGTCATCGGTTCGTCATCCTCAACATATTCGCGTCCCGAAAGCTCGCCTTCCACCGAACAACGCAGCATGAGGCGAGCGTCGCGGTAGAGGTCGTAGTCGGAAAGGGCGATGTGCATCGTGGATCGGTTGTCCCACATCAAGACGTCGCCGACCGTCCAGCGATGCCGATACGTAAACTCATAGGTGACCGCGTGCGCGTTCAGGAAGTCGATTAAGCCTTTGCTTTCGTCTTCCGTCATCCCGACGAAGCGGCGGACACGGGTACCGAGATAGAGCGTCTTGCGCTTGGTCTCGGGGTGAACGCGCGCGACCGGATGCGCGACCGGAGCGCGGCCGGCCGAAGCGACGGCGTCGCGCTGTTCGAGGGCAAGCTGTTTCTCGAGCGCGTCGGCGGCTCGATAACTGACCGGCAGAGCGCGAGTGTGCACGCCCTCGAGATCGTCGATGATGTGTTGCATTTTCCGTGACAGAGTATCGTACGCCATGTAGGTATTTGCGAACATCGTATCGCCGCCGACGGGCGGGATCTCTTTGCACGCCAGGAACGAATACAAGGTCGGTCGCGTGGTGTACGAGTGGTCGGAATGCCAGTTTTGTCCGGCCTGATACTTGTTCCAGGCCTTGCCGTTCACCGGTTTATTCGTAAGGAGCGTAACCAGCGGCACGTCCGGATCGACGTTCTCCTTCGAGGCGGGCTCGATTTTACCAAAATACTCGGCTAATCGCATCAATGCCGTCTGGTCGATGTGCTGGTTTGGGAAACACAGGACCAGATTGTCGCGAATCGCTTCCCGAATTTGTGCGACCGTCGAATCGCCTAGCGGACCGGTGAGATCGACGCCCGTCACTTCAGCGCCGAGAGCGTAACCCAAACGCCGAACGCTCGGTCCAGACATGTCGACCCCCTCAAAACCTCGAACTCGCGTCGATTTGGACGCCAGAGCCGACGGCTTGCCGCACGATTCTTGTGACGCTTAAAGGTTTCCTAGCCGACGATCTCTACCAAGCTAAGATGGAAAATGTTGGCTTACGCCATCGCTACGCGCCTTCTTGTCTGATCGTGCTGGGTCTCGAGCCTGACCGTCTCAAAGCCGCGAGCGAGAGTGCGGCGGGGATGGTTCACCTAGAACTCGAGGACGGCATGCCGCGCGAGAAAAAAGCGGAAGCGCGCCTCAAAATCAGGGACGCACTAAACGCTTTGGATTGGTCCGGCAAGATGACGATGGTTCGAGTCAACCCGGTCCAAACCGGGATGTTCGAAGGAGACGTCGACGTCGTCGCTCCGGCGCGGCCGGGCTGCATCTACATGACCAAAGTTCAAGGGCCCGACGAGATCGTTTATGCGGATGAGGTTCTCGCCAAAGTGGAGGGCAAGTACGGTCTCGAGGCCGGAAGCCTGAAGATCTTTGCGTACGTCGAGCGAATTCGCGCCCTCGCGTCGGTGGAAGCCATTGCGTCGTCGAGCCCGCGGTTGATCGGGCTCAGCTTGGGAAGCACGGACCTCGGCGCGGAAGTTGGCTATCGGCGAAGTTTTCTCGGACAAGAGCTGGAGACGCTCTACGCTAAGTCGCGGGTCATCCTCGCCGCGCATCTCAATGGCTTGATCGCGCTCGACGCCCCGCTCATCGCATATGACGACCCGAAGGAAACGTACGAACAAGCAAATTGGGCGTGCCGGCTCGGCTTCGATGCGAAGTGCTGCATATTTCCGTACCAAGTAGAGATCGTCAACCGCGCCTTCGGTCCGTCGGCCGCGGAGATCGAATGGGCGCAGCGGTTGAACCACTTGATAGAAACCGGCGTAATGCCCGACGAGGACTACGGTTTCGTCAAGCGAGCTCGAGCGATACTCGCCGAAGTACGAGCAGGCCAAGGACAGTAGCTCGCGCCGCGCCGGGCGACCAACCTGTCGCCATCACGCTGCTGTTCGTCGTCGCGATTTTCGCGAGCGCGGCGCTGATCTTCTTCTTGGAACCGATGGTGGCGAAGCTGCTATTGCCGAGGCTCGGCGGTTCTGCTGCGGTTTGGAACACGTCGCTGGTCTTCTTTCAGGCGATGCTCCTGCTCGGCTACGGTTACGCGCACTGGCTGCAACGGCTGCGCTCGCTGAGGTTGCAAACCGGAATCCACTCGCTCGTTCTGATCGCGGCGCTACTCTTCTTGCCCTTGCGCATCGTCGGTGTGTTCGGCGATCCATCGCCGAACGCGCCGATTCCGTGGCTCCTTGCCGTCATGACCATGTCGATCGGCTTCCCGTTTGCGGCACTCTCGGCGACGGCGCCGCTCTTACAGCGTTGGTATGGACTGCTGCGACTGCAGCCGGATGGCGCTCCGACCTACTGGTTGTACGGCGCGAGCAACCTCGGCAGCTTCGCCGCACTGATCGCATACCCGGCGCTCGTCGAACCGCACGTCTCGCTGGCTTCGCAGCGCGTGCTGTGGAGCGCCGGCTTCGTCCTCTTCGTCGGATTGATTCTGGCGCTGACGGCGTTGAGCCGATTCGTCCCCGCGCGGTCGGACGTTTCAGCGGAACCTGTTCAAAAAAGTTCTTGGAAGGAGCGTACCGTCTGGGTCCTCTTGGCGGCGGCGCCTTCCAGTCTGATGCTCGGCGTGACGACCTTTCTCGTTACCGACGTCGCCTCGGCGCCGTTTCTTTGGGTCATTCCGCTCGCGCTGTATCTCGCGACCTTCGTGGTCGCGTTTGCACGGCGCCCGCCTATCTCGCTCGCGACGACGCTGATTGTGCAAGCCGCCTTGGTCGCGGTGTGCCTCGGCATCGCACCGTTCGAAGACGAAGGGAAGGCTCTGCCGGCGATGTTCGTACTGAACCTTGCGACGTTTTTCTTCAGCGCGCTCGCCTGTCACCAAACGCTCGTCGCACGGAAACCTCCGGCCGAGCGATCGACCGAATTTTTCCTGTGCATTGCGCTGGGCGGCGTGCTCGGTGGGGCCTTCAACGCGCTGCTGGCGCCGCTTATTTTTAAGACCGTCGTCGAGTACCCACTGGCCCTCGTGCTTGCCGCGTTGGCGCGACCGTGGGGCGCCGGACGATTGCGAACGCGCGATTGGATTTTTTTGGCCGCGGCCGTCGCGCTGGCGGCTCTAGCGGCCGAGTCCCATCTAGTTTTGAGCGAGATGCCACGGCTCGCGGAGTGGGTCGGCAACCGCTTTCGGACCGGCGAGATCGAAGTCGCCGCGGAAGACGTCGCTCGCGTCTTCCTCGCGCTCGCCGCGCTCGCGGCCTTCGCGTTGCGGGAGCGAGCCTGGCCGTTTGTGGTGGCGCTCGCCGCGATCTCGATCGGCGCGACGTATGCGAGTCACACCGAGCGCTGGATCGCCGGCGATCGCGGTTTTTTCGGAGTCTTGCGAATGGCTCAGGAGAACGACGAAAGCAAGCGTGGCATCCACACGCTTTACAGCGGGACGACGCTACACGGCGCCGAGTTGTCCGCTCCCGGTCAGGAGCGTTGCCGGCCGATGTTGTATTACGCGCCGACGACCCCGATCGGCCAGGCGGTGCGATTGCTCGAAAGCCACGGTGCAGTCGATCTCGGTGTCGTGGGACTCGGCACCGGCGCGATCGCTGCCTATGCGCGCCCGCGCGACACCCTCACGTACTTCGAGATCGATCCGAAGGTATTGGCATTCGCCTTCGATCGGTCGCGTTTCGGCTACATAAAGGAGTGCGCTAAAGGCCACGTTCGCGTCGTCATGGGCGACGCGCGGCTGATGCTCGGGCGCGAGTCGCCGCGACAATTCGACCTGCTCGTCGTCGATGCGTTCACCTCCGACAGCGTCCCCACGCACCTCTTGACCGAGGAGGCGCTGCGCATCTATCTTCGCGTGATCAAGCCGCGCGGTATCGTTCTGCTTCATCTTTCGAACCGCAACCTCGAACTGATGACTTCGGCCGAAGCCACGGCCGCAGCGATCGGCGCTCCGGCGCTCGCTCAATCGTATATTGAAAACGAGGACGCGCCATATCTCGCGGACGCCTCAACGGCAGTCGTCGTCTTCGCACGATCGCGCGACGCCCTGCAAGACTTGGCTGGGGACCGGCGCTGGTTTCGCGCCGATCCGATGGGTACGGCGCCGTGGACCGACGACTACAGCGACGTCTTCGGCGCCCTTTGGCGAAGGGTCAGGCAATAGAATCAGCACTTCGACGAGAAATCGCCAGGCTGGTGCGAGGCATCAAGGAATGATTGCTAGAGATCGATCTGAATGATCGCTCCGTCGACCGCGTTCGGAACAATCGAACCGATGCGGATTCGAGGCGCCGGTGCGTTTGTTTCGCTTAGCGTATTGCATGTGAGGTAACGCGCCGCGCCGGCGGCTGGCGTCGAAGTTTCTGCCGAATGAACGGCAAGCACGCAATGCGGCTGCACCACCACGCTGACGTGAACGCTCGACTGCGCAGCGGAAGCGCCGGAGGAGAGCGCCACGAGCGATAATAGGACGCCGGCAATTCCCGCGTGCGAAGCAAGATTCACGAGCTAGAAGACGTGCTTCGTGAATAGCTTCAGTCCTGGCGAGCAAGCGTGAGTCTTTCGACCCTATCGAACGACGAAGGGCCTAAGCCGCTAAGGCGTGACCGAGAAGGTGATCGTGTCGGTGTACGCTCCGGCGACGGCCGCGTACTGGTTCTTCGGGATTAATCCGTAAATTGTTACCGCTTTCGCGACATTCTTGATCGCCGACATGGAAACCGTCGACGTTCCACCGGTCCCGTCGCCCCAAACGGTGGTTAGGGCCGCGGTGGTGTACAGATTATAATTCAGAAGAACGCCTCCGGGCCCGGACATCGTACGGGCGGTATACGTTCCCGAGCTGCCCTTGGTCAGCGACATCACCGCAGTCGTATTGCCGTTGCAGAGGATTGTCGCGCCTCCCCCGGTGCTATTGTCGTTGGACGCAGAGAAGACGTCGTAGGACGAGAAAGTGACCGTCGTGGTACTGCTGACCGAACACGAAGGCGCGGCGACTGCCGGCTGCATCGCGGCGACGAGCACGACGACCGGAAGGGCGCAAAGAAGTGCGACGCGCCGAAGCTGTCTCAGGGCAGAGCCTTGCACGAGAAAGCGCCGAGATCGCTTACGGCCTGCTTCCTATCCGGCAGCGCGAGCGGGAATTCGCACCTCAGACCATCGCGGGCGGTAAGCGCGGCGACATACGAACCGGGCGGGACGTTCTCGAGGTAAAACTGACCGTTGCTGCCCAATTCCGTTACGAATTGGCCGTGCGCATCGCTCAGAATGAGGCGAGCGAAGGCCGGAATCACGTCGCTTTCGTTTCGCATGAGGACGTGGCCGACATATGCCCGGACGGTTCGAATACGGAAGGGGGCGACGATGCCTTGATAGGCCTTGGGGTGGACGTCAGCCGACGGCTCGTCTTCGATGACGTCGAGCGCGCTCTTCAACTCGCCGATGACGACGTGGTTCTCGTTGTATCCCTCGAGGACTGGGACGACGAGTTCACCTCGCCCATCTGTGTGGCCCTGATAGACCTCGCCCAAGAAGACCGGCAAGTTCGGAAATCCCGGCACTTGGGCGAGTGAATACGAATTGGTGACCGGACGCGAAAAAAAGAGGCCTTGTTTGAAACCGATCAAGCTGCCGCCGAGCACGATTCCCGCCGACGAACGCCCCGCACCGGAGGCGAGCAAAGCCGAGACGTCGGCATATTGCGTCTGATAGTTAAGGTCGGCCGAGAGCGAACCCGACAGCTGATCGTCGGATCCGCGGGCGATGTAGCCGAACCCTGGACCGTTAGGCGCGGATTTCGATAGCGTCATCGACGACGACTTCGCGCCGTCGCCGACCGCTTGCACGAAGAGGCTCGAACCGGGACTGAGGTTGAAACTCGTCGACATCCCGATCGTCCACGAGTTGCGCGATGGGCCGATTCCCGCTCCCAACACCGAGGAGCCGCGGTCGCGCTCCGCGTTGAGGCTGAAGCCGACCCTGCGAAACTGCGTCGTTATCGCTGCGACGAGTTGATCCGCAGTCGGGGCGTTGGAGAACGTTGACGTCGTGTGAGAAATGGCGAGCGAGGCCTTCTTGAGGAGCGGAATCGAAACGCTCTGCTGCATGCTCGAGCGCGTGCGGGGCGCGTCAGGCGTCAGGCCGCTCGTCGCGTAGTGTGCGCTGAAGGTCAAGGCCGAGAGGTCGAACGCGAAGCGCCCGACCTGCACGTCGTAGGCCGCGCCGAACGCACTCCCCGGACTGCCGGCCGCGCCGCTCAGCGCCGATTCGAGCGAGACCTGGCCGAGCGGCAATCCGACATCGATCTGTGGACCTCCGGATATCGTACCTTGCGTCCGCTCGAACCGCGCGCCGGCCGTTACGTGGTCCGTCAAGCCGACGCGGTACGCTCCCATCGCTGCAAGCGGCCCGTAGCGATCGTCGGTACCGAAGGGATTGGGCCGCACGAATCCCAGGTGATAATTGTAGTCGCTTACGCCCTTCGCCAGCAGCTCTCGTGCCTGATAGATGAGTCCACTGAGCGTGCTGATGTTGCCGGTGGCGTCCCGCAGAACGACCTGTGTCACGTTCGCGCCGGTCGGTAGCTGAAGGTTCGTCAGATCGAACTGGCCGGGCGGGAGTTGTACCGAGCGGAGAAAGGCGCCGTTCACGTAGATGTCGGCCGTCACCGGCGTCAGTGCGGTCCCTGAGATGCCGGCGGTCGGGAAGTACGCGTAGCGCGGCTGAAATTCGAAGTGGCGCGTGAATCCGATGCCTCCCAGAACCACACTGCCCCCGAGCATGCTGGTGAGCGCGACCTCGTCCCCGACCGTGATGCGGTGCATAGCGCTTTGAGACTCGGCCTGGAACGCAACGAGTCCGCGCCGCGCGAGCCCGTTGGCATACGAACCGCTCGCCAAGAGAAGTCCGGCCGCGTTGCCGGCACCCGCTTGCACGAAACCATTGAAGCCGCCGCCCGGATTCAGAGCGTCGCCCGAAATCGAGTAATTTACGAAGCCGCTCGGATCTGCCGCTGCCAGTGCGCGAGAGGAATCCTCGGCGCCCAGCGATGTCCGCGTCCGCGGCAAGAGTTTCGGATCCGCTTGCAACTTCAGGATCAAATTTGCGAAATCGATACTGAAGACGACATTCGGTGCGAGGGATCTTACCGAGACGTAGCGCTTGCCGTCCACGGAGACGAAGGCCGCGCCCGCGAGCGGCACGCCCGCATCGCTCAGCTCGCGCTCGCTAACGAGCGCATCGCCTTGGCGCAAGATGACGACGGCGATCCCTTTGTCGACGCCGTTCAGGACGACCGTCAGCGGTGCGCGCTGCGCCGGAACAACGTCGGCGGCACTCGCGACGCACGCCGCTTGCGCAGCGAGAAACGCGCCGGCGAAGGCGGCTTCGAGAACTCTGCTACGGACGGCAGGCATCGGCCGGCAACTCGATCGTCTGAGTGACGTGCGAGCCGGCGTCCGCCGCAATGGTTACGGCGCGAATTTGTGCGCAGTGGGGCAGCGCGACGCTGTAGTCGCGGTGACCTCCGGCCAGCACGTACCAGCCATCGAGGCCTTTGATAGACTCGGACGCGCCGCTCGGTCCGAGAGCCGCGACCGCCAGATTCTTCGTAACGAAGTGCACGGTTCCGGAGTTGATCACGGAAAACGTCAAGGTTCCGCGTCGAACGGCAACGTTTGAGATGTTCCCCGCCACTCTCGTCGTAATCGGAGCGAAGAAGATCGGAAGCCGCAGTTGCGAGCGCATCTCGATCGTCGCGCCCGACTGTTGCGAAGGGCTGCTGAATTGCGGGATTTCGGTGATCTGAACTCGATACGTTTTTTCGGCCTCACCGGCCGGAACGGAGACGGCCACGCGAATTCGTCTGGTTTCATGGGCCGCCAGCGTCACGAGTCGCGGAAAGACGACCAGATCCTCGGTCGGATCGAGCTGTAGCTCGCCGTTCGGCTTTTGATCCCAGCGAAAGGCTTCGATTTCAAACCGCAGCGGGGCGTCCCCGGTATTGGTCAACGTGACCGTGGCGATATGGTCGTTCGCCGTGAGCGACATGGTCGGTGGGCCGAATTCAAAATTGGCCGCTCCGGCGCTCTCGGGGTCGAGAATTATGGCGCTGAGGAGCAGGGCCGCGGCGGCAATTCCTCGCCCGCGCACGGCGCCGGCGTAGAGCGTCATCGTTCTGAAAAGCACTTGAGCGCCGACGGCGCCTTCCGTCCCGGCAATTACCGTGCCGAGGAGCAGCAGCGCAGCCGCGATTCCACGCAAGAACAAATGGACCGGTATGAGCGTCATCACTAATCTTCTAATCGACGGCGAATTTTACGACCTGAACGAGTCTCAAACGGCGCGCCGCAGAACTTTACATTGCGTCGACTCGGTGTTAATGGAAGTAACGTTAACAAACCGTCAACATCGCGACGTTAACACTAGTCGCACCGAGCTAGGGCGTGACCGTGACCGTCAGCGTGTCGGTATAGGTACCGGACGGGACGTTCTGGCCGGCCGGGATCGTGAACGTGAACGAAGAGTAGGTCAGTAGAGTGTTGCCATTGCCGGCGGAGCCGACGGCGAAGCTGTTGCTCCCGTCACCGTTGTAGGCGTGGCTGCTGGCGTCGCTGATGTTGTAATTCAAAGTATTGCTGCCACTCTTGAGGAGGGCTTGCGTGCTCGAGTGGTTGAGGCTCGAAAACGACCACGTGTAGACGCTGTCGGATTTCGTGCACATGTACTGGGGCGCGTACGATGCGGTCGCCGCCGTCGAAGCATTGGCCACGACCGGATCGTACCCGCCGGCGAAGGTGACGGTCGTCGGCGTCGAGCCGCCGAAGATGCAGGTATTGCTGACGGTTACCGAGACGGAAACAGACGAAGAACCCGACGCAGTTACCACGAGCGGCGTGGCCGACAAGATGACGGCGGCAAACGCGACGATGAGTCGGGCGAACGTTCTTTTTCGAAACATGGCTGCGTCGGCGACTCCCGATCCGCCCAAGAGATGAGAGCGGACGCGTGTCCCCTATCTCAAGATGTCTATCGGAAAGGAACGCTGCTGTGCTTTAGCGGGGCGTAGCTAGGGCGTGATCGTCACCGTCAAGGTGTCGGTATAGGTGCCGGCGGGGACGTTCTGGCCGGCCGGGATCGTGAACGTAAATGACGAGTACGTCAGCACGTTGGCGCCGTTTCCGGCCGAACCGACGGCAAAACTGTTGCTGCCGTCTGCGGAGTACGCATCGCTCGTGGCATCGGTGATGTTGTAATTCAAGCTGTTCGAGCCGCTCTTAAGTACCGCTTGCGTGCCCGAGCGATTGAGGCTCGAAAACGACCAGGTGTACGCGCTGTCGGACTTGGTGCATACGTACTGCGGCGCATACGCGGCTGTCGCCGCGGTCGAAGCGTTGGCGATCACCGGATCGTACCCTCCGGCAAACGTCACGCTGGTCGGCGTCGAACCGCCGAAGGCGCAGGTATTGGCGATGGTGGCCGAGACGGCCACCGACGAAGTCGCCGCGCTTGCCGCTGCCGATGAAACGGCCAACGCGATAACCGCGGCGGCACAGAGCCGAGCGGAGTGTCCTCGTAGCATCCTTGCTGAGACTCCTATGGGCGCTTATGGCGTTAGCGTAACCGTCAAGGTGTCGGTGTATGTTCCGGCGGGGACGTTCTGGCCGGCCGGGATCGTGAACGTGAACGACGAGTACGTCAGTACGTTGGCGCCGTTACCGGTCGAACCGACGGCGAAGCTATTGCTCCCGTCGCCGTTGTACGCATGGGCGGTGGCGTCGGTGACGTTGTAATTGAGCGTATTGACGCCGTTCTTGAGGATGGCTTGCGTCGTCGAGTGATTGAGGCTCGAAAACGACCACGTGTAAGCGCTGTCGGACTTGGTGCACATGTATTGCGGTGAATACGAGGCCGTCGCCGCGGTCGAGGCATTGGCGACCACGGGATCATATCCGCCCGCAAACGTGACGGTCGTCGGCGTCGAACCGCCGAAGGCGCAGACGTTACTGACGGTAGCTGAGACCGTCACCGACGAAGTCGCGGCTAGCGTCACCGCCCGCGGCGAAACCGCGAGGGCAATAGCGGCGAGCACGGCCGCGGATCGCGCGAAGTATTTCATAAACATCCTTGTATAACGGTCCTTTTTCTCGTGGGAACGAAGATCAGGAGCGCCTCTCTAAGTCGCTACGACTAATCGGGCGTTCCAGGTCACAAAATTACATGAAATGATGAGCCGGGTCAACGTTTATGCGCTAAAGGTGCGCGCCGTCACGCCAACCGGAGTGAACGGCATCACAAGCGCCGGATTGCCGGCATCGCGCCGCGAGCAACGGGTTGGTGCGGAAGAGCTGCAGATGCTTGCCGTCTTAGGGGGACGGTTTGGCGACGGGTTCGACGAAATCGCCGACGGCGGGCTGCGGACCGCCGGCGAGGCTCGAAAACATCGCCTCGACGTATTTGCCTTGCGTCTGCGTGACCGTGAGGTAGATCGGACCTTTGGCTTTATGGTCGGCGCCGGCGTAGATGCGCAGCACGTCGCCGGGGTTCACGCCGCCGCGCAGATCGACCAGCACGATGGGGCCGCGCACTTGAAAGACGTGCGCGACGTGCGGGAAGAAAACGGGATACTTCGCGAGCGTCGCAGGCACGTTTCTGGACCATGTAATCTCCGGCGAACTCTCGAGATCGCCGGCGCCCGCGCTCGACGGGTCGCTATCGAAGTTAACGCTTTGGTCGTAGACGATCGAGCCGGTAAAACAATTCGTGATGGTGATATGAGAACGCGCGGCGACGCGGCCGCCCCCGACGTTCGGCATCCCCGGCAGACGCGGCCGTAGCTCGAAGGGTGCGGAGACCATAAAGTCGGCGCCCGCTTTGCGGCAGTCGTCGAGTGCCGGCTGATCTCCCGAGAATGGAATGACCGTCGCGTTCACCCAGTCGCTCACCATCTTCGCCCACAGTGTCGGCGACATCGTCGGACGCGCCGTCTCTGCGACCGGCGCGGCGACAAGAACCCGAACCGGCGCCGGCCGCGCGAGCGCGGGGGCCGCGTATCCGACGACCAACCCGGCCGCTAGGAGGGCGCATCGCAACCGCACGGCGCCATCGGCGGTCCTGTTGGCTGGAGGTAAGGTTTCTGACATGAGTGCTCTCCCGGATGTGTCGCAGGCGAACTTTCAGAGCGAAGTGCTAGCGAGCGGCCAACCCGTATTGGTGGACTTCTGGGCCGACTGGTGTGGTCCGTGCAAGATGCTGGCGCCGGTAGTCGAGAAGGTGGCCCAGGCGTATACTGGCCGAATCCGTTTCGTCAAGCTCGACACGGATCGGAACCCAGGTCTTGCGGGCGAATACCATGTGTCGGGAATCCCCTGTCTCATCCTCTTCAAGAACGGCCAGGCCGTCGACCGCATCGTCGGGTTCGTTCCCGAACGAGCGATCACGTCGATGCTCGACAAGCATCTCGCGGCCGCATAGGGCTGCCCAACCGCAGCGCGGCGACGATGTCGCTGCGTGACATTCCGGCGATGCACCGCCTCCTCGGCGAGCCGCGCATCGCTGGATTCTCAGCGCTCTTAGGGCCTCGCACCGTCAAAGACGCCATCGACGACGTCGTCGAGCCGATTCGGCGTAGTGCGGGCAACAGCGACTCGGTCGTTCCGCCCTTCGATGCAATCGTCGCAGCGGTGTGCGCTCGGCTCTCGGTCACCGAACGCGAGGGTTTGCTCGAGGTGATCAACGGTACCGGCATCCTGCTGCATACGAACCTCGGCCGCGCGCCGCTGGCGCGCGAAGCGGTCGATGCAATCGGCTCGGTCGCGAGCGGGTACTCGAATCTCGAATTCGATCTGGAGACGGGAGCGCGCGGCTCGCGCTACGAGCGAATCGGCGGATTGCTGAGCGAACTGAGCGGTGCGGAGGACGGGCTCGTCGTCAACAACTGCGCCGCCGCGGTTCTGCTGATCCTCGATACGTTTGCAAAGAACCGCGAAGTCGTCATTGGCCGCAACCAGCTGATCGAGATCGGCGGCGGGTTTCGCCTGCCCGACGTCCTGAAGCGCAGCGGTGCGGTCCTCGTCGAGGTGGGGACGACGAACAAAATGTACGTGCGGGATTTCGAGCAGGCCCTGACGCCGCGAACGGCGCTGCTCTTTCGCTCGCACCAATCGAATTTTCAGATCGAAGGTTTCGTCTCCGACGTCGCGCCGGCGGAGCTCGTTCGGCTCGGACGGCGCGCCGGAATCCCGGTCGTCGAAGATCTGGGGAGCGGCGCGCTGGTCGATCTCGCCGACTACGCCTTGCCTCACGAACGCACGGTCATTGAAGCGGTACGTGACGGAGTCGACCTCGTTGCGTTCTCCGGCGACAAACTCTTAGGTGGACCGCAGGCCGGCCTCATCGTCGGCAGCAAGCCGATGATCGCGCGGCTGCGCGCGAATCCATTGCTGCGTGCGCTGCGCGTCGACAAGGCGACCCTCGCCGCGCTCGGCGCAACGCTGCGCCTCTATCTCGAACCTGAGGGAACGAAGCGTATCCCGCTCTATGCGATGCTCGCGCAATCCGTCGAAGCGTTGCGCGAGCGCGCGGCGCAGATTCAGACTAGGCTCGGCGAACACGCGAAGCACGTCCGGATCGCCGACTCGGAAGCGTACGCGGGCGGCGGCACGCTGCCGATGGCGCGACTTGCTTCGGCGGCGCTTGCAATCCGAGCGCCCCGAAGCGATCCCAATGCGCTGGCTGCAGCGCTTCGTCGCGAGCGCCCGCCAATCGTCAGCCGTATTGTGGGGGATGAGTTGCTACTGGATTTGCGGACAATCCGACCAGACCAGGATGAAAGCGTCGCGGCCACACTGCGACGCCGGCTCGAGAAAAACTCGGCAGACTCCTAACTTCAAGCCGTGCATATACTTGGGACCGCAGGACACGTCGACCATGGCAAGTCGTCGCTCGTTCAGGCATTAACCGGCACCAATCCGGACCGCTGGCTCGAAGAGCGGCTGCGCGGGATGACGCTCGACCTCGGCTTCGCGCGTCTGCGCTTTGACGACGGCGTCGAAGCCGGGATCGTCGACGTCCCGGGCCACGAACGATTCTTGCACAATATGCTGGCGGGTGCGGCGGGGATGGAATTGCTCTTGCTCGTCGTCGCGGCGAACGAGGGGCCGCGTCCGCAAACGATCGAGCATCTTCAGATACTGCAGTTCCTCAACGTGCGCCGGACGCTTGTGGTCCTGACCAAATCCGATCTGGTTTCGAGCGACGAGTTGGCGTTCGCGCGCGAGCTCGTCGCGGAGGCATGCACCGGGACGATTGCCGCAGGCTCGGCGGCGCTGGCGGTCTCGACGTTAACCGGCGCCGGTCTCGCGGAATTGCGCGTGGCAATCCACGAGGCACTCATCGCACTGCCGCCGCGTCATCCCGAGGCGCCCGCCTATCTGCCCATCGATCGTGTCTTCGCGCTCCCGGGACACGGAACGATCGTTACCGGAACGCTCATGCAAGGCTCGATCTCGGTCGGTGACGAGCTGGCGCTCGCGCCGGCCGGTCGCTCGCTCCGCGTTCGCAGCCTTCAAGTCTTCGGCGAGCGGCGCGAGCGGGTCGAAGGCGGCTCGCGCGTCGCCGTCAACCTTCCGTCGATCGAGCGCGCGGAAATCTCGCGCGGTGCCGTCCTCGCCAGCCCGCAATTCCCATCGCTGGCAGCGTTTGACGTTCGCTTTCGGCCGCTCTCCGGCGCGCTGGGAATGTTGCGGCGCCGGACGCCGGTGCGCGCCTATATCGGCGCCGCGGAAATTTTCGGGACGCTCGTCTTCGATACCGTACCGGATACTGCCGCGGAAACGAACGCGCGACTCCATCTGCGTCGAGCGACGGTCGTATTCCCCGGCGCGGCCTTCGTGGTCCGACGGCTATCGCCGAAGGATTTGCTGGGCGGTGGGACGATCGCCGGGCTCGACGCTTCGGCGGCGATCGAGCGGGAAGACGCCGAGGCGAACGAGTTCGCCGGACTGATGACGGCTTTACGCGACGCGGGCCTCGAAGGCGCGACGCCGTCGCGCCTGGGAGCGACGGCCAACGTGCGCGAGGACCTTGCGCAGTACGCGCTCGATGCATTGGTCGAACGCGGTCGAGTGATGCGGCTTTCAAAGCCGCCTGCGTACCTCGATGCGGAGATCGCCGAAGTGGCCGCGGTGCGCATCACCGAACTGCTGAACGAAAACCAGAGTACCAGGCCGTGGATGTACGGGACGACCTCGCTCGCGCTCTCGCGCGCGCTCGGGATCGCCGAGCCGACGCTTATCCGGCTTCTGGCGGCTTTCGTCGAGGACGGCCGGTTCGCGGCGCGCGGCGGGTACTACGCGACGCCCGGTTTTGCTCCGGTGCTGAGTCCCGGCCAAAGCGACTTCTTCGATCGCGCCTTCGCGCTCGATCCGCAGCAGCCGTTCCTCCCGGTGCCCTTCGGCGAACTCCTCAAACACGTCAAGGCGTCGAAGATCGAGGGCCTCTCACAGGCTTTCGATACGCTGCTTGCAAGCGGCGTGCTGATCAAAGTCGGAGAGGACGTCTATCGCGGGGAGCAAATTTCGAATGCCCGGACTCGCTTGGAATCTTCGCTTCGCTCAAAAGGAACGCTGACGATGGCTGAATTTCGCGATCTGGTCGGCACGTCGCGGAAGTACGCCGTCCCGCTGCTCGAGTGGTTCGATGCGAGCGGCGTGACGATCCGCAACGGCGACGTCCGCGTTTTGCGGGAGCGAGCGAAAGCGAACTAGCGTACTAACGAGGGAGCGCGGTGACCGAGGTCGCCGGCCTCGCCGTATTGACGTGCTGCGTCGTGACGACGATCAAGCCGTCAATGCCTGGACTGTAGAGCATTCGCTCGACGACCTGCGAGCTCGGGCAGCATGGCGCGTCGTGCTTCGCAAAGACCGGCGCCGTCACGAAGAGGTGGCCGTCGCGAACCGCGACCTGCAGCAAGCCTCGCTTCGAATCGACCGCCGCCACGTAATCCGGCGGACCACCCGTCGATCGGTAGACGAGCGCGACGAATGCACCCTCGGGGCTTGCACTGTCGAGCGGGACCGCGAGCAGCCAATCGTCGTCGATGGTCTTGCCTGAGGTCGCGTGATCGGCTCGCACGAAACCGCCGTAACGTTGGCCCGCGACGCTGACCCACACTCTCTTCTGAGTTGAGCGTGAGGGGTCGGGGGTAACGCCGGGGGTCGTCACCACGAGTTTCACGACGTCGAGCCCGCCAAATGGACCGGCAGGCGCGACTGCCGGGGGCGCGGCCCCGAGGACTATGGCGAGCGCGATGAGGGTACATGAGAGTCGCAGCCGGTCGCTCACAGGGCGTCCTTTCGTGCATCGGCGGGCGGTTCCGGAACAAGGTTTGTCCTGCAACGGAGCGAGCCTTTCTCCGGGTTATGGACGGGGCAATGAACGCAGAAAGAATGACCGAGCGTGTCAGAGAGGCGCTCAACGAAGCTTATACGCGTGCGCTGCGTGAGCGCAACACGAGCGTCGAGCCCGAGCACGTGCTCGCGGCGCTGATCGAACAAGATCAGGGCGTCGTCCCCGCGCTGCTGGCCAAAGCCGGTGTCGACATGGGAGCGTTCGGACGCGCCGTCGACGAGGCGATCGCGCGAGTCCCGCGACTCACCGGCAGCGGCGAGGCGCAACCGCAATTCTCATCGCGCGGCAGCCGCATGCTGGCGCAGGCTGCTGACGAAGCGGCCAAGCTCAAAGACGACTACGTCTCGGTCGAACATGTGTTGCTCGCGATGCTTGACGACTCGGGTGCGGTCGGACGGCTGCTGCGGGAGAACGGCGTGACGCGCGATCGTCTCCTTTCGGCGTTGAAAGATGTCCGCGGCAACCAGCGCGTGACCTCGCAAAATCCCGAGGGCACGTATCAATCGCTCGAACGCTACGGCCAGGATCTGACCAAACTCGCCGAGAGTGGGAAACTCGATCCGGTCATCGGGCGCGACGAGGAGATCAGACGCGTCATTCAGGTCCTGTCGCGCCGGACGAAAAACAATCCGGTGCTGATCGGGGAACCCGGCGTCGGTAAGACAGCGATCGTCGAGGGCCTGGCGCAGCGCATCGTGCGCGGCGACGTCCCGGAAGGCCTCAAGAATAAGCGGCTAATCTCGCTCGACATGGGCTCGCTCGTCGCCGGCGCGAAGTACCGCGGCGAGTTCGAGGAGCGGCTCAAAGCCGTTCTCAAGGACGTGCAGAACTCCGAAGGCCAGATCATTTTATTCGTCGACGAATTGCACAACGTCGTCGGCGCGGGCCGGGCCGAGGGCTCGATGGATGCGAGCAATCTGCTCAAGCCGATGCTGGCGCGTGGCGAACTGCACATGATCGGTGCGACGACCCTCGACGAATACCACAAACATATCGAGAAGGATGCGGCGCTCGAACGCCGCTTCCAGCCTATCTTCGTCGATCAGCCGAGCGTCGAGGACACGATTTCGATCCTGCGCGGCTTGCGCGAGCGGTACGAGGTCCATCACGGCGTGCGCATCAAGGACTCGGCGCTGGTTGCGGCCGCGGTGCTTTCGAACCGCTACATCACCGATCGCTTCTTGCCCGACAAGGCGATCGACTTGGTCGACGAAGCGGCGGCGAAGTTGCGCACCGAAATCGATTCGATGCCGGTCGAGTTGGACGAAGCCTCGCGCCGGATCATGCAGCTGGAGATCGAACGCGAGGCGCTCAAGAAGGAAAGCGATGAAGGCTCGAAGCGCCGTCTCGAAAGGATCGAGCACGAACTCGCCAACCTGCGCGCCGAAACCGACGGTATCAAAGCCCGCTGGCAAGCCGAGAAGGACGCGGTCCAGAAATTGCGCGGCTTGCGCGAGCAGATCGAGACGACGAAGACCGAGATCGAGCAGGCCGAGCGGCAATACGATCTCAATCGTGCCGCCGAGTTACGCTACGGCAAACTCACGGCTCTCGAGAAGCAGCTCAAAGAAGCCGAGGCGGCGCTGAGCGGCGGCGACGGCAAGCCGCGTTTACTAAAGGAAGAAGTCGACGAGGAAGACATAGCCGAGGTCGTCAACCGCTGGACCGGGATACCCGTCTCGAAACTGCTCGAAGGCGAGATGAAGAAGCTGTTGCGGCTAGATGAGGAGCTGCACAAGCGCGTCATCGGTCAAGACGAGGCGGTTACGGCGGTCGCCGAGGCCGTCATTCGCGCCCGCTCCGGATTGTCCGATCCGAATCGACCGATCGGGTCGTTCATCTTCTTAGGCCCGACCGGCGTCGGAAAAACCGAGCTCGCGCGAGCGCTCGCGGCCTATCTCTTCGACGACGAGCGCGCGATGGTGCGCATTGACATGTCCGAATACGGCGAAAAACATTCGGTCGCACGGCTGATCGGAGCGCCACCAGGTTACGTCGGCTACGAAGAAGGCGGACAGCTCACCGAGGCGGTGCGGCGCCGGCCGTTCTCGGTCGTCCTATTCGATGAGATCGAAAAGGCCGCACCCGAGATTTTCAACGTGTTCTTACAAGTCCTCGATGACGGCCGGCTGACCGACGGTCAAGGCCGGACGGTCGACTTCAAGAACACGATCTTGATCATGACCTCAAACATCGGCAGCCAGCGCATCCTCGACTATCATGGCGCGGGTGGCGCCGATTACGCGGTCATGCGCGCGACGCTGCTCGACGAATTGCGCCGTCACTTCCGGCCGGAATTTCTCAACCGCGTCGACGAGATCGTGGTTTTCCAGGCGCTCAACGAAGAACAGCTCCAGAAGATCGTCGAGATCCAGATCGACCGGCTGCGGCAGCGCTTGGCCGACCGCCGGATCACACTCGAGCTCTCCGAAGCGGCGCGGCGCCATCTGGTGAAGGTGGGCTACGATCCGGTTTATGGAGCCCGTCCGCTCAAGCGTGCGATTCAGAAAGAACTTGAGACGCCGCTCGGCCGCAAGATTCTCGCGGGCGAGATCAAGGACGGTCAAAGCGTCTTCGTCGATTACGATCAGAACAAAGGCGAACTGACCTTCACTGCCGGTTTGCCGAAGCTGCCGGAACTCGAAGCATTGCGCTAGCGGCAATCGCCTCAACGCCCGCGCGACCGGTCGCAATCGACGCTTTGTGAGCCGTATCCCGGGCCGACCGCCCGTCGGGACTGGAGCGAGTCAAGCAAGCCGGACGATTTCGGACGGCCGCTCTGAGAGAATCGAGGCGGCTCGTACGCTGCGGATACCGGGCTTGTCCCGTCCCCGTCTCCGTCGCGCGGGTTTCCGGCAGCCCAACCGCGCCTCCAAGAGGATCGATCATATGCGTCTCTCCCATCTGGTAGCTTCGGCTACGCTCCCGCTTTTCGTGATTATGCTCAACGCCGCAGCCTCTGCGGATCCCCGGACCGTCGACACACGGCCGGCCATATCAGCGATCATGGAGGCGCAGATTTTTCCGTACGGCGTGCGCCAAGGCTTCAAAGTGCTCGGCGACACGAAGGGCAAGAAATGTGACTTTACTTGGAATCTCGGCCCGGGTATCGCCGCGCAGTCCGTCAGCGCGGTGCTCAGTCCGACACAACCCTGGATCTCCGACGATCTTAAATTGCCGACGAGTAACGGCAACACGTATTCGCTCGTCATAAAAGCGGATCCGACCGGTAGCGGTCCAGGCGGCGCGAATACGTGTCAGGGACAGGTTACGTTGTCGTTTGCGGTGGTTCCTGAAACCGGAAAGCTTACGGCGCTCACCAGTAGCGCCAAGGTCGTGGCCGTCAATCAGTATATTCGCTTCACGGTCTCCGGCAAGACCTTTGGTTCCTGTAAATTTAATTTCGGCCTAGGTACGCAAGGCAGTGCGCCGGGCTACACGCTGACCGACACGGCGACCAATCCGCTTCCCTACGACTACCCGTACTCGTCTCCGCAGGCCGGCGATTACTTCGTGACGGCCGATGAAATCGACGACGCCCCGGGGATGCCGGAGGGTTGCACCGGGCATTTCAAGACTCCGTTTAACGTGATTCCGCGGCCTGCGTGCCCAGCCGCGAACGAGTATTACCAGTCGGCCGACGACAGCGAATTCGGTTGCTTGTATTCGTCGCGGTCGAAACCGACGATCTTGGGTTATGCTTGTCCTACCGGTTACGATAAATTCCAATCCATAGATCAGAACGTACAGTATGGTTGCCGCAAGCAATCTTCACCCGCGTTGGCTCTGGGGGTGATCGGAGGTCTGTTGGGTGGCCCGCCTTCGATCAACCCGGCGCTCGCGTTGGGCGGATACGGTGGGCCTCAGGCGGATAAACCAACGATCACCGGCGCTCAGATCGTCGCCGAGCCCGCCGGCAATGCGCCTCGTCCCAATATCAACGTTTTTTATGCCGGCGAGGCGCTAAAGATCGACGTGGCGGGCAATCTTCCCAACAAAGCCGGTTTTGGCGGGAATGAATGCGGATACGCGATCAAGCTGCAGGATGTCACATCTGATAACGTTATCCGTACGATGACCTTTGACACGTTCGACATTCACGACGTCGGCGTGGTCGCGGCCGGCAACTATCGTGTCTATGTGATGCCCTCTACATCCCCGGGCGGCCCACCGGCTTGCTTAGGTATGGCGGAAATCGCGAAGGTCACGATTTATCCCTGGGCGGCCTGGGTGACCAACGTCAAACTCGTGGGATTCGGCTACCATTTCAACGCTGGTGATGCGGCGGGTTTGTATCAGTTCTGCGAAAACTGCACGAGCATTTTCTCTCCCGCCCACAACACGGCGTTCCTACAAATCGTGCCAACCGTGATCGGATCGACCCCTGGCAGCGTCGGCGCTTGTGCGTACAACATTACGCAAGTCGGCGGCGGCCAGAATATTGTCGTAGAGGTTCCCTACAAGAACGGACAGCCGGCGGTCCCAAGCGATCAGCAGTCGCTCTATTCGGCGACGTCGGGGCCGCCGTTTTGGAACAAATGGGATGGCGTCAGCAACACCGTTACCGTGACCATCTCGCCAGGAAACGATTCCTATTGGCCAACTTGCAACATCCTAGGCGGCAAGATCACCAAGACCATCACCTTCACCGACAAGACGGGCGCAACGGTCGTCAAGTAATCGGAACCAAGGCCGCCGGCAGGAGCGCCGCGCGGCGACTTGGTAGGACGCTCGATGAAGCAACACATTCGAACGGTTGCCATAGCGGTCATCGCGTTTGCTATGGGCGCCGTAATTACACACCTGCCGCAGTCCGCTAGAGCAGCGGCCGCGCCCCTTGTCGCCGGGACCTACGACCTCGGCGCCCTCACGGCCGACACCATGCCGGCACCGACTACGACGTTCCCGAACTTACACTCGAAGACGATGGTCGTCGAGGACGGCATGACGCTCGCCGTGCAGATGGGGACGGCATTCAAACATCAGCACTACACCGCCGATGAGGTCCAGATCGTCCTCGAAGGCAGCGGTACCGAGTGGCTCGGCGACAGCCAGATTTCACTCAAACCGGGGACCATGGTGGTCATTCCGCGGAACACGACGCACGCCGGCTTGGTCGACACATCAGGCGGTCATCTGAAGTTCGTATCGATGAAGTCGCCGCCGCAAGATCCGAGCGACGTCCACCCCGTTCCCTAGAGTCTGGCGCCAAACGTCTAGCAGGAACCGCCCGTAATTCAGCGACCCGTGGGCTCGCTCTGTTAAATCGTGATCTTACCGATGTAAGATCCTCGGGTGTACCAGAGATTGCCGTCGGGGCCGATTGTGAACGCGCTCGGCTGTGCTCCCGCGGTCGATGAGCCGCCTAGTTGTTGGCAGATGGGAAGGAAGAAATAAGCAATCTGTCCTGAAACGGTCGCGCGACCGATTTCGGGGCAAGTCGCGGCCGAGGTCCAAACCGAAAACCAAATAGCACCGTCCGGTCCCAAACCTATTGCCTGTCCGCCGCCGGTGTCACCGTTCATAGCGGCGACCTGGGAAAGGACGCCCGACGTCGATACCCTAGTCAGTTCCTGTCCGCCGAAGATGGCGTACAGTTGCTGATCCGATCCCCATGCAATGTTGCTGATCGGTTGTTGCGTAAGGTAGGTCGGAGGTGAAGCGTAGTTTGTTGCTTGGCCGGATGTGTCCACCTTGACGAAATTCCACGTTGACTGATACCGCGCGGCGAACCAGATATTTCCGTCGGGGCCCAGCGCCTCGTAGGCGAGATCGTCTTCGCTGCCGATCAGAAAGTTCTTGATGACGCCGGCCGGGGTCACACGTCGAACGCCGATTGCGCCGGATTGATTGACGGCGATCCAAAAGTTTCCATCCGAACCGAGCGCCATGGGGCCAGTGATGTAATCGGTGAACGGATACTCGGTAAGGGTTCCGTCGTCGTTGAGCCGCTCCAACTCGCTGAGCGGTGTGCATCCTAGACAGTTACTTGCCAGCACCCAAGGCTTTCCATCCGCGCCCTTCGCCAAGGCGGAGGGGAAATGCGGCAGGTTCGTTTCGGTAATTTGGCCGTTTGTCGTGACCCGGCCAATGGCTTGATTTCCTACGTCGAGAAATGTCAACGTGCCATCCGAATTTGCGTAGATTCCCTTGTTGCCGAAGCCGTTCGAACTGGCAGTTGTCGGCACAAAATATTCGGTGGCGCGGAGTATGGGCGTGAACGTATCACCGCCGAACGAGCTTCCGGTACCGATGTTCGCATCAACGTATGAGACCCCATCGTAGGAGAATGTCACAGATTGACCGGGCGCGGTGACGGCGGCAGTTGAGAGTTGCGTGGCGCCGCTCGTATCGCTGTCGATCAGCGGAATGGGTGATGAATATGGTTCCGGCCCAACGATGAGCGCGCCGTCGGCATCGTAAGCGGTGACCTTCACCTGTGTTTGGGAAGGCGCGCCCATCGGTAGGCTGTTTTTTGCTAGCCTTACATTAGCGTTCTGCCAGACTCCCTGGAGAGACAAAGGGACCGTCGTATAACCGTTGATGGTCGCATTCCCGGTAACTTGGGACAACGAGTGATTGCCGGCGTCGTAGGTGATCACGGTAAATGCGATCGGCCCATTCGGGGCGGGTAGGTCGGCGGTGCAGTTGACGGTTTCGCCGGCACCGGATAGAAGGAGGGCGCAGGTTGGAGAGGTTGGCCCCAACGGCATCTGAGTCGGCGTACCGCCGTTGATCGCGATCGTCACATAGGAGGTGGATCGTGAAAAATAGGCCGGCCGGCGCGAACTTGATGAAGTTGCCGTCGAATAAGGATCGCTCAGCGTGAAATGTGCCGTCCCCGTCCCGGTTACGCCTTGACCCACCGGCGTAATCGGGGACGAATAGATGTTGCCGGACGCGCCGACGATGTAGAGCGTCTTGCCGTCGCTGGAGAGACTTGCACCCGAACCGCCTTTGGCGCTCCAACCTGGATTGGCTAAGTCGTAGTAGTACAGGACGTTACCGTTGGGATCGCTCGGATAACCCAGAGCGAACAGCCCGCCGGTGATCGGCGCAACCGATGAGGCGGCGCCTGGAATTTGAACGTAGCCCGACGTGCTAAAGTAGTATAACGAGCCTTGCGAGTTGGCTACGTAGAAACCGCCCGGCGTTATGCTTCCTGCCGGACTCGCATAGGTATTCGGATCCCACGAGGCGGCGATCCGGCTCCCCGAGCCCATCAGCTGCGTCCAACTGCCGCCGGCAAAGTGCCAAATCGCACCGTCGGCGCCACTACCGCTCGAAATGATGTAGAGCGACCCGTCGGATGCCACCGAGAGATCGCGGCAACCGCCGCCGACGGCGCTCCAGATTCCGGTTCCGCTGGTGTAGGCGTAAACACCGCCACCGGAATTCAGAGCGTAGAGAGTACCGTTTGGCGCAACGCTCAGGCGCGAGGCCAGGCCTGAGATATTGGTCCAGTTCCCGCCGCTGTAATGCCAGATGTATTTATCCGGCCCGCTGGGCTGGGTGGAAAGCGCCCAGAGCGAGCCGTCGGGTGAGGCCGCGGCGAAGCTTGCTGCTCCGGGAATCTGCGTGTAATTGAGGCCCTGAATGTCGCTCTTGGTGGTGCGGATCGTGGCCGATTGCATCACGCTCGATGGTAGAATCGTCGTGTGCGCCATCGACGCGGGCGAAATGGAACCCGGAGAGGCCGACTGCGGCGTCGTCAAATGCACGCTACGTACTGCCGGCACCTGACGCATCCCCGATGAGGAGCATCCAACCAACACGCTCGCAATCAGCGCAACGTAGGCCGGCGCGCTGGATTTAGTGCGCACTGAACCAGCCCACGACATTCTTTCGAATGTACCAGAGGTTATTGTCGGACCCTAGAGCTATGGCTCCAACCGGCGCGGCTTGATCACCAGATTGGCCGACCGCTGAAAGCGCAAGCTCGGCGTATTGCCCATTCGTGCCAATGTGACCGACCATGGGATGGCCGTCGCCGTTGAGATTAAGCGGAACCCATACGGCATTGAAAGCATTCGACATCTGGCCGGGATTCGCAAACGTATACGTGAGCTGGTAAGTCGACACGATGTTGCCGGAAGTGTCCGTTTTGGCCAGTTCCGAGCTACTGCTTAGATATAGGTCGTTGTTCGGCCCGGCGACGATGCGGAACGGCTGCATCGATCCCGGGGACGCGCCGGGAAATATTGGAGGTGTTTGATAAGCCGTCACGCTGTTCGATGAGATTACGTACTTGTCAAAGTATCCGTAGCTCTCGGCGACCCAAAAGTTCCCGTCAGGTCCGAGCGTCATATCGGCCGGCGAGGCCGACAATCCGTTATGAGCGAGAGAATACTGTGTCACCGTGATGCCCGTCAATTTCGCGATCGATCCGTTGATGAGGAACCAAATATTACCGTCCGGCCCGAGCGTCAGGCTGCCAGGCGTGGGGGGACTGAAGGCCTGGTTCGTCGCCATCGTCCCGCTTGGAGTAATGTATGCGAGATAGGAGGTCTGAGATACGATGCTGCCGTTGCCGCCGTCAAACCAGATGTTGCCGCCGGGTCCCAATGCCAAGTAACCTGGTCCGTACATTTGGGACGAAACTGGATACTCGTTGATCGTCCCGGAGGTGGTGACGCGCCCAATCGCGCGCGTCTCAGCAAACCAGAGCGCGCCGTCACTTCCGAGCGCCATGGATCTTCCCGTGTTCGATGCGGACGGGATGGATGTTTCCGTTACGTTGACAATCGGAACGAGGCGGGCAGGCAACGCCTGCGTCACAATTCGCGGCACTGAAGCGGTGATGACTGGGTTGACGTAGCCTTGGCCGTCGTAGGAAAGCGTGACGACGTCCGACGGGGACTGAACGCTCGTCTCAGAGAGCTGCGTCGATCCGCTCGAATCGCTGTTGTTCAAAATGATAGGCTGCCAGAAATTACCGGGACCGATGATGACATTCTGGTCCTGATCGTAAGCGGTAACGAGCACTTTCGTCGTGAAAGGCGAACCCATCGGAGCGTAACGGTCGTGTAGGGCAATCCCGACGTACGCCGGTATGCCGCTGAGAACCGCGTTTATAATGGTGTTGGCCCCGGCGGTACAGGCTTGGCTGATCGTAGCGGTAGACAATATCGTGCCCGAGCTATCTTCGTCGGAAATAATGAAGGTGTCGTTACCGGGCGGAACGGAGAACGTCTGGCTGCAACTGCCGTTGCAAGGAAAGGTCATCGGAATCGTGCCGTTGACGGTGATTGCAATAAATGCTGTCGAGGCGGATACATATTCCGGTTGGCGCCGACTCGATTGGAGGCTGCCGCCGCTCCCAGACTTCACAGTGAACGTCGCCGTCGTTCCAACCGGTGTGATCGGAGATGAATAGATGTTGCCCGACGCGCCGACGATGTACAGCGTCTTGCCGTCGCTGGAGATACTCGCGCCCGAACCGCCTTTGGCGCTCCAATTTGGGTTGCTTAAATCGTAGTAGTACAGAACGTTGCCGTTCGGATCGGCGGGATAGCCCAGAGCGAACAATCCGCCGGTGATCGGGGCAACCGATGAAGCGGCGCCCGGAAACTGAACGTAGCCCGACGCTCCGAGATGATAGATCGAGCCTTGGGAGTTGATCACGTAGAAGCCGCCCGGCGTAATGCTGCCGCCTGGATTCGCATAGGTATTCGGATCCCACGAAGCGGCGATCCGGCTACCCGAGCCGGGCAGCTGCGACCAGGATCCGCCGGCAAAATGCCAAATCGCACCGTCGGCATCGCTCCCGCTCGAGATGGTGTAGAGCGAGCCGTCGGAGGCTACGGAGAGATCGCGGGAACCGCCGGCGACAGCAGTCCACAGTCCGGTTCCGCTGATATAAGCGTAAAGGCCGCCACCGGAATTCAAAGTGTAGAGCGTCCCGTCGGGCGCGACGCTCAGGCGCGAGGCTAAGCCGGAGATGTTGGTCCAGCTTCCGCTGCTATAGTGCCAGATGTATTTGTCAGCGCCGCTGGGTTGATCCGAGAGCACCCAAAGCGAGCCGTCCGGGGCCGCCGCGGCGTAGGTCGCCGCACCGGGAATCTGCGTGTAATTTAGGCCCTGAATGTCACCTTTAGGCGTGCGCACCGCGGCCGACTGCATCACACTCGCCGGCAAAATTGCCGTATGCGCCATCGGCGCCGGAGTGATCGAGCCGGGCGAAAGCGATTGCGGCGTCGTCAAATGCACGCCGCTCACCGCCGGCACCTGACGCATCCCCGACGAGGAGCATCCGGCGACGAAGAAGCTCGCAATCAACGCAAGAGCGCCGAACGAACGAAAGCGGCTAGCGCTCATGAAGCGTGATGGCAATGGATTCCGCTGCTTTACCAAACTATCCGAATGATTTCCGACAGCGAAGAGCCGCCGATCATATAATACAGAGAACCATATTCGCCGGGGACCAAAGACGAAGGCGTGCCGTCGCCTGCGAACGGTGACGCATAGAACACATATTTTCCTGACGTCGTGTCGAATTGCTCGAGCTTTCCCGAGGCGGTGAAGGCAAAAATCTTGCTACCTGGGGCCGTAGCCATAGTCGTCAGTGGCTCACCGGTCGGAAACTCGTCGATGCTGCCTGCGGGGCTGACCCGCGCAACTTGTGCAACGTTAGCCTCGTTGCACCACAAATAAGTGAGCTGAACGCACTGCGTAGGCCCTGCATTCGGCGTCGGTAATGGATACTCAACCACAGTACTGCCGTTGACGGTGCCGATGCTGTTCGTGCCGGGGTCGGCGAACCAGACTCCTGAGCTTCCATATAGGATCCCCGTCGGCGCGCTTCCCGCTACACCGACCGGAATCTCACGAATGATGCCCGACTGATTCGTTGAGCCGAGCTTGCCTGCGTTGTGCTCCGTGAACCAGACGTCTTGCGTATAGTTTCCCGCTGCAATATCGTACAGTCCGGCATTGCTCGTCGGAAGGGGGTATTCGTGTATCGCGCCGCCATTCGCGCCGCTGAACGACATCTCTCCGATGTAACCTGCGTCCTCGGTGAACCAGATGATGCCCGACTGCGAGGGGAAGGTATACAGCGCGAGGTGTCCCGGGTGGTTGCCGCTCGGAATCGGGAACTCGGACAGGGCTCCCCCGAGCCCCGTAGGATAGCTCGCAAGTTTCGCTTCGTTCGGTTCGGTGAACCACACCGCATTGTTACCAAGGGCGATCAGTCCTGCATTCGCGGCGAGTCCGAACATCATTTGATGCGAGGGCGCGAACTCAGGCACCGTTGATACGGCTATCGTGCCGAATTGGCGAATATCGTTCGGATCGCTTGACGAAGCCGCAATCATGAAGCCGTACAGTCCTAGCCCACTGTAATTCACGTTGATCGTCGATGCGGGGCTCACGATTTGGGAGGAAGAGAGCGTCGCCTGAAATGACGCGTACGGATCCTCGGTCAGCAAGAGTTGAATCGGATGATCGAAGGGGTCGCTTCCGACGATCGTGTAACCGTCAGCATCCTTCGCTTGGAACGTGATGGGAATGCTCGAACTCAAGCCGGTATTCGTAATCGTCGCGTTCGGCGCCGACATCGTCATGGAAGACGGATGTCCACCCATTGCGATGTCGATGGGATTAGCCTGGCCCTTCACGACGGTCGTCGTCACTAAGGCGTCCGAAAGGAGCTGACCCGCAGTAGCGCCGCCAGACAATGGCTGATCGTAAGCGTTGACACGAAGTTGGTAGCTTCCGACGGGGAGTTTTATCGTGAAAGTGCAGGTCAGCGCACCGGGACCATTTGTGCAGCCGGGTGCGCCAGAGGCTACGTTGAAGCTCGCATACACCGGACCGAAATACGGTGCTATACTGATCGACTGCGTCCCGGCCGACATGTACCGCGGCAGTCGCTCATGGGCATTCGGAGTCGCGTAAGGGATTCTGACAGAAAGCGTCGCGGCCTCAGTTGCCGTCGACTCCGGTAGTGGCGGCACGGTCGGAGCTCGCGAACCGGCGCAAGCGCTGCACAGGATCAACGCCCAGGGCAAGACCCAACGAGAATTACGCATAAACACGCTAGTGGACCGTCACTGACGACGTGGTGACGGAAATGGGTAGGATCGCGGCTTGCCCTCCGTCGCCGCCGATGGCGAGCGAGCATACGCCGGCACCGACCGGTGTGACCGTAAACGGTGGCGCTCCGCTGGCGGGGCTGACGCTGACGATGCTCGTACAATTCGACGCGTTCACGCTAAACACGCCGGAGGCGTTGGTTTGACTGACCGTAAACGTTTGCGCGTTCTGCGATCCAAGCGCGAGAAAGTCCAACGACTTGGGCGAGACATTGATCGATCCCGGCGTGGGTGTCGGCGTCGGACTCGGGGTTGGCGAAGGAGTGGGTGTGGGCACGGGCACGATCGACGACGAATAAATGGCGCCCGACGTGCTGACGACGTAGAGCGTCTTGCCGTCGCTCGAAATGTTCGCGCCTGAACCGGCTTCGGCTTTCCAGCCGGGATTGGCTAAGTCGTAATAGTAGAGAGCGCTCCCGTTGGCATTTGCCGGATACCCGAGCGCAAATAACCCGCCGGCGATTGGAGCGATCGCCGACGCCGCCCCGGATAGCGTAATGTAGTCCGCGTTCCCCAAGTAATAGATCGAACCAGCCGAGTTGATCACCCATAACCCGCCCGGCACGATCACTCCCGCAGGATTACCATAGCTGTTGGGATCCCACGAAGCGGCTAGGCTAGTGCCCGAGCCTGGTTGTTGAGTCCATGTGCCGCCGGCATATTGCCAAATCGCGCCGTCGGGTCCACCGCCGTTCGAGATTATGTAGAGGGAGTTATCCGCCGCCGCCGTTAAAGCACGGCATCCGCCACCGAGGGCAGTCCACGTTCCGATTCCACTCGCATAGGCGAAGGCGCCGCCACCGGAATTGATCGCATAGAGCGTGCCGTTGGGCGCGACGCTCAGGCGCGAGGCCAGACCCGAGATGTTGGTCCAGCTTCCATTACTATAGTGCCAGATATACTTGTCGCTGCCGCTGGGTTGGTCCGAGAGCACCCACAGCGAGCCGTCGGGAGCCGCCGCTGCAAACGTTGCCGTGCCGGGAATCTGGGTGTAGTTGAGGCCTTGAATGTCGCTCTTGGTCGTACGGACCGTGGCCGATTGCATCACGCTCGCCGGCAGAATTGCCGTATGCGCCATCGGCGCCGGAGCGATCGAACCGGGCGAAACTGATTGCGGCGTCGTCAAATGCATGACGTTTGCGCTTGGCATCTGGCGCACCGCCGACGAGGAGCACCCGGCAACAAGAAAGCTCGCGATCAGCACGACGGCGCCGAAAACTCGAACACGGCTGAAAGTTAATGCGGCCAAGGGAGCGTTAACGGGCGGTGACTGAGACAAATAAAAAATCCGGTGCGCGCTCGTAGAGCGCGCGGGACACGATGGGGCCATCTTATCAGCCCTTAAGGGCTAAGGCAAGCTAAATTTTGACCTAAACGTTAAGAAGCGCTTAGTAAGCGAGCCAACCGATCCTTTCGTGCTCTAAATCCGTTGGTTTGTAGAGCTGGTAAGCGATACTCGTGCAGCCCTGCTTCTGAATAACGAGACGGTCGCTTGTGCCCTCGAGGCGCCCACGGCGGCGAACAGCGCGGCTTAAGCTGTAGCCTTCTCGCGTTTGCGCAGGCGCTGGCGTTCAGTTTCGTGGAGCAACCGCTTGCGAATCCGAATCGATTTCGGCGTCACTTCGACGAGTTCGTCGTCCTCGATGAATTCGATCGCACGTTCGAGCGTCATCTCTTCGGGCGGCGAGAGTTTCGTGCTGTCATCCGAACCCGAGGCGCGCATGTTGGTCAGCTTTTTGGCGCGCACCACATTGACCGCGACGTCGTACTCGTCGCCGGCGCGGCCGACGATCATGCCCTCGTAGACCTGGACGCCGTCGCCGACGAAAAAACGGCCGCGCGCTTCGAGCCCGACCATGGCATAGGCCGTCGTCGTCCCGGTGTCGCTCGCGACGAGCGCGCCGACCGCGCGTCCCGGAATCTCACCACTCCAGGGCTGATGATCGTAATACGTGTGCGACATGATGGCGGTGCCGCGCGACAGCGTCAGTAGTTCGCCGCGCAGTCCGAAGATGGCGCGCGTCGGCATCGTGTATTCGAGCCGCCGCGACGTGCCCATGACGAGCATGTTCGACATGACCGCCTTGCGCTTGCCCAACGCCTCAATCACCGAGCCGGCGTGATCCTCGTGCACGTCGATCACGACATACTCGACCGGTTCGAATTTAACGCCCTTGCGCTCGGTGAGGATGACCTGCGGCTTGGAGACGGCCATCTCGTAACCTTCGCGGCGCATCGTCTCGATCAGGATCGACAGATGCAGCTCGCCGCGCCCGCGCACGTCGAACGTGTCAGCGCTCTCGGTGTCGGCGACGCGCAGCGCGACGTTCGACTCCAGCTCGCGGTGCAGCCGTTCGCGGATCTGGCGCGACGTCAGGTAGCGGCCTTCTTTGC
>Ga0209009_1000071_pt1 | contig 43299 bp, 45 predicted proteins | sample BlaSpr_A8_OM3_M2_FD_187979 | JGI IMG/M metagenome (GOLD analysis project Ga0209009, IMG submission 187979) | Forest soil microbial communities from Thunder Bay, Ontario, Canada - Black Spruce, Ontario site 2_A8_OM3_M2 (SPAdes) (version 2) | ecosystem: Environmental > Terrestrial > Soil > Boreal... | reverse complement strand
GTTCGACCGCTTGTGGCGGCTGGATTTACTCCGGCGTTCTCGGCCCGGATAAAATCAACAAGGCGAACTCGCGCAATTCGAGGGATTATCTTGGCCACGGCTGGGGCTTCGTCTGGCCAGCCGATCGTCGCATTATATATAATAGAGCGAGCGCGAAACCGACCGGTGAGCCATGGAGCGAGCGCAAGAAATTGGTTTGGTGGGACGAGGCGCAAGGCAAATGGGGCGGCATCGACGTCCCCGATTTTCCACCCAACAAATCGCCAGCGTTTCGGCCAACGGGAAACGAGAGCGGCCTAGATGGCATTCCCGGCGACGCGCCGTTCATCTCACACGAAGATGGGCTCGGTTGGCTTCACGTCCCACAAGGTTTGCAGGACGGGCCGATGCCGACGCATTACGAACCGCTCGAGTCACCGGTGAAGAACGCGCTCTACTCGCGCGATACCAATCCGGCCGTGAATTGGTTTACGCGAAACGAGAATCGTTTCGCGCCGCCGGGCGATCCGCGCTTTCCATTTGTCCTAACGACTTATCGCCTGACCGAACACCACACTGCCGGCGGGATGTCGCGCTTTCTGCCGCATCTCGCGGAATTACAGCCCGAGTTGTTCGCGGAAATGTCGCCCGAGCTCGCTGCACTACTAAAGCTCAAGAATGGCGATTACATTTCGATCGTCAGTTTGCGCGGCGCGGTCGAAGCGCGGGCGCTCGTTAGCCGCCGCATCCGACCAATGCACCTCAACGGGAAAACGGTGCACCAAATTGCGATGCCATTTCACTTCGGCACGTCGGGGCCGGTCAAAGGCAGCGCAACTAACGATCTAGTTCCGATTTCGGGGGAGCCGAACGTTACGATAATGGAAGCCAAAGCGATGGCTTGCAACATCGTGCCCGGCCGGTTGCCGCACGGACCAGCGTACGAAGAGTGGATCAAGAAATATGTTCCGACAGGCGGCCCGCCGAATTTGCATCCAGAGCAACCGCCGCCGGGCGCATCTCCCGGCCCGGAAGCGGGCGGTCACGGACTGCACGGAAAGATCGACAACCGATGATCGGCGAAGGAATCCAGAGCACGAATCAGCGAAAACATTCTTACGTCCAGGATCACGTCGAAGTCGGGTTCTTCACCGATCCGAGTGTTTGCATCGGATGCAAAGCTTGCGAAGTCGCGTGCAAAGAATGGAACCACGTTCCGGATGACGGATTCATTTGGTCGGGAAATTCCTACGACAACACCGGCCATCTCGGCGCATCGACCTGGCGACACGTTATGTTTCTCGAGCAAGATCGACCGAAGGGAAATCAAGTCGCCGGTCCGATGTCATTAGATCAGGACCCGTTCCGTTGGGTATTCTTGTCCGACGTTTGCAAACACTGCGAGGAAGCGGGCTGTCTCGAAGCCTGTCCGACCGGATCGATTGTTCGCACAGAAGTCGGTTCGGTGCTCGTTCAGAACGATGTTTGCAATGGCTGCGGTTACTGCGTCGTGTCGTGTCCGTTCGGCGTGATCGATCGCAGGCCTGAACCGCTTCACGATACCGGCGGCGCTTTCAAGTGCACGTTTTGTTACGATCGACAAAAGAGCGGACTTGTTCCGGCGTGCGCCAAAGTTTGCCCAACTGAATCAATCGTCTTTGGTCGCTTGGACGATCTTCGAGCGCGCGGAGCGCAGCGCGTCCAGGAATTGCAACAAAGCGGTTACAGCGACGCGCAGCTTTATGACCCGACGGAAACGTCGGTCCGCGGAATTCACGCCTTCTTTTTGATTCTCGGCGAACCTGAAGCTTACGGACTTCCCCCCAAGCCAGAGATTCCAACGATCTATCTGAAGTCCGCATGGACTTCGGCGTTCGCGACTGCGATTGCATCCATCATCGCGGCGGTCGTTGCCTTCGCGTTTTTCTCATGACGACCAATTCGCCATCCGAGAAGCGACTCGAAGAATTGCGCGAGCGAGCGTGGAAGGACGGCGTCGTTCCGGGTAAGGGTGTCGATGTCGTCGGCGGACCAATTCCGAAAAAGCCCGGTTACTACGGCCAGCCCGTGGTGAAGCCTCCAGTGTGGACATGGGAAATTCCACTCTACTTTTTCTTTGGCGGAATGGCCGGAATGTCGGCGGTGATCGCGAGCGGCGCGATCGGATTGCATCATGTGGATCTTGCGCGTGCGTCCATGTGGCTCGCCGCCATCGGCGGAGCAGTGCTCTCACCAATTTTGCTGATCATGGATCTCGGTCGACCACATCTCTTTCTGAATATGTTGCGCGTCTTCAAACATCGATCAGCCATGTCTATGGGCGCGTGGATTCTGAGTGCGTTCGGCGCGTGCGTCGTTCCAGGCTTGGTCGCGCTCGAGCTCCATGCTCATCACTTTTTTCCCGGCGCACTCGATCAACTTCTTCGCATCGCCGCGGGCATCTTCATTTTGGGTTCGGCGATATTTGGAACCTTACTCGCGACTTATACCGGTGTGTTGATTGGCGCGACCGCGATTCCAGCGTGGTTTCTGCATCGAACGCTGCTGCCCATTCATTTTGGAACGGCCGGATTAGGATCTGCCGCCGGACTACTTGAATTACTCGGGCACCGAATCCCCGCGCTGAACGTCCTCGGCGTTTACGCGGCCGTGGTTGAGACGGCGTTACTCATTTGGTTGAGCGTCGATAAACATGGCGTCGCCGATCGCGCGATCCACGAACACGGCACGGGTTGGCTAATTCGGGTCGGTGAAGTTTTGACGGGTCCGCTTGCGCTCGTTTTGCGCTTCTTCTCCTTTATTCCATTCGCAGCGATTTCGTTCTTAATCGGCGCGCTGGTCAGTCGCGTTGGCTGGATTGAGGTGGGAAAAGTTTCCGGCTCGGATCCCGAATCTGTCTTCGCTGCCGAGAATTACTAATGACCATGGCGCTCGTCTTTACCTCGGAAGAGGGATTCGCAATCCTTTCTTCAGATGTGGCAAAAAATCCTACGGACGTATCGCAGCAACCGATCGAAAGCGTGAGTAAGCTGTTTCAAATGGAAGCGGATATTTTCTTGATGATATCAGCGATTGAACAAGCTGGCGTGCCGGCGCTGCGCGTAGCGTTTACCACCGCAGTCACTTTCTTTCTTCTTGTCGGAAGCTTCATCTTCCGAAAGCGACACCAACTCTTCGATCGCGATCCGACCGTTGAGAACGACGTGCCGGTCGTCCGACATAACCGTGAAGAGTTGATCACTCTTGTTTGGAGCGGAATGACGCTTGTCTTGATCGCCATCATGTGCGCAGTGTGGAGCGCCTGACGTGAACAATCTTGAATTACGCAGACAAACTCAAAACCCTGAGGAGACAGAATCATGAGCGCAGTTACTCGTCGCAGTTTCATCGGAAAGACCGCTGTAGCTATAGGCAGCTTTGCGGCGCTGCAAAAAATCGTGGGCGCAGATCATCCGACCGATCCCGGCCCAGCCAATCAGCCTCTTGATGGCCAAAACCCGGATTCGATCTGGCCGCCGAGCACGGATTCCAAGAGCCTGGTCCAAAACTTCAAGTACCCGTTCTCGTTTGCGAACAAGCGTGTTTACAAGGGCGGATGGTCACGCGAAGTTACGGTCAGGGAGCTGCCTGTCTCCAAGACGCTGGCTGGCGTCAACATGAGGCTGACTGCGGGCGGTGTGCGGGAGCTGCATTGGCACACATCCGCCGAATGGGCAATCATGCTTTACGGAACAGCCCGGATCACCGCGATCGACGAAAACGGCAAAAGTTTTGTCGCCGACACCAAGAAAAACGATCTCTGGTTTTTTCCGAGCGGCCTCCCGCATTCGATCCAGGGACTGAATCCGGATGGCTGCGAATTCATGCTCGTGTTCGACGACGGTGATTTTTCTGAATCGGAAACCGTGCTCTTAAGCGATGCGATGGCGCATTTGCCGACCGAGGTGCTCTCGAAAAATTTCGGCGTTGGCGAACAGGCATTTCAAAACGTCCCGAAAAACGAATTGTTCATTTTCCAAACGGACGTGCCACCTTCTCTTGCGGACGATCAGAAATCGGCGGCCGGAGCGCTTGGAAAATCACCGAAAGATTTTGCGTTTCGCACGATGGAAATGCCGCCGACGAAACAAACGAAGTCTGGCGAAGTGCGGATTGTCGATTCACGCAATTTCAAAGTCACAACCACGGCCATGGCGATGGTCACCGTTCATCCGGGCGGGCTAAGAGAGTTGCACTGGCACCCGAACGCGGACGAATGGCAGTATTTTATTGGTGGAAAGGGACGAATGACCGTGGTGGCGACGGGAAACAAAGCCCGGACGATGGATTTCCAGGAGGGCGACGTTGGCTACGTGCAGAAAACGTTGCTGCATTACATCGAGAATACAGGCGACAGTGACTTGGTATTCCTCGAAATGTTCAAGAGCCCGCTTTATCAGGAGTTTTCGTTTTCGGAGTGGCTGGCTCACACGCCGGCCGAACTGGTCATGGCGCACCTGCACATCGACAAAGCAACTTACGACGCGATACCCAAAAATGGCGCGGTAGTCATGCCGATGTAGCGAATCCATGCGAACGAGTAATCGCTGGGTCATCGCAATCGCCGGCGTGTTCTTCCAGATCGCGCTCGGCGCTGTTTATGCTTGGAGCGTTTTTGGCGCGCCACTGGCGAAACACTTCGGCCGGAGCATCTCCGAAATAACGCTGACCTTTACGATCAGCATTTTTGTTTTGGGATTTGCGGCGTTCTTCGGCGGCCTGTGGCTGAACCGCAAAGGGCCGCGCATCGTTGCATTGACCGGTGGTACGCTCTACGGCCTCGGAGTTTTTCTCGCCAGCTTCTCGCACAGTCTCTCGTGGTTGTATCTGAGTTACGGCGTGATCGGCGGAATCGGTCTCGGTCTTGGATACATCGTTCCGGTGGCGGTGTTGGTGAAATGGTTCCCGGATCGAAGAGGACTCATTACCGGCATCGCGGTTGGCGGATTCGGAGCGGGCGCACTTATCACCGCGCCGGTGGCGGCAAGACTGATTCAGAGCGTCGGTGTCTTGACCACATTCGCTTACCTCGGCATCGGCTATCTGATTGTTACGGTTATTTCCGGCGCTTTCATGCAGAATCCGCCTGATGGCTGGAAGCCCGAGGGTTGGGCGCCGACAACTTTACAAGCTTCGCAACGCGCCGGACACGACTTCGTCCTGAGCGAGGCACTCAGAACCTGGCAATGGTACGCCCTTTGGCTGCTGTTGTTTCTAAATACGTGCGCGGGCATTTCTGTCATCTCGCAGGAAGCGAAGATCTTTCAGGAATTGACTGGAGCGAGTGCGATCGGCGCTGCGAACATGGTCGGGTTCGCCAGCATCGGCAATGCAGTCGGTCGCGTATTCTGGGCATGGGTTTCCGACTTGATAACGCGCCGGGCAACCTTCGCGGTCATGTTCGTTCTTCAAGTTCTCCTGTTTTGGTTTCTCCCGGGCATCGCGACCGTATCGTTAATGACGATCGTCACATTCGTCGTCCTAATGTGTTACGGCGGCGGCTTCGGAACGATGCCGGCATTCGCTGCCGATTATTTTGGTCCGAAGAACGTTGGTCCGATTTACGGCTTAATGCTGACCGCCTGGAGCTTTGCGAGCGCGTTTGGACCTTTGTTCATCGCGCACATGCGCGAATCTGCTGGCTCCTATGGTCGCGCGCTTCATATCGTCGCCGCACTGATGGCGGTTTCGATTTTGCTGCCAATTCTAGTGCGACCTCCTCGCTTAAGAGGCGCTCTCCCGAAAGAGGTGGCCGCGATCGCCTCCGGCGCAAGATAGTAAAATCCCCCCTCCGCGCCCTGGCGGCGCAGCGAACAGACGCGGTAGCGTGGGCAATGAAAAGGGAACGGTTTGATTATCGACGAATGGAGTTGCCAGTATCGTTCGTTAGGCCCAACGCTGACAATCAATTCAATGCGGCGCCAGACTTTTCTGTGACGCGACAGCAACATGGCCAGAGACGAAAGATTTTTGTCATCAAACAAACCAGCCGACTGCCGACAACATACGGGAAAGGCAAGAAAATACGGCGCATTCTAATCTTCGATAACCATCCCGACAGTCTTCGTTTGGTTTATGGACGCCGCCCACATCCCTATGCCGATCTTTCCCGACCGCGGCGCGTTGGCTTTTGGGAACTAGTCATTGCTTCGATTCTGATGATCGCCGGGCTGGTCGGAATGTTTTGGCCCGTCTTCGAGATATTCGCGCCGTGAACGCAGTCCTCTGACTCGAAAGAGGGAGCAAGCATTATCCGAACGTGGCATCCCAAAATCCCACGGACGCGGCGTGGCTGGTAAACCGGAGACTGGCGAACGTTAAGTATGAAAAAATTAAGATTACTTAGCGTAGTTGGCATCATCATGATCGCCCTGACTGACGCCGTTTGGGCGGGTCATGGCGGTGGCGGTGGTGGAGGAGGTTTTGGTGGTGGTGGTTTTGGAGGAGGCCACGTCGGAGGCGGAGGAGGCTTTCGTAGTGGTGGGTTTGGCGGCGGAGTTCCCCATTTCGCAGGCGGTGGGTTTCCCGCCCCGGGTCCGAGCAGAGTTGTTGGAGTTGGAACGCGCGGAGGCGGAGTAGGATTCGGCACCGGGCGGTACTCACCATATATGTCAGCGCCCTCGTCGACGATTCGCTCCACAACCGCCGGGAGATCCGTGAACCCGAGCGCTCGCGCAACGGCCAATAGACGTCCGACTGCTCCAGTGACGGCGCCTAACCGTGCACCGAATACTGCTCCAGTGGCACGTTCGTCTGGCAACATCGCTCAGCGCGGACTAAACGGACGCACGGACCACATCTCCGAGCGTCACACCGCAGCAAATTGGCATTCCGACTGGGACCGGCACCATGCCCATTTTTTCCATCACCAGTTCTTTGTCTTCGATGACGGTTTTTGGTTCGGACTCGATGACGGATTTTATCCGTGGGATTATTATCCGTATTACGCGTTCGACTATTATCCGTACGATTACTACCCGGGTTATTACTCCGATGTTGAGCCCTATTATAATAATGAGGGTGTAACTTACAGCAACGTTCCGTCGCCTGACCCAACTGTCACAACCGTTCAAACGCGATTGGTTCAACTCGGTTATTACAACGGGCCTGCGGACGGCATTTACGGACCGCTTACTCGCGACGCCGTGGCGCGTTATCAGACGGACAAAAACCTTCCGGTAACTGGAAGCCTTTCCGGCGGCACATTGCAGTCACTCGGAATGCGCGGTATGGCGAGCAACTCATAACAGAAGATCGACACTCAAAAATGAAAGCGGGACGCAAAAAGATTGAGATGAAAACGAAAAAACTTGGCAACTCCGATTTGTCCATCACGCCCGTTGGTTTTGGCGCGTGGGCGATCGGCGGATCCGGTTGGGAATTCGGTTGGGGTGAGCAGGACGACAAACAATCGGCCGATGCGATTCATCGCGCGCTCGAGCTCGGCGTTAACTGGATCGACACCGCGGCCGTTTACGGAATGGGACACTCCGAAGAAGTCGTGGCGAAAGCGCTGCGAACCTGGCCGGGCCCGAGGCCTTACGTTTTCACGAAGTGCGGTCTGCGTTGGGACGAGCAGGGATATGTCCACCGCGACTTGAGTGCGAACTCTATTCGCCAGGAATGCGAAGACAGTCTGCGCCGGCTGAATGTCGATGTTATCGATCTCTATCAGATCCACTGGCCGACCGACAACCTGGAGGAAGGTTGGAGTGCGATGGCTCAACTGCAAAAGGAAGGGAAAGCCCGATGGATCGGCGTTTCAAACTTCAATGTGGAAGAATTGCGTCGGGCGCAGAAAATCGCCCCGATTACTTCGCTTCAGCCGCCCTATTCGTTAGTTCGTCGTGAAGTTGAACCGGAGATTCTGCCTTATTGTCGATCCTACGGGATCGGCGTGATCGTTTATTCGCCAATGGCTTCCGGTTTGTTGACGGGTGCCATGACGCGAGAACGCGCGGCCAATCTTCCGTCGAGCGACTGGCGCAGTCGCGATGTTGAATTCAAAGAGCCGAGGCTTTCCAGAAACCTTGCGCTGGTCGAGCGCTTGCGGGAAGTGGGCGAACGCGTTCAACGTCCGCCCGGTCAAGTCGCAATCGCTTGGACGCTGCGAAGTCCCGGCGTCACCGGCGCGATCGTCGGCGCTCGGAACGCGAAGCAAGTGGAAGGAAACGTCGATGCTACCACTCTTCGTCTTACGAATAAAGAAATCGCGGAGATCGAAGCGCAAAATATTTACGAACCGGAACTGGTCACCGCTGCTTGAGGAAAGAAATGAGATGAGAATTGGATTTATTGGTTTGGGTATCATGGGAAGTCGCATGGCGGCTAATCTGCAGAAGCAAGGACACTGTTTGGTGTTGTTCAATCGCACTCGCGAAAAAGCAGAGCCGTTGCTTGGGCCTTGCGGAAAATTTGCGGATTCACCGGCTGACCTTGCCCGACAAGTGGATGTGCTGTTCACCATGCTGGCTCATCCGGACGCGGTCGAACAAGCCGCTCTCGGCGTCGATGGATTTCTAAATTTCCTCCGTCCTGATGCGGTTTGGGTTGATTGCAGTTCGGTCAATCCATCGTTCTCGAGAAAGATGGCCTCCCTTGCGACGCGTCGCGAAATTCATTTCGTCGACGCGCCGGTGACCGGCTCCGCTCCCGTGGCCGAGGAAGCAAAACTCACTTTTTGGGTAGGCGCAGATCCGGCTGATCTGGAAACAATTCGTCCGCCACTGCTCAGCATGGGCAACAGAATTGTTCACACCGGCGGAAACGGCACCGGAACTTCCATGAAAATGGTGATCAATCTGTTGTTGGGTAACGCCATGGCCGCGTTCGCCGAAGCGATGGCGCTGGGCGAAGGCCTCGGGCTCTCGCAAGAGTCGTTGTTCGATTCATTGCTCGGCACGCCCGCGGTCGCACCTTTCCTGGCCGCGAAACGGGAGAAGATCGAAAATCGTGATTACAAAGCCGAATTTCCACTGCGCTGGATGCAAAAAGACATGCATCTCGCGACCGTAAGCGCCTACGAAGCCGGCGTTGCGATGCCGCTAACCAATCTCGCCAAGGAAATGTACCGGCTGGCGATGCGCGATGGACATGCCGCCGAAGATTTTTCGGCGATTTACGAATTCGTCGGCGACGAGGAGCCAGCTTCAGGCGGTGGAGCGGCTTCATCAAGCTCGCCGCGATTCAGCCTTTCCCAAGACGGTGCGAAGCGCACATTGGTTTCAAACTGATCCGCAGCAACCGCGGAGCGGCGAACTCGTCCAAGTGCTGCAGTCAGCGCGATCCCGCTCGCGCTGCGACATTCACCGACAAAGGTTCGGACGAGAACAAAGCGCCAAGACCCTCCGCAAGAGTTGGATGAGTGATGATGGCATTCCGAAATGCGGTGTAGGGCAGCCCTGCAATCATGGCAATTTGGACCGAAAACATGATCTCTCCTCCGTCGACAGCAAAGCGATTGAGCGACGCCGTTCCGTCGAAATGGAAGAACAGAAATTAGTGTGCGGCCTCATTACACTCGATGCCATTCGGCACAATGTTGAGGTTTCTGGAAAAGCAATTCGCCTCACCAGCGCTGAATTTAAGTTGCTCACCTTGCTCATGAGAAAACCGGGGCGGGTGCACTCACGTGAAATGTTGCTATCTGGTGCGTGGGGATACGAAGCTTTCATCAATACGCGAACGGTAGATACTCACATTCGCCGGTTGCGGGACAAACTTGGCAAAGCCGCCAACGCGATCGAAACAGTGCGCGGCTTTGGCTACCGCCTCCTCGCAGATTCCTAATTATCGTTCATTACGAAAGCTACAATTGAGTGTCAACAATCTGCGGTTGTGCCGCATACTCCTTATCCGAGTATCGTTTGCTGTGCTCGCTGACTCAGTGACTAATGCCGAAGTGTGAGCAAGGAAACCAACAATGAACGTCACCAAAGGTTGCAGATTCAGTTCATTTTGTCGCAGCTTGCTGCGTTGCGAAGCGAATTACGGGAAGCATTGCGAGCGTACGAAGCGCGCCTGGAGATCATGCTGGCTGAAGTTGCCAATGAATTCGCGGCCTTAAAGAAAGCGAAACGGTTCTCGAGTGAGCAGCTTGATCAGATCGATAGCGCCGTCGTTTTGCTGCGAAAGCGTAAGTTGAAGCCCGAAAAAGGGCGTCACAAGGACCTCCGCAAGATCGAAGCACTCATTGGAGATTTGACATAGGCAATTCTTCCATCTGCGATTTAATAATAGGGCGTCGGATCAATAGATCCATTCGGATCAGCCGCGCGGATGGGCAAAGATGGCGATCGACGCGATCCCGAAGATGGCCGGGAAGATAAAGCGGCAGTAAAAATCAATTCTTTGCGCCCGCTTTTTCTTCTGCGTGTTGTCCAGGATAATCGTCGCCACAACTTCGATCAGCGAAAAGAAAACGAGCAGCGTGCTCGTTAGGATAAAAACGTCCAGCCGCGTCATGTATGGTAGTCGCGGAAGCTGGCTGTCGACCGCGAAACGATATGCAATCAGTGTCAGCATTGAAGTCATCGCGATGCTGACCTGCGAGCTGGCGTTGACCGGATCGATCCAGAATACCGCCCATGACATCATCACGATCAAGACGAGCGGAAGGATCACCTTCAAGACGTAGTGCTCGACATTGCGCGAGGCCGTGAATTCGAAGGCGTAACCCGAGTACTGAAGGCCGGGCGCGAGCGCATAGGTGAGCGGTTTCGTTTGCCATTTTTCAACTGTCCAGTCCGGCAGGGTGATTGATGGCGCGATTCCGCCCGCTCGTTGCAAGCCGTTTCGTATCCAATCCTCATCCGGCACAAACGTGACTTCGTTTGGCCGATAGCGGACAGCGACGAGCTGGACATGAAACGTCTGCCGGTCGAACGGGAACGATCGCAACCGCAGCGGCTGGGTAAACGATCCGGCATAACGCTGGCGATAAGTCACCGTTCCATCAGGCTCGACTTCGACAGAGTCCGGAAACTTGCGACTGACCAAACTGGTTTCATTCGCGATAGCCACTCGTGGAGTCCAGATTTGATCGAGCGGGTGGTACGCCACTCCCGTTCCCGTATGGGCAAGGCGAGCGTCCTTCCACTGCAGCACAACAGCGATGTCGGCGGTGAAGTTTTGCTGGGCACTGTCGATGTTGTTGATATCCACGATCCAGATTCCGACGGAGACTTGAGTTGGACCGTTTGCTGATGCGGGCCGGTCGATCAGAGCAGGTGTTTCAGCGCTGCGCACGAGCTGGATTGACATCACCAGAAGAACAAAAACAAGGATTCGTTTCATCAATTCTCGGCAGTCAGGTTCTCTTTCAGAATCCGTTCAACTTCTCGAATCGCCTGCTGATTGTATTGCGCGCCGTGATCCGAATTCACGATCAATTCCGATTCCGCGCGGTCGAGATGCGAGCTCCAATACGGAACGACGCCATCGGAGCTATTCGGCGTGTCGCCTCGTCCACGGTCTCCCATGATCGAGTGATAGGGAATGCCCGGCGTGATCGGAATCTTGTCCACTGCTTGGACGAATCGGTCGTTAGGCTCCAGCGTGTCCACGCTGTTAGGCATGCGTTTTAGCGTTGGGGCGGCCGGGTCGGCAATGACGAGTGGCTTGGTCGAAGCGTAGATCGACATGAATTGTTTTGGAGTTCTAACCAGAGAAGCGCCGATGCGACCAATCAAACCCGAGGCGATTTTGCTGCCGCGGTGGGGTGTTGAAATAAATATGACCCTTTGAACGTCCGGTCGATGACTGAAAACAAGCGACTCCACGAGAAGTTTGCGTGTCTCGCTCGCCAGCGGTGTCTTGGCCGGCGGCGTGGAAAAGAAATCGCGCCAGATTTTGTCGCCGGCGTCGGTGATCATTAACCGGCAGATCATTCCGCCCATGCTGTGGCCGACGAGCACGACGCGTTTGTGATTGGGAAATGCGCGCTCGATTCCGTCGAGATCGTGCCGGAACAGCGCCGCCGAGTACGGATAAGGATAACCGCTCGGGTAACTGTAGAACCAAAACTGATAACGCTTCCTGATCCAGGGATCGTCGCGCAACGAGTCGATCATTGGCGCCCAGCTCGCTCCCGTTTCCTGCAAACCGTGAACAAAAATCACCGGGGTGCGGGTTGGATCGTACTGCTGCAACTGAGTCAACCCCGCCGTATCTGCATATTTTGCCGGATTCATCAGGCGCGAAAATCCGAGCCGCTCCGGTCGCTCCCGCGCGATTAACATCGCGGTCGGCGCGCTAAGATCGACAGCCAGCGGGAAACTGCGTTTGCTCAATGCGATCCGGTCCGACTTCATCGGATCGACAAAATCGAGTTCTGCGTTTTGGCCGGAGAATCGAATTGCTGCCGTGACCGGTGCATAAACGCGCCGCAGCTTGTACTGCTGCCGAAAATGCGGATTTTCTGAGTGAGCGACCGCAACCAAGGGCGCGCCGATCCCGCTTACTGCTGAGCGCGTTTTGAAAAATGTTCCACCGATTTTCAGCCTGTCGATTGGAAACAAATCGTATCGACTTGGATCATGTTCCGGATCGATGGGCTTGGGAGTGGTGAGCGTGTATTGGCTCGTAGGGCCGGCGATGTCGATCTTATGCTGCCAGGGTTGAATTTTCGCCCGCTCGACATTTTCAACTGCCCGCGCGACGGAAAAATTGTAGATGCTTTGTGCCGACGAGTCGCTCGGCCGCTGCTCCAAGTTATTAAGTGATAGTTGCGCAGCCGAGAGATCATCACCGAGTGCGACCAATGGTTGTGCTTGCTCGGCTGTAGCCAAATGCTGTTTCGCGATTGTGAGTTGGTCTTCGCTTGCGGCGATGGTCGGAATACGCGGCTGCATTGTTTTCACCGTCGCGAGATGAGCGCAGCCACACGATGCGAAGATCGACAACGCAAAAACGATATTCTTCCACGATTTCATTGTGCGGTCTGCGATTCGATTCGACCGGGTTGTATCTCGCTCGCTCCCGCAAATGCCAGTCCGGCTCGGACCTCGACCGTTACCCTCACGGCGTTACCGGACATGTCGCTCACCCCGTTCGCTCCATTCGGGCCAGATATATTGGAAAACAAATCCGGTAACAATGAGACCAAAAAGAATTCCGACCACGCGATTGCGGACGTTATCGAGATTGGTATCGGGCGCGTATCCCTGAAAGACGCTGTAAAAGAAAGCGAATGCGATCTGCAGCCCAGCATAACTGATCCGTTCGCTTCCCGTCGCGACCCAGCCCGCGACGGCCGAGGCACAAGCGACGAGGACAACGAGCGATGCGATCGTTTCCATGTGTGGCATGAGGAATACGATGGAGAAAAGCGCGAGGGCTCCGCCAATCACGCAACCGACGGTTCGTAACGTTCCTTTATAGAGCGTTGCCTCAGTGCTCTCGAGCGCGATGAAGGTGCAGGTAATGAACGCAGTGTGGATTCCCGACCAATCGATCGCCTCATAAACAATGTAACAGAACATCGCCGCGAAAGTGACTTTGAGCGCGAAGTGCACGTGCGCGGGATTGGTGAACGCGTCGGCCACCAAAAGACTTTTCGGTTTCGGTCGAGGTGCGGCGGCCTTCGGCGTGTCTGGCAAAAACAACAAGTTCAGCACGACGGTGACCGCGATGGCGTAGGTTAGCGCCACCCACAGCCACAAAAGTTGACGAACCAAATATTCAGGTGATGGAACTGCTTCGCCAACCGATTGGGAAACAGCGATGACAAAGCCGAGGAGGAACCCAAGCGGCCCGATCACGAGAACGCGCGACAACCACATTCCGAGAAACAGCGCGATTGCCATTCCAGGAATGCGCAGTTCCGGATGGCCATAAGTGAATTTGTAAAGTAGAAGAGTGGCGCCAATGCCGATGGTCAGAACAATAATTCCGCCGACTCCGGTAATTGTCGTGAGCAGCTTGCTCTCCTTAGAGGCGAAGAAAACCATGTAGGCACTGGTGGCCAACTGCGGCACTTGCAGCGTCATCGAAATGATGACGCACAAGACCGCGCCGACGACTATGATGGCCGTTCTAATCTTGCGCGCGCTCGTCGGCGCGAGCTCGCGTTTGAGCCAACCAAGCCAATCGAAATCAATGGGTCGGGCTTCGACAAACGTTGCACTCATAAATTATTTCCGCGGCGGACCATTGATGATCGCAACCGCGGACGCGCCCATGCGGAAAAGATCGAGATCCGGATTTTCGACTTCGATGCGAACCGGAAAGCGTTGCGCGACTCGGACCCAGTTCAGTTCGCGTTTCACGTAAGGCACACCAGAAGAAGGCAGATCGATTTCGCCTTCGGGCTTCACCGCCCAACCAATCCCCTGCACTTTTCCACGGAAGCGTTGGGTAGGCGCGGACGAGAGATAAACGATCGCCTCGCTTCCCGGAGCCATATGTCGAATCTCGGCTTCGCGAAAATTCGCGATGACGTACCATTTGCTCGTGTCCAGCAACGAGAAGACTGGAACCCCGGAGGTAACATGGGCGCCGGCCGAAATGTTGAGATTGATGACGCGTCCGGAAAACGGTGCGATGACCTTGCAGTAGGAGAGATGGAGTTCTTCGAGATTGATGGTCGCGATCGCACCTTCGCGCTGAGCTTGTAGAGTTGTCACTGCGGTTCGGGCTTTGTCGACAGCGTCGGCGGTCGTAAAGCCATGGGGCAGGAGTGGTTCCAGGCGGTGCAAAGTGTCATGGGCTTGTGCGAGCTGTTGATCCACAGTGGCCAATTCAGCCTTAGCCTTTTCCAGGATGAGTCTGTAATCCTCCGGGTCGATTTCGAAAAGCACGTCGCCTTCCTTCACCGCCTGGTTGTCCTGCACATTCAGCTTGAGGATTTGACCACTCACACGCGGCGCAATGCCCACCACATTGGCGCGCGCAGTCGCATCGTCAGTCCGGGGATGTCGTTCGATGATTCCCCAGACGTAAAGGGTGATGATCACGGCGCCGACAACGATGATCAGAGTTACGACTTTGCGAATGAACCTATGCTGTTCCACATTATCTCTGGTCGGCACAGGATTCGCCGACTTCACAGGATCTGAATCAGGCGCTTGGTGATGCATCATTGTTCAGCTCTGGTAAAACAGAATCCAGGTCGCGAATGTGAAAATGATCATGAGGCACGAGTAGATCAGCGGTGCCGGACCAATGTACGGTTTCAGGTTTCCCACCTGGACAATCCAATGCGCAATGAGTGTCAGCGCCAGACCGCTTAATATACAAACCATCCAAGCCGGGAAATATGAGCCAAGAACATCGACCGTCGGCGAATGATGACTGGAAATGCGCACCGCAATCAAACAAAGAACGACAACTGCAAGGCCAAAGGCGGCAAACTTCAAAACTGTTCGGCTGGTTCTCATCTCTCTAACGGCCTCACGGCGCGTGGTGAACTCTGTAATGGTCTAACGGCTGAAGGTCGGAGCGGTCCGGCCGATGGCCGAGCCAAATCGCCAGTGCTCAAGGCGAGTTCGGCTGCGGTTGTGAAAATGGCCGCCTGCGTGTCGTGGCTCACGCTCCGCGCGGATGCCAGGTTTCGCTGGGCGGTCACGATTTCCGGATAGGTGCTGAGCCCGTTCTTGTAAGATTCGAGCACCGCGTCGAACGCGTTTTGCGATGCGGTGACCAGCTTGGCGGCAGAGTCCTGTTTGCGAAGCGCGGTCTTGAAATCCGTGTAGGCTTTCCAAACTTCGCGAACGGCGGAGTCGCGCGCGCCGGCGAGCTCGTTCTCCGCGCCGCGCAATTCGGCTCTTGCCATGTCCATCTGGCGATCGCGCGCAAAGCCGTCGAAGATCGGCACACTGGCCGTCAGAAAAACTCCGTACGTCGGACGACGATCTCCAAAGTAATCTGAGTGATTAATGCTGACATCGAGCTCGGTCTCGGTGACGTGAGCGTCAATCGCAACTTTCGGATAATACTCCGCGCGAGCTTTTTTGATTTCGTCTTGCTTCGCATGGACGTTCGCGAGCTTCGCGACCAGGTCCGGCCGTTGCCATAACGCGCGTTCGATCAATTCATCGACTGACCCATCGCTTTCGCCGGATGCCGATCTTTGTCCGAGATCCGCCACTTTCAGTGGCACGGTCGGCAGTAGTCCGATGCTCTCGACCAGCGCAGCTCGCGCATCGCTCTCGGCGCCGGTCGTCGCTTCAACGTCGAACTCCGACTGCGCGGTCTGTTGTTGTGCCTGGAGCAGTTCGGGTTTAGTCGCAAGGCCGTTGTCGATACGCGCCTGCACTGCTTGCTCCACCGTTTGCGCAGCTTCCAATGCACTTTGGCTCACCAAAACTTTTTGGCGAGCGGTCCCGAGTTGATAAAAGCGGTCCGTTACTTGAAAAACGATTTTTTGATGAGTTCCGTTGAATCCGACGTTCGCCATCATCAATTGCTCTCTGCTCGCCGCGACGACGGCGCTGCGTTCGCCGAAATCGAGCAATAACCATTTCGCGTTCAGTTCGCCTCGATAGAGCCTTGACTCGGTCACCAACGAACCGCCGCCAGTAATTGTCACGTTCGAAAGGCTCGGATGCGTCGGATTTGCGGTCAAAGTTGGAAACGGAATGAATGCCCGGTCGTAACCCGCAGCCGCGGACGCGACCAGGAACGGGTAGTAAGCGCTTTCGCTCAATCCGACCGCAGCCGCTGCCTGTCGCGCGCGTTCCCAGGCGACTCGCGTGTCGGGATTGTTTCGCTCGGCGATGTCGATCAACTCGGCGAGGCCGTAGATCTTTCGTGGATTAATCGAAACGTAAGAGCTGCCTTGCGCTTCGTTGAGATGATATTCGGCAAGCTCGCGTTCGTAATTCGGCAGGTTCGGCGGCGACCAAGTCCGATCGGAACTCGGTGGCAGATCATTCCGCGCATTGGCGACTGTGATTGCTAGGAGTAACTGCAGAGTCAGGAGGCGCATGGACACAGTTCATACCTGCTAGGCTGCTGTTGGAAGAAGATTTGAAGGAGTTGCTAACGGGTCCCGCACCCAGCGGTTTTTTCGTTCTTCGGCCGAAAGCCGTTCGTCTTCAGCATTAAGTTTCTCGGTCAGCGCCGCGACGTGCGCCTCGATAATTTGATGGCACGTGGTCAACTCTCGCTCGCGAGCCTGAACGCCCCGGCGAGCCAACGCTTCCAGATCATCTATATTATATAGAGAGACATTATCGAGAGCGGCGATGCCGGCGTCGATATTGCGCGGCACGGACAGATCGATGAGAAGCAGCGGGCGATTGCGCCGTGCCTTCATCAAATTTTCGATATCGTCGCAACTCAATAACGTCTCAGCGCTGCTCGTCGCAGCGATGACAGCGTCGACATCGCGCATTTCAAAAAGGCAATAACCGAAACAGACCGCGTCTCCGCCGCATCGGTTAGCCAGATCGATTGCGCGGTCGAAGGAGCGACTCGAAACGAAGATCGAGCGCACACCTTTCTTGACCAGAAGCTGAACACACCGTTCGGCCATTTCGCCGGCGCCGATCACCATTACTGATTTGTTGGCGAGGTCGTCGCGGAAAGCTTTCTCGATCAACTCAACCGCGGCGCTCTTAATTGAAACGGTGCCGCGACCTATTGCCGTGCGCGTGCGAATCTCCTTGGTCGTCTGAAAAGCCTTTTGGAACAGGCGATTCAATACCGGCCCGGTCAGTCCGGCCTCGCGCGCAGTCTCATAAGCATTCTTGATTTGCCCCGTAATCTCGGTCTCCCCGAGCACCATTGAATCCAAACCAGCCGCAACGCGAAGCAGATGTCGAACAGCATCCGCATCCTCATAAAGATAAATGTGCGGTTCTAAATCGCGCGGCTCGGAGCAGAGCAGTTGCAAAAGCGATTTAATATCGCTGTCGGTCTGTCTGGTCGTTCCGTAAACTTCGACGCGGTTGCAGGTTGAAAGCAGAACCATTTCATCTAAGTGGCCAAACCCCTTCAGATAGTGCGCAAGATCGACAAGTTCGCTGCGTTGCACCGCGAGCTGCTCGCGGAGTTCGACTGGCGCGGTTTTGTGACTGATTCCGGCGGCGAAAAGTTTCACGTCACTTAGTCAAAGTGGTTTCGAGTCGCGCGGGCTGAGCTCCCCGATCTGGCGGGACCGCAGGGGGCGGCGTTGTTTGTGCCGGTTCAGATTGCTGATAATTCACGATGAGCCGCGAACCGCGCTGTCCGGTCAGGAATAACCAGCCCCATTGCAAGAACACGCTGATCCGAAGACTAAGCTGAGACAGATAAATGATGTGAATGAAAGCCCAGGCCAGCCATGCGAAAAGGCCATGTATGTGCACTTTGCCGCTTTCCAGGACAGCCCAGCCTTTGCCGACGACCGCCATGTTGCCTTTGTCGAAATAGCGAAACGGTTTCGGACTTTTCTTTCCGGCGACGCGGCGACGAATTAATTTCCCTGCATAGTGTCCCTGTTGCATCGCGACCTGGGCGACGCCACCTAAAGGTTTGCCGTCCTGATCGAGCGACGCGGTATCTCCGACCACAAAAATTTCCGGATTACCGGGAACGCTCAGATCGCTTTTGATGCGCACGCGACCGGCGCGATCGGTTTCCGCGCCTAACCATTTTCCAGCCGGCGAAGACGTAACACCGGCCGTCCAGATCACTGTTTTGCTCGCAATTCGCTCCCCAGCGACAATGACTCCTTCGCTGTCGATCTTCTCGACGTTGTGGCCCAGATGGATTTCGACTCCGAGCTTTTGCAAATGGAGTTCAGCAGCATCAGACAGACTCGGTACAAAAGTGCCAAGAACCTTTCGAGCGCCATCGAGCAAAACAATTCGTGCTGAAGTCGGATCGATCCGGCGAAATTCGGAACGTAATGACGTTCGAATGAAAATAGCGAGCGCCGCAGCCATCTCGACGCCGGTGGGTCCGGCGCCAACCAAAACAAAGGTCAACAAATCGCGTTGAAGATCGACATTTTCTTCGGCCTCGGCCTGCTCGAAGGCGCTCAGGATTTTGTTTCGAATACTGACGGCATCGGCCAGGGTCTTCAAGCTCGGAGCAAACTTTTCAAATTCGTTGTGTCCGAAATAACTGGGACGAACACCGGTCGCGAGAATAAGATAATCGTACGGCACCGGCACATGCTCGCGATCTGCGTCGTTTACAAAAACGCAGCGCTGCGCCTTATCCACGCCGGTGACCTCGCCCATGATCACCGTTGTATTCTTATGTCTTCGCAATACCTCGCGGAGTGGCGAACTCATTTGCGACGGCGCGAGTACTGAGGTCGCTACCTGATAAAGAAGCGGCGCAAAAACAGAATGGTTCGTTCGGTCGATGAGAATGACTTCGACCGGCGCTTTCCCAAGCGCTTTGGCCGCAGCCAGACCACCAAAACCGCCACCGACGATCACTACCCGCGGTGTTTTCGGCCTCTGCTCATCCGCACCATCGATGGAATTGAGATTAGCATCGTTCATCCATCCCTTTCTCAAGCTTTTGAATCCCGAAATTTCAGAGAATCTTCAGTTTAACTGCTGCGCCCTGACAACAGGAGCCATTGTCTTCGTCACCGCAGCTTGGTCTTCGCCGCCGCGAGTTCTCTCATTTTTTTCCCGTCAACTTTCGGATACGCTGAATCCAAACCGGCGAGTGCCTCGATCACCGCAGCGGCAACGATAACGCGAGTGAACCACTTGTTGTCGGCAGGAACCACATACCATGGCGCGTGTTTCGTCGCCGTCTCGCGAATCATCTCCTCGTACGCGTCCATGTATTTGTCCCAGAAATCGCGCTCCGCCGTGTCACTCGACGAGAACTTCCAATTCTTCATCGGGTCGTCGATTCGCTCCAGGAACCGCCGTTTCTGTTCCTTCTTCGACACATGAAGAAAGAATTTTCGAACGACGACGCCGTTGCGCCCGAGATATTGTTCGAAGTTGCGGATGTCCTCGAAACGCTCGGCCCAGATTTTTTTCCCAACCAGCCGCGGCGGGATTCTCTGCTTCGCCAGAAACGCGGGATGCACACGAACGATGAGCACTTCTTCGTAGTAACTGCGATTGAAGATTCCGATCTGCCCGCGATTCGGCAGGCGTTTCATGCAACGCCAGAGATAATCGTGATCGAGCTCCTCGGAGGACGGCGATTTAAATGAAAAGACCTGGCAACCTTGCGGATTAACTCCGGACATCACGTGTTTGATCGCGCCGTCCTTGCCGGCCGCGTCCATCGCTTGGAAAATCAAAAGGAGCGCCCACTTGTCCTCAGCGTAAAGTTTGTCTTGCAACTCGGCCAGGGCCGTGATGCCAGTCGTTAGGGTTTCTTTCGCTCTCGATTTGTCGGCATCTTTTTTAAACTCAAGCGTACCACTCGGATCGACATCCTTGAGTTTAAAGTGCCTGCCCTTGCTGACTCGGAATGGTTTGGCTAAGCGCCGCGCGATTTTGATTATTTCTTTCGTTCTCATATTTCAGTTCGTTAGGCAATGGATGGAACTGCGTTCGTAACGAGTTGAGAGAATATCAAGATTCTCGTCCTTATTTGAAATGGAACGACGAGGTAATCTCAGATGGACAACTTCGGCGACGCTTCCAGAGTAAAAAACTGGAACCTGACGAATCATCGACGAACGGGCTCTTATCCCGATCATTCGAGCCAGAAACGGATCAGCAGAATCAGGATGAGCGTGGCAATAGAGAACCACGGGATCAGAACGACCTCGAGTCTGAAGTGGCGAACGGCCGGAATATCGTTGTCGACGTTCGGGTCGCGATCAAAGAATCGGTGACGGTTGCGAAACAGATACACGCCGCCTAGCAAGTAGATGAGGAAGAAGAATGTCGCGGCGATTCGAAGAGCGGGCAGAGCTGCGGGATTGATTAGAGCGAGCATATTATGTATAGGAGCGATCATTTTCCGTTCGGAAGCCACTCGGGTTTGCTTGAGCCGCGCGGAACCAGCACGGTTCGGTAGGCGCCGGGTGTGCGCGACAATACGATCTGGTCGGTCATTCCCTGATAAGTGCCAAGCGGCGTTTCCGCGGTAAACAGATCAGGACTGCTGTACATGTGCTCCTCGCTCGAACCCGCGGTCGCTTTCGCGTAGGCCTTGTCGAAAATACCTAACGAGAGCAACCACAGCACGGTCCGCGTTAGCGAAACGACGACCCGATAGCTGCCGCCTTCGATTGCCCGCCGGCGCAACGCAGCGAGAATTCCAGTTGTGCCTAACCAGCCGACGACATTGTCAGCAATGGGGACAATTGTCGGCTGCTTCGGCCGAGTCGGGGAACCTTCGATCGTGAAGAGGCCAGAGACTGCGGCGCCAATCTCATCGAAACCGGGTCGGTTCGACCACGGTCCCTCCTCACCGTGCATAGCGACGATTGCATGAATCAATCCCGGCTTCTGCGCGCAAAGCGATTCGGCATCGAGGCCGTGCTTCTTCAAAAATCCGGGACGTTTGTTGGCAAAAAATACGTCGGTATCCTTTAGAAGCTGATTGAATCGTGCGCGATCTTCCTTCGCATCATCGAGTATCGTTGAACGCATGCCCACCTGGACATCCCACGCGAAGGCTTCGATTTCCGAATCGCGCGGTCTCCAGATATTCAGCACGTCCGCGCCGTATAGAGCCATGTCTCGGCCCATCCCGGCTCCGGCGATCACGTGACCCATTCCCAATGCGCGGATACCAGCGAGAGGAAGATTATCGCTCGCCTTGAGCGGAACGGGGTCGCTCTCGCCAATCTTCTCGACTGTGATCAGCGGTATTTTTGAGAGGACGTCGGTGTATTGGGGTTCGCGTCGAAATTCCTCATTCGTCCGCACCATCGCCAGAACTAGTCCCTCGGCCGCCGCAGCCTCCTCTAGTTCAACAGCGTCCCATTTGAGTATGGCGTTGTTAATGGATTCGGTACTCGGGCTGCAGCCGAGAAAATCGAGGGTGCGCACGAGGAGTTGAGGATAAATGTCTAGCGCCAGCACGTACCGCCCATCGCGTGTCTCGCGAAAAAACGTATCCCCCATCTTTAGGAATGGGCTAACCGCATAGCCACCTGGGGAGGGCGGCCGGCCATTGATGGTTTCCCATTTGCCCTCAAAGAATCCGGCGAAACGCCGCAATGCCTTGCGCACATCCACTGAAATATCTTGTCCTTCGCCCGTGGTCTGTCTCCAAAGTGCAGTTAGCGCAACGCTCCGTGCGGCCAGACCGATAGCGGCCAGCGTCCCGAACCGGATCGGGCTTGGGAGAATCGGATCGGATCCGTAAAATGTGAGCTTGCCTCCGGCGTCGGCCGTTGTTAGCCCGATGTCCTTTAACACTTCATTTGTGGCGGCGTGCAGATCGAAATCGGGCGACGTTGCCGGATTATTCAGCTTCTCTTCCAGTGTTTCAGTAAGTCGATCGGTTGCTGCGTTGGTCTTGCTCGGTGGCTCAGTTATTGACGCGGTGCTCATTGGCGGTCCTATTTCTTTCTCAAGTTTCCAGGACCGCACATTTCACAAAATCTTACATTTTTAGCGGGATGCGCTTTCCACAATCCCCGAAATTCCGCCTCCGATTCTTCTCATTTGAATGTCGAAGTCGCAGATGAAGCGGTTTCGGTCGCTTGATCTTGCGGGCGAATCGGACGTTTGCGCGTTTCCAGGAACGCAACCAAGTCATCGAGTTCCCCCGGTTTGAGCGAGCTGGCGAAGGCTGGCATATTCGTGCCACCATTCACGATCCGGATGACCAGGTTGTCGCGCGTAAGCTTGTCGGCGATGTAGGTCAGCTCGGGACCGCGTCGCCCGCCGAAACCTTGAATGAGGTGGCAGTTCAAACATCCTTTGTCGTGAAACAACTTGCCGCCCTGGGAGACCGGCCCGCTGGTAGCTCCTACTACTTTCTCATTGAGCGGTTGAGCATCGAAATTAGGTGACCACGGCGAGTGCTGACCTTCCCACCAAAGCGCACCAATCATGATCACAGAGAGACACACGACCGCAATTGCCCAGGGACGTCGGGATGCAGCGCGCTCTCCTTTGTGATTCCAAATAGGGATAAAGAGCAGGAAAAGCCCGATCAGGATTGGGAATCCGATCATGACATAGCCTTCGATTCTGTCCGGGATGAGCGAAAGGAGCCCGAAGTACCAAAGAAGATACCAATCCGGCCTCGGATCCGCTGCGAGTATGCTCGGATCCGGCGGCCTGTCTAACACTGGAGGGCCGACCACGAATGCGGCGACCGCGATTGCGATGATCAGGCCGGTGCAGATAATGACATCGCGCCACGCCAGGTCTGGCCAAAACGGTTTGCCCTTTTTCTTGAGTAGCTCTTCGTACTCGGCGCGATAGGTAGCCGGGTTGACCGGTTTGCCGGCAACAGGAGGCTCTGAAATGCCGTGGCGAAGAACCAGCCAGAGATGCAAGCCGATAAAGGCAAACATGATTCCCGGAAGGACGAAAACATGGATGGCAAAGAACCGGCTAAGTGTCGCGCCGCCAATGGTGTTGCCACCCAGGATGAAGCGCGCCACCCAGTCGCCGATAATCGGAATTCGCCCTGCCTGCTCTGCCGCGACCACAACCGACCACGCCGCGGTTGAATCCCACCGAAGCAGCTGCCCTGTAAATCCCATTCCGAGAGTAAAAGTCAGTAACAGAATGCCGGTAGTCCAAGTCATCTCGCGCGGAAATTTGTAGGCGCCAAACAAAAACGTCTGCGCCATGTGCGCTCCGATCATCAACACCATTGCGGACGCGCCGTAGTAATGAAGTCCGCGCAGGATGCGGCCAAATGGCGCGTTGTTAGTTATGAATACGAGCGTCTCGTAAGCTTGTGACGACGAGGAGATATAGGAAAACGCTAGTGCAACACCGGTTGCCACCTGCACGATGAACGCAACCAACGTGGCGCTGCCAAAGACATACCACCATTTCGAATCCTCCGGCGCGATATGCTTCATCGGCGAGAGCAGGACGCTGATCCCGAGCCGATCGTCGAGCCAATTCCAGATTGTTTTGAACAACTTGATCACAGCGTGGTGGAAATCGGAACGATCGCCTGTTTCATTTGCACTTCGCCATTTGTTATCCGCACCTCGTAGCGGAATAGCGGAAGCGGCGGCGGACCGGCCGCTACTTTGCCGTCACTATAATAAACACCGCCGTGACACGGGCACATGAAGAGATCGGCGCCTTCAAGCCAGCGCACTGGACAGCCGAGATGGGTGCAATTAGCCGAGAAAGCGATGAAGCTATCTTCAGTTACGCGCCGCAGCCAGACGCCGCTCTTTGCTGTGACTCCCGCCCAGGGAAGCGACGAAGGATCGGTCACTGTGACAGCTACCGTCTTTCCGATTTGGAAGTCATCCGGTTTGCCGATTGTCACCCATTCGCGGGGTACCTTTCGAAAGAACGGCGCCACGATAAATCCGACTAACGGCACCCCGACAATCGCGGTGCAAAGCCCGACCAGGCTGATGGAAAGTTTTTCAAGAAAGCGCCGCCTGCTAATCTCCTCGGCAGTTTCAGTCGGCGGTGCAGAGGACGACTCACTTAGACTTGTATTCATGGCGAATTTCCGTAATCCAACCGGCAAGCGCTGCGATGAAGAGGACAACACCGACCAGCCAAACAACCCAGGTAGTGATCAAGCCCCAAAAGATAAAGGCCACTCCCATGGCCAGCCCGGCCGGAAAGTACGTTGGGTGCGGCAGCGGCGTACCGGGTAGCACCTGCCAGCCCGGTGGCACCGCGTCCGAATGTTGCGTGGTTCGTTGTTCGCTAGGCATTTGATTGCTCCGGTTGTGGTGATGAATGCCAGCGCGCCATCTGGGCCAGAATTGCGGCCGCGTAAATCGCACACATGGGAACCCACATCAGCAGTCCGCCGATCTGCTGGTCCCGATCACTGGTTAGGCCCCAGTCGCCGCGAATGGTGCCGAGGATTCCCAATCGATCGACCGGGTGTTGGTAAATAGGACAAATCGAAACGGGCGCAAAGGTCAGGATAATGCCGAGCACGCTGCACGCAGTGCAGGCGGTAAAAAGGTAAACGATCCCCGCGGGAGGCGAAAGCCGTTGCTCTTCGCGCGGTGCGAGCACTTGCCACCAGAAAATGCTTCCCATCAATAGAAGCGAAGTCGTCTGGATGGCCGAAACAGTTCTCGACGTTGCGGCCGCGTTACAAAGTGCGGGCGCGTGCCACAGCCACATTGCACCTACTCCGGCAATCCATCCGATAACTGGATGAGTAAGACTAGTGACTGGCGGACGAAGCGAGAACGACCGGGGCAGACTTAGCAACAGAAGCGCCGGAACGATCAGCACGAGCAGGATGTGCTGAACCATGTGCGCGCTGAAGAGGTAACCGTTCGCCAACGCACTAAACGGTGAGATCACAGTCAAAAGAAACACCACGACCGCAGCAGCGAAATAAACCGGCCTGCCTCGCCGCCCGAAGGCGAGAAAGTAACCGATGACAGCAAGCGCGCTCAGAATCAGAGCAATAGAATTCCACGTCCAGGCGGTAGTGAAGAATTGGTAGGTAGTCATCGAAGAAGTGGAAGGATGTAAACAGTGAGTAGAACAAAAACCCAGACCACATCGACAAAGTGCCAGTAGTAACCGACAGCTTTAAAGGCAGAGTCGAACCTGGAAGAAACAAGATCGCCTTCCCACGCCGCCCAGAGAAAGGTGAGCAGCACGATGAGACCAATGAGCACGTGCAGCCCGTGGAATCCAGTCAGGGTAAAGAAGCTGGTCGAAAACATATTGGTGCTGAGATCGACCCCGGTCTGAAAGAGTTTCCAATATTCGTTCGCCTGGCCGCCGAGGAAAATTGCGCCCAGCACGATCGTCAGCCCGAGCCAGCCAAGCATGGAACCGCGGCGCTGTTTGGTCAGGGCAACCTCGGAGCGCCAAAAAGTGAAGCTGCTCGCGAAAAGGCAAACGCTGAACACCAGCGTGCGCGGAACATCCAGTTCTTTCGGCCCGGGACCGGCTTGCGGCCGAGCATAGAAATATAAGTAGGCAAGGATAAGGGCCGCGAAGAATCCTGTTTCGGAAAGGATGAAGGTCAAGATTCCGATTTTGTTGTGATTGGGAAGGGTTACCGCCGCGCTGTTCTCCCCTACGATTGGGTCAGGCCGGTCGGGATTAGCTATGTCCCATAAGGGTCGACGGCTGCGGATCGGCGGCAGTGCGACAAAATTCTCATGCGGCGGCGGCGACGTTGTCGCCCATTCGAGGGTCCATGCGTCCCAAGGGTTATCGCCCGCGATTTTGCCTCGGAAAAATGAAGTAGCCAGATTCCAAACTAGAATTAGCGCAGCTGCGCCCATGAAGAAGACGCCGCAGGTCGAGAGCATGTTCATCCAACCCCAGTGTGGAAGATCGGGATAGGTGTAGACACGGCGCGGCATGCCTAACAAACCAAGCGCATGTTGAATGAGGAAGGTCATGTTAAAGCCGATGACCATGAGCCAGAAGCTCCACTTACCTAACGGCTCCGACATCGTTCGGCCGCTCATCTTTGGAAACCAATATTGGATGCCAGCCAGAAACGCGAAAACGATCGCGCCTACCGCCACAAAATGAAAATGCGCGACGAGATAGTAGCTGTTCTTAGTCTGCCAGTCGAGCGCCACGCTGGCATGACTGATTCCGGTAATGCCCGCAATGGTGAATTGGATGAGAAACGCAATGCAACATAACATCGGGACATCGAAACGAATCCGGCCGCCGATCATCGTTGCCGTCCAGTTGAGCACTTTTACCCCTGTTGGGACGGCGATGAGCATCGAGGAAATGGCGAAAAAGACATCAAGTGGACGACCCATTCCCACCGTGAACATGTGATGTCCCCACACGCCCATGCTCAGGACTGCGATCGCTACACTCGAGGCAGCCACCATTTCGTAGCCGAAGATCGGTTTCCGCGAAAACACCGGAATGACCTCCGAGACGATGGCGAAGGCGGGAAAGACCATGATGTAGACTTCCGGATGACCGAAAGCCCAAAAGACGTGTTGCCACAAAACCGGTGAACCTCCGCCGATGGGTAGAAAGAAATGGCCCTGCAGCTGGCGATCGATCAGGATCATCGCCAGGCCGGCATTCAAGACTGGCAGAGCCAGAATAATCATGAACGCGTTGACGAAGTTGATCCACGTAAAGAGCGGCAGACGACGCATCGTCATACCTGGTCCCCGGCAGGAGATGACAGTTGCAATGGTGTTGATGCCGAAACTAACCGTGCCGATACCCATGACGAAGATGGCTATCGCCCAATAGTCGATGCCGGGGGTTGAGGAATAAGGCGTCTCACTCATGGGCGCATAGGAGAACCAGCCGACCGCCGGAGCGCCGCCCGCGAGCACGCTAAAGTGCAAAAGAAGCCCACCAAACAGTAGGCACCAGAAACCAAAGGCGTTCAGACGCGGAAAAGCCATGTCGCGTGCGCCGATCTGCAACGGCAGGACGTAATTTACGAAGCCGAACCCCACCGGCATGACGACGAGAAAGATCATCGTCGTGCCGTGCATGGTAAATAGCTGATTGAACGTGTCGGGCTGAAGAAAGTGGTTGTTAGGTATGGCAAGCTGCAGCCGCATGAAAAGCGCTTCGACTCCGCCGACGATGAAAAAGAACAGGCCGGTCAGCATGTAAAGGACGCCGATGCGTTTGTGATCAACCGTGGAGAGCCACGCGAGCTGATAGTGTCTGCGTTTGGCCGGGTCCAGAACTGCGTTCCGAAACTCCGCAATGGTAGTCATGCCATTCATCGTAGCGAGGAGAGATATGCGCTAAGTTGGTCGAGCTGCTCGTCGGTCAAGGTAAAGTCTGGCATCAATGCACCGGGCTTGACGTGCTGCGGACTCTTTAGCCAAAGGCGCATGTTCGCCGGCGTATTGTCGATAACGCCGGACGCTAATTGTCTGCGGCTGCCAACGTGAGTAAGATCCGGCGCGACCCGCAAATCCGCTCCAGCTACTCCGCGGATAGCATGACAGTTGATGCAGGTTAATGTTGGAAACAGCGCCCTCCCCTTTGCGGCAGCATCATTTGTGGGGGCCTGGGCTGGTTGTAACTGAGCGCGTTGCCATTCCTCGAACTTCGAGGGTTCCTCGGCCACGACCAGGATGCGCATCCAGGCGTGTTGTATTCCGCAAAACTCCGAGCACTGGCCGATGTAAGTGCCCGGTTTGTCGGCTTGTAGCCAGATATGGTTAGGTTGCCCAGGCACATTGCTCATCTTGCGGGTCAACTTCGGAACCCAGAATTCGTGTAAGACATCCTTTGACTCGAGCCGCACCGATAAAGGCTTGCCGGTTGGAATATGGATTTCGTTCGCCGTAATTACTCCCGATCGTGGGTAATCCACCTGCCACCAGAATTGATGTCCGGTTACCACCAAGTCGGGCGAAGGCGCCGGCGGCGGATCAGCGCGATTCATCGCGCTCAGTGTCATGCCTAAAAGAAAGATGACGATCAGGAACGGAATGATCGTCCACGCGATTTCCACTTTCCTGTTACCCGGAATTTGCCTCGGATCGGGCTCGCCCGGACGCGCCCGAAAACGAAAAATCGCGTAAATGATTGCGCCGGTAACAATGACGAAAATCAGCGTGAAGATGATCGTCGAATGGATCGCCAGCTCGTAAATCGCGCGCGCCTGCGGTGACTGCGGATCGAGAGCATTTGAGCTGGGCATGGTGGGGTCCTTACATTTTCTTGTTCACCCTGCCCGGGCCCCTATCGCTAGCTGACCGCACGGTGGAGCAGCCACCCGGTCGTGTGAGCCAATCGGCGATTTCATTTGTTGAACTCCCCGTTCTGCTGTTTCGTTGCTATCGTTCTTGGGACCGCCAGTAAAGACAGAATTCAGCGGGATGCGCTTTCCACAATCCCCGAAATTCCGCATCCGATCTGTTGGAAAATCCTGGACATTCAACAGGTGGTAACAGTCGGTTCGTGGCCATTTGATACAGTTTCAGTTCGGTTAAATTCCGCGTTCCTTCACGATGCGATTGCGCTTGCCGAGCACGATGACGCGGGGCTTCCAGTGTTGGACCTTATGTTTGGGGACGTGGGCGAAGCTCATGATGGTGAGGACGTCACCTCTTTTTCCCTGGAAGGCAGCCGCGCCGTTGAGGACGATCTGGCCCGAACCGGGATCGCCGGGGATGGCGTAGGTCTCGAAGCGATTTCCGTTTGCCATATTGCTGCACAGAATGCGCTCGTAAGGTATGAGCCCGCATTTCTCCATCAGGTCGTCGGCGATGGTCAGGCTGCCTTCGTACTTCAGATTGCCATCTGTGACTGTGGCGCGGTGAATCTTCGATTTTAGCAAACAGACTTGCATACGTAGATCATCAGCGGGCCGGCACACCTGCGCCCTTCAGCTCTTCAAACGCACGATCATTCAGGCTGGGGATCACACGGCGGCCGGCAAGATCGCTGGTTTGTTGGCTTCTAAGTGTTGATTTTGGGAACAGACCGTCGCGCACGTCGTTCGCGTAATCCTTCGCAGCGCGCACGATCACTTGACCGAGCTGCGCGTACTGTTTGGCGAAGGGCGGCGCGAAAGTGTCGAAGAGTCCGAGAACGTCGTAACTAACCAGCACCTGGCCATCGCAGTGCGATCCGGCGCCGATCCCGATGGTCGGAATCTTCAATTGTGAAGTTACGGCCTCAGCGACGGTGTCGGGAATCGCTTCGAGCACGATTGCAAATGCTCCGGCATCTTCGAGAGCGAGCGCGTCGAGGATCAGTTCATGGGCGGCAGGTTCACTGCGGGCCTGCTGGCGCATTCCGCCAAGGCGATGCACGTGCTGAGGAGTGAGCCCGAGGTGACCCATGACAGGCAGGCCAGCCGCGGTGAGCTTTCGAACGGTATCGGCGACAGCGCGGCCACCCTCCAGCTTCACCGCCACGGCGCCGCCTTCCTGGAAGAGCCTTGTTGCATTGCGCGTGGCCTGCTCGGGCGAAACCTGATACGTGAGAAACGGCATATCGGCCACCACCAGCGCGCGGTTTGCACCTCGGGCGACCGCGCGCGTGTGATGAATCATTACGTCCAGAGTGACTGGGATCGTTGTGTCCAATCCCATGATCACATTTCCGAGGGAATCACCGACGAGCAGCAGGTCGATCCCGGCTCGATCGAGCAGCCGCGCCATCGTGGCATCGTAAGCGGTCAACATGACGATGCGCTCACCTCGTTGTTTCATCAGTGCAAGATCAGGAACACGAACCTTTTTGGGCGTGGTAGAAGTCATGATCGCCTTTCTACAATGCTCGACATCCAGACCAGCAGATTTGTGATCACGTCGCGGCGATTTATTTCGTGGAGCATTTCGTGCCGGCCGCCGGTGTAGAAATCGTGAGTGATTGAACTGAGGCCGGCGCTGCGATAGCGGTCGATCAGCACACGCACGCCTTCTAACTTTTGTCCGACTGGATCGTCGCTACCAGAGAAAATGTAGACGGGCAGATCGTCGCGAACTTTTTGGATTTGTCGCGGATCAGCCAGACGTGGGAATGCGTCCAGAAACGACTCCATCGATTCGGGTTTAAGCGAAGGAAAGCAGAGCGGATCGTTGATGAAAGCATCCACCTCTGCGTTGTCTCGACTGAGCCAATCCGACGAGGTGTGAGCGGGCTCAAAACCAGCATTCATCAACTTCATCAGGTCTTCTCCCGCAGCGACGGATTGAGCGACGCGCGCCAATCCATCGAGCGCGCCGGACCCGGAGAGGGCGAGACCGTCGATCGAATGGCTGTGATCGAGAACAAATTGCTGTGCGGCGAACGAACCCATGCTGTGGCCTAGCAGAATGTAAGGTTTGTCCGGGTGTTCGTTCTTTGCGATGACGCGGAGAGCAACCATGTCATCGACGAGTTGATCAAAGCCACCTGGCCCGAAGTCGCCAAAACTTCCCGAAGACTTTGCCGTCAGGCCATGACCGCGATGATCGTTTCCGTAAACGACAAATCCGTCACGAACCAAGATATCGGCAAGCTCGCCATAGCGTCCGATGTGCTCACCCAGACCGTGCGCGATTTGAACGACTCCACGAACACCGCCGTGATTTCCCCATTTCACGCAGGCGATGGAAAGGCCGTCATCGCTCCTAAATTCGAATCGCTCCGGTGTGCTCATTATATATAAGGCGTCAGGCGACGGCCCGTTCCTGGCGGGCCCAGGCAGCGTCACGCAAAAGCCGCTTCAGTATTTTGCCGGAGCCGCTCTTCGGAAGCTCGGTTTCGGAAAACTCGATGCTGCGCGGAACTTTGAAGTTGGCGAGGGATCGTCGGCAATACGCGATCAACTCTTCCGCGGTCAGGGTTTTTCCCGGTTTGAGAACAACGCAGGCTTTCACGATTTCCCCCCACTTTGGATCCGGTATTCCGAAGACTGCGACTTCGCGCACGGCTGGATGCGTGTAAATCACGGCTTCGACTTCGCCGGAGTAAACGTTCTCGCCGCCGGTGACGATCATGTCTTTCAAGCGATCGAGAATGTAGAAATATCCGTTTGCATCCTGATAGCCGACATCGCCGGTGCGAAAGAAGCCGTTCCGGAATGCACCCTTTGTCTCGCCCGGGTTGTTCCAATAGCCACGCATGATGTTCGCGCCGCGCGCGACCAGTTCGCCCGTTTGCCCGGTTTCGACTTCCTTCCCCGTTGGATCGACAACGCGCACGTCGATTCCGAGGCAAGGCTTTCCGCAAGAGGTGAGCTTGTCCTCGGTGTGTTCGTGATCCAACAAGCCAGTGAGAAATCCGGCTTCACTCAGCCCGTAGACCTGAACGAGTTTAACATTTGGCAGAACCTGCCTCGTGCGATGCACGAGTTCGGGAGCCATCGGCGATCCGCCGTATCCCAAATGCCGAAGAGTCGATAGGTCATACTTTTGCAGCTCCGGAGACTGCGTCAGTATATTGATCATTGTCGGCACTAGCACTGTGTGAGTGACCCGCTCGCGTTGGACTGTCTCGCAAAACGTTTGCGGATTGAACTTTGGAATCGTGACCTGACAGGCGCCGAAAGCGGGCGTCGCGAACATGAACGGAAAATCCGCGATGTGAAAAATCGGCGCGGCGTGTAAATGGACCTCACCTTCCTCAAGCGGGAACCAGAAGTTAGTGTGATAAACGTTCTCGAGAATATTTGCATGCCTGATCTCGACGCCTTTCGGCCGGCCAGTTGTCCCGCTGGTGTAGATGAGGGCAAGAATGGCGTTGGGGTCGTAAATTGGATCCGGAATCGAGTCGCTTTGAACATCGAGAGGCTCTTGATCAAGCACCAGTTGCCATAAAATCTTCGCGGTCGGAACTGGCAGCGACGAATGGCGAATCAAGCCGCGCAGTTGTGCATCGGTGAGAATGCTGTCGATTTCTTTGACTGAGAGCCGCGTGTTTAACGGAACCGCGATCACGCCGAGCCGGGCGCAGGCATAAACGAGCTCGATGTAATCTGGCTCGTTGGGAAGAAGAAGGGCCAGTCGATCTCCGGCTTTGAAACCATGTTTCGTCAATGCCGCAGCAATACGCCCGACGCGAGCGTCAAGTTCGCGGAAAGTCGAGCGCTTTCCGTTTGCGACAAGCGCCGTCCGCTCTGGAAAATATCGCGCGGCGCGGCCTAATGAATTGACGTAGATCATAATGCCCCTAGTAAAAACCTTGAGTGTCGCGCTGGACGCTCACTTTTCCCGCATAGCGTCGTGAGATGAAGATGAAATAGAAGACCGCGAGCGCGAAACCAATCGGCCACCAAAAGATCGCGAGCCGCAACGTGCTCGGACTGGACGCAACAGAGTAGGCGGTCAACGAGTTCTCTGGGGCCAGAGTCGAATGAAGCATCACCGGAAAAATTGCGGCCGCTCCGGTGGCCAAGAGACCGACGATCAGAAAATTCGACGCGAGAAACGCTCGCCGTTCGCGGCGGCCAGCCAGACCAGAAACGAGCGCTATAATTGAAACAACCGTTACAAAGAATCCCAGCCACCAAAATGGGTTGGACCACGCCTGTCCCGGCAAATCCGGCCGAACAATTCTCGATTCGACCAAAACGGCGAGACTGAGCGGGGAAACCGCGATCCACAGATATCTCGCCAACTGTTCCGAACGATCATGTACCAAGCCTTCAGTTTTGAGGGTGAGATAGGTCGCACCATGAGCGGCCAGCATTACGACAGCGAGAATCGCAATTGAAACTGTGTACCAATCGAGCAGGCCGACGTGGCCACGCACATTGAAGTTCGTGAAAAACGCCATCGAGAAATCCCCCTGTGCGTCAACCGGAACGCCGCGCGCGACGTTGCCCGCGGCAGCGCCGAAAAGAATCGCGAGCAGAAAATTGGAAAGGACGAAATTGAAACCCCAATACGCCTGCCAAAGCCGATCATTGATGTGTCCGCCGACTTCGAGCGAGACACCGCGTAAAATCAGACACCACAAAATCAGAAAGAGCGCGAGGTAGTAGCCGGCAAAAGCCGAAGCCATCAGGCGCGGGAAGATCGCCATCAATGTTCCGCCGAAACCGAGGAGCCATACCTCATGCCATGTCCATAACGGCCCGATCGCAGTGATGACTTGTCGGCGTTCTTCAGGAGTCTTGGCGACAAACCACTGCAGCATTCCGGCGCCAAAGTTCCGGCCGTCCAAAACGATGTAGATGATCAGCATGAAACTGACGACGGCGTACCAGGTCGCGATCACACCAGCACCGCCTCTCTTTGATCGACAACGGCGGTCGATTCTTCGTCTGGACCTTTTCCAATCTCGCGACCGGCTAGGCCGAGAAAAAGCAGACCGATTACAAAATATAACCCGGTGAATCCAATCAGGGTGAAGATCGCGTCACCGTTGCTAACGACTTTGCTGTAGCCATCGCGCGTGTGAAACAGTCCATAGATCAACCACGGTTGGCGTCCCAGCTCGGCTGTCATCCAACCGAGCGTGTTGGCGATGTAGGGATACGGAAACGCCAGGATCAAAACCCAAAGCAACAAGCGACTTGATTCGAGCCGGCCCCGCCAATTCTGCAACGTGGCGAGGCCCATCACGCCGATAAACAGTGTCCCGAGCGTGATCATGATATGGAACGAGTAGTAAAGAAGCTCCAGGTTGTCCGGCCATTGGTCCTTCGGGAAATCGTTCAAACCGTGAACAAAACTTCCGAAGTGTCCGTAAGCGAGAAAACTGAGCGCGCCTGGAACTTCGATCGGATTGTCGAGGCGTTGTGCGGCAACGTTAGGCTGGCCAATGAGAGCAACACCTGCCATCTCTCCGCCCTCGAATTTCCCTTCCATCGCAGCGAGCGTGATCGGTTGATGATGACCAACCATCTTGGCTTGTGCGTCGCCGGTTGGAAACGCAACCAGCAGCGATGCGATCAAGCCAACGAGCGTTCCCGCGCGCAGATAAAGCTTTGCCTGGACTGGATGAACTCCACGCAAGGCGTAAAAAGCGCCGATCGCGGCGACAACGAACGAGCCGGTCACGACCGCGGCCAATTGATTATGTGCGAACTGAACGAACGCCCACGGATTTAAGAGATAGGCGCTCATGCTGGCGATGCCTAACGAACCGTTCGCTTCGATCTGGTAACCGACCGGATGCTGCATGAACGAATTCGTCACCAGAATGAAGTACCCGGAGATCTGGCTGCCGAGTGCGACCGCGATTGCTGCAGCGAAATGTCCGCGCGGTCCGAGCCGTTTCTCACCCCAGATCAGCGCGCCGACGAACGCGCTCTCCAGAAAGAACGCGAACATCCCCTCCATCGCCAGCGTTTGTCCGATCACGCCGCCGGCGTATTTGGAAAAGTCCGCCCAGTTCGTTCCGAATTGGAATTCCATCGGAATGCCGGTGACGACGCCGACGGCGAAATTGAGTCCGAAGATCTTCGCCCAAAACCGGACGGCTTGGTTGTATTTTTCGTCACCGGTCCGAAGCGCGCGCCATTTCCAATAAACAATGAATAACGCCAGCCCCATCGTGAGCTGCGGAAACAGGTAGTGATAGATGATCGTGAACCCGAACTGCAACCGGTGCCAAAAGCCCGGATCGTTGAAGATCGAGTTCATTGTCGATCTTTACGCAGCTGCTTGTTTCGGTTTTTCCTTTGATGCCACGCCACTTGCCCGCGCACGCGATCGAAGCAGTTCGATTATCACTTCGTTCTCGGCCTGGGCGAGGTCGTCCACGGACCGATTCCCCGCTTCGCGCATCACTCCATCGACGACCTTTTGCTTTAGCTCAGGCGTAATGTTTGGAGTGCCGAGAGCCTTCATCATTCCTGCCAACGGATCCATGAGATGATCCATGAAGTGTTTGATTCCGCCTGCGCCGCCGCCGAGGTGCCACTGCAAGCTTTGCCCCATAACGCCCCAGCGAAGCCCAGGCCCGTAGGAGACGGCTGCATCAGTGTCTTCCACACTCAGAATGCCTTGCTCAATAATATAAAGCATCTCGCGGTAGAGCGCGGCTTGGAACCGATTCGCCACATGGCCGGGAAGCTCCTTCTTCAAATGGATCGGCTTCTTGCCGATCGAAGCATAAAAGCTAATCGCCTGCTGGATCGCCTCCGGCGCAGTCTTTGTTCCTCCGACTACTTCGACTAACGGAATGATATGCGGCGGGTTGAACGGATGCCCGATAACAACGCGCTCGGGATGTTTGCACTTCGATTGAATCACGCTCGGCGTTATGCCCGATGAACTCGAAGCGAGGAGAGAATCAACCGGAGTCACTTCGTCCATCTCTGCGTAGAGCTTCATCTTGAAATCGGGACGCTCTGGTCCGTTTTCCTGAACGAGGTCCGCTTTCGACAACGCTTCTTTCGAATCCTTCGTGAAAGTTAAACGGTCGAGCGACGCGCCTTTCGAGAGACCGATGTTCGTCAGATCTTTCCAGGCTTCGTCAACGTACTTGCGTAAGCTAGCTTCTGCGTTTGGACCTGGATCAGTTGCGACAACATCGAATCCGCGGGCTAGGTACTCCGCCGCCCAGCTGGCGCCGATTACTCCAGTTCCAACGATGGCGATGCGTTTAATTGGTTTGTTGTAGGACATACTAGTTAGTAGTTGATTGTGGATGGTTGATAGTTAAGAAATTTCTGCGTAAGCGATGCCGGTGAGATTTCCTTGCGCGACCAGGAGTGGTTTCTTTTCCGTGCCGTCGAGTTTGGCGGAGAAAATGTTGCCGGCTAAATCGGTGACAAACATTCGGTTCCCTTTGAAATCGAGAGCGATCCCGATTCCTTCCTCGAGATGCGTAAACAAAATATCAGGCGCGGGATGTTTTTTGAAATCTGCGTCCAGCGACGTGCGATTGACGGTGTTGCCGCGCGGTGCATCACCGCGGTCGGTCCAGTAGAGGAGCCGATTTTTCAGATCGAGCTCCAGATCGATCGGTTCCGGCAGACCATCGAATAAAGTTTCGATATCGGTCCGGTTCGCAGCCGTCTCACCTTTCAGGATGTCGATCTTAGCGCAAAAGATGCGGCCCTTGCCGGCGTTCGCCGGCCCTTTTTGCGTCCAATAAATTTGTCCGCGATCCGGATCGACAGTGATCCCGACGCACACCTTAGTTTCGTCCGTTCCTGGGCGGGCGTCGCCTTTGCTGGTGTCGACCAGAGTTTCGATATTCGAACCATCCAGGTTCGCGCGCATCACACGCATTCCTTCGCGGTCGCACCAATAAAGTTTGCCGCTCTTCTTTTCGAGATGGAGTTGCTTCGGTGTAAAGGTCTTGCCTTCGCCAATGATGGTTACGCGATTCTCGCCGTCGAGATCGACGCGCTCGATCGAACCGTCGTTCTTGCTCGGAACGCCCATGTTGGTCCAGTAAATGTGTCCGGCTTCAACATCGACGACGACGCCATCAGGGATTCGAGCTCCGCTGACAATGACTTTTCCGTCCGACCCATCGGCGTTAACCGAATGAATCCGGCCGCCGCTGGCTTCAAGGAAATATAAGCGGCCGATCGACTTTGTGCTTGATGGGCGTGTTGGTTTGGAAGTTTGAGGCTGTGTAGCAGTTTTCATGTGTTGATGTTCTGTTCTTTTCTCAAGTTTTCGAAGATCGATATTTCAGAAAATTTCCGTCTTAAGCCGCGCGCGCTTTTGCTTCCGAAACGGCGTCGAAGTTCGGCTTCCGTTTCTCTATGAAAGCCGTGAACGCTTCCTTGGCTTCGGCCGATCGTACGCGCGTAGAGAATTCCTGGTCCTCGAGTTTAACCGCTCGCTCGAGTTGGTCGCGCATCGACGATCTCATCAGACGCTTGCATGCGCGCAGGGCGGCCGGCGGTTTCTTCGCTAAATCACGCGCTGCCTGAGTCGCTGTTTCGAGCAACTTCGCGTCGGCCAGTACTCGCGTTACTAAGCCGAGGTCCGCGGCGCGCGTTGCGTTGAAAGGCAGTCCCAGCAAAATCAGCTCGGCCGCGCGGAGATATCCGATCCGTGCTGGAACCGAGTAGCTCGATCCGAACTCCGGAACCAAAGCGAGATTAACGAACGGCATTTGAAATTTTGCGCTCTCGCCCGCGAACACAAAGTCGCAGTGAGTCAACATCGTCGTTCCACCTCCGATTGCCGCGCCTTGGACTGCGGCGACGATTGGCTTGTCGAAGTTAATCAGCGCTTCGATCAAGCGAGTTTGTGGACTTTCACCGGCACCAGGCGGGTTCTTTAGAAAATCTTGGATGTCGTTGCCGGCGCTAAATGAATCTCCCGCACCGTGCCAAAGCACGACGCGAACCTGATCGTCTTTCGCGGCGTCGTTCAACAGATCGGCCAACGTGATGTACATGGCCGACGTCATTGCGTTTTTCTTCTCCGGCCGATTCAGCTGAATCCGCAAGATGTTTCCGGAACGCTCAGTAACAATGTCACTCATACAGATCTCCTAGGCTGCCTTTGCGGGCGCGATTGGTTTCGTGATGACGCCGCTCGCGCGTAACTGTTCGATTTCGTTTGCGGCGAAACCGAGTTCCTTGAGAACTTCGTCGTTGTGTTCTCCCAGCTCAGGGGCGCGCTTTGCCGGTACTTTTGCGACGCCGTGCATCTGAATAGGACTACTGATTGTAAGTTTCAGGTTTTCTCCCGCACCTTCGAGCGGCACAACGATGTTGTTAGCCTGCAGTTGAGGATCCTTGATCACGTCCTGCGGATCGTGCACCAAACCGTAAGGGATGTGCGCCTTGTCCAGGACTTCCCGCCAGTGCGCGATCGGTTGTGAACTGAAAGTCTCGTCGATGATCGCAGTCAGCACGCTCATGTTCGCGGCCAGCTTCGCTGGATCAGCGAAGCGCGGATCCTTCAAAAGATCGGCGCGGCCGACGCCTGCTGCGAGGGCCGGAATTTTGTCGGGCGTGGCGACAAGAACGAACCAGATGTTGTCGGAGCTTTTGTACACATTCAGCAGCGGGTTTGCCGGATTTTTTCGGTCGTGTTGCGGTGCGAACTTTGCCCCGGAGAGCGCCGCTTGAATCGCGACGCCGGCGGACCAAACGCCCGCGGCCAAAAGCGAAGTAGTAACGGAAGAACCTTTGCCGGTCCGTTCGCGCCGATAAAGCGCTGTTACAATCGCGGCAAACAATCCCACGCCCGACGGAGCATCGCCGGTCCCGGCGAATGGCCAGGTCGGCGGTGCGCCCGCATCGTGCAAGAGAGAAAGCAAACCGGTCCGCGACCAGTAGGCTGTGAGGTCGAATCCGGGAAGCGCCGCGTCCGGTCCCGTGTCGCCGTAGCCGGTGATGTCGGCGTAAATCAGCCGCGGATTGAACTGCGCGACTTGGTCATAGTCGAGCTTGAGTTTCTCGCGCGCGGGATGCGGCGTGTTGACGATGAACACGTCCGCCCACTTGGCCAGGCGCTCGACAATTTTTGCCGCGTCCGGTGATTTCAGATCAATCGCTAGCCCACGCTTGTTGCGATTGTTCAGGTGCCACATGTAGGGATACTTGGATTGCGGTTGGGGCGGAATCTTGTTCCCGATCCTCCACAATTCGCCCTTGGGCGGTTCGACCTTGATTACGTCGGCACCGAAGTCGGATAGAATCACCGCCGCTCCGGGACCAGCGACGAAGCTCGCAAAATCGACAACCTTCAGTCCGGAGAAAATGTTGTCAGTTGGATTTGTGTTTTGAGTTGCCATAAATGTTTCCTTTCTTTGTTTAGCGACCTTGGAATTGGGCGGCGCGCTTTTGCAGGAATGCTTGTGTTCCTTCTTTCTTGTCTTCGGTTCCGGCACAGAGTCCGAAGAGCGAAGCTTCCAGTGACAGACCTTCGTTCTGGCTTGTCTCCAGGCCTTTGTTTACCGCTTCTAGTGAGTACTTCACTGCCAGCGGCGCGTTGGAAAAAATCTGTTTCAGAATTGCTTCAGACCGCGTGATCAAATCCGCCGCCGGAACAACTTCGTTAACAAGTCCGATGCGATAAGCTTCCTGCGCCGTGATGATTTCTCCGGAAAGAATAAGTTGGAGCGCGCGACCTTTTCCGACCAGCCGCGGCAGACGTTGTGTGCCGCCGCCGCCGGGGATTACTCCGAGCTTCACTTCCGGCTGACCGAACTTCGCGTTCTCCGCAGCGATTCGAATTGTGCAAGCCATCGCGGTCTCGCAGCCGCCACCGAGCGCAAAGCCGTTAACCGCGGCGATCACCGGCTTGCCCAGATTTTCGATCAGATTGAGGACATCTTGTCCAAACGTGCTCGACTTCTCCGCTTCAACGGCACTGATCTGCGCGAGCTCGTTAATGTCGGCGCCCGCGATGAATGCTTTATCGCCGGCTCCAGTCAGAATGACGCCGCGCACGGCGGCGTCATCCTGTGCATCCTCGAACGCGGCCTTGAGATCCTCCCACGTTCTCTTGTTCAGAGCGTTGAGGACCTTCGGCCGATTGAGAGTGACATAAGCAATCGCGCCTTTCTTGGCATACGAGACAGTTTCGAGATTTAGTTCTGTGGTTGTTGTGCTCATAATGGTTCTATTTGAAGTTGAGATTATTCGTTAGGAATTTGATTACAGAAAAGCACTGAAGCCTGTAACGGCTTTGCCTACGATCAGGTTTTGCATTTGGAAGGTGCCCTCATAGGTATAGAGCGCTTCGCAATCGTTGAAGAAGCGGGCGACCTTGTAGTCGGCTACGATGCCGTTGCCGCCGAGTATTTCCCTCGCCCACGCAACTGTCTCGCGACACTTGGATGTGCAGAACGCCTTTGATAACGCGGCATGAGCGTCGCTCAGCTTACCTTCGGTAAACAATTGCGCCTGGCGCACGAGCAGACATTGTGATGCGGTGATGTTTTCGATCATCCGAGCGAGAAGATCCTGGATTAGTTGGAACGAACCGATCGGCTTTCCAAACTGGAGACGTTCCTGGGCATACTTAAGCGCAGCTTCGTAGGCACCCATCGCGCATCCGGTGGACATCCAGCCGACGGCGTAGCGGGTTATCTTCAAAACTTTCGCGGTGTCACGGAAAGAGTTGCCGCCTTGAAGCCGATTTGCTTCGGGCACGCGGACGTCTTTTAACGTGATGTGGCCGTTTTGCACGACCTTGAGCGCGACCTTGTTCTCGATCTTCTCCACCGTAAAACCCGGCGTAGTCTTGTTCTCGACGATGAATCCTTTGACCTGGTTGTCGTCGACATCGCGCGCCCAGACGATTGAGACGTCGCACCAGGTCGAGTTGCCGATCCACTTCTTCTCGCCATTAAGGATCCAGGTATCACCATCGCGTTTTGCGGTTGTGAGAAGTCCGCCAGATGCGCCGGAACCGACGAGGGGCTCGGTCAGAGCGAAACAGCCGATCTTGTCGAAGCGCGCCATTGGCGGAAGCCACTTCTGCTTCTGCTCTTCCGACCCATCTATATATATAGAGCCCATCGCCAGTCCGATGTGCACCCCAAGAAAAGTGGAGAATGAGGGGTCGACCCGTGCGGCCTCCATTTGGATGAAGCCTAACAACGCCAGGCTTCCGCCCGCGCAGCCATATCCCTTCATGGCCACGCCGCCGATGCCGAGCTTCTTCACTTCCGGCAACAGGTCGAACGGGAATTGATCCTTAACCCAATAGTCGGTAATAACAGGGGCGACTTTGGTTTCCATGAATTCGCGCACGCGTTTAACGATTGCGAGTTCTTCCGCCGGCAGCGTTTCGTAGAGATAGTAGAAGTCGCTGTTAGGCGCGGGCAGTGGTTTTCGCGGCTTGGCGGCTTTTGCGGCCGCTGGTGCGGCAGTAGTTTTGGTAGCAGCAGGTGCGGTGGTTGTAGTTGGCATATTAGATCTTCTTTTCGTTAGGTTGAGAGTTGAACCGACCAGGAGTCGGTCTGATTTGAAACTGCGTTTAGCTTTGACCCATTGGCTCGACAGAGTGCCCAACCGAGCACGTAGTCAGCGACCTTCGTTTCCCGAAGCAACGAGAAATGTGTTTGGTCCGGGAATTCTTTGTAATCGGTGCCGGCTTTCGATTCGCGATACCGATCGAAATTTGCTTTGACCATCGAGCTCGGCACAATGCGATCTTTGCCGCCGGCGACCAGGTGCAGTGGCGCACGCGAGGTGTTATGAAATCTGACGGTGCTTGACGCGTCCGGACTAAAGTTCGCAAGCGCAACTTGCCGTAAAATACGATTTGGAGCCGGAACGACGTAACGCTCGAAGGCTGCGATCGACGGGGCTTCGGCGAACGTATTGGCAAAGTCATAATGAAATTGCTGCGGAGTTAGTGACCTGCCTTTCAGTGCAAGCTTCAAATTCCCGAACACCGATCGAAAAACGCCTTTGGGCGGCGCCGACGCGATCGCGACCCCAGCTGCGCCCCAGCCCCGATCGAGAAGAATCTGCGTTACCAAACCGCCGAAGCCGTGTCCGATGATGATCGGCGGCGTTTCGATGTTGCGAATGATTTGCTCGTAATGACCGACAACTTCGGTCAAGCCGACTCGCGCAAAGGTACTCGGATCGCGGCGAAGTTGTTCGATATCGCCGTTCATTCCGGGCCAGTTGGCGGCGATCACGCTGTAACCCTTTTCCGAGTAATGTCTGACCCAAAGCTCCCAACTGAGCGCGGTCATCCAAAGGCCGTTGATAAGAACGATCGTGGTGACGTTCATTGTAAAAAGCTGCTCATCCGCGCGAGTTGCTCGCTGGGAAACTCCAGGGTGAGTGGCGGGCGGAAATTGAATGCGGTCAGGCTGTTGATGAGCAGAGGATCGTGTCTGTAGTTGGACTCCCTAACAACTGACCGCAAAATTCGACGCAAGCTTTGAATAAAACTGGGGTGATACTTTTTCATGTTTAATGGGGCGCGTGAGTTAAAGGAATAGGATCGACCGCGATCGGGTTGCGACTCATTGTGAAAACGCGATTGAGGAAAATTTGAAACGAACGCGCAGCGCGTCCGCAGCGTCGGGTCAAGTAACTAAAAAGACCTAACGAGAGATCGCCGAGCAGTTCCTCGCGGACCGCTTCCGGTGAGAGGTTTAGTAAGCGACAAACGTTTTGGAACGAAAACGGCCAAGTACAATCATCTGAGGTGAACCAGCTGTAGGCATCGAGATAGAGTTCTCGCTCAACCGCGCTCGTCGCGCCGTGGAACCGACGCAGATCCTGCTTGGCCTGTTTGAGAACTCCGGCTGCCAGATCTTTCTGGCTCGTCCCGGATGTATAATCTTCGACAGCGTTCATGTTGGTTTTGGTTGTCATCTCTTTCTCAAGTTTTCGAAGATCGGCATTTCAGAAATTTTCGAAAAATCGTCGCACCGCGGATAACGCGGATGGAACGGATGAGTCGAAACGGAATAGGAGGATGATCAAAATGAAAACGATCGATGTGAGGCTCATGGCTTATTCGTTCAGCGGTAAAAGATCATCAGGGCGAGAAGGCCGACGAGAACGCCCAGCAACGGACTTGTGATGGCAAACCAGAACGAAACGTTCCAACCGTGGCCTTGAAGGATTGAATTTGTCTTCACGCTATATTCTCAAGCGTTCGAAGATCGACATTTCACAGAACGTGAGATCTTGTCGGAACGTTGAACGAACTCAGGAGAACCTGGATCGCCGCGTCCAGACTGGCGGATCCTACTCGTCAATGGACTGGTTACTTTTCGTCCGCGGACGCAGCTTTCAGCGAGTACGTGTGCTCGCCGTCGAGCACGAGCTCACCTCGTTGGTTATGCACCGTCGCCCGCGTGGTTACGATGCCCGTGTCTCCCTGCGTTGTCAGCTTAGTGATTTCGAGTTGGGGATACAGCGTGTCCCCCGCATGCACTTCCTTCAGGAACCTGCACGAGGCGCTTGTAAAGGCCACAA
>Ga0209009_1000070_pt1 | contig 44480 bp, 43 predicted proteins | sample BlaSpr_A8_OM3_M2_FD_187979 | JGI IMG/M metagenome (GOLD analysis project Ga0209009, IMG submission 187979) | Forest soil microbial communities from Thunder Bay, Ontario, Canada - Black Spruce, Ontario site 2_A8_OM3_M2 (SPAdes) (version 2) | ecosystem: Environmental > Terrestrial > Soil > Boreal... | reverse complement strand
CCCCGCCTCTTTCCCCTCCCCCGCTCGCGGGGGAGGGCAGGGTGGGGGCTCCTCAGGTGGCGAGCCCGAGATACTCCAGGTCGCGCCAGATCAAGCCATCCTGGAGATCGATGACGCTGACCGACGGCTGGCGGACTCTGCCGTTCGGGCCGGTAAAGGTCCACTCCCCGACGACGACGACCGTGTCGCCCTCCGTGACCATCCGTTCGATTTCGAAGCTGACGTCCGGCGCCCGCGCCACCGCCTGCCGGCTGAGCAGGAGGAAGGCGTCGCGTCCCAGGATCGGCTCGGGGACGCCCGGCGTTCGATGCACGACATCAGGGTGCAACCGGCTCGCGAACCCGTCCCAGTCCCTCGCCTCCAGAGCGTCAAGGGCGCCCTTCACCACTTCCGTGGCGAAGGTCACGAGAGGTGAAAGATGTGCCGCGCGAACAGGAGGATACCGACCACCGCAGCCCCGCCGGCGGCCATCAGGACCGCGGCGGCCGCGACGTCCTTGGCCCGCCCGATCATCGGGTGATGCTCGGGCCACGCGTAATCGATCAGCACTTCGAGCGCAGTGTTGAAGAGTTCGGCGGCGATCACGACGGCGAAGCAGAGGACGAGGCCGACGAACTCGATCGCCGAAAAGCGCAGCAGTAACGCCGCGATCAGCACAACCACGGCCGCGGTGAAGTGGACGCGCAGGTTGGCCTGGGTCGACAGCGCCCAGGCGATGCCACGGCCCGCATGACGGAAGCTGTAGAGCGTCCGCCGCAGGTCGATGCGGCGCGCCCGGCCGGGGCTGCCAATCCGTTCCGCTTCGAACTCGGCGTCGGAACGCGGCGTCACGGGGCCGCCTTGAGGATCCGGTTGGTGAGGGCGGTCATCGTGGTTTCCTCGTCCGGCTCGGCATGGTCGTAGCCAAGCAGGTGCAGGAAGCCGTGCACCGCGAGCAGGCGGACCTCATCGTTGACCGGGTGATGCGCGTCGCGGGCCTGCTGGCGGGCGCGCGGCAAGGAGATCACGACGTCACCCAGCCAGTGCTCGGTTCCGGGGGGCGCCTGAAAGCGCCGGTCGACGGGCTCCTCCTGCGCGGCGAAAGCGAGCACGTCCGTTGGCTCGTCGAGCCCCCGATAGCGTCGGTTGTATTCCCGAAGATCCGCATCACCCGTGAGCGTCACCACCGTCACCGTCTCGTCGGGGACCTTGAGCATTCGCGCCCCCGTCTGCAGCACGTTCTCCAGTGCATCCAGATCCACGCCGGCGGCCAGCGATGCCGGACCCCAACGGCTCATCTGGATGAGCACGCGAGTATCGTAACCGGGCCGCGGGTCGGTTACGCGATTGGCGTGCGGGAGTCGCTGTCGGTCCGACCCGCCAGGTAGCGGATCCCGATCAGGCCGGCGGCCAGCAGCACCCAGACCAGCAGGATCCAATCCTGCGGAACCTCTGAGCGCCGGCCGAGGTCGGCCGCGAGCGCATCGGTGAGGATGAAGGCACCGATCAAGAAGAGCCCGCCACCCTCCATCCGGGTCCGCGTCTTGCCGGGGTCCGGGCCGCGGCGGAGGAACTTGGGAACCCTGCCGAAGCCGATCATCGAGATGGCGGGGATGATCACGGCAGCCGCCGCCACGTAGGCAAGGACGATAACCGAGCCCGAAAGCACCACTGAATACATATCGCAATCAGGGGAGCAACATTGCGCCGGCCCGCCCCTGCGGCCGCAGGTTTGAATTCGCGGTCGCTTAGGAGGGGCTTGGGCGTGGCCTGGCCGCGGGCCTGGGCAACGGAATCGTCTTGTCGTCGGCGTCGAGGGTGCCGTCGTGGCCACCTCCGGTGGTGTCGACCGCTTCCCCGGCCTTGGCCGTCTCCTGCACGGGCGCGGGGTACTCGATCCGAGCGTGGTAAATGCTGACCACCATGTTCGACATCGCCTCCTCCACCAGGTGGAGGTCACGGAAGGATAGGTCGCATTCGTCGAGCTGACCGTCCCGAATGAATCCCTGGATCATCCGGTGCACGTGGTCGCGGATCCCTTCGGTGCTGCGATCCTTCAGGGTGCGAGCCGAGGCTTCGATGGTGTCGGCAATCATCACGATCGCCGCCTCCTTCGACCGCGGCCGCGGGCCTGGGTAGCGGAAGTCGTCCTCGCGAACATCGAGTCCCTGGTCGAGCGCCTGGCGGTAGAAGTAGCGCTTCACCGTGGTGCCCTGATGCTGCTGCACGATTTCACGGATCGCCGTCGGGAAGTGGTATTGCTTTAGCAGCTCAACGCCTTCAGTGACGTGTGCATTGAGGATGTCGGAGCTCGTGGTCGGCGACAGGTTCTCGTGAATGTTGCCGATGTCCGCCTGGTTCTCGACGAAGAAGTGCGGCCGCCGGATCTTGCCAATGTCGTGGAAGTAGCAGCCGACGCGTGCCAGCACCGGGTTGGCGCCGACCGCCTCGGCCGCCGTCTCGGCCAGGTTCGCGGCCACGATCGAGTGGTTGTACGTGCCCGGCGCGCTCACCATCAGCCGCTTCAGTAGCGGGTTGTTGGGGGTCATCAACTCGAGCAGCTTCATGGGCGTGATGACCCGCGTGATCTCTCCGAGGAACGGCAGCAATCCGGCGGCGATCAGGGCCGACACCAGGCCGTTGACCAGCGCGAGCGTGCCGATCGCCAGGATCTCGTCGAGCGACTGGTGGCGCTCGATCAGGGAGAGCGACACCAGCGTCACGAACTGCGCGCCGGCGACCAGGATGCCGGCGGTGACCCACTGGCCGAGCCGCTCGAGGCGGTGGACGTAGATCGACCCGATGGCGCCACCCAGGAACCCGACGAGGGTCAGAGGCAGGACGTTGTCCGCGATGATCCCGGTCAGCAGGCCCACGGCGAGGGCCACGATGATGCCGAGCCCGGTGTCCATCAAGGCAGCCACCAGCATCGACACCGCCGCCATCGGCACCATGTACTGCGCGTTGGGATTGAGCGGCACCACCACCTTGGCGACGATCAACAGCACCAGCATCAGCCCCCCGAGCGTGGCGAGTTGTCGTGGATCGCGGAGAATCGCGGGCCGGAACTGTCCCAGGTATCCCAGCGCGAGCGCGAACAGGATGATCACCAGCATGAACACGGCAAGAATGCGAGCCCAATCGGTCGTGGGCGCCAGTAGCCCGACCGCCTGTGCCTCTTCCAACTGGAAGGGCGTGACCTGGTCGCCGTAGCGGATGATCGTCTGGCCCTGCCCAATGGTGACGAAGACGGGCTGCACCGCGTCTCGCGCCTGCTGCTGCTTCAGCTCGGTTTCGGCCTGCAGGAAGTTCACCTTGAGGTGAGCGCGCACCAGCGTCGTCACCACCGACGCACCGGTGGCGTCAAGGTGAAGCACGGCTGCTCGCGTCTGGGCCGAGTCACGCGCGCTGTTCAGGGTGTCCGCTTTGATGCCGTTGCTCTCCAGCTGCTGCAGGATGTCGCCCGCACTCTTGAAGATCGTGGCCACGGTGCCCTCGTCCGCCTGGAGCAGGTACTGCCGCTGGGCATCGCTGAGTTGCGGCTCCAGCAGACTCAGCTGTGCCGAGCGGTCCGGCCCTGAGCTCGACGATGCGCGCAGGTCGGCGACCTTGGTCGCGAGCGAATCGATCGCCTGTCGCTGCTGGCTGCTGACCAATCCGTCGAACTGGTCGGCGACTTGCGCTGCTGCGGCAGCCCTCGCCTCATCACGCTTGGTCTGGCTTTCATAGTGGACCGAGCGTGGCGAGACCACGTCCTGGGTGGCCACGTCACCGGCGCGGAGGTTGAGCCGGTTGGGCAGGAAGTTCTGGGCTACCACCAGCGCGGTGGCAAGCGCCAGCACCAGCGTGATCGCCGCCGAGCGCACATACGGCGGCCAGCGCCGGCCCGCGCCGAGATGTCCCAGCCTCAGATCGCGTGCGAATAGACGCCCGCGCCGCCGGAGTTGATCGATCGCTGAGGAGCCGCGCTGCCTCATGTGTTCACCAGGATCGCCTCTGCCTTTCGGCGGGCCGGATTACGTGGTGCGAGCCCGCCGCTTGCGCGCTGCTGCGATCTTCTTTTTGCGCTTTACGCTGGGCTTTTCGTAGTGCTCGCGCCGGCGGACTTCCGAGAGGACACCGTTCTGCTTGATCTTCTTGTTGAAGCGGCGGAGAGCGCTCTCAAAGGTCTCGTTCTCGCGAACCTTGATCTCCGACAACTGGATTGCACCCCCTCTGCCTGGAGCCCATATTGCGCAGAAGTATAGCCGCGCTCAAGTTTAGGCGTCAACACAAACCGGCCACGCCGGGACACCCGCGGGGTGACGGGCCGCCAACGCTGGCGTCGCGCCGCTTAACCAGCCCGGTACGAGCTGGTAACAGCCGCCGTCCAGCGTCGATGGCAGGCTCTTACCCGACGTTCATTCTTCCAGAGGACCCGATCCTCAAGGAGGCCTTGCGTAATGTTGACGATCCTGACCACGTGGATCAGCGAACGGATCATCACCGTGACCGCGGTGACCGTGCTGACCGTCGCGGCTGTCCCCACCACCCTGATCATCGTTTCGCACGACGACCACAACACGGTCGCCGTGATCCAACCGGCCGACGAGCATTCGAAAGTCGTGCTGGTCAGCGCCGTCAAGAAGGCCGGTGATGACCTGATCACCAAGCTGAACACCAGCGAGTCTTCGTGCACCACGCAGGTGACGCAGGTCGTCACCACTTCGAAGGTCGCCTCCAAGGTCCAGCCGCAGCTGGCGACAGCGAAGTCGGAGATCCACGGTAGCGTTGCGCCGATCGTCGCCGCCATCAAGAGCGACGAAGCCCGGTTTGCCAACCTCAAGTTCGTGACGCAGCAGGACGAAGAGAACGAGCTCGGCGAGTTCAACACGATCGCGATCATCGCCCTGGGTGACGGTCACTCGACAGGCACCATCACGGTCACGTGCCAGACTGTGTTGATCACGATCACAGAAACAATCCAGATCATTGTGATCCAGGAAGCACCCAAGACTAACGGCGACGGCGACTAACGACTGATTATCCTGAAGGGCGGGAGCTCGGCTCCCGCCTTTTTTATTTGGACCAGCCAGCCGCCAAGGATCTGTACCCCGGAACCTTCAGCCGCCACGCGGGCGCCTACAAGCGACGGCTCGACGAGGTCATGGCCCGCGGCGAAGCCCGTGGCCGGATCGCGGTGATCGGCTGGGTCGATCCCCGGCCGGGAAAGCGGATCCTCGATCTGGCCTGCGGTCCAGGGACGCTCAGCTATCCCCTCGCCAGAGCTGTCACACCTGGCGGTGAGGTGGTCGGGATCGATCTTGCGACCGGCATGATCGAGCTGGCGCAGCGCGATGCCCCACCCGGGCTCCCGCTCACGTTCGAACTGATGGACATGGAGGACCTTCGGTTTCCCGATCTAAGCTTCGATGCCGCCGTCTCCGGCCATGGCTTGCAGTTCGTTCCCGACCTCCGACGCGCGCTGATGGAAACCAGGCGCGTCCTCAAGCCCGGCGCACGAATGGCGGCGAGTGTGCCGGTCGATCCGGCGACGCCTAGCGGTGCGCAGGCCATCCTCGAGCGTGCCGTCGGTGGCGCGCTGCCGCCGGCGCCGAAGGCGCGCGACCAGGTGGCGACCCGACAGATCGTTGACGATGCCGAGGCCTTTGGCGCCACCGCCAGGCAGGCCGGCTTCAGTGCGGCCGAGGTCGTGCGCTACGAGGAGTCGACCACCTGGGCGAGTCCGCAGCATTTCATCGATATGTCGGCCGGCTGGTGGTCGATGGCAATCCGGCTCGACGGCCTCGCCCCCGCCCAGAGAGTCACGTTGCTCGAGCGCGCCACCCGCGCGATCGAGGCGGAGCTCGGCACAGGTCCGCTCCGGATCGCGGGCGCGACCAATGTGCTGCGGGCGGTCGCCTGACCGTCTACCAGAGGCCGCCGTCGCCAAGCAGGATGTAGAGGATCGGGCCAATGCCCCAAACAATGCAGATGATCGCCCAGAGCAATTTTTGGCCTCCGCTGAGATCGTCGCGCCCCAGGATGTTGATGAGCGCAAGCACGTACGCGAGCGGATGCAGGAAGGCTGAAATGAGGATTTCGAGCAGAAGCTTCATGTCGGCATCGTACCGATGGCGAGCACCCGGAGGCTCTCCGGGGTGAGCCGCACACCGTCCCAGTCCCCGTAAAGGTCGACGCGCGCAAAGCCAGCCGCCGTCAGCATGGTTTCCACCTCAGGGCCGCGATAGAGGCGCACCGCATGGACGCTGGTCTCTTCTCCGTTCTCGGAGCTCACCGTTCGCTCCACAACCATTCGACGGGTCGGCGCATCGAGCGATCGCCGCTCCATCACGGCCGTCTGACCGACCGTGAACCATTCGCGTTCCTGGAAATTGCCCATGACCCGCTGCCCATTGATCACCTCCAGGAGAAACCGGCCACCCGGCTCGAGCATCGAGGCGGCGGCGCGCACCACCCGGCGATCGTCGGACTCATCCTCGAAGTATCCGAAGCTGGTAAAGAGGTTGAGGACGACATCGAAGGTCTGGCCGGTTAACGGCTCCCGCATATCGCCGGCGAGCCAGCGGACCCGGACGCCGCTCGCGTTCGCGCGATCGCTGGCTACACCCAGCATGTACGGGGACAGGTCGACGCCGGTTACGTCGTAGCCGCGCCGAGCGAGCTCGATCGCGTGCCGCCCCTGGCCGCAGGGCAGGTCGAGGATTCTTCGCGGCGGGTGCAGCTGCAGTAGGGCCTCGATTTGATCGACCTCGACCGGCGTTCGCTCGGCGAGGAAGACGTCATAGAGCGCGAGATATTCGGGCCCGAACCCGGTCTGCCACCATTCGGGAGCTGCCTCGGCCATACCTTTATATATAGGGACTCTCCGAGGATGGCTGAACCACACCCGCACCCCGATCGGCTCTGGCGCAATCCGGAACCGAAGCGCGCCTACGACGTCGTCATCGTCGGCGGCGGTGGTCACGGGCTCGCCACCGCCTATTATCTCGCCAAGAATCACGGGATCACGAACGTGGCTGTCCTCGAACGGGGCTGGCTGGCCGGCGGCAACATGGCTCGAAATACGACCGTGATCCGCTCCAACTATCTCTGGGACGAGAGCGCCGCCATCTACGAGCACTCGCTCAAGCTCTGGGAATCGCTCGGGCAAGAGCTCGATTACGACATCCTCTTCAGCCAGCGCGGCGTTCTCAGCCTGGTGCACAGCGTCGGCGACCGCCGCGAATCGATGCGGCGCGTCAACGCCAACCGCCTGAATGGGATCGATGCCGAATGGCTCACCGTCGAGGAGGTCAAGGCCTTTTGCCCGATCGTCAACACCTCGCCGGATGTGCGCTACCCCATCATCGGCGGGACGCTGCAACGGCGGGGCGGCATCGCCAAGCACGATTACGTCGCCTGGGCCTTCGCCCGGAAAGCGGACGAGATGGGCGTCGACCTGATCCAGAACTGCGAGGTCATCGGGTTCGACCTCGATGGCGATCGCGTTCGCGGCGTGCACACCAACCGCGGCTTGATCGCGGCCAACAAGGTCGCGCTCTGCGCGGCGGGTCATTCCACAGTACTGGCGGACATGATCGGCCTCGACTTACCCATCCAGAGCTACCCGCTGCAGGCCCTTGTCTCCGAGCTGCTGGAGCCGGTCCTCGACTGCGTCGTGATGTCGAACGCGGTCCACGTCTACGTCAGCCAGGCGCACAAGGGTGAGCTCGTCATGGGCGCCGGCATGGATCCCTACACCTCCTACGCACAGCGCGGCTCGCCCAACGTCATCGAGTACCAGCTGGCGGCCGCCTGCGAGCTGTTCCCGATATTCAGGCGCGCCCACGTGCTTCGCACCTGGGCCGGCATCGTCGACGTGTCTCCCGATGCCTCTCCGATCCTGGGATTGACGCCGATCGAGAACCTCTTCATCAATTGCGGCTGGGGCACCGGCGGCTTCAAGGCCACGCCAGGAGCCGGCTGGGTTTACGCGCACACAATCGCCCACGGCGAGCCGCATCTGCTGAACGCCCCCTTCGCGCTCGAGCGCTTCACCACCGGTGCGCTGATCGACGAACACGGCGCGGCCGCCGTGGCGCACTAGACGTGCTCATCCCCTGCCCCTGGTGCGGTGACCGCGAGGAGATCGAGTTCAAATACGGCGGCTCGGCGCAGGTCGCCTACCCCGCGGATCCAGCGAGTGTGGACGATGCGACCTGGGCGCGCTTTGTCTTCTACCGCCCCAATCCGAAGGGCAAGATGGCCGAGCGCTGGGTCCATACCGCGGGCTGCCGGCGGTGGTTCAACCTGGTCCGCGATACGGTCACCCACGAGATCACGCCACCATGAGCCGCCTGGCATCGGGTGGTCGCATCGACCGGACACGGCCTATTCACTTCACGTTCGACGGCATCCGATATGGCGGCTACGACGGGGACACCCTTGCGTCGGCGCTGCTCGCGAACGACGTGGCCGTGATCGCGCGTAGCGTGACGTTCGGGCGCCCTCGCGGCATCTTCAGCGCAGGCGTCGAGGAACCGAACGCTCTCGTCCAGGTCGGCAACGAGACGATGCTCCGCGCCACCCAGGTCGAGCTTGTGGATGGACTCGAGGCGATCGGCCTCAACGGCCGCGGCCGCCTTCTGCTTGATTCCCCCTCCCCCCTCGCGGTGAGCCCAATATTCCCCTCCCCCTCTGGGGGAGGGCAGGGTGGGGGCACACGCTACGACAAGATCTATGCGCACTGCGAGGTGCTCGTCATCGGTGGCGGCCGCGCCGGCATTACGGCCGCGTTAGATGCAGCCCAGACGGGCGACCGAGTGATCCTCGTCGACGAGCAGGGCGAACTGGGTGGCCGCCTGTTGAGTGCAGGCTGGAATGACTGGCTCACCGCCAGCATTGCCACTCTCGGGTCCGTTCCGGATGTTCGAGTGCTGTCTCGAGCAACCGCCTTCGGGCACTACGACCAGAACCTGGTCCTGATCGCGCAACGCCTGGAGAACGGCGGCCGCCTCTGGCAAGTCCAAGCCAAACGCGTCGTGCTCGCCACCGGCGCTCACGAGCGGCCGCTCATCTTCGCCAACAACGACCGGCCAGGGATCATGCTCGCCGGGGCAGCCCGGACCTACGTGAACCGCTACGGCGTCGCGCCGGGCAAGCGCGCCGTCATCTTCACCAACAACGACAGCACCGATGTCGTCGCGGCCGACCTGAAGCGGGCCGGCGTCACCATCGAGGCTGTCGTCGACATCCGCGCCGGCGAAGCCGTCGTCGACACAGATTTTCCCTCCCCCTCTGGGGGAGGGCAGGGTGGGGGCCTTCAAGGAGTGACCGTCACTCCGCTGACCGGCAACGGCCCTCGCCGCGAGATCGGGTGCGATCTTCTGTGCGTTTCCGGCGGCTTCAATCCGGCGCTGCATCTCTTCAGCCAGGCTCAGGGCCGGCTTCGCTACGACGAGGGCCTAGCGTGTTTCGTTCCTGGCGCCCCGCCTCCGAACGTCGATGTCGTCGGCGCGGCCGCCGGAGACCTGAGCGGTCGAGGTCAGGGCACGATGATGCCCTACTGGGTCGTCCCGAGTGACGGACAGCAGTGGTCGACCCATTTCGTCGACCTGGAGCGCGACGTCACCGTGGCCGACGTTCGGCGCGCGTTAGGGACCGGTATGCGGTCGGTCGAGCACGTCAAGCGATTCACCACGATCGGAACCGGCAGCGACCAGGGAAAGACGGCAGGCATCAATGAAACCGCCATCATCGCGGCGCAGCTCGGCCAGCCGGTCGGCGCCGTAGGCGTGACCACGTTTCGGCCGCCCTACGTGCCGATCTCATTCGGACTGATGGCCGGCCGAAATCGTGGCGATCTGTTCGATCCGATTCGGCTGACCGCGATCCATACCTGGCACGTCGCGCACGGCGCCGTCTTCGAGAACGTCGGCCAGTGGAAGCGACCCTGGTACTTCCCCGGTGAGGACGAGGACATGGACTCAGCGGTGCTCCGGGAGTGCCGGGCGGCACGCGAGAACGTCGCCGTGATGGACGTCTCGACCCTCGGCAAGATCGAAATCCAGGGGCCAGACGCGCTCGAGTTCCTCAATCGGATTTACACCAATTCCTTCGACACCCTGAAGATCGGGTCGTGTCGCTACGGTCTGATGTGCAAGGCCGACGGCATGGTCCTCGACGACGGCGTCGTCATGCACCTCGACACCGACCGCTGGCTGGCTACGACGACCACCGGCGGCGCCGCTGCTGTGCTGGACTGGATGGAGGAATGGCTCCAGAACGAGTGGCCCAATCTCCGCGTCCGACTAACATCCGTGACGGACCAATGGGCCGGTATCGCCGTAGTCGGTCCGCGCTCTCGGAATGTCATCCACAGCCTCTTCCCTCACCTGGCATCTGGCCCGGACAGCTTCCCCTTCATGGCGATTCGCGAGGCGGAGACGGGTGCGATTCCGGTTCGCCTGCATCGGATCACGTTCTCCGGCGAGCTGGCGTACGAGCTCTGGACGCCGAGCTGGTACGGCCTGGCGCTATGGGAAGCGGTAATGGTCGCAGGAGAACCGCTCGGCATTACGCCGTACGGCACCGAGGCGATGCACGTCCTTCGAGCCGAGAAGGGCTACATCATCTGCGGCCAGGAGACTGACGGAACGGTGACGCCACAGGACCTTGGCATGGGCTGGGTCGTCTCCAAGAAGAAGCCGTTCATCGGCCAGCGGTCACACCTGCGCAGCGATACGACTCGACCCGACCGGCGACATCTGGTCGGGTTGCTTCCAATCGACCGGGACGAGCTTCTCCCGGAGGGCGCCCAACTGGTTCTGGAACCGCAGGCTTCAGTGCCGGCCAGGATGGTCGGCCATGTCACGTCCAGCTATCGGAGTGCGACGCTAGGCCGCACCTTCGCGCTCGCCATGCTGCAGAGCGGACGGGAACGAATCGGCGGCACGGTCTACGCCCCACTCAACGGGCACACCGTCGAAGCCACCGTCACCGAATCAATTTTCTACGACAAGGAGAACGTGCGCCGTGATAGCTGAGGCGGTCCGGCGCAGCCCACTCGCCGATTATCGGGACCGGTTTGTCGCCCTGTCAGCTTCAACCCGCGGGGATATCTCTTTACGGGAAGTCCCGTACCTCGCGCAGATCAACTTCCGAGCCGACCCCAACGACGCCGGCGTCATGCGTCGGCTTGCGTCGACCCTTGGTTTTGCGTTGCCAGTCGCGCCGAACACGACAACTTCCCAAAATGACCGCCGTGCCCTGTGGCTGGGCCCCGATGAATGGCTGGTCGTGGGCCCGGATGGTCAGCAGGAGATTCTGGGGCACGCGCTACGCAATGGCCTCGACGGCGCCTTCGGCTCGATCGTTGACGTTTCAGCTAACCGCACCCTGCTGGAGATTAGCGGCGCAAGGGCGCGCGAAATCCTGGCGCATGGCGTCCCCATCGATCTCGATCCGCGCTCGTTCGGTCCCAACAGCTGTGCTCAGACGCTGTTGGCGAAAGCCCAGGTCATCATCGAGCGCCGCGACGATTCTGGCTTCCTCCTCTACGTCCGCGCCTCGTTTGCGAGCTACGCTGCTGAGTGGTTGCTCGACGCAGCTGCAAGTGTCGCAATATCGAAATAAGGTGGGCGGACAGCCCGCCATTTTGATGCGGGATGCGCGTTATTCGGGTGTGCTGGGTCTGAGCGGGGTTCGGCTAGCATCGGGGCAAGCACCAGTCTCCGCGGTGTTACTGATACTTCTTGGCGCAGTTGCACTCGTCGTCATTTTGCGGGCAATATGGGTTTTCGCCATGGCATTTCTTGGGTTCAGGTCAGCCCTTGATAACGAAGGTTTCGCCGGCCGGTTCTGGAGCTTACGCAAGCAGCGCCGAGGCAAGAGGTCTCGACACCGCCGCTGAACCCAAGGCTATTGAATCCGCTTGGTGCTCGCGCGGAACTTCCTAGGTCAGGCCCGTGATCTGGCCGCTCGCATCGATGTCGATCCGTGTGTAGGCGGGCTCTTTCCCAAGGCCAGGCATCAGCTGGATGTCGCCGGCTAGGGCCACGACGAAGCCGGCACCAGCGGACGGATAGACGTTGCGGACCGGCAGCGTGAAGCCGCGCGGCCGTCCCTTGAGCGCTGGGTCATGCGAGAGGGACAGGTGGGTCTTCGACATGCAGACCGGCAATGTCCCCATGCCGCGTTCGGATAGCCAGTCGATGCGCTTCTGACATTCCGGGAGGAACTCAACGTCCGCGGCTCCGTAGACGCGCCGCGCCAGCGTCTGAATCTGCTCGCGGATGGGTGTATCGGGCGGGTACAGAGGCGCGAAGTTGCTGCCATTCTGCGTTGTCGCGAGTACGGCCTCGGCCAACTCGACGGCGCCTTCGCCGCCATTGGTGAAGCCATCGTTCACAACGGCTGCGTCGGCACCGCAGTCTTTGGCGAGCTGGATCAAGAGGTCAAGCTCACGGACGGTATCAGTCGGAAAGCGATTGACACCGACAACAGAACGCATGCCGAAGGCTTTGACGATATCGATGTGGGCGGCGAGGTTCTCAGCACCGCGCTTCAAAGCGTCGAGGTCCTCGGCGCCGAGCTTCGCGAGCGGGACGCCGCCGTGCGACTTGAGCGCACGCACGGTGGCGACGACCAGCGCCGCGGACGGCCGCAGGTGGCCGTAGCGCGCCACGATGTGGGCGAATTTCTCGAGTCCGAGGTCGGCGCCGAAGCCTGCCTCGGTAACGACGACATCCGCCAGCTTGAGCGCGATCTGGTCGGCGAGCAGCGAGTTGTTGCCGTGGGCAATGTTGCCGAAGGGACCGGCGTGGACGAGCGCTGGCTGGCCCTCCATCGTCTGGGCGATGTTCGGGAGCAGCGCGTCCTTGAGCAGCACCGTCATGGCGCCCGCCACACGCAGATCCTCGGCGGTAATGAAGCTGCCGTCCTTGCGCTGCGCCACGATGATTCGCCCGATCCGCTGTCGAAGATCTCCGAGATCGCTGGCCAGCGCCAGGATCGCCATGATTTCCGATGCGGCGGCGATGATGAAGCTCGACTCGCGAGTGATGCCGTGCTCGTCGCCGCCCAGACCCGTGACGATGTGACGCAGGGCGCGGTCGTTGACGTCGAGGGTGCGCGGCCAGGTGATGAAGCTCGGTCCGATCTCGAGCTGGCCGTGGAAGAGCGCGGCGTCAATCACGGCCGCCAGCAGGTTGTGCGCCGCCTCGACGGCGTGGATATCGCCGGTAAAGTGCAGGTTGATCTCTTCCATCGGCACGATCTGGGCCATGCCGCCTCCAGTCCCGCCGCCTTTGATGCCGAATAGCGGCCCGGTCGACGGTTGGCGCAGACAGAGAGCGACCTTGGTGCCGATCCGCCCCAGCCCTTGCGTCAGGCTGATCGCGCTCGTGGTTTTCCCCTCTCCTGCACGAGTCGGGGTTATCGCAGTGACCACGACGAGCCGGCCGTCGGGTCGGTCCTCCAGTCGTTTCAGGGCATCGAGACTGATCTTTGCCTTGTACGGTCCGTAGGAAATAAGTTCGGACTCCAGCAACCCGAACGTTTTGCCGACTTCCATGATCGGTCGGAGTTGATGCGGCTCACGGACATCGATGGTCCTTGCCGTCTGGCTCATGCTTTCTCCGGGGTTGGACTCATCAACACCGACCGCGGATTGGCGGCGTCCAATTCGGTCACGACGGCGCTCGCGACCTCCTCCGCTGAACCAGGACGCTCCTGCGTATCGCTCCAGCGCCAGCCTTCGAGATAGGCGTCCATCTCAGTCGACCCGTCCTTCATCGCGTAGGCGTCGATCGACGCCTGGAATCGATCCGGCAGCAGCCGCTTCACTTCTCCACGCTCGTCCCACGCCTTGACATGTGCCGGGATGTGCTTCCAGAACATCACCTGGTACTTCGCCATCAGGCCGCCGCCTCGACCAGTGCCGCGAGGCGGGTCTCGAGCGCGCCGAGGCCGGTGTGACGAACCTCGAGCGGGAGGTCCAGGTACTCCGCGATCTCTCGCGCTTTGTCGAGAAGGCGCTCGTCGGCGAATTGCTCCAGGTAGAGGAGATCCGTGTAGTTCTGGAAGTACACCGCCTTCAGCTCCGGGTATCGGTCGATGCCGAGGCCGCGGACGACGGCGCGCTCGAAATTCCTTACCAACCAGTCCGTGAGGAAGAAGGTCGCTGGCCGCTCGTCCGCGATCCGTGCGAAGTCCGCGCCGGCGAACATCTCATAGCAGTGCGGCCCGGAAAGCTGGACGGCGCCGTACCGCGCGAGAACCGGATCCAACGCGCCGGCGGTGCCGCAATCGCCGTAGACGACGACGACTTGCCGGTACCGTGGCGCGAGCTCCGCCAGCCGGCGCTCGACAGCCTCGACGATCTTCTTCGGATAGAAGTGGTGCATCGCCGGAACGCCGTACACGTCGACGTCCCATCCGTGTCCGTCGACAATGGCCTTGACCTCTTTTCCTAACGCGCCGCAAATGAGGAGCGCCACGTTCTTCATCGGAGCGTATCGAGCTCCGCGAATTGCAGCACCGACACGAAGGAGTCGTTGAAGTCCGCCCGCCCCGAGAGCTCCACGTACTCCATCTTGTCGGGGAGCTCGAAGGCGATCTGGCGCTCCCGGAAGGAGAGCAGTGACATCTTGGCGCCCTCGCCCGCGGTGTTGCCGACCGACAAAATCTTGTCCACATCCACCGGGGGCACCAGCCCGATGATCTTGGCACTCTCCGGATTGAGGTACGAACCGAACGATCCGCCGAGCAAGACCTCATCGAGGTCCGCGGTCTTGACCCCCATCACGTCCATCAACACCTTGATACCGGTTGCGATCGAGCCCTTCCCGAACTGAAGCTCGCGGACATCCTTTTGACTCAGGTAGACACCGTCGGCCAGGAGGAAGGCGCGCACGCCATCGACGTTGAAAAGCCGGTCCGACAGCGGGTGTTCGGGAACTTCCTCGCGGCTGCGCATCCGACCGGACGGATCGAGCAGCCCAGCGACCCGTAGCTGGGCGACGGTATCGACGAGCCCCGACCCGCAAATCCCCTTTGGCGGGATGTCGCCACCGATGACTTGCAACTCGACGCGATCTGTCAATGTGACGCCCTCGATGGCGCCGTCGGTTGCCCGCATCCCGCAGCGGATCTGGCTGCCTTCGAACGCCGGTCCCGCGGGAGCGGCCGTGCAAAGCACCCGCTTCGCCGAGCCGAGCACGATCTCCCCGTTGGTGCCGACGTCCACGAAGACTCGCAGTTTGTCCTCACGGGCGAGACCGGTGGCAACGACGCCGGCGATGATGTCAGCGCCCACATATGCCCCGATCACCGGCAGTGTCTGGACGTAGCCACCGGGATGAATGTCGAGCCCGGCATCACGAGCCGGCAGGTACAGCGGCTCGCGAAAGGCGGGCGTAAACGGCATCATCGAGATGGGCGTTGCATCGATACCAAACAGAAGGTGCAGCATCGTCGCATTGCCGACAATCACCATCTCGTAGACGCGATCGCGGGCAACCCCGGCGGCTTCATACAGCTCGGCGAGAATCGTGTTCATCGTGCGCTGAATCGCCTCGCGCAACTCGACTTTCGCCTCGTCGCCCTGCATCCCGTGGCTGATCCGTGAGATCACGTCCGCACCGAATGGCGCCTGGCCGTTCAGCGTCGATCGGACCGCTTCCGCCATGCCGGTGCGCAGGTTCATCAAGGTGCCGACCACGGTGGTGGTGCCGAGATCGAACGCCACGCCGTAGCACTCCTCGCGCGAATCACCCGGCTCGACCGCAATCAGGTGGTCGCCGCCGAGCACGGCGGTCACTTTGAACTCGGCGCTGCGGAGCAGACCCGGCAGCGTGCGCAGCGCTTGAAGATCGACCTTCATGTCGAAGCCCTCGGCCGTTAGTGCGTCGCGCAGACGTTCCACGTCGCTGCGCTGGTCTTCCAGGGTTGGTTCGCTGAGCTCGACGAAGACTTTGCGCACGTTCGGGTCCAGCAACACCAGGCGATTCACGCCCATGGTGGCGGCTTTGGGGACCCGCATCAGTTCCGGCACCGTAACCGTGGTGTCCTCGTAGACCTTGGCCTGGCACGAGAGGCGCCATCCCTCCTCGAGTTCGGCGGCACGAAGCTGCTTGCGGTCCGCAGTCGTGATCTCAGCGCCACCCTCGAGTACTTGGACCTTGCACTTGCCGCAGGTACCGCGGCCGCCGCAGGTCGAATCGATTGGCAATCCGATCCAGTGCGCCGCACTGAAGAGGGTGGTCCCCGGCGGCACCCGGGTTGTCTTGTCGAACGGCTTGTAGACCACCTCGAGCTTCTTTTGGATCAAGAGGCCGCCACCGCCTTCTTCTGATCGGCGCGGAAGGCGGAGATCCAGCGCATCGCGTACTCATCGTGGCCGAGCAGCAGGTCGGACGCCTGTACCGCCTTGCGCACCTCCGGGACGAGTGGGTTGGTGATGGCGCAGGTGAGTCCCGCATGCATGGCGACGGAAAAGAAGGCGGCGTTGAGGATGTGCCGGTCGGGCAGACCGAAGGACACGTTCGAGGCGCCGCAGGTCATGTTGTTGCCCAGTTGCTCCTTGATCAATCGCATGGTCTCGAGCGTGATCAGGCCGGCCTGCGGATCGGCGGCGACCGTCATCGCGATCGGGTCGATGATGACGTCCTCGGCGGGGATGCCGTAGTACTTTGCGCGCTCGATGATGCGGCGGGCGATCTCCACCCGCTCCTGCGGCACCATCGTGATCCCGGTTTCGTCGTTGCTCATGCCGATGACGGCCGCCCCGTACCTTTTGACCACGGGCAGGATTCGATCCATGCGCTCGTCCTCCGCGGTCACCGAGTTGACGAGGGCCTTCCCCTCATAGGCAGCCAGCGCCGCCTCGAGCGCCTCGATCACGGACGAGTCGATGCAGATCGGGACGTCGGTCACCTCGCCGACGGCCTTGATCGTCGCCACCAGCAGCGCCGGCTCATCCACCATGGGCACGCCCGCATTGACATCGAGCATCTGTGCGCCAGCTTCGACCTGGGCAACCGCGTCGGCCTTCACTCGGTCCATCACGCCGGCTCTCATCTCGGCGGCGAGCACCTTGCGGCCGGTGGGGTTGATCCGCTCGCCGATCATGACAAAGGGACGGTCGCCGGAGATGACGACTTCACGCGAGCGCGAGCGGAGCACCGTCTCCATCAGCCGCGACCTCCAGCGGTGACGAGTGGGCTGAGGGTCGGCCGGGGCAGCAAGCCCGCCGCCTCCGCGACCTGGACCACGCCCTCCTCCCATTTGATCCCGATCAGGTGCACGCCGCTCACGCCGGGGATCTCGCGCACCGCGTTGACCAGTTCGACCGCGATCTTGACGCCCTCCTCCGCCTGACGGGCTGGCGGGGTCTTTTCGAGCCTGGACACCAGCGATTCCGGCACGTGCAGTCCTGGAACCTTCTCGCGCATGAAATTGGCGCCACGCGCCGAGCGGGGAATGCCGACCGACGGGATGATGAAGACCTTGCCGATCAGCTCGAGGTCGGCGACCGCTGCCATGAAGCGGGCAAAGAGGGACACGTCGAAGACGAGCTGGGTCTGAATGAAGTCGGCGCCCGCCCGCAATTTCTTCTGCAGCCGCAATGGCCGAAACTCGAGCGGGGGTGCGAAGGGATTCTCGACGGCGCCGATGAAGAAGGACGGGGCCTGCTCGAGCTTTCGACCGCTCAGGTAGGTGCCGCGATCGCGCATGGCGGCGGCAACCTCGAGCAGCTGCATGGAATCGATGTCATAGATCCGGCTTGCCTCGGGATGATCGCCGGCAGTCACGTCGTCACCGCTCATCAACACCAGGTTGCGAACGCCGAGCGCCGCAGCGCCAAGGAGGTCCGCCTGAAGCGCCAGCCGGTTTCGGTCCCGGACGGTGAGCTGCATGATGGGCTCGAGCCCCTTCTCCACCAGGAGATGAGACGCGGCCAGCGACGACATATGGACGTGCGCACCGGTGTTATCGGTGCAGTTGATGGCATCCACCGATCCGCGGAGCACCTCCGCCCGCCGCCAGGTCGCTTCGGGATCGGCGCTGTTACTGGAGGAGAGCTCGGCTGTGACCACGAAGCGGCCGGCTCGCAGCAGCTCGGCAAGCCGGCTAGGCGTGGCCATCGGCCTTCCATCCTTTTGGCGCCACCCGGTCCCGACCGTTGACCAGGTTGATCCATGACGAGCTGCCCAGCAGCTGCCAATCGACCGGTTTTTGCAGGTGCTCGATGTGTCCTTTGAAAGCCGGCAACCGTTGCGAGCCCTCCCACGCTTCGACCCAGACACAACGCTTGTCCGCATAGACCTCGCAAGTGCCGTTCGCCCGCACGCCGCCGCACGGCCCGTTGCGCAGATTCTTCGGGCAGTGCATCGGGCAACTCAGTCCGGTCGAGTGGAGGATGCATTGGCCGCACATGCGGCAGTCCCAGATCGCCTCCTTGAGAGGCTTCTCGATGGCAAGCACCAGGCGCTCGACCACGCGCACCGTCCTACCCCTTTTTGAGCGTCTTATCGATGAGCTCGACAGCCTGGGTGAGCGCCGCATTCTCCGCGGCTTGCGCGGCGCCGACGATCTGCTTCGCCATCCGGGTGGCAATCGAGGCGTCGGGCGAGTAATGATCCGCGCCGGCGAGCTTGGCGTACTCCTCGGTGACCGGGGCGCCGCCCACCATGACCGCAACTTTTTCGCGCAGGCCGGCCTTCTCCAACGCCTGGATATTGACCTTGAACATCGGCATGGTCGTCGTCAGGAACGCCGAGAAGCCGACGATGTGCGGCTCGTTGACTCGAACGGCCTCGACGAATTTCTCCGGCGGACAGTTGACCCCGAGGTCGACGACTTCGAAGCCGGCGCCCTCGAGCATGATGATGACCAGATTCTTGCCGATGTCATGAATGTCGCCCTTGACCGTGCCGATCACGACCTTGCCGATTGGTTTGGCACCGGTCTCGGCAATTAGTGGCCGCAGGATGACGAGCGCCCCCTGCATGGCGCGCGCCGCGATCAGCATCTCGGGAACGAAGAAGTCCCCTTTCTCGAACCGGCGACCGACTTCCTCAAGCGATGGGATCAGCGCCTTGAACAGGATGTCCATCGGATCCATGCCGAGCTTCAGCGCTTCCTCGGTCAGGGCCTTCACTTCGGGTGCGTGCCCGTTCAGGGTGTGATCGAAAAGTTCCTGTCGAATCTCCTCTTCCCGACTCATGCCTCGCCTCCTCCCGGGATATAGCCGATCCGTTGCGAGATCGCCTCGCCGGCCTCTTTGGTCACCTCGCCCAAATCGTTGAGTCGCTGCGGGGTCACGCGGTACGAGGGCCCGGCGACGCTGACCGCGGCTTGGACCCGTCCGTCGGCCGCCCGCACCGGCGCGGCGACGGCATTCAATCCAATCTCCAGCTCTTCGAGGGTGAAGGCATAGCCGTCCTCGACCACGCGGCGCAGCTGCTTCTCGAGCGTGCGGGTATCGGTGATCGTGCGGGAGGTCAGTCGCGGCAGCGTGTCGGCGAGGAGCCGGTGACGCTCCGCCTCGGGAAGATAGGCGAGCAGCACCTTGCCGTTCGAGGTAGCGTGCAGTGGGGTCTGCTTGCCAACCCAGTTGACGTTTACCACCTGGTTGGGGGCTGCGATCTGGTCGATGTTGACCACCTGGTTCCCCTGGAGGATGGCGAGGTTGACCGTTTCGCCAGTGCGGAGGGCGAGTTGCTCGAGCACGGGGCGGGAGGCGCGGGCGAGATCCACCTCGGTGACGACGGAGCCCGCCAGCCGCACGAGTCCATATCCCAGCCGGTACTTCTCGGTGCTGGGGTTCTGCTCCACCAGGCCGTGCTCCTCGAGCGTCGACAACAGCCGGAATACGGTCGATTTGTGCACCTCGAGCCGGCGGGCGAGGTCGGTAATGCGCATTTCGGGCTCGGTCCCGAGGAGCTTGAGGATCTCCAGGGCCCGGTCGAGCGATTGCACTTTGTTGCGCGTGGCGAAACCGGTGCTCATCGCACAACCAAATATACGCCGCTCAAAACCGCCAGGCAAGGCCCCGTCGCCAGCCTTTCGATACCGGAACGCTGCTGGAACTTAAGCTCAGAGACCATGGCGATCGGAACAGTTACGACGTTGAGTGGCTGGCGTTTGCGGGCCGCCCGCGTCGCCTTCCTGGTCGTCCTGCTCCTGGCGGTCGCCACCTTCGTCCACGCGGTGCCCCACTGGGTGAGCGCCATGCTCGGCAAGGCGCCCCCGAACGGCGCGCGTGAGCTTCCGCCGGCCACACTGGTCAATATCGACATCGCCGCCGCCCTGGCCGTCCCCCTCGCCAGCGCCGCCGTTGCGGCGGTCATCCTGCGCCACCGTTCGCGGGACTGGTTCGGCCTCTTCGCCTCCATCGAGGCGGTGCTATTCGGCTGCGCCATTGCCGGCCCCTGGAGCTCGCTCCCGCTCTCTGACCCGTGGTCGCTCCCAACCCGGATCGCGATCAAGCTCGCCCTGATCGCGATCCTTACGGTGCTCTACACCTTTCCCAACGGGCGCTTCGTCCCTGGCTGGAGCCGCTGGGTGGTAGCGGTGTTCGCCGGCTGGGCAGCCGGCAGCGCGGTCGTTACCGCTGTCGATCCGGTGGTGGCTCGCGGCGTCTGGCAGCTGGCATTGGTGGTATTCCTCTTCTCGGGTCTTGGCGCGCAGGCATTTCGATTACGCCGCGTGTCGTCCCCGATTGAACGGCGGCAGACGAAATGGATCTTCTACGGATTAGCCCTCATCATTGCCGCTTACGCCTTATGGTCGTTTGTCGAGTTTGGGACCCACAACCAGGTCCTCGCAACCGTGGCCGACATCGTTGTGCAGCTGGCCAGCATCGCGTCGGCGGTGCTCTTTGGCATCGCGATGATCCGATTCCGGCTGTACGACATCGACCTGGTCGTCAACCGCACCATCCTGTACGGCTCGGCGACGGCCCTATTGGTTATCGCGTTTGCAGGGCTCAGCGCTCTTTCGAAGCGCACCATCGAGGCGGTGACTGGCCACTCTTCCGACGTGATGACGATCCCGCTGATTGTGGCGGCCGCCGTCGCCTTCGGGCCGCTGCAACGCCGCATCCGTCCCGTCGTCGATCGTCTCCTTCCTCCGCGCGCCACCCTGACCCTCTTCTTCACCGACGTCTGTGATTCAACGGTACGCGCGGTCGCGATGGGTGATGAGCTCTGGCGTGAGGCGCTGACCACCTACCGGGCGACGGTCAGACGCGGGTTGCGGCGTTTCAAGGGAAGTGAGATGGACACGGCTGGCGACGGGTTCTTCGCCGTCTTCGAGCGACCTGGCGATGCGCTGGCCTCGGCGCAATGGCTGCGCGACCGATTACACGAACTCGATCTCGATAGTCGTTTCGGACTGCACGCTGGAGAGTGCGAGGTGCGCGGGGAGAAGGTCAGCGGTGTAGCCGTGATCGCGGCGGCCCGAGTGATGGCAACGGCCGGACCAAACGAGATCGTGATCTCGCAGGTCGTTCATGGGACGCTGGGCAACCCTGACGGCGCCTTCCGCGACCTTGGCGACCGAGTCTTGAAAGGACTACCGGGTACATGGCGCCTGTACGGCTCTCTCTTGGGTCAGCGTTCCTAACGGCCGTCCGTCAGCCGCCCTTCGCCCTGTGGATTTCGGCGTTAACCGAGACGAGTACTTTCTGCACGTCGCCGATAATGGCGTAGTCGGCCTGCGACACGATCGGCGCGGCCGGGTCGGTATTGATCGCCAGGATGTGCTTGGCGGCACGGCAGCCGACCATGTGTTGAATCGCGCCGCTGATTCCGCACGCGACGTAAAGATCAGGCGCGATCCGCGTCCCAGTTTGGCCGACCTGGTCGCTGTGTGGTCGCCAGCCCAGGCTGGTCACGGCGCGCGAGCAGCCAACCGCGCCGCCGAGTAAGTCCGCCAGTTCCTCCAACGAGGCAAAGCCTTCGGCGCTGCCCACGCCGCGTCCGCCACCAATGACGACGCGGGCCTGCGCGAGGGAGATCTTTCCGGTATCGGCCTCGACCTGGGGCATGAGGCGCACACGGAAATCCTTGTCATCCAGCACGGGGCCGAAGGGACGAGTCGTGACCTCCAAACGGCTGGGTGACGCCTCGGCCGTGAGGGCATGGGGCGCAAGCGTCAACAGCTTGATGTGGGCCTTGAGGCGCGCCTCCTCGAGCAAACTGCCACCCCAGCGCTGGCGCGTCACCGTGAACGGATCACCTGGTGCGATCTCGGTGCAGTTGGCGGCCATCGGCAACTGCATTCGAGCTGCGACGTGGGCCATGATTTCGCCGCCGCGGTCGCTCGCCGTCCCGATGATGACCTCCGGCTGGACCTGATCGGCTAATTCCGCGATGGTGTGTGCCCACGCCGCGGGCGCGTATTCCGCCAGGCGTGGATCATCGGCGACATGCAGCGTGCTCACGCCGTATGAGGAAAGGATTCCGGCAGTCGCCGTTCCCTTGGGACCAATCGCTACGGCATCGAGCGGTTGATCTGCCTCCTTCGCGAGCCGTCCGGCCATGGTAAGCACCTCGAGGGACAGTATGGTTGGCGCTCCGGCGACGTGCTCTATAAAAGTGAGGACCATGCTCAAAACAGCCGCAGCCGCTGCAAGAGCTCGACCACTTGCACGCCCGCGTCACCATCCTGGCCGAGGATCTCTACGGTGTGGCCGACCTGCACCGGCAATTTGAGCCGGATCTTTTCGAGCCCACCATCGTGCGAATGTGGCTTGACGCGCTCGATGTCCTTCTTCTTCGCCTTCAGCCGCCCGGGAAGCGACGGGTAGCGCGGCAGGTTGATCCCTTCCTTCACCGTCAGCACGGCGGGCAGCGCCACCTCGGCGACCTCCCAGCCGGACTCCGTCTGGCGGCGAACCGTCGCACGGCCGTCGGTTATCTCCAGGGCCTTGATTCCTGTGACACATGGAAGATCGAGCGTGTCGGCAACGCGGACCCCCACCTGATATCCCGCACTGTCGGCTGACTCGTTGCCGAACATCACAAGGTCGTAAACGCGGCCGGCAGCCCGCTCAGCCTCGATCGCCTCCGTGATCGCCGCCGCGGTCGCGACGGGATCCCACTCGCGACCATCGGTTTCCAATAGCATCGCCCGCTCGATGCCGAGCGCCATCGCGTCGCGAAGCTGGTCGACGGCAGCCTCGGGTCCGAGGGTCAGCACGGTCGAGCTCCCGCCGTGCTTTTCGATCAGGCGAACCGCCTCCTCGACGGCGCATTCTTCGTGGGGGCTAACCGTAAATCCCAGGTAGCGGGTGTCGATCTCCTGTCCGTCGGGGGTCAGGGTGATCTGGCCGGCGGTGGCGGGGACCCGTTTGACGCAGACCAGGACATTCATCGACGCCCCGGCCTCAGCTCCGGACGCGAGTGTTCTGCGGGTCGAACAGTGGCGTGGGGCCGACGATCGCGACGGTCGCGGGGTACTGCTCGCCGAAATATTCGACCGCGAGCTTGGTGCCGGCCTTCGCCTGCTCCGGCGGGAGGAAGCTCATCATGATGGTCTTGCCAACCGACGGGCCCGATCCCGCACTGGTCACATAAGAGCCGCGTCCGTGCCGGTCGACGAGGCGCTCGCCCTTTGTCGACAGTACGGGCTCGCGCCCCATCATGAACCGCTTGAATCCCGATCGCGAGGTGTTGTCGTCGATCGTCAGCGTGCAGAGTGTGACCGCCGGCGGCTCGGCGCGTTGTTTGACATACGCCTCCTTACCGATGAAGTCCTGCGGCTTGACCTGGGGTCGAGCCAGTCCGGTCTCGACCAGGTTGAATTCCTGTTCCAGTTCGTTGCCGTAGGCGCGGTAGCACTTCTCCAACCGCCCGGTGGTGCCGTAGACGCCGATGCCGACCGGCGCGATCCGATGCGGCTCACCAGCCTGCCAGATCGCGTCCCACAGGCGCGCTCCCTGCTCGATGGGCACGTAGATTTCCCAACCCAGCTCGCCAACGTAGGAGATGCGAGAGGCGAGCGCGCGCACCGGGCCGAGGTCGATGAAGCGGCAGGTTCCGAAAGGAAAGCCCTCGTTCGAGACATCGGCGTCGGTGATCGAGTGAACCACGTCGCGGGCGCGCGGCCCCCAGACGCCAATGGTGGCCCAGCTCGAGGTCAGGTCGGTTAGCTGGACTGCGCCGTCATCAGGGAGGTGGTCCGAGAACCATTTGCGATCCCGCATTCCGTCGGCGCCACCGGTGACGACCCGGAAATGGTTGGTCCCGAGACGCATCACCGTCAGGTCGGCCTTGATCCCACCGGCCGGGTTCAGCAGCGAGGTGTAGATCACGCGCCCGACCGGAAGGTTCATCTGGACCACGCACATCTTCTGTAGGTAGTCGAGGGCGCAGGTGCCGGCGATGTCGAAGACCGCAAACGCCGATAGGTCCACCATGCCGACGCGGTCCCGCATCGCCAGGTGCTCGGCGTTGATGATCGGCGACCACCAGCGTGAATCCCACTCGTAGCGGCGCGGCATTACCCGCTCGCCGTACTCCTCGAGCAGCAGCTTGTTCGACGCGTACCAGTTGGGACGTTCCCACCCGGCCGTTTCGAAGAAGACCGCTCCAAGCGCCTTCTCGCGCTCGTAGAACGGGCTGAGCCGCACGCGCCGATTCGATTCCCACTGCTCCCGGGGATGGACGATGCCGTAGGTCTTGTTGAACCCCTCGGCGCTCCGCCCGCGGATGTGTTCGCGAGTTTTCTGGTGGTCATAGAAACGGGCGATGTCCGATCCGGAGGGGTCGATCTCCGGGAGACCCGACGTCATCCACTCGGCGACGCAGCGGGCAATGCCAGGAGCTTCTTTGATCCAGACCGCTGCCACCGACCACAGGCCTTTGATTTCAGCCGTCTCCCCGAGCAGCGGCAACCCATCGGGCGTCAGGGACAGGAGCCCATTGATCGCGTGGCGGATGCCGACGTTCGGGTCGCCGAGGATGTCGGGGACAAGCTCGAGCGCATGCTCCAGCGATTCGTCGAAATCTTCCTTGGTGAAGGGCAATTCGGTCGGCGAGAGCTTGGACTGGCCGATCGACGGGATGTCGTCCGGGTCCCACAGGATCGGACGGTGGTCGTACGAGCCGACCTCGAGGTCGCCGCCGTGCTGGCGCTCGTAGCCGTTGGTATCCATGTCGCGGATGATCGGGTACTTGATCTCGCCGACGGTGTCGGCAAAGAGCGGCACCGGACCGACACTGATCATCTGGTGCACTGCGGGGCTCAGCGGGATCGACGCGCCAGCCATGCGCGCAAGACGCGGGCTCCAGATACCGCTCGTTATCACGACGGTCTCGGTTTCGATGTCTCCCTTGTCCGTCCGAACGCGGCGCACACGGCCGTTCTCGACATCGATGCTGGTGACCTCGGTGCCGGGCGCCACGGTCAACGCCCCCATCGCCTGCGCCTTCTCGCGCATCAGCGTGCCACCGCGCAGCGAATCGACGGTGCCGATCCCGGGCGTGCTGAAGCCGCCGAGGATGACCTCCTCATTGATGTAGGGCACGAGCCGCTTGACCTCGGCCGGCGTCAGCAGCTCCGCGTCGATGCCCCAGGCCTTGCTCGAGGCCATCCGGCGCTTCAGCTCCTCGACGCGCTCGCCGGTGCGGGCCACCTCGATGCCCCCGCTCTGCGTGAAGACGCCAAGCTCCTTGTACTGCCTCACACTGTCGAGCGTGAAGAGCGTCATCTCCTTGGAGTGGTCGGTGAGAAAAATGAAGTTCGACGCGTGACCCGTCGAGCCTCCGGGATTGGGCAGCGTCCCTTTGTCGACCAGCACGATGTCCTTCCATCCCTGGCAGGCCAGGTGATAGGCCATGCTGTTGCCGACGATCCCCGCACCGATGACGACGACCCTTGCCTGGGCGGGCAGGCCTGCCACGCGCATCCCCTCCTCGGTCTTTAGCGCCGGCTCACAGCATAACGAGGCCGCGACCGGTTTGGCATCGATCGCGAACGGCGCCGCCCGCGATTAGCCCGTGGCGGGTCCTCGGCCGAGGCGCTCGAGGACCTTTTCCATGTCTGACTTGAGAACCCGGCGACCGAAGATCGGCAACCCCATGGCGATCAGCCGGCCGCGGAGGGTCCGAGGGGTCCGCACGGCGGTGACCTCGATCCGGGTGCCGCCCGTGGGTGTCGGAAGCAGCTTGTACTGCCACCGACTACCCGGAGCCCAGGCATCCGACTCGAGTGCGCGGACAGATACCTCGCCGGCCTCCGCGTTCCACTCGTAACGGTTGCGTTCCCAGGCCAGGACATTGCCTTCGGTCACATCGGCCCAATCGGGACCCTGCCCGTGCACCCGGAAGTGAGCGGTGTCGATGTTCGGCCACAAGAGCGGCCGGCGATCGCTGAAGTCGAGCAGGGTCCCGAGAACTCGATCGGGCGGAAGCGCCGTCGTCACCTGGAAGTGAATGGTGGGCACGGTTAGCCACCCGCCAGGCCCCGGTCGGCGACGGGCGTCGTGGGAACCGAGGCAGGCGACGGGAACGGCGGATCCATGGCTGGTTCCCAGAAGAATAGCGATCATTTCTCCCCATTGACGGCCCACGGAGCGAGTGCTACCGTGCGGCTGACGGCCGATATATCGCTGGTGTACGGCCGATATACGCGGAGGGGAGTTTGGCGAGCGAATTGACGACCGCTCGTCGGTTGCGACGCAGCAGCGAGGAGGGGACGCTGCAAACGGTCGTGCTCCAGAGCGCCTCCGTTCGCTCCCAGGGGGAGCGCGCCTACCTCTTGATCCGCGACCAGATCGTCACCCTCAAGCTGGCCCCCGGCTCCGTCATCGAGGAAGCCAAGCTGCGGCAGGAGCTAGGCCTTGGCCGGACGCCGATCCGGGAGGCGCTGCAGCGCCTGGCGCACGAGAACCTGGTCAGCTTCGTCCCGCATCGCGGCACCTTCGTGTCGGACATCAACCTCACCGACCTCCATCGCCTCACCGAAGTCCGGACCGAGATGGAAGGCTACGCGGCGCGACTCGCCGCCGACCGCGCGACCACAAGCGACCGGGGACAGATGCAAGGGTTGATGGCCGAGCTCGACACCATCGACGGGGCCGACGTCCACACCCTGATGCGGCTCGATCAGCGCATCCACCGGCTCGTCTACCAGGCGACCCGCAACCCGTTCCTGCAAGCGATGCTGGAAGAGATCTTCAACCTGAGTCTCCGCATCTGGTTCCTCGGTCTGGATCGTGGCGTTCGGATCAAGCAGGCGGTCGAGGAGCATCGCCAGTTGCTCGGTGCTGTCGTTTCGCGCGACGGCCAGAGGGCGGAATCCGTCATGCGTCAACACGTCATGGGCTTCGAGCACGCCATTCGCAAGGTTCTTTAGGAGGGAAACTGTGAGAGTTTTTTACGCCACCGACCTGCACGGCTCCGAAGTCTGCTGGCGGAAGTTCCTCAACGCGGCGAAGTTCTACGACGCCGATGTCCTGATCTGCGGCGGCGACATGACCGGCAAGGCGATGATCCCGATCGTCGAAGACGGCGACAGCTACGAGCTGACCCTGTCCGGCGTGTCGCAGCGGGTCGGCCGCGACGAAGTCGCCGAGGTCGAGAGCCAGGTGCAGCGCAAGGGCTACTACCCGGTGCGGATGACGTCGGCCCAGGTCGCCGAGCTGGAGAAGGACCCGCAGAAGGTGCAGACGCTCTTCACCGAGCAGATGTGCAAGACCGTGGAGCGTTGGATGCAGCTGGCCGCCGACAAGATGAAGGACAGCAAGGTGCGGATCTTCGTTGCCCCCGGGAATGACGACGAGATGGAGATCGATGAAGTCATCGCTAATGCCCCGCGGGTCGAGCTGGCCGAAGGCAAGATGATCGACATCGGCGGCTACGAAATGATCTCGTCCGGCTGGGCGAACCCCACGCCCTGGCACACCTATCGCGAGGCGCCCGAAGAGGAGCTGGCGAAACGAATGGAGCCGATGCTCCGCGAGATCAAGGATATGAGCCGCGCCATCTTCAATTTTCACCCGCCGCCGTTTGGCACCGCCCTGGACGAAGCGCCGGCGCTGGACGAGAACCTGAAACCGTTGCATGGCGGCCGGGCGCTCCGTCACGTCGGTTCCAAGGCCGTGCGTGAGGCGATCGATAAATACCAGCCGATGCTCTCGCTCCACGGCCACATCCACGAAGGCAAGGGCATCACCCGACTCGGGAAGACGCTCGCGATCAATCCCGGCAGCGCCTACGAAGAAGGGATGCTGCTGGCGTCGATCATCGAGCTCGAGCCCAAGAAGGGCATCAAGAATTACCAGTTGGTCAACGGCTAGGAGGTGAAGCGCTAGAGAGAGACTCGTGTCGACGGCGCCTCGCCGCATCAAATTTAGAAGGAGGAACTAATGGCGACTACGACGACAGAAACGGCCCGTCCAACGCTGTTCCTGCGTAACGCCACCGGACTCGTCAAAGCCTGGTCGACGTTCGACGCCTTCTTATATGCATTCTGGTCGGTCAACCTGGTCACTCTTGGGCTGTACGGCATGTCATTCGTCTATACCATCCCCGATGGCCAGCTCCTGGGAGCCGTCCTTCTCACCGGCGTGCTCGTGACCTTCCTGGTCATTACCTACGCGCAGCTGGTGAGCGCGATGCCGCGCGCCGGCGGCGATTATGCCTGGCAGAGCCGCATCTTGGGCGGCGGGGTAGGCTTCGTGCTGGCGATCACCGGATGGTGGTTCACGCTCTGGCTCTGGACCCCGATCTACGCCAACATCCTGATCGTCCAGTTCTTCGCGCCGCTCGCGTACACGCTGGGCTGGACCGGCGTGGCCACCTTCTTCAGCAGCCAGTGGGGGGTCTTTGTGAGCTGCCTGATCGTCCTCGCCTTCGTCAGCTGGGTCATCACCCTGGGCATGGAGGGCTACGCCAAGATCCAGCGGTTCTGCTTCTGGCTGGGGATGGGGGGCCTGGTCGTCATGCTCGGGCTCCTGCTCTTCTCGACCCACCAGGCGTTCGTCGACGCCTTCAATCGGGAGGCTGCTTCGCTGTTCGGCGCCTCGGGCAACGCCTACCAGGCCACCATCGCGGCGGCGGCCAAGGGTGGGACGAGCGGCGTCGGGTTCGGCACCTTCGGCATCACGTCGACCTTCCTGCTGCTCCCTTTCCTCGCGTTCTATCTGCTCTGGCCAGTCTGGGGAGCCACGCTCTACGGCGAGGTTCGCGGCGCCAAGGAGTACCGCAAGGTCTTCAACGCGATGTTCTGGGGGCTGTGGGTCACGGTCGTGCTGGTGGCCGTAATCATCCTGCTGATCGTCAAGACGATCGGCTGGGACTTCTACTACGCTGCCAACGCGTCCTACTGGAACAGCATCTTCGTGGCTGGCTCGCCGGCGCCGCCGGTGGGCATCTGGCCCTACCCGGTCATGCTCGCCGGCTGGCTGGTCGGCAACCACCTCTTCCAGGCCCTGCTCATCGTGGTCATGGGCCTGTGGTTCTTCGGCTGGGCCGGAACCCTCTTCCTGTCGTCGACCCGCGTCATCTTCGCGGCCGCCTTCGACCGGGTGCTGCCCGAATTCGCAGCGAACATCTCCTCGAAGCGCCGAGTGCCGTACGGTGCACTCCTCTTCATGATCGTGCCGGCGATTCTGATAAGTCTCGCGTGGTCCTTCGCGCCAAGCATCCAGACCTGGTTTCTCTGGGCGACTGGGGTTATCGCGATCACCTTCCTCGGGACTTCGATCGCGGCGGCCATCCTGCCCTGGCGGCGGAAGGATATATTCGAGAATTCGCCGATTTCGCGCCTTCGGATTGCGGGCATCCCGGTGATCACAGTCACGGGCGTGGTCAGCGCGATCTTCCTGCTCTTCATGCTGGCCGAGTGGTCCTTCAATGTCATCTACGGCACCCAGCTGCTTGATGTGACCGGAACCAAGATTCACGTATCCAATCCGTCCACGGTGATTTATTTCGCGGGTACCTACCTATTGGCGATCGCCATCTACGTGGTCGCCCGCGTGGTGCGCAAACGGCAAGGCATCGACCTGGCCCGCATCCATCGGGAGATCCCGGTTGAGTAGTCGTTCGACCGTCTGACCGGAGCGGCGCGCGCATGACTCAATTACCGAGCCGTGCGCGCGCCGTCGTCATTGGTGGCGGCATCACCGGCACCAGCGTCGCGTACCACCTGGCGCGGGCTGGCTGGCGAGACACGGTCCTGCTGGAGAAAGCCGACCTGACCAGTGGGTCGACCTGCCATGCGGCGGGACTGGTCACCCAGTTCAACCCCTCCCCCACGATGATGCGCTTCCGTCGCTACAGCATCGAGTTGTATCGCCAGCTCGGCATCTTTGAGACGGTGGGGAGCCTGCGTTTTGCCTCCAGTCGCGAGCAACTCGTGGAGCAACGGCGGGGCGTGAGTCGCGCCCGCGCGATCGGGCTGGAGGTCGAAATCCTTTCGGCCGAGGAGGCGGCGCAGCTGATGCCCGCGATCAGCCAGGATTCCTTGTTTGGCGCGGTCTACCTGCCGGGGGATGGCGCCCTCGATCCCCATACGGCCACCTTCGCCCTGGCAAAGGCCGGGCGCGAGCTGGGAGTGACGGTGCTGACCGATATGCGGGTGACCGGGATCGAGCTGTCCTCGCGAGGAGCGGTGCAGGCGGTGCAGACGCCGACTGGCCGGATCGAGGCCGAGGTGGTGGTGATCGCGTGTGGCATCTGGGCCCCGCAAGTGGCTGCCATGGCAGGGGCGTTTGTCGTGTCCACGCCGGTCGATCACCAGCACGCCGCGCTGCAAGCGGTCGAGGGCGCGGAGCTCCCCCAAACCATGCCCTGCTTTCGCGACCCGGACAACCTCATCTATGGGAAGGCGGAGGCGGGAGGCGTCGTGCTGGGCGGCTACGAGCTGAACCCGAACGCGCGATGGATCGATGGCGTGCCCTGGGAGCACGCCGGCACCTCCCTCCCTCCAGATCAGCAGCGGTTCGAGCCGCTTCTCAAGGGGGCGGCGCGTCGCTTTCCCTTCATCAACGAGGCGGGGATCATCAAACTCGTCTGCCACCCGGACGCCATGACCCCCGACGCGAATCCGCTGCTGGGCCCGGTCCCGGGCGTCCATGGACTGTTCATGGCGGCCGGGCTGTCCTTGAACGGGTTCGGCGGCGCCGGTGGAATCGGGAAATCATTGACCGAGCTGATCACGGCGGGAGACAGCGAGCTCGACCTTTATGCGTATCGCCCCTGGCGCTTCGGCCCGGTCCATCGCGACCATCGCTACGTGGCGGAGCTGGCCAAAGAGACGTACCGCTATTACTACTTTCTTCGGTATCCGTACGACGCCGACGAGTGGGGCCGGCCGCGCCGGACGAGCGCCCTACACCACCGCATGCAAGACCTTGGCGCGGTCTTCGGACAAAAACATGGTTGGGAGCGGCCCGAGCACTTTGAGCCGGACCGGCCGTGGCGCCGCGCGGGCGCAGACCAGCGGCGCTTCGGCTGGACCCGGCCGCCCTGGTTCGAGCTGCAGGCTGCGGAGCATCGCGCATTCCGCGAACGCGTGGGGATCATCGACATGACCTCGTTCGGGAAAATCAACCTGGACGGTCCCGGAGCTCTCCCGCTACTCGAGCGTGTTTCGGGCAACCTGATCAACCGGCCGGTTGGCAGCGTCGTCTACACCCAGCTCCTCGACCGCCGCGGAGGGATGGCCGCAGACGTCACCATTACGCGGCTCGGTCCGCAACGGTTCCGGTTGGTGACCGGTGCCGGATACGTGAACAGCGATCTTGGCTTTTTGCAGCTTCAGCGACACGAGGAGGATGGGCCGGTTGAGATCCGTGAGACCACGGAGGAGCTGGGCGTGATCGGGATGTGGGGACCGCAGTCCCGGCAGGTGCTGGAGGGCATGACAGATGACGACGTCTCGGAAGAGGGCTTCCCCTTCATGCAGGCCCGCACCATCCGTATCGAGGGATTCGAGGCCTTCGCCCAGCGCGTCACCTATGTCGGCGAACTGGGTTGGGAGTTCTACCTCGAGCCCGGTGTCGCGGTTCAGGTGTGGGATCGCTTGATGGCCGCCGGACGAACGGCTGGCATTCGGCCGGGTGGATACCGGGCGCTCGACTCGCTGCGGATGGAGAAGGGGTACCGCTACTACGGCACCGACCTCACCCTGCTGGACAATCCGCTCGAGGCAGGCCTCGGGTTCTGCGTTCGCTTCGACAAGGGCGATTTCAATGGGCGCGAGCCGCTGCTGTCGGCAAAGGCGGCCCGGATCACGCGGCGTCTACGAACCCTGCTGGTCGGCGAACGAGAGTACGTCACGATCTACGGCGGAGAGGCCGTCTATGCCGATGGCTCGATCGTCGGCCGGCTGCGCAGCTGCGCCTACGGATTCACGGTCGGGCGCAACATCGCCTACAGCTACCTGCCGATGGAGCTGGGACCGGGAGCGCGCGTCGAGGTGGACGTGTTCGGGCAGCGCGTCCCGGCGGAGGTCAGCAACGATGCCGCGTTGAAGCGCGAGCTAGGGGTTGGACATGAAGCAAAGCCCGTCGCGAGCTGAGGAGGCGGTCGACCGCGTTTCGCTCTGGCGAGGTAAGGACCTCAAGATTTCGCCGCTGTCGGGCGGGCTGACCAACGAGAACTACCTGGTCGAGTCGAATGACGAACGGTACGTGATGCGCCTCCCGGGAACCTCAACCGAGCTGCTGTCGATCGACCGGGTCAATGAGGTCTCCAACGCCCGGGCGGCGGCCAGCACCGGCATCGGTCCGGCGGTGCTGGAGCATATCCCGCAGCTGAACATCATGGTTCTCGAGTTCATCGAAGGACCGACGATGTCGGCAGCGGCGTTGCAATCGGCGCCGATGGCGCGTCGGATGGCCGATTCCTTCAAGCGCCTGCACGCCGCGCCTCGCTTCTTGAAGGACTTCGACATGTTCCGGCTGATCGAGGAGTACCTCCAGATCGTCGACGAGCATCAGGTCCCGATCCCTTTGGATTATCGAGCGCGGCTCCCGCTCGTGGGAGAGATCGAGCACGCGGTCCGGGTCGGGGCGCTCCCCAGCGTCTCATGTCACAACGACCTGCTCTGCGAGAACTTCATCGACGACGGGCGCTCTTTGCGGATTGTCGATTACGAGCTGAGCGGGAACAACGATCCGTGCTTCGACCTTGGCAACACGGCGCAGGAGGCGAGCTTCGACGATGCGTTGCGGACCGCCCTCTGTGAGGCCTACTTCGGCCGGCTCGATTCCCGGCAACTCGCCCGCATGAACCTGTTCGCCCTCATGTCAGACGTCGGTTGGACGCTCTGGGGGGCGATCCAAGCCAGGATCTCGACGCTGGATTTCGATTTCGCGGACTACTACACGACGCGATGGAACCGGGCGCTCCAGGTGATGGATTCGGATCGCTTGCAAGGCTGGTTGCGGCAGGCGCAACGCGAGGGCTCTTGACAGAGTTCGTATTGCAGACGAGACTTTCGGCGTACGCCAAACGTCGCCGCTCAACCGTGGAAGGAGGATGAGATCCGTTGGTGCTTGATAGTGTCCTGAAGGCGTATCAGTCGCCGACCCGAATGGTGCATGCGATCGGGGCCCTCTCGGCCCTTGGCCAGGAGTCCGCCGCGCTCAACATCAAGCGTCCGCTCGTCGTGACGGACCAGGGCATCGTCAAGGCGGGATTGCTCGACGAGGCACTGAAGCCGCTTCGAGCCGCCGGGCTCGAGCCCGTCGTCTACGACCAGGTGCGGGCGAACCCCGGCATTCAACTGGTCGATGCCGGCGCCGCCGACTACAAGAAAGAGCGCTGCGACGGACTGATCGCGATCGGCGGTGGCAGCTCCATCGACTCGGCGAAAGGCATCGGGGTGGTGGCCGTCCACGGCGGCAGCATCGTCCAGTACGAGTGGGGCAAGGATCCGATCCACTCGCGCATTCCGCCGCTGGTCGCGGTCCCGACCACCGCCGGCACCGGCAGCGAGGTCACGCTGTGGGCCGTGATCACGGACCCGGATCGGAAAATCAAGTTCAACGTCGGCGGCACGCCGAATATCGCGTCCTGGGTGGCGCTCATCGATCCCCAGCTGAGCGTAAATCTGCCCTCGGGGGTGACGGCCGGGACCGGCATGGACGCGCTGACGCACGCGATCGAGTGCTACACCATGGCCTATCACCAGCCGTTCACGGATGCCGTGGCCTTACATGCGATGGAGTACTGCGGCCGCTGGCTGCGGGTCGCCTATGCGCAAGGCCACAACCTCGAAGCGCGCTACCACATGAGCATGGCCGCGATGCTCGCCGGCCTCTCCTATGGCACCGACTCGGCGGGCGCGGCCCACGCGATGAGCCAGTCCGCCGGGGGCGTCCACGACGCCCCACACGGGGCGCTGACCGGGCGCCTGCTCGCCCCCGTCATGGAATACAACTACGCTGGCGAGCCGGAACGCTTCGCCCGGATCGCCCAGGCGCTCAGCCTCGACACCGCCAACAAGACGATCTGGAAAGCGGCCGAGCTCTCGGTCGAGTACGTGTATCAGCTGACTGAGGACCTCGACATTCCTTCGCTCAACGAGCTCGGCTTCTCAGAAGACGAGGTCCCGATGCTGGCGAAGAAGGCCGAGGCGGACTCACAGACGATTGGCAACCCGCGCGACGTCGACGCCAGGAATTACGAGAAGATCTACGCCCGGGCCTTTGAAGCCGGGCGCCACCGGAAGGTGGCACGACAGCTGGCCCACGCCGGCTCCTGACCATCATGTGGACCAACACGCTCAAGCCGTACGACCTGCTCTCCGAAGACCAGGTTCAGCAGATCCACGACCACGCCATGCTGATCCTCCAGGAGATCGGCGTTGACTTTCTTCATCCACACGCGATCGATACCTTCGCCAGAGCGGGGTTGAAGGCAGAGGACAACCGGATCCATTTCGAGCGCGCCTTCATCGAGGAGCAGATCAAGAAGGTGCCGTCCACCTTTCAGGTGCAGGCGCGCAACCCGGAGAACACGGTCACCATCGGCGGCAACCACATGGTCAACGCGCCCGTGTATGGCCCGCCCTTCATTACCGACCTCGACCGCGGGCGCCGGGGCGCGACCATCGCCGACTTCACCAACTTCGACAAGATGGCCCAGGCAACTCCGCAAATCCACTGCGCCGGCGGCACCATCGTCGAGCCGGAGGACCTGCCGCTCGAGACCCGCCATCTCGACATGGTCTATTCGCATGTCCGCTGGACGGACATGCCCTACATGGGGAGTGTGATCTCGGAGGAGGGCGCGCGCGACTCGATCGAAATGTCGTCGATCCTCTTCGGCGGCCGCGCCAACATCGAAAAAACGCCGGCCCTGCTGGCCCTCGTGAATGTCAACAGTCCGCTCCGCTACGACGATCGGATGCTGGGTGCGTTGATGACCTATGCGGAGGCAAACCAGCCCGTGATCGCGACCCCCTTCTTGATGGCGGGCGCGATGTCACCGATGGGACTCGCGGGCACCATCGCCCAACAGACCGCGGAAGCGCTGGCCGGGATCGCCTTGATCCAGCTGATCCGCCCGGGCGCTCCCTGTATCTACGGCTCGTTTCTGACCAACATCGATATGCAGTCGGGAAGCCCCGCCTTCGGCACGCCGGAATCGGCGATGGGGATCCTGGCCAGCGCCCAGATGGCGCGGCACTACCGCATCCCGTTCCGCGGCGGCGGCGCGCTGACCTCCTCCAAGTCACCGGATGCGCAGGCCGCCTACGAATCGATGATGTGTCTCTGGCCGACGGTGATGGGCGGGGTGCATTTCGTCCTCCACGCCGCGGGCTGGCTGGAGAGCGCACTGCTCGCCTCCTACGAGAAGTTCATCATCGACGTCGAGGCGCTGCGCATGTTCGAGTGGATCCTCACGAAGGGGATCCCCTTCGACGACGAGGGCTTCGCCATGGACGGCATCCGCGAGGTCGGCCCCGGCGGTCACCATCTCGGTTCCGAGCACACGATGCGGCATTACCGGACCGGCTTCTACCGGCCGTGGATCTCCTCCACCGAAAACTACGACCGCTGGCAGCGGATGGGATCGCGCACCGCGGACAAGGTGGCCAACGAGAAGTGGAAGCAGCTGCTGGCCGACTACAAGGACCCGGGGATCGACTCGGCCGTCGATGAGCAACTCAAAACGTTCATCGAGGTCCGCAAAGACGCGATACTGCACGCGAGAGTCTGAGGAGGCTGGCCACATCCATGAAGGTCGTCGAGAAAACGCAAACGCTCAAGATGTTCGTCGGCGGACGGTGGGTCGATTCGGAACGTGGGGAGACGTTCGAGGCGGTAAGCCCCGCGACCGGCGACGTGATCGCCACCCTACCGAAAGGGACCCGCGCCGATGCCGCGCGCGCTGTCGAGTCAGCGCACCAGGCGCGGGCGGCGATGGCGGGGCTCGGCGCCTACGAGCGGGCCGCCCTGCTTCATCGGGTGGCAGACGCAATGGAACGCCGCCGCGAGGAGCTGGCCCGCTGGCTGAGCCTCGACCAGGGCAAGCCGTACAAGGCGGAGGCAGTCGGCGAGGTGGGCGAGGCGATCGAGTATTTCCGGATCGCCGCCGAAGACATCAAGCGGCTCGAGACCAATGTCATCCCCTCGATGAGCAAGAACAAGCTCGTCTTCACGCTTCGCGTCCCGCGTGGCGTCTATGGTGTGATCACTCCCTGGAACTGGCCATTGACGATGGCCACCGAGGTGATCGCCCCGGCGCTGGCCGGCGGCAACACGGTCGTTTGGGCGCCCGCCTCCTCGACCTCGGCGATCTCGGTGAAGCTGATGGAATGCCTGGCCGAGGCCGACCTGCCCTCCGGCGCGATCAACCTCGTGACCGGCCCGGGGTCGGTGGTGGGCGATGAGATCGCCGGCCACCCGTTGATCGCCGGCGTCGGCTTCGTCGGCTCAACCGAGACCGGGCGCTCGGTGGCACGTCGCGCGGCTGGCAAGCACATCATGCTGGAGCTGGGTGGCAACGGCCCGATCGTGATCTTCGACGACGCCGACATCGGGCGCGCCGTCGAGGGTGTGATCGTGGGCTGTTTCCTCTGTGCCGGGCAGAGCTGCACCGCGGGCGAGCGCATCCTGGTGCAGCGCGGTTTCCAGGATGCGTTCATCGACCGGCTGGCTGAAGCGGTCAGCAAGATTCGGTTGGGCGATCCTTTCGACGACGCCACCACCATGGGGCCGTTGAACAACGAGGGCGTCGCGTTGAAGATGGACGAGCACATTGCGGACGCACTGGCGGGGGGTGCGACCGCCGTCACCGGCGGCCATCGCGCGACCAGCTTCCCTACCCGCCTCTACTACGAGGCGACGGTGCTGCGCGGCGTGAGCCCGCAGATGCGGGTCAGCAAGGAGGAGACCTTCGGCCCGATCGCCCCCGTGATTCCCTTTCGCGATGAGGCGGAGGCGTTGGCGATCGCCAATGACTCACCCTACGGCCTCCTCGGATCGGTGTACACCAGGGACATCGATCGTGCTTTGCGCTTCGCCCAGCAGCTCGAGACCGGCTGGGTCAATGTCAACGAATCCTCCAACTACTGGGAAGCGCACATTCCCTTTGGGGGGCGGGCGGGCAAAGACAGCGGCATCGGCCGGGTGGGCGGTCATCGGGCGATCGAGCAGATGACCGACCTGAAAACCATCATCGTCGACGTCAGGGAGAGCTAGGTGGCGGTGACCGGAACCAACCTACCGGCGGCGGACGTCATCGCGGAAGCGGAGCGGATCACCGCGGCCGCCCGCACCCTGAAGCTCCCGCTCAAGCTGGTGGGCGGTGCGGCCATCAACCTCCATTCGCGCAGCGCACGCGAGGCGCCCCTGAAGCGGAAGTATGGCGACCTCGATTTCGTCGCCGCCTCCAAGCAGCGCCAAGCAGCCGAGAAGTTGTTCGAGTCGCTCGGCTACCAGGGCGATCGGCGCTTCAACACGCTCAATGGCCACCAGCGGCTCCTCTATCTGGACCCCGTGAACGGCCGGCAGATCGATGTCTTCATCGACCGCATGCGGATGTGCCACGTCATCGAGCTGGCTGACCGCCTCGGCGGGGATGATCCCTGCCTGACGCCCGCGGATCTCCTGCTCAGCAAGCTGCAGGTCTTCGAGGTCAACAAGAAAGACCTCGTCGACTCCATCGCGCTTCTCCTCGACCACCCGATCGCGGACCACGACGACGATGCCATCAACGGCACCTACCTGGCTGCGCTCCTGTCGCAGGACTGGGGCCTGTACCGGACGATGCAAATGAACACGGCGCGGATCCGGGAAACCGCGACCGAGCTCCCGGTGGCTGCGGACACGGTCAATCAGCGGCTCGATGAACTCTGGGCGCGCACTGAGGCGCACCCCAAGTCACTGAAGTGGCGACTCCGTGCGAAAGTCGGCGACCGAATGAGCTGGTACGAGTTGCCCGAGGAAGTTCGCCAACCGTACCAGGCGGAGTAGCACTTCAGAGGATATTGACATCGTGGCCGCCCACACCGATAGTGTGAGTTGAGGACGGCAGCGGTTTCCAGCCCTCGGGGTCCAGCTCGAGGAAGGGGGCGACCATGGCGCGAGCGATGCATCCGGTCGACGACACCATCCGCGTGCTCTTCGTCCAGGACGACCCGGCGGTGGCGGAGATGTACAAGTTGAAGCTCGAGCTCGATGGCTACCAGGTCACGATCGTCTCGGGCCGCCAGCAGCTGATCGACGCGAGCGCCACGGTGCGGCCAGACCTCGTGTACCTCGATATCCGCCGCAGGGAGCAGGACGGCATCGAGATGCTTCGCGCCCTCCGTCACGACGGGCCAACCAAAGAGGTGCCGGTCATCATCCTCTCGGACCATCGGCCCGAGGAAATGGTCAGCCGCGGACTGACGACGAACGTGATGGATTACGTGGTGCGTGCCAACGTTGCCCTCACGTCGCTGGCGGACAACGTCGAGGACTGGGCCCGCCCAGAATCCGCCTAGCGATCAGGCGGCCCGCTGCCGCTTGTCGGCATACATCGAGCGGTCGGCTGCGCCCAGCAGCGCTACCGGCGTCGTGCCGTCCGTAGGAAAGGAGGCGGTCCCGATCGACACCGAGATCGGACCTGAGGGATTCGCGGGATTCCGCAGGGTCCCACCGACCCGGCGTGCCAGCGACACGGCGCCCACCTGGTCGGTCCCCGGCATGAGAAGGACGAATTCGTCGCCGCCCCAGCGGGTCACGACATCGACTGGGCGAAGGTTGGCGGTCAGTACCGACGCCACCCGCTTCAGCACCGCATCGCCGGCCGCGTGACCGCGGGCATCGTTGACCTGCTTGAGCCCGTCGACGTCGAGCATGATGACGCAGAACGGCTCCGGCAAGGCGGCCGCCAGCCGCTGCTCCAGCTCGCGCTCGAAGGCGCGTCGGTTCGCCAGTCCCGTCAGCGGGTCGGTCCGCGCGCTCGCCGCCAGCCGCTCGATCAGCCGAGCGTTGAAGATCGAGACGGCCGCCTGGTTGGCGAGGATCGTCATCAGGCGCAAGTGGTCTCCGGTGTACTGGTGCAAGCCAAGCTTGGCGGTGACGATGACACCGATCAGGTTGTCCTCGAAGATCACGGGGAGCGCCAGCATCGACTCGTCGGTCTCCGAGGTGCCGGGGACATGCATCGCCTTCGGATGCCGCACCGTATCTCCGACGAGGGCGCCCTGCTTGGTCTCGGCGACCCAGCCCGTGATGCCCTCTCCCACCTGGACGGCCAGCGTTTCGGCGGTGACCCCATCGTACTCCGGACGCTGCGTATCGCTGAAGTACACCGGCCGGAGCGTATGGCCATCGTCTTCGAGCAAGTAGACCCGGCACTGGTCATACGGCAGCAGGGTCGTGATGGTGCGACCGATGGTCTCGCAGATCTCCGGCACGCTCACGACCGTGGCCAGCCGCCTACCCAGCTGCTGGACAGCATCCAGGTGCTGGGTCCATGAGTGGATCAGGGGCATCTTGCGATCTTCGTGGAGAGCGCTCTCGACCGTCCCCGCCACCACGACCTCGCCGGATTCGATGACCTCGAGCAGGGCTCGCGCGACCTGCGGATCGAACTGGCGGCCAGCCTGGGCTCGGATCTCCTCCAGGATCCACTCGCGCGGGCGGGCCCGGCGGTAGGGCCGGTCGCTGGACATCGCCTGGAAGGCATCGCAGGCATGGACGATGCGGGCTTCAATGGGAATGCGCTCGCCGCTGAGCCGATCCGGGTAGCCGGCGCCGTCCCATCGCTCGTGCTCCGCGCGGACGATCGGTCGGATCCGCGCCAGGAACGGAACCGAGGCCACGATCCGTTCACCGATCACGGGATGCTCTCGCATGATGGCCGTTTCCTCGTCATCGAGGGGCCCCGGCTTGTTCAAGATGTATCCGGGCACGCCGATCTTCCCGATGTCGTGAAGCAACGCGCCGTACTCCAGAAAACGCAAGGCATCCGCCTCCAGCCCGAGGCGGCGTCCGACCGCCTTGGCGAGCGCCGCGGTCTCCCGCGAGTGGGCCTCCGTGTGGCGGTCCTTGGCGTCGAGGGCGGCCGCCAGCGCGGCGACCGTCGATAGGTAGCTCTGTTCCAGCTCCTCGCGGCGCTGCTCGGCCACCTGGTTCTCCGCGCGCAACGCCTTGCGCACGAGCGCCGGGATGTAGGCGCAAATCACCATCGACGCCGCGAGCAGGACCACGGAACGCGCGTAATAACTGTCCCACCCCCGGATCACGAGCGGCAGGGCGGCCGCGAGAATCGCGGTGACCAGCACGGCAACCGACGTCTGGAATTCGAGCATCGACGCGGTAAAAACGACGATGACCAGGTACAGCACGGATAGATGCGACTGCGTGGCGCCGGTTGCGAACACGCCGACCGTCAGCATCACGATTCCACCAAAGACCACAGGGACGAACCACCTGGCGGGGACCTCCCCCCAGGGCAAAATCCAGCACACGACGCCCGCCGCGCAGGCGAGCGCGGTGATGAGCCACTCCGTCGGGTAGTTGACTTGCAGGCCGCTTCCCAGGTAGTCGGTGGCCATCACAATCGTCGCCAGACCCCAAAACGAGACCGCCGCCACCTTGAGGGTCGCGCGCTGCAGCTGCAGGGATCCCGGAGGAGGGGTGATCATGCTGGCGAATACAACGCCTCCTGCTGGGGCTTCCGTCGCCCGCAAGCCCCGATAGCATGGGGCCGGCATGTTCTGGACGTTTGTCGAGACGACGCCGGCTCTGGGTGGCTCGGTCCAAATCGACGGGAAAAAGGGCCATCACCTGGCCCGGGTCCTTCGGGTTCGGCCGGGTGAGCGCGGCGTTGCCGTCTTTGCCCGTCGGGAATACGAATTGGAAGTCATCGCGGTCGACGGCGCGCGCATCAACGCCCGCGTGCTCACCGACCGGCCGGCACGCGGCGAGGCGACCACCGCCGTGACCCTGCTGCAGGCGGTGCTGCCGAACCCCGATTTCGACGCCGTCCTCGAAGGCGGTACCGCGGTCGGCATTCGATGTGTCGTCGCTGTCCAGTCGGCCCGTTCCGTTGGCCGGCCGCCGGCCGGACGTCTTAACCGCTGGGAGGCGATCGTCGAATCCGCCGCGGAGCAGAGCCACCGCGGCGAGATCCCCAACGTGACCGGGCCCCTCCCGCTGTCCTCGGCGCTCGATCAGGCGAGCGGCCGGTTGCTCGCGCTCGACCCGGGCGCCTCGCTGCCACTGGGGCAGGCCATCGATGGATCGGCGGCCTACACCATCGCCGTCGGCCCGGAGGGCGGCTGGACCGACGACGAGCTCGCCATGCTGCGAGCCCGCGGCGGCGTCGCCGTCAACCTCGGTCCACGCATTCTGCGCGCCCGCCTGGCGCCGCTCGTGGCCGCTGCTATCCTCGTCCAACGCCCATGAACGTCTCGATCCAAACGCTCGGTTGCAAGGTGAACTTCGCGGAGATGGAGCACCTCGGCGATCGGTTGGCCCGCGCCGGTTTCACGGTCTCCGAAACCGACGAGCATGCGGACATCTGCGTCATCAACAGCTGCACCGTGACCGCGCAGGCAGACCGAAAGCTGCGCACCATGGTCCACGGCTTGCGACGCCGGCACCCGGAAGCGCACCTCGTCTTGACGGGGTGCCACGTCGACAATCCGAACCCGCGCGTGTCGGCGGTGCCCGACGTCGACGTGAGCTTCCCCAATGCGCGCAAAGGGGAAATCTTCGATTACCTCGCGTCGAATTTCGAGCCGGCGGCAGCCGTCGGATCGACGACCTTTGTCAGGTCGCGATTCTTTCTCAAGGTGCAGGACGGCTGCAATCACCGCTGCACCTACTGCATCGTCTGGCGGACGCGCGGTGTCTCCCGCAGCGAAAACGAAGCGGCGCTGATCGACCGCGCCCAGCAGGCGGCGGCCGAGGGTTACGGCGAGATCGTGTTGACCGGGGTCGACCTCGGGGCCTTCGGCCGCGACCGCGGCCAGGGCTTCGCGCCCTTCGTCCAACGGTTGCTCGAGGCCATCGCGCCGGCGCGGCTGCGCCTGAGCTCGATCAACGCCAATGACATCACGCCCGACCTGGTGGAATTGGCCGGCGCGCCACGGTTCTGCCGCCACCTTCATATCCCGTTGCAGTCCGGCAGCGACCGCGTGCTGAAGCGCATGGGGCGACTCTATCGACGCCGGGATTACCTCGAGGTGGTCGCCGCCCTGCGCCACGAATCGCCGGAGCTCGCGGTCACCGCCGATGTCATCGTCGGCTTCCCCGGTGAGACAGACGAGGATTTTGCTGACACCCAGGCCACGGCCCGGGAAGCAGGACTGACCGGCATGCACGTCTTTCGCTATTCCCCACGCGCAGGGACGTCGGCCCCTCGACTCGGCCTCCCGGTGGACGACCCGCTCAGCCGCGAGCGGAGTCACCGATTGCAAGTCCAGGCGGACGAGCAGCGGCGCGCCTACGAGGCTCGCTTCATCGACCGTGACCTGGAGGTGATCTGGGACCGGCGCCTGCCGCAGCAGATGCGGGGGTTGAGCGACAACTACATCACGGTGCGCGCCCCGCAACGCGACCAAACCCTGGGGTCGCTCGCGACCGTTCGTCCCCTGGCGCCGAGCCCCGACGGTCTTCTCTGCGGGTAAGCTTGGCCGATGCCCGACGACTGCCTTTTCTGCAAGATCTTTGCCGGCGAGATTCCAGCCAAGGAGGTCTTCCGCGATGAGGAGATCGTCGCCTTCGAGGACATCCGGCCGGTGGCGCCGACCCACGTCCTGGTGATTCCGAAGGAGCACATTCCGACGGTTCACGACCTGCAGCCCGGCCATGGGCCGATGCTGCTCCGGATGTTCCAGGTCGCCAACCGGATTGCCGATGAGCGCAAGATCGATCGCGATGGCTACCGCCTGGTCATCAACAAGGGTCCCCAGGCCGGCCAGACCGTCTATCACCTCCACCTGCACCTGCTGGGTGGCCGGGTGATGGCCTGGCCTCCGGGCTGAGCGCCCCCTGGAACGCGCTTGCGAAGCAATTGTCACACCGCTGTCGCAGCTTGACCGCGGCCTGACGACGCGCGAAAGAGGGGTCGTAAGCGACCGGCGCTAACTTGGTCGCACATGCGCCTTCTCCCATGGCGTGCCGTACCACCGAAGGATCAGGCTGCCGATAAAGCACAGCTGCACCAGCGGCTTGCCAACCTGACCAACCCGCCTGTCCAGGATGCTACCCCCGCGACCGCAGCTGTCCCCGCGCAACCCCTCGCGGCGCCGGCCCCAATCAGCCCCGCTCGCGCAAAGCTGCAGGCGCTGACGGGTGGTGCCGCGCCGGCTGCTGCATCCGTTCCCCCGGCGGCGCCGGCCGAGCCCCTCGTAACCCCGGCGGCGACCAGCCCCGCGCCTGAGCCCGACGCAGCCGCAACCCCAACCAGCCTCGTGCTTGCAGAGCCCGTCGTCACGGCGACGTCAACCAGCCTCGTGCTCACCGAGCCCGTCCTCGTCGCCACGCCAACCAGCCTCGCGCCAGGCTCGCGCGATGAACGGGACCGTCGCCGCCGGCGGCGGTTCGGCTTCCTGCTCTTCTTCGGCGCTCTGATCTTTGTCTTCTTCGTGGTTCGGGCGATTCCCGCCGACTGGGAAATCGGCCCATTCCGCATCGATGCCAGCGGCAGCGCCGCGGACTCGGCGGCGAGCATCTACTTCTCTGATGACCCGCACGCGCCCTTCTGGCTGCTGGTCCCGACCTTCAACCTTCCGCCCCGGTTCTTCGCGGCCAGGCCGAATAGCACGGCGCGGCCGGTTGCCCTAGCGCCGACCAAAACGCCGACCTCAACGCCATCGAGCAGCACGTCGCCCAGCACCAGCCCATCGTCGAGCGCCTCGGCGTCTCCGACCGCGAGCCCCTCTGGGTCCGCCAGCCCGAGCGCGTCACCATCGGCAAGCCCGAGCGCATCGCCGTCGGCAAGCCCGAGCGCGTCGCCGTCGGCCAGCCCGAACGCGTCGCCGACGCCAACTCCATCCGCATCACCCACGCCTACCCCAACGCCCACGCCTACCCCAACACCCACGCC
>Ga0209009_1000069_pt1 | contig 44541 bp, 44 predicted proteins | sample BlaSpr_A8_OM3_M2_FD_187979 | JGI IMG/M metagenome (GOLD analysis project Ga0209009, IMG submission 187979) | Forest soil microbial communities from Thunder Bay, Ontario, Canada - Black Spruce, Ontario site 2_A8_OM3_M2 (SPAdes) (version 2) | ecosystem: Environmental > Terrestrial > Soil > Boreal... | reverse complement strand
GGCAATGGGTGGACGGCCGACATGGCACGGAAGATCCGCCAGGGACTCACGGGCGCTTACGACGCGCTCGGGCTCGCCTACGAAAAGGGACTTCGCATCGGATCAGGGTCGGATGTGCTGGCCGACATGCAGGGCGAGAAAGGCAAGGAGATCGCGTGCCAGGCCCGCGTCATGGGCGCGATGAACGCGATCATCGCCGCCACAAAGACCAACGCCGCGCTGCTGCGCATCGAGAAGGAGACCGGCACCGTCGAAGCGGGCAAGCGCGCCGACCTGATCGTGCTCGACGCCGATCCACTGTCCGACCCAGCCATCTTTGCCGATTCCGCACACGTTCGGATGGTGGTGCTCGGGGGTGACGTCGTCAAGGACCTCGAGCAATGAGCCGCGGAACCGCGTCCGCCTTCTGGGATAACCTCCGGCAGCCGATGCCGCTCGGCCGCAAACTCCGCCGGCTCATGGCGAACCGCCTTCGGTTCCCTTCCGAACCCTGCTGCGGCCACCCTGGCGAACCTGGCTGTTGAGAGCCGGCTAAAGGTCCGGGTCCGGGCCCCCACGGAGAAGTTGACACCACCTCCCCGTTCCAGTAATCTGATAGCCAGCCTATCACGTAGAACGGTACTCGTTATGGGAGGCACTCATGGTTAGCTTGATCTGGACGATCGTGGTCGTGCTCTTCGTGTTGTGGCTCCTCGGGTTCGCGCTCAGTATCGGCGGTGGGCTTGTTCACCTGCTGCTGGTGCTGGCGATCATCGGGATTATTTACAACTTGCTGGTAGGCCGCCGAGCGGTCTAACGCCCACCGTTCGACCAGGGCGCGTCCCCCGCGCCCTCTTTTTTTGCCTCTGCCAGCGTGCGATAATTGTTTGGCCGTGAGTGAGACGACGGGGGGCGTCTTGCGCCGTGGATCGGACCGCATTGTCGGCGGCGTCTGCTCCGGCCTGGCGGTCTACTTCGGGGTCGATCCCCTCTTGGTTCGGGTCGTGTTCGTGATCCTGGCCCTGCTGCCACCGGGCATTGGCATCGTCCTTTACCTGGTGCTCTGGTTCTTGATGGACCCGCCGGCCGGGACGACAGCGACGGCCTCGAGGAGTGTCGCCGAGCGCCTGCGCGCCATGGGTGACGATCTCAGGCAAGACTTCCGAACCGGCTTCTCTCGGTCGCAGACAAGCGAAACCCCGCCCTCGACCGGCGGGGATACCCCCGGTGGTCCTCCGCCAGCCGGTCCTCCCTACCACCGTGGACGATGGGGACCTCCTTACGGCAACCGGCCCCCCGGGCTGTGGGCGGGCATCATCCTGATCCTGCTGGGCGCCTACTTCCTCTTGACCAACCTCGGCGTATTGCGCAACCTTCGGTGGGACATCTTCTGGCCCGCGGTGCTGATCCTGCTCGGCCTCCTACTGTTGCTTCGGCGTCGATAAGGCACGCGATGTACCGGAGCCGCGGCCTGCTTTTCCCGCTGGTCCTGATCGCCATCGGGATCATCGTCCTGCTGGCGAACACCGGCGTGCTCTCGTCGCAAGCCCTCGAGCGGCTGGGCGACCTCTGGCCGCTGCTGCTCGTCATCCTTGGGCTGCAGCTGATTCTCAATCACACCCTTCCCCGTCAGCAGGCCACCCTGGTTGGCCTCGGGGCGACCGCCGTCATCGTGGCCGCGGCCGTGGCATACGCGGCGTTGGCCCCGGCGGCCCAATTCGGGACACAGCGATTCGTTTCGTCGGAACGGCTCGGCGGATTGAGCGCGGCAAGCCTCGACCTCAACTACGGCGCCGCGACCATCGATGTCACGGCCGGCGGTCTCGGTGACTCGCTTTACCAGGCACAGATCGACTATCCGGGCGGTGAGAATCCGCCGACGATCAGCCTCGACCGGGAGTCCGGCACTCTGCAGATCCGCGAGAGCTCGAGTTTTTCGCCCTTCCATCTCTTTGGCGGAAGTCGCCGTCACCTGGCCATTACGCTGACGGACCAAATCCCCTGGTCGATCAAGGTCGAGGGCGGCGCGGCGAGCCTGCACCTCGATCTCCGCCACGCCCAGCTCAGCAAGCTGGAGATCTCCGGCGGCGCCAACCAGCTCGACGCCGAATTGCCCACTCCGAAGGGGACGGTCTCGATCAACGTGTCGGGCGGCGCCAACAACGTGACGATGCTCGCGCCGGCCAACTCGCAGTGGCGCATCGCCGTCAGTGGCGGCGTCAGTGCGGTCACGATCAACGGCTCGTCATCCGGCACTCTGGGTGGTGACTTCCAGCAGCAGAGCCCTGAGTACAACTCGGCGACCAACCGGTTCGATATCGAGATCGGCGGCGGCGCCTCGCACCTCGACTTCCGGACCGGCTGAGAACCGCGCCGTGGCCGACAACGTCGTGCTCGTTCGCCACGGCGAAACCGAATGGAGTCGAGACGGTCGTCATACGGGTAGGACGGATCTTCCGCTCACTGCGGATGGAGAGCGGCAGGCGGAGGGGCTCGCGACATCCCTTCGGGCCTGGCAATTTGCCCTGGTGCTCACCAGCCCACTGCAGCGCGCCCTTGAAACGTGCCGGCTGGCGGGTTATGGAGCCAAGGCGCAGCTGCGCCCGGAGCTGATGGAGTGGGATTACGGCCGCTACGAGGGTCTCACGTCGCGGCAGATCGCCGAGCAGAACCCCGGATGGTCTCTATGGCGCGATGGTGGGCCCGATGGCGAGACCCCCGCCGACGTCGGCCGCCGGGTGGATCGGGTGATCGCCGAGGTCCGCCAGGTCGCCAGCGACGTCCTGATCTTCGCGCACGGCCATGTCCTGCGCGTGCTCACGGCCCGCTGGTTGGAGGAGCCCCCGAGCGGCGGCCGGCACTACGCGCTGCAAACCGCGACACTCAGTGTTCTGGGTTACGAACACCAGGACCCCGTGATCAGCCGGTGGAACCTGCCCCCGCCCTCCTAAACGAGACCCACCGCACCTAGACGTTGACCCGGCGTGATCTGCTACGGTGACGGTCAGGAAGCCCCGTCGGCCCAGGGAAGGAGGGAAGCGAGGTGCGACTATTTTCCGTGCAACTACACGCGGAGCACGGCCCGGCACATGCTACGCGTCCGGTCGAGGGTTATTCGGTTCGCGTGCGGTTGGCTGCTCGCGCGGCCGTCCGCAACACAAGGAGCGAGCTGGCCGCCGCGTTGCGCGAAGCCAGGCTGGCGGCGATCGCCGCGACCAACGACGCCCGGATTGTCGGCATCATGCTGGTGCTGGCTGCGCTGGCGCTGGGCCTCGAGATGGCAGCCAGCTTCCGCCTCATATAGGGTTTCTCTATCGAACCGATCGCCATAAACGATTGGACCCGATGACTGGTTAGTTGATACAGTGGCTTCCATGATCGGGATGGAAGCGCACAACATTCAGCTTCGTGATCGAGACGACTACCAGCCCTGCCGGGCCGAGATCGCCGAGTGCGGATGCCCGGACGACTGCGAACGCGATCACGGCAACGAGTAGCCCAACCCTGATGTCGAAGGTGGCTGTTCCAAAGCCCAAGCAGCTGGTCGCGAGCCCCCTGCTGCCGGAGGGGTTCGAGCTGCCGGCCTCGCGTTTCGTCCACCCGAGTACTCGCATGCGCGGGCTGCTCGATGCCGAGCCCTTCCTCTTCGGTCCGGGCGTCTACGACCCGATGGGCGCCCAGCTGGTCATGTACTACGGCTTCAAGGCCGTGTACTTCAGCGGCTACTCGTTTGCCATCGGCCACCTGGGCACGACCGACATGGACCTCTATTCCAGTGTCGAGATCGCGGATGCCGCCCGTCGGACCGTCAGCGGGCTGCGCAAGTTCCAGCTGACCATGGCCGTTGGTGATCCGGAAAAAGGGGTGCAGCCCAGGCACCTCGACATCCCACCGGTGATCGTCGACATGGACGGCGGCTACGGCAACATCTTCAACGTCCAGCGCACCACCGAGCTCTACGTCACCGCCGGCGTCGCCGCCGCGCACATCGAGGACCAGGTGCTCCCCAAACGCTGCGGCCATATCGGCGGCAAAGCGCTAATCGCCGTGAACGAGATGGTGGGCAAGCTGCGGATGGCGCGGGCCGTGGCCGATGACCTCGGAAACCGCGACTTCGTCATCATCGCCCGCACCGACGGCCTGAGCGCCGTCGACGCGCCCGAGCCATTGCGGCACATAGAGCTGGCCGTCGACCGCGGCCTGCGCTATCTGGACAGCGGCATCCCCGACCTGCTGTGGTGCGAGTTTCCGACCTCCGATCGTGGCGCCGTCGAGACCTTCACGGAGCAGGTCAAGAGGCGCTTCCCCGACGCCCGATTTGCCTTCAACTGGTCGTCGTCGTTCAAATGGTTCAAGGAACCGAAGCCGATGACGTTCGCGGAGCTGGGGCAGATGGGCGTCAAGTTCATCTTCATCACGCTCGGGGCGCAGCATGCCGAAAGCTATGGGCTCAGCGTGCTGCTCCAGGCGATGTCGAAGGACCAGCAGGACGGCTACATCGCCTTGCAGCGGAAGGAATTCGAGTCGGGCCAGGACTTCCCGACCCGGAGTCACCACCAGTTCTCCGGGGTTCCGTATCACCACCTGGTGGGCAAGGCCTACGACGCCGCGCGTCTCGGCCAGGAGTTCGCCGAGGCGCTACCGGAAGACCGGGTCGTCTAAGCCCCAGCGGGAGAGGGGATAAGCGCAGCGGCGGCGGGATCCGACTCTCGCAGCAGATTGACGAAGGCAGCGACAGTGCCCGATGGCCGCCCCTGGTCGCGGCGGCGGATGGCAACGATCTTTTGCGACATCGCCGGCGCGTCGGTGACGGCAACCTGGATCAGAGTCTTCGCCGCCAGCTCGCCCGCGACCGCGGTGCGCGGCAGCAGAGCAATGCCGAGGTGCCGTTCCACCATCTTCTTCGCCGATTCGATATTGTCCAGCTCCATCACCTCCCTCGGCGTGACCCCGAGGCTGAGAAAGAACGACTGCGTGAGCTCGTAGTAGCTCGAGGTCCGGTCGAAGAAGATCAGCCGCTCGGAGGCCACGTCAGCGATTCCCACACTGGAGCGTTTGGCAAATGGGTGGCCCCGGGGCACGACCAGGACCAGCGCTTCCTCGTAAAGCGGAATCGATTCGATGTCGGGGTGTCGCATCGTCCGCACCATGGCGAGCTGGACCTCTTCGCGGAGCAGCATCTGCAGGACGTCTTCCGAATGTCCGGTACGAACCGCAACTTCGATTCGGGGATAGGCGGCCGCAAACCGTTGCAGCAGCGCCGGGAGCACGTACGTGCTGACCGCGGGCGCAGCACCGAGCACCAGGCGACCGGCTGAGGCCGAGCGGGCGTCGGTCAGCGCTTGGCGGCCATCGCGAACGGCCCGCATCGCGCGCTCCGCGTAGGGGAGGAAGGCGCGTCCGGCGTCGGTCAGCCGCATGCCCCGGCGCGTCCGGGCAAAGAGCGGCTCGCCCAGTTCGCGCTCGAGCGCGTGGAGCCGGGCGGTTAGGGTCGGCTGGGTGACGAACATCGCCTCCGCGGCGCGACTCACGTTCCCCCGGCGGGCGACTTCAAGGAACCCCTCGACCTGGGCCAGCAGCACGGTTTAGATATAGAGCTTTTTTATCGCCACGTCAATCGGGCCGCCCCTCCCGATGGTTATCGCTTCAGGCGTCTTCATGACGGGTGTCATAGGGAATTCCTGACCGGTGCGACTGGTTGGAAAGACGGCAGGGCGCTACCGTCGTGACATGAAATCGCGCACCGTTCGGCGTTAACCCGCCACATCTTTCAGACAAACTCGATCGGCAGTATCGATTCGATAGTCGGCCACAGAAGAGGAGGAACTCATGGAAATCATTAGAAATCTGACGCGGCGCAAGTTGCGTACCACACTTACGATCAGCGGCATCGTGATTGGCGTGCTGGCGCTGGTGACGATGGGCGCGATGGCGGAGAAATTCAACGCCCTGCTCGATGGCGGCGTTGCCTACTTCGGTGGGAACATCCAGGTGACGGCCGCCGGCGGCAGCGCATTCGGCGGCGGGAGCGTACTCCCGGAAAGCACCGTCAGCCAGGTCGCGCAAGTTCCCGGCGTGGCGGCCGCGTTTGGGGAGATCCAGCTCGAGGCCAAGCCGGGATCGGTGCAGACCGTCTCCTTTGGCCTGCCCGACTACATTCAGTCCTACGACCCGCGGGCCAATGACTACTCGGCCGTCAAGACAACCCTGGCGCAGGGTCGCGACGTCACCGCATCGGGTGAGGTCGTCCTGGGTTCGGACTTCGCGCATGAGTTCAACAAGAAAGCCGGCAGCACGATCGACCTCCCGATCCGGCCATCTGACGCAAAGGCGGACTTCGTGAACCACACCTTCAGCGTTGTCGGGGTGCTGGCCAAGACCCAGACCGGTCCGGACACGGGTGCCTTCATAAACCTCACGGATGCCCAGATGCTGCTCAAAGACAGCTTGCCGGCCGCGATCCGAGACCGGATCGACACCAGCACGCTGGTCACCGGGATGACGGTCTACGGGAAGCCGGGGATCAACCTGGACAACCTGTCCGACACCATCAACAACCAGGTCAGTGGCGTCAAAGCGACCAAGCCCAGCACCATCGTGAATAGCTTCAAGTCGGGCGGGGCCCTCTTCACGGCAATCACGACGGGCGCCGCGCTGTTGGCGCTGATCGTAGGCGGCCTCTCGGTCATCAACACCATGCTGATGGCCGTCACCGAACGCGTCCGAGAGATCGGGCTGAAGAAGGCGGTCGGCGCCCATACGCGCCACATCATTCGCGAATACGTGCTCGAGGCGACCCTGATCGGTGCCATCGGCGGCACGATCGGGTTGCTGCTCGGCTGGGCCATCACCAGCCTGGTCAATGCGGCCACGGCGGCGTCGAACCTGAGCCTGTTCCTGGTCTCGTGGCGCCTGGTCATCATCGCGATTGTCTTCTCGGTCGGGCTCGGCGCGATCGCCGGCATCATCCCCGCCCTGCGCGCTTCCCGGATGGATCCGGTGCGGGCTCTGCGGGCGGCGTAGGAGGAATTCACATGGCAAGCATCGAACTGATCGACCTCACCAAGCACTACAAGCAAGGCTCGACCGTCGTCAAGGCGCTCGACGGCGTCAACCTGAGCATCGAGTCCGGCGAGTTAGTTTCGATCGTCGGTCGCTCCGGAAGTGGCAAGACGACGGCACTCGACCTACTCGGCCTCCTGCTTCGGCCAACGAGCGGCCGGGTCATGCTGGACGGCACCGACACCGGCAAGCTACGCGACGGCGCCCGCGCCGACCTGCGCGGGCAGAAGCTCGGTTTCGTCTTCCAGGAGTTCAACCTCCTTCCGGGCCTGAGCGCCATCCAGAACGTCATGCTGCCGCTTCGCTATCACAAGAATGGCAAGGATGGCAAGGCTCGCGCCGCCGCGCTGCTCGAGGAAGTCGGTCTGAAGGACCGCATGCATCATCGGCCCGACCAGATGTCGGGCGGCGAGCAGCAACGCACCGCCATCGCCCGCGCCCTGATCAACCGGCCCACGCTGGTGCTCGGTGACGAGCCGACCGGCGAGGTCGATAGCGAGACCAGCCAGCAGATCGTCGCGCTGATGCGGCGCATGAATCGGGACCACGGCGTGACCTTCGTGATCGTGACGCACGACATGGACGTCGCCGGCCAGACCGATCGAGTCGTCCGGCTCAAGGACGGCAAAGTCGTCTCAGACGTTCGGGCGAACGCGGAACAGACCTACCTGGCGAAGCTCGACCGCAACGAGAGCGTGGCGTAGGGTAGGGGCATGGCGCTTAGTCGGCGCTGGGTCAAGCTGGGCCGCCTCTTCATGGTGGCCTGGCTTGCCTTTTTTATCTACCCGATCGCGGCATTTCTGACGGATCGTTTCAGCACCGAGACCCGCGTGTACGGCCTCCTGCTCCTGCTCGGACTCGCACTGGTCTGGGCATGGTTCTGGACTCGGATCTGCGCCGGCCCCGATCGCCGCTTCACGGTGCCGGCCATCGTGGGAGCGACGCTCATCCTGACGGTGTTCACGCTTCGCACCCCTCCCCAGTACGGCAGCCTCTTCCTCTACCCGGTCATCATGGCGGGCGCCGCCTTCCACTGGCGCCGGGCTGTGGCCGCCGTCGTCATCCTGTCGGTGCTGGCAGGAGCGATCGAGCTCGCTCGCGGGGAATCCGTGACCAACTCCACCGGCCAGCTCCTCAATGACTTGCTCGTAGGCGTCGCCGCCGTGGCCGGCCGCTTGCTGGTAGAAGCGAACCAGCAGCTGAGCCAGGCCCGCGAACAGATCGCGCGACTGGCGGTAGGGGAGGAGCGACTTCGGTTTGCCCGTGATTTGCACGATCTGCTCGGCCACAGCCTCTCGGTCATCGCGCTCAAGAGCGAGCTGGCGGGGCGATTGATCACGAACACGCCTGGCCTGGCAGCCCATGAGGTCGCAGACATCGAGAAGGTAGCGCGCGACGCGCTTCGCGAAGTTCGGGAGGCGGTCACCGGCTACCGAAAGCCCACCTTGGCTGCCGAACTCGCGGGCGCCCACGAGGCCCTGACCGCGGCCGGCATCGACTATCGCGTCGACCAGGACCACGTCCCGCTGCCGCCGGCGGTGGAGGCCGTCATGGCCTGGACCGTCCGCGAAGGCGTGACGAACGTCATGCGCCACAGTCAGGCGAAACGCTGCTCGGTCCGGATCATCGACAAGGACGGCCACGCCACGATCGAGGTCATCGACGACGGCCGCGGCGGAATGCCGCAGCCAGGGAGCGGCCTGCGCGGACTCGAGGAGCGCGTCCGGGAGCGCGGTGGAACGTTGACGGCGGAGCCGCTATCGCACGAGGGATTTCGCCTCCGGGTGACGCTACCTGTGCGCGAGGTACTCGCGCCGATCGACACCGTGAGCGCGTGATTCGCGTCCTGATCGCGGAGGATCAAGGCATGGTACGTGGCGCGCTGAAAGCCTTGCTCGCGATGGAGGGCGACATCGAGATCGTGGCGGAGACCGACCGGGCAGACCAGGTCCTTCCGCTCGCATCGCAGACGAAGCCTGACGTGGCCCTGGTCGACATCGAGATGCCAGGCGGCGACGGGATCACCGCCGCGGATCAGCTCCACAAAGAATTGCCATCCTGTAAAACGCTGATCCTGACCACCTTCGGCCGACCGGGATTCCTACGCCGCGCCATGGAAAGCGGTGCCTCGGGCTTCATGCTGAAGGACGCCCCGTCCCACGAACTGGCGCTGGCGATCCGGCGGACCATGGCCGGCGAGCGCGTGATCGATCCGGGATTGGCCGCCGCAGCGCTCAGCGCCGGTATCAGCCCGCTCTCCGAGCGCGAGCGGGAAGTCCTGGTCGCGGGACAGGGTGGCGCCAGCATCGCTGAGATTGCCCAAGCCCTGTTCCTATCGGAAGGGACCGTGCGCAACTACCTATCGTCGGCAATTCAGAAGCTCGAAGTCAGCAATCGCACCGAAGCGGCGCGCGTCGCAGAAGAACAGGGATGGCTTTAGCGATCAAGTAGAGGAGGGTGGAAATGATCGTCGTGACAACCGAAGAAGTGACCGGACATCGGATCGTGGAGATGAAGGGCCAGGTATTCGGCCTGGTGGTACGCAGCCGCGGGCTCGGCGGCAACATCATGGCCGGACTTCGTTCGCTCGGCGGCGGCGAGATTACCGAGTACACCGAACTGCTGGAGGACGCCCGCCGCCATGCGGTCGATCGCATGGTTCAGAACGCAACCGCAATGGGTGCGAACGCGGTCATCCGGATGCAATATGACTCGTCCGAGATCGGGAACACGATGTCCGAGATCGTCGCCTACGGCACAGCGGCGGTGGTGGAGCCGATCAAGGCCTGATCCGATGCTCCGTAAGGCGATCCTGGCGTACGGAGTGCTGGCGGTCATTGGCGCCATCCTGCTCGCGCTCGCGGGCATCATCACCGGGTTGGTCGTATACCTGTTCGTGAACGGGGCGGTCGTGATCGCCGCGCTCCTTTTCGAACGGGGCCGCTACCGTCCAGCCGTCAGTCCCGATGGGCCGTGGCAAGAAACCGCCGAACGCTTCGTCGATCCGACCACAGGTCAACTGATGAAGGTCAGGTACAATCCCCAGACTGGAGCGCGGGACTACGTCCCCGTGAGCCCCCAGCCCGACCCGCCCCGCAAGGGGTGAGGGACACAAGATACATGCGAACGATAACTTTGTTCGTGCTGACCATCCTGGTGCTGGTCTTCGGCTCCATCGCCGTATTCGCCTCGCCGAGATTCACGCCCGCGGCAGCGCGGCCGACCCCGTCTCCCTTGTTCGTGATCGAGAATCCGCCGCCCACCCCAAGCCCCACGCCAACCCCCACGCCGGTGGCCACGCCCAATGCAACGGTGACGTTCAACGTCCCGATCTTCAAGCAGTTGCGAAACCTGGACTGCGAGACCGCCGCACTCCAGATGGCGCTCGCTGCGTTAGGTCACAACTACACGCAGAACGAACTGATTGCGATGCAGCCTCCACCGGACACACGCTCGCCGGTGATGGGACGGCTCTCGAACGGCCAGAAGATCGTCGTACAGTGGGGAGACCCGTACAAGAGTTTCGTCGGCAACATCGACGGCGCCGACCTGATCCCAACCGGCTACGGAATCTACTACCCGCCCCTGCTGTCGCTGGTGCAGGCCCACGGCGTTCCGAACGCCGAAGGCGGGGAAGGGGCCGCCAGCGGCTGGACGCCGTTGAGGATTTATGCCGAGCTGGCGGCCGGGCATCCCGTGATGGTCTGGACCGAGACCGGCTGGGCTCGTCCCTACGTCGGCTACTGGACGACGTTTGACGAGAAGATAAAGATTCGCTACTCACTCATCGAGCACGTGGTCACGCTCAGCGGCGTGTCACCAACGCAAGTCCGCGTCAACGACCCCTGGCACAGCGGCTCGCAGTACTGGTTCAGCAAGGCCGAGTTCGAGGCCTCCTGGGCCGACTTCAACAACATGGCGATCGTCCTCAAGTAGGGGCTCGGTCTCCGCAATCCCTTGGACCTCAGCCTGCGTCCGCACCGGCAGGCCGACCAGCTTGATGAAACCGCGTGCCGCCTGGTGGTCGAACTGGTCGCCGGCCGAATAGGTCGCGAGCTTCGGCCGGTACAAGGAGTAGGGCGAGGACCGTCCGACCACCTGGGCCGTCCCTTTGTGGAGTTTGACGCGTAGGCGACCGGTCACGGCCTCCTGGGTGCTCAGGACGTAGGCGTCGAGGTTCCGACGGTGACTCGTAAACCATTTGCCCTGGTAGACGAGTCGCGCATATTCCTGCGCAACCGAAGTCTTGAAGCGCGCCGCCTCGCCATCGAGCACCAGATCCTCGAGGGCCCGATGCGCCGCGTGAAGGATGACTGCCGCCGGCGCCTCGTAGACCTCTCGTGACTTGATCCCGACAAAGCGATCCTCGATCATGTCGATACGGCCAACGCCGTGAAGACCGCCGATCTGGTTCAGCTCGGCGACGAGCGAGGCTCCCCCACCCTGCCTTTCCCCAGAATGCGAGGGGTAGGCGACGGCGGTGGGGACGCCCTTTTCGAAGTCCAGCTCGAGCACGAGGGGGCTGGCGGGGGCGTTGTCCACCGGCGAGGTCCATCGAAATGCGTCCTCGGGGGGTATGAGGAGAGCATCTTCCAGGACCCCGGCCTCGATGGATCGCCCCCAAAGATTCTCATCCACACTGTACGGCGACTCGGGCTTGACATCAATCGGCAATTGGTAGGTGCGGGCGTAGGCGATCTCCTCCTCGCGCGTCATCGACATGCCGTCCCGAAGCGGCGCCAGCACCTTGAGCTGCGGTGCCAGCGCTCCAACGGCGACGTCGAAGCGTACCTGGTCGTTGCCTTTGCCGGTCGAGCCGTGGGCAACCCAGTTGGCGCCCTCGCGCGCGGCTACCTCGACGAGCAATTGCGCAATCAGCGGCCGGCCGAGGGCCGTGGCCAGCGGGTACTGACCCTGGTACAGCGCCCCAGCCCGCAATGCCGGCCAGCAGAAGCGTTCGACGAACGGGTCCCGGGCGTCCAGCACGTAGGCGCGGGACGCCCCAGCGGCCAGCGCCCTCTGGCGGATCACGGCTAGGTCCGGCTGGCTGCCGAGATCGATCGTCAGCGCGACCACGTCGAAGCCCCGTTCTTCGATGAGCCACTTCACGGCGACCGTGGTGTCGAGCCCTCCCGAGTAAGCCAGCACGATCTTTTCTGCCATCAATCCTCTGGTTGCACGTAGGCGCCGAGTTGGGCGATTCGTTGGGCAAATCCTTCGTAGGCGCGGGGATGAAGCGCGAGCGCGGCGAAGATCGTGTCGTCGCCGGCGATCGTGCCAATCAACTCCGGCCAAGCAACGGCGTCGATCGCCGAGGCGAGGGAATTCGCGGAGCCAGGCGTGGTGGTCAGGATGGCGATGCCCTGACCTCGCCGCACCGTCAGCGGCAGGTCCCGCAGCAAGCGCTGCAGCCGGTCTTCACGACCCGCGGGCGAGGCTGCCCCGAGCCCATCGCTCGGCTTGACGTAGTGGCTATCAGGCCCGCCGACCCGGACAAGCCCGAGCTCGGCAATATCGCGTGACACGGTTGCCTGGGTCGTGTGGATACCCACGCGGCCGAGACGTGCGACCAGCTCCTCCTGGGTTGCGATCTGGTGCTTGGCGATCAAGGAGAGGATCGCCTCCTGCCGCTTACGTTTTGACACGGGCAAGCGCCTCCTTGACCTGCGCCGGCGCCGTCCCGCCAAGCACGTCGCGCGATTTCAGCGCGCCCTCCAACGTCAGGTAGCCGAACACGTCGCCGCTGAAGAGCGGCGAGAACTGCTGCAGCTCTTCAAGAGAAAAATCCTCGAGTCCCCGATGGGTGGTGATGCCCTTCGCCACCATCTGGCCGACGACGCGATGGGCATCGCGAAACGGCATGCCCTTGCGGGACAGATAATCCGCGGCTTCGGTCGCCAGCGTGTAGCCGGACAGCGCGGCTGTGCGCATGACGTCGCGATCGAATTTCAGGCCACCTACCAACCGCGCCGCGACCTGCAGGCAGACGATGGTCGTGTCGACGCCGTCGAAGAGCGCCTCCTTGTCTTCCTGGAGATCGCGGTTGTAGGCAAGCGGTAATCCCTTCAGCACCATCAACAGGTTCATCAGGTCACCGGCAACGCGACCGCTCTTCGCCCGCACCAGTTCGGCAGCACAGGGATTTTTCTTGTTGGGCATCATCGAGCTGCCGCTCGCCAGCGCATCGGGAAGCGCTGCGAACGAAAACTCCACGCTGGTCCAGAGCACGATCTCACCGCAGAGCCGCGAGAGGTGGATCATCGCGATGCTGCAGGCCGCCAGCAGCTCGAGCGCGAAGTCGCGATCGGCGACCGCATCGAGGGAATTCGCGGCGGCCGCGGCGAAACCGAGATCGTGGGCGAGTGTCGTCCGATCGATGGGGAATCCGCTGCCGGCGAGCGCTCCGGCGCCCAGCGGCGAGACATCGGCCCGGCCGAGGGCATCCTGCATGCGACCGCGGTCGCGACGCAGCATCTCGACGTATGCGAGCAGATGATGGGCGAGGAGCACCGGCTGCGCCCGCTGGGTGTGGGTATAGCCCGGCATCACGGTGTCGAGATGTTCCTCGGCCCGAGCGATCAACGCCGATTTGAGGGCGTTGATGGCTTCGAGAATCTCCGCGCCCGCTGTCTTTACGAAGAGGCGGAGATCAACTGCGACCTGGTCGTTGCGGCTTCGGCCGGTGTGGAGCTTGCCGCCCAGCGGTCCGAGTTTCTGCCGCAAGCGGGCCTCGACGGCCATGTGGATATCTTCAGCTGCCCCCAAGGCCCTCACCCTGCCCTCCCCCGCGAGCTGGGGAGGGGAATTATCCACAAGGGTGGCAGGGGTCATTTCGAGTTCGATTTCCTGAAGAGCGAGGTCGATGCCGTGCTGCTCGTCCGCCGTCAGGACTCCGGCCCCGACCAGGGCTTTGGCGTAGGCGCGACTGCCGACGATGTCCTCGCGAAAGAGCCGGCGGTCAACCGCTAGCGATCGCGTAAAGCGGTCGATCAGTGGGTCCGGCTCTTCTCCAAACCGCCCGCCCCAGGGTTGATCGCTCAGTTCGCAACCTTCGCGTTCCGCTTGGCCAGCACTTCCCAGGGCAACCCGCCGATCTGCGCGGCCGGCCCGCACAGTTGCTGATTGAAGCTCCGGCTCTGCAGGCCCCGGATTTCCGGGAAGAACAGGGAGTGATTGCTCTGACGCGACTCCAGGTCGATGGTGCCGTGGAACAGGTTGGCGGTCACCGTGCCGCTGACCTGGGCCTGGGTCGTTTCGATGAACGCATCCAGCGCCGATTTCAGCGGGCTGAACCAGGCGCCGTGATAGACAAGGTAAGCCCACTTCTGGTCGACCACGGCCTTGAAGTCCAGCTCTTCCTTGGTGAGGGTGAACTGCTCCAGGTCGTGGTGCAGCTTGAGCAAGACAGCAGCGGCCGGCGCCTCATACAGCTCCCGAGATTTGAGCCCCATGATGCCGTCCTCGAAGATGTCGATCTTACCGATGCCGTGGTTGCCGGCGATTACGTTGAGCTTCGCCACGATCTCCGGCAAAGGCATCTCCGCGCCGTCGAGTGCGACGGGCACGCCATGGTCGAAGGTCACGGACACCTCCGTCGGCGTTGACTTCTGCTTTGCCGGCGGCTTCAACCACAGCCACGCGTTCTCCGGGATCGGCTGGTTGAGGCCGATCGCGCCGGAGGCCAGGCTACGACACCACAGCGTCTTGTCGTCGCCGCCCTGCATCACCTCGCTGATCGGGATGCCGAGCTCCTTCGACAGCTCCTCTTCGTCGCCCCGGGTGAGGTCGAAGTCGCGCACCGGCACCAGCACGGCGAGCTGCGGCGCGAAGAGCTTGAAGACGTTGTGCATGCGGTACTGGTCGTTTCCCTTGCCGCTCGAGCCCTCCATGATCGCGTCGCAGCCCAGCTGGAGCGCGAGCATGGCGATCTTGGAGGCGATCAGCTGGCGGGTCATCGAAGTCGAGACGGGATAGCCTCCGTAGTTGGAGTTGGCCTGGATCGCCTTCGCCAGCCAGTTGCTGGCGAATTCATCCTTGACGTCCACCACGATCGGCGTGATGCCGAGGACCTTGGCCTTCTGGATCGCCGCGTCCATCTCGTCCTGCCCCTGGCCGACATCGACCGTGATCGGTAACAGGTCTTCGACCTTGTACTTCTCTTTCGCCAGGACGGCGCACAGCGATGAGTCCAACCCGCCCGAATACGCCAGCGCCACCTTCTTGGCGGTCTTGACCGGCGTCGCCTCGATCTTCTCCAGTACTTTGCTCTTGAATGCCAACATGCGAAGGCCTCCTGCCCGTGTGTAGTCGCATAAGTATACGGATACCTGTATGATTACGCAACCACCGATGATCGGCATCCTCTGCTCTCGCGTCCGAACCGAAGAGAAGGCGCTCTTCGAGGCGCTGCGGCGGCGCGCCATTCCCTTCGAGCGCCTCGACGAGGACACGATCCAGTTCCCGATCGGCCGCCCCTTCCCGAAAGCCCCCGATGTCGTTCTGGACCGGTCCATCCATCATGGGCGTTCGCTCTACGGACTGACGCTCTTGCATGCGGCAGGGGTCCCAACGGTCAACCGGCCGCGGGTGGCACGCATCTGCGGCGACAAGATCCTGACCACCGCCGCGCTCGCTCGCGCCGGTCTGCCCGTGCCGAAAACGGTCGTCGCCTTCACCCGCGAGGCCGCGCTCGAGGCGATCGAAACGATGGGATACCCGGTGGTCCTGAAGCCGATGGTCGGTTCGTGGGGCCGGTTGCTGGCGAAGATCAACGATCGAGACGCCGCGGAAGCGGTTCTCGAGCACAAGGAAACGCTCGGGTCCTATCAGCACGGAATTTTTTACATCCAGGAGTACGTCAACAAACCGAAGCGTGATATCCGGGCGATCGTGGTGGGGGACCAGACAATCGGGGCCATTTACCGAAGCTCCGACCACTGGATCACGAACACGGCTCGCAATGGCGTCGCCACTCAGATGGAGGTCACGCCAGAGATCGACCAGCTCTGCCGCAAGGCGGTGGCCGCGGTCGGTGGCGGGTTCCTCTCCGTCGATCTCCTCGAGCACCCGGATGGGTTGCTGGTCAACGAGCTCAACTACACGCCCGAGTTCCACGGATTCATGGCCGCGACCGGGATCCCGGTGGCTGATCACGTCATCGATTACGTCGTGGAGACTGCAGCAAAGCCCACGGCGGCTTGACACCCAGCGGCATGACCGGTATCGTTGGTGGCTAACAAGTTCATACGTAAAGGCGTCGATGAGGGAGAGTACGCGGACGCTGGGATTACAGAGAGTCTCCGGCAGCTGAGAAGGAGAGTCCAGGGCACCGCCGAAAAAGGCCTCGGAGCCGCCGGTCGAAAAGGAATAGTCCTTAGTAGGCCGAGCCGGATGGCCCCCGTGATCGGGCTGGAGTCTTCAGGCGGCGGGCCGCGGACTCAGAGAGGTCGTTCTCGCGAGAGAACGGCAAAGTCGGGTGGTACCACGAGAGAAGGCCTCTCGTCCCGGTGGACGAAGGCTTTTTATTTTTCGGAGGTGCCATGACCATTCAAGCGTTCAACATCATCGAGTCGACGCTGCGGGAAGGCGAGCAATTCGCCCCGGCCCACTTCGCCCCCTCACAGAAGATTGCGATCGCGGAGTTGCTCGATGAGTTCGGTGTCGAGTACCTCGAGCTGACCTCACCCTGCGCGTCGCCGCAATCCGACGCCGACCTGCGGACGGTCGCTGCGCTGCCGCTTCGGGCGAAGGTACTCACTCACGTTCGCTGTCACCTGGATGACGCCCGGATCGCGGTTGACACCGGCGCCGACGGGATCGATGTCCTGTTCGGCACCTCGTCCGCGATGCGCGAGTTCTCCCACGGCAAGTCGGTCGACCAGATCATCGAGGCCGGCACCGAGGTCGTGCGCTACATCCAGTCGCAGGGGCTGGAGGTGCGGTTCAGCAGCGAGGACTCTTTCCGTTCGGAGCCGCGCGATCTGCTCCGCGTCTACCAGGCGATCGATCGGCTCCATCCGCAGCGCGTCGGGCTCGCCGATACGGTCGGGATCGCCACCCCCAACCAGGTCTTCGAAATGGTGTCGATGGTGCGCAAGGCGGTGGATTGCGACATCGAGTTCCACGCCCACAACGACACCGGCTGCGCGATCGCCAACGCGTTCGCGGCGCTCGAAGCCGGTGCCACCCATATCGATACGACGGTTTTGGGGATCGGCGAGCGTAACGGCATCGTGCCACTCAGCGGAATGATCGCCCGCCTGCTCAGCGTGGATCCAGAGCTGGTGGCGAATTACCGGCTCGAGATCCTACCCGAGCTCGACCGGATGGTCGCCGACATGGTCGGAATCGACATTCCGTTCAACGCCGCCATCACCGGCGACACCGCCTTCCATCACAAGGCCGGGATGCACACCAATGCCGTGCTGAATGACCCCTCGAGCTACGAGATCTTCGACCCGGCACGCTTCGGACGGGAGCGCACGGTGATGGCGGGCCATCGGCTTACCGGACGCCACGCGATCGCCAGCCGGGCAACGGCGCTGGGGCTGACCCTGACGGATCACGAATTGCGGACGCTCACGAGCGAGGTCAAGCGGCGCGCCGACGCGGGACCGCTCAGCAACGACGAACTCGACGATCTGCTCCGGGGCGAAGCCCCCACCCTTCCCTCCAGAAGGGGAGGGAAATTGGAGGAGAGTAATGGGCACGCTTACTGAAGAAATCTTCTCGCGACGGATCGGGCGCCAGGTGCACGCCGGCGAGATCGTGGTCGCGCCCGTCGACTACGCGATGGCCCACGACGTGACCGGCCCACTTGCCATCGAGGCCTTTCGCAAGCTCGACGTCCCGCTCTGGGACCCCGAGCGCGTCATCATGGTCTTCGATCACATCCTGCCGGCCAACACTGTGGCATCGGCCGGGTTGCACAAGATCGTCCGCGACTTCGCCGACGAGTACAGTGTCACCCACGTTTTCCAGGAGGGCATTTGCCACCAGTTGATGGTGGAGAAGGGGTTCATCCGACCTGGTGGCATCGTCGTCGGCGCCGACTCGCACAGCACCACCTACGGGGCGCTCGGCTGCTTTTCGGCAGGTTTCGGGTCCACGGACATCGCGGTCACCTTCGCGACCGGCAAGACCTGGTTCCGGGTTCCCGAGACGATCCGGATCAACCTGCGCGGGGCGCTGCCCCCCGGCATCTTTCCCAAGGACCTGGCCCTGAAGGTGATCCGCATGCTGGGCGCCGAGGGCGCCAATTACCTGGCGGTGGAGTGGGGAGGTGAGGCGGTCGAGGCCATGAGCGTGGACGAACGCCTCACGCTCGCCAACCTGACGGTTGACTTCGGCGGAAAGGCGGGCCTCTGCGAGCCGGACGAGCACACGCGGGCCTATCTCGGCGAGGCGGAAGTGTTCGACCTGCACCCGATTGCACCGGCGTATCGCAGTGTCATCGAAGTTGACGCGGAGAAACTCGAACCGCAGATCGCCTGCCCGCCGGCGATCGACAACGTCCAGGACCTGAGCGCGGTCGAAGGGACGGAGCTCGACGAGGTCTTCGTCGGGAGCTGCGCCAACGGCCGGATCGAGGATCTGGCAATCGTCGCCGGGTATTTCAAGGGCAAGCAGGTGCACCCGCGGACCCGGACGATCGTCGTCCCCGCCTCCAAACAGATCTACATGGAGGCGCTCGCACGCGGCTACATCCAGACCTTCATGGAATCCGGCGCCCTCGTGATGAACGCGGGCTGCGGCCCGTGCCTCGGCCGCCAGCACGGCGTGCTCGGTCCCGGCGAGCGCGCGCTTTCCACCAGCAACCGGAACTACGCCGGGCGGATGGGCAGCGCGCAGGCCGACATCTACCTCGCGAACCCGGCGGTCGCCGCGGCGTCCGCCCTGGCCGGCGCGATCGCCGATCCTCGCCTGCTCCCTCTCCCGGCCCTCCCCAAGAGGGTGTGGGAATTGGTTGGAGGGAGGAACTGATGGCCAGGGTCTTCAAGTTCGGTGACGGCATCTCGACGGACGCCATCATCCCGGGCCGATACAACGTCACGACGGATCCGTCAGAACTTGGCAAGGCGTGCTTCATCGAGGCCCGCCCCGACTTCGCCAACACCGTCCAGTCGGGGGACGTGATCGTCGGCGGCCGCAATTTCGGCTGCGGCAGCTCGCGCGAGCACGCCCCGATGGCGATCAAGGCCGCCGGCGTCCATGCGGTCGTCGCCCGAAGCTTCGCCCGGATCTTCTACCGCAACGCCATCAACATCGGCCTGCCGGTGATACAGTGCGACGCGATCTACGACGCCGTGGGCGACGGCGACCCGGTTTCGATCGACATCCGTTCCGGCGCGATCGATGTCAATGGCAAGATGTTCCAAGGAGAAGCACCCGGCCCCGTGGCCGTCGCCATCATGGAAGCCGGGACGCTGATCGACCTGATCAAAACGCGCGGCTGGGCCGCGATCGAGGAGGTGTCATGATGGCAACCGCTGTAACCGCGAAGTGCCCGGAGTGCGAGGCCGACGTCAAGCTTGAAGCGGACGTCGAGAAGGGCGAGATCGTGACTTGCGCCGACTGCGGCGCGGAACTCGAGGTCGTCGAGCGCGACCCGGTCCAGTTGCGCCTTGCGCCGGAAGAAGAAGAAGACTGGGGCGAGTAGGGTGAAGATCGGCGTTCTCTGCTCCCGCATCCGGGCCGAAGAGAAGCTGCTCTTCGAGACCTTCGCCAGCCGCCGTCTCGAGATCCAGAAGATCGATGACCGCGAGCTGGTCTTCGACCTGGCGGCGGAGCCGGCACGCTTCGACGTGGTGCTGGAACGCTGCCTCCACCACTCGCGGGCGCTCTACGCGCTGCGCATCCTCAACCAGTGGGGCGTGCCGACCGTCAACACCTACGAAGTGGCGCTGACCTGCGGCGACAAGATCAATACCACGACGGCGCTGATCGCCGCCGGGGTTCCCAGCCCCCGCACGCTGATCGCCTTCACCCCGGAATCCGCGCTCGAGGCGATCGAGACCCTGGGCTATCCGGTCGTGCTCAAGCCGGCGATCGGCTCCTGGGGGCGCCTGCTCGCGAAGATCTCGGACCGTGACGCCGCCGAGGCGCTGCTCGAGCACAAGGACACGCTCGGCTCATACCAACACGCGATCTTCTACATCCAGGAGTACATCGACAAGCCGTCTCGCGACATCCGCAGTTTCGTGGTCGGCGATGAGACGGTCTGCGCGATCTATCGAGAGTCATCCCACTGGATCACGAACACGGCCCGCGGTGGCAGGGCCCGTAATTGCCCGGTCACCCCGGAAATCGACCGCCTCTCGCGCGCGGCGGCGCGGGCGGTGGGCGGCGGCGTGCTCGCGATCGACCTGCTCGAGCACCCTGACGGCATGGTCGTGAGCGAGGTCAATTACACCATGGAATTTCGCAACAGCATCGACACTACCGGTGTCGACATCCCTGGCCGCATCGTCGATTACGTGCTGCGCGTCGGCGAGCTGGAGGCGGTGCCCGCGTGATCAGCGTGGTGCGCGCTGAGACGGAGCCCGTGACCGAGACCGGGGTCGAGATGCTGGAGGAGATGGTGTCGATCCCCAGCGTCTCGACGCAGGAACGCGAGCTCGGCCAGTGGCTGGTGACTCGGCTCCGCGGAATGGGCTTTGCCGCCAGGCGCGACGAGGTCGGCAATGTCATCGCCTTCTGGGGTAGCGGACCGCGTGAGGTGCTGTTGCTCGGGCATATGGACACGGTCCCGGGCTTTATCCCGGTGCGACGCGAGGGCCGGCAGCTGTTCGGTCGCGGCGCGGTCGACGCCAAAGGCCCGCTGGCCGCCGCCATCACGGCAGTGGCGCGGCAGCCGGCCGGCGCTGCCTGCCGCTTCACCATCATCGGCGCGGTCGAGGAAGAGGGCAGCTCACGCGGCGCTCGCCACCTGGTTAGTCGCAAGCCTCCCGACCAGCTGGTCATTCTCGAACCGAGCGGCTGGGACGCGATCACCCTGGGCTACAAGGGCAGCCTCAAGGTTCGCTACCGGCTTTCGAAACCCATGGGACACGGGGCCGGACCCAACGAGAGCGCGGCCGACCAGGCCATCGCCTTCATCCGGAAGGTTCAGGATCATGCCACGGCTCAGGGCGACGGCCTCGGGAATTTCGAGCGGCTCGACGCCCGTATTCTTCGGTTCCACGCGGACCACGACGGCTTCAAGGACACCGCTGCGATGACGGTCGGGTTCCGGCTGCCGCCGAATTTCGACGTACCGGCGCTGCAAAAGCAGCTGGAAACGTGGGCGGAGATTGCCGAGCTACGCTTCGAATATGCCGATGCCGCCGTGCGCGCAGAGAAGAACACCCCGGTTGTGCGGGCCTTTCTCAAAGGCATCCGCGACACGGGCGGCACGCCAAGGTTCAAGATGAAGACGGGAACCTCCGACATGAACATCCTCGCCCCGGTGTGGGGCTGCCCGACGCTCGCCTACGGACCCGGAGATTCGAAGCTCGACCACACCCCGGACGAGGCGATGGACCTCGAGAACTTCGCGCGCGGGGTCGACGTGCTGACCTCCGCCCTCAGCCACCTGGCGCGATGAAGACCGCGGTCATCGGCGGCGCCGGATACGCCGGCGGTGAGCTGCTCCGTCTCCTCCTCTCCCATCCGGAGATCGAGGTCACGCAGGTCACCTCCGAGCGCCTGGGCGGGAAATTCGTGCACACCGTGCACCCACACCTGCGGCGCCGGACGGAGCTCAAGTTCCAGGCCCGGGCCGCACTGCAGCCAGTCGATGTCCTCTTCCTGGCGATGCCACACGGCCAGACGAGCCGCGAGATCGACCAGCTGCAGTCGCTGGCGCCGACCATCATCGATCTGTCCGCCGATTTTCGCCTGCACGACCCCGCCGGCTACCCCACCTGGTACGGCTGGGAGCACCCACAACCCGCGCTGCTCAAGGACTTCGTCTACGCGCTTCCGGAGCTGCACCGCGATCAGATCCGCACTGCTAACCGACTCGCCGCCGGCGGCTGCTTGGCGACCGCGACCATCCTCGGGCTCTATCCGCTGACCCGCGCGGGCGTCATCGACCAAACGATGCCGATCGTGGTCGAGGGCAAGACGGGGTCATCCGCAGGCGGGGCGGAGTCGGGGCCGGCATCGCACCATCCGCATCGAAGCGGCGAGATGCGCTCCTTCGCCCCCACCGCGCACCGGCACACCGCCGAGATCATCCAGGAACTTGGCCTGCAATCGCCCAACGGCCACGGCCCGAGCATCGCCTTCTCGGCGACCGCCGTCGAGGCCGTCCGCGGCATCCTGGTCACGGCCCATGTGTTCCTCAAAGACGACCTGTCGGAGAAGGACCTCTGGAAGATCTACCGCGCGGCCTACAAGGACGAGCCATTCATGCGGATCGTGAAAGAGTCACAAGGCATCCATCGCTACCCCAATCCAAAGATCCTGTCCGGCACGAACTACACCGACGTAGGCTTCGAGCGAGACCCGCACTCGCGCCGTGTGGTCGTGATGAGCGCCCTCGACAACCTGATGAAGGGCGCCGCCGGCCAGGCGGTGCAGGCGCTCAACATCCGCTTCGGATGGGACGAGCGCACCGGCCTCGATTTCCCGGGCCTCTACCCGATCTAGCCATGCTCGTCATCAAGATCGGCGGCAGCCTGACCGACTTCGACCCGTTGCTACGCGATGTCGCGGCCTGCCAGGAGCCGCTCGTGCTGGTGCACGGCGCCAACAAGGAACTGAACGAGCTTTCCGCCCGGCTGAACCATCCACCACGAATGGTCACGTCCGAACGCGGTGAGATCAGCCGCTTCACCGACGCGATCACCATGGATCATTTCCTGATGGCGTACGCCGGCAAGCAAAACAAGCGCATCGTCGAACGCCTTCGCGCGCTCGGTGCGAACGCGGTCGGCCTGACCGCGATGGACGGCGGCATCGCGATCGGACGGCGCAAGCCCGATTTGCGCATCAAAGAGGGCGACAAGGTCAAGGTCCTGCACGGTGACCACAGCGGCAGCATCGAGCGCCTCGAGCCGAAGCTCCTGCGCCTGCTGCTGGACAACGACTACCTGCCGGTGATTACCCCGCCCGCGATCAGCCACGAGGGCATCGCCATCAATGTCGACGGCGATCGCCTGGCCATGGAGATCGCCACATCCCTCAAGGCGGAGCGTTTGCTGATCTTTGCCGACACGCCGGGATTCATGCGCGATGTGAGCGACGAGCGCAGCGTGATCCCCTTGATTCACCTCGACGAGGTGGAGAAGGTGGCCGAGTACGGCAAAGGCCGGGCCCGCGTTAAGCTGCTGGCGGCGGCGCAGGCGATCCATCGTGGCATTCAGGCGGTCGGCCTGCTCGACGGCCGCGGCGAGCATCCGCTGACGCGAGCATTCGAAGGAGCTGGCACATGGGTGACGACCTGACCGCTACATCCACACGGCTCAGCCCTATTCCATTGCACGCGAGCCGAGGGATAAGCCTGGTGCGTGGCGAAGGCGTGTACCTGTGGGATGACCAGGACCGGCGGTACCTCGACCTGATGACCAACTACGGCGTCAATCTCCTCGGTCACGCGCACGCGCTCGTGACCGATGCGATCAAGCAGCAGGCATCGCTACTCACCAGTGCCCACCAGAGCTTCGACACACCGAAGCGCGAGGAGTTTCTCGACGCGCTCGCCGCGTTCCTGCCGCCCTCGCTGAGCCGGATCTCGTTCGCAAACTCTGGGGCGGAAGCCGTCGAGGCGGCGATGAAGTACACGCGGGTCGCGACCGGCCGAACTGGCATCATTGCGACCCATCGCGCCTATCACGGGCGGACATTCGGTGCGCTGTCGGCGACCTCTGATGCCAAATACCGTGATCCCTTCATGCCAATGCTGGCGGGCGTCCGGCACGTGCCATTCGACAATCTCCCGGCGATGGCTGAGGCAATCGACGAATCGACGGCCGCCGTCATCATCGAGCCGATCCAGGGCGAAGGTGGGATCCGCGTGCCCGCCGACGGCTACCTGAAAGGCCTCCGCGAGCTCTGCACGGCGAACGGCGCCCTGCTGATCTGCGATGAGATTCAGACAGGCTTCCGTACGGGAGCACCCCTCGCCTTCACCCGAGAAGGGATCGTTCCAGACATCCTTTGCCTTTCCAAATCGATCGCCAATGGGCTTCCGATCGGCGTGACCATCGTGACCGAAGCGGTTAGCGAACGAGTCCCCAAGGGAAGCCACGGCGGCACGTTCTCCGGTAACCCACTGGTCTGTGCCGCGGGCGTGGCGACCCTTAAAGTCCTCGCCGACGAAAGCCTTCATGCCCGGGCCGCCGAAAAGGGCCAGCGCTTCCAGCAGCGCGTCCGCGAACTCGGCCTGAATCAGATCCGCGAGGTGCGCGGGCGCGGCCTGTTGCTGGCGGTCGAACTGAAGAAACCGGCAACACGGGTCATCAAAGCCATGCAGGAGCGCGGTGTGCTGGTCCTTCCGGCCGGCGGCACCGTCATCCGATTCCTGCCGTCGATCCTGATCAACGATGCCCAGCTCGACGAGGGGATCGACGTGCTGGCGGAGGCGCTTCGCCAGGCCGGCTGAACGGAGGAGTTGTAGGCGACGGCAGATTCGCTAGTCCGCAGGAGTGAATACGGATCGTCCGTTATACAAGGATGGAGCAATCACGCGAAAATAGCACGACGACTGTGACCACCGATCGACCTGCGTACAGCTTGCGGGCAGAGCAGGCTGTCTGGCTCCTTACGGGAATCGTCGACGCGCTTTTGATCATCCGCTTTCTGTTCAAGCTGCTTGCCGCTTCGACCCAGGCAAGCTTCGTCACCTTCATCTACGACCTGACTCAGGTTTTCGTCGCTCCGTTCCATGGGATCTTCAACACGGCGGCCAACGGGCGCAATGTCTTTGAGCCCGAGTCCCTGGTCGCCATTGCCATCTACTCGCTGATCGGCTGGGGCCTCGCCGCCCTGGTCCGCGTCGTCACCCGAGGCAGCGCTCCCGCGCGCTGAGCCGTACTCAGAGCTCGGGTTTAGGCTGCGGGCGCTTCGGCGAGGCGGGCGGCCAGTTGCGGACGGCGCCCACGGATGACAGCGAGCGCCAGCGCAAAGCCGGCGAGCGCGAGCGCCGCGGCCAGCTCGAATCCGGCCCCATACCCGGAGGCGAGGGCCGAATTTACGACCGCATGGGTCGGGACTCGGCCGACCAGCTGGTTCTTGGTGACGGTAGCCGCAATCGTCCCGAGCAACGCGATCCCGATCGAGCCACCGATCTGCTGCCCGACATTGAGGAGCGCCGACGCGAGACCGGACTCCTGGGGCCGCGCACCCGAGACGGCCATTAGCGTCAGGGGCACGAAGATATTGCCCATCCCGATAGCGATGATCAGCATCGGCCCAACCAGGCCAGGGAAATAACCCGTCTGGTCATTGATGCGCGATAGCCAGAACAGGCCGGTGGCGACAAGCAGCGGTCCGGCGGTGATGAACATTCGGGGTCCGAACCGCCCGACGAGCCGGGCCACAATCTGCGAGGTCACGATGATGCCGGCCGTCATCGGCAGGAACGCAAGCCCGGCCTGAAATGGGCTGAACCCGAGGTTGTTTTGGACGAACTGGGTCAGGAAGAAGAAGACACCGAACACGGCCACGCCGATGACGAGCGACAGCGCATAGGCGCCGTTCCGGTTGCGCTGGGCGAAGATGCTGAACGGCATCAGGGCATGCTCACTGCGAGACTCGATAACAAGGAACACCACGAGGAGCACGGCGGCAATCCCCAGCGACATCAGCGTCGTGCTGTTGGTCCAACCGTTGGTAGCCGCGCTGGTCAATCCGTAGACCAACAGGATCATGCCGGCGGTGACGGTGAGCGCCCCGGGCAGATCGAGCCGTCCGGCCCGGCGCTGTGACGCCGCGAGCACACGCGGGGCGGCGATCGCCAGGATGATCCCGATCGGCACGTTCACAAACAGGACCCAGCGCCACGATGCAAAGTCGGTGAGAATCCCTCCCAGAAGGAGCCCGAGGGCGCCGCCAGCACCGGCCACCGCGGCGTAGACACCCAGCGCACGGTTGCGTGCGGGACCCTCACTGAATGTGTCGGCGATCAGCGAAAGTGCCGTCGGCGCCACGATGGCAGCGCCAACGCCCTGCGCCGCGCGCGCAGCGATCAGCCAAACGTCGCTATTGGCAAATCCGCCGGCGAGCGAGCCCAGCGTGAAGAGCGCGATGCCTGTGGTAAACATGCGCCGCCGCCCGAACAGGTCCCCGGCGCGACCGCCGAGGAGCAGCAATCCGCCAAAGGTGAGCGAATACGCATTGATGACCCATTCCAGGCCCGTCGGGCTGAAATGGAGGGCGCGCTGGATCGAGGGAAGAGCGATGTTCACGATGGTGGCGTCGAGAATCACCATCAATTGGGCTACCGCGATCACGGCGAGAGCAAGGTTCAGGTTGCGTGGGAGCTGATCGGCTGTTCGGTTGGTATTCGTCGGGACGATACTCGCAGTTGCCACGCCCGAACCAACTACTTTGAGTCTTGAATTATTCCTCTTTCCGCGCGCTCCGTCATCAAGAGATGAGATGGCCTCGATAAGCCATTTCGATCGTCAGGGGCCCTTTTCTTCCTGGATGATGTTGCCGCCGTCGACGACGAGCGCCTGGCCGGTGATGTAGGAGGCATCCGGAGATGCCAGAAACACGACGGCGGCCGCGACTTCATCGGGTCGTCCGGCGCGGCCGATCGGCGTGTAGCGAGCGGCAACCCGTTCCAACTCGAGCGTCGATCCGGTGTCGATCCACCCTGGGGCCACGGAGTTGATCGTGATGCCATCGGCAGCGGTTTCGACAGCCACGGCCCTCATCATGCCGTCCATCCCGGCCTTCGCCGCGCCGTAGGCTGAGTTGCCTTTCGTCGTCACCAGCGGCCCCGTCACCGACGACACGTTCACTATGCGCCCGTAGCGCCGTTCGATCATGCCCGGCAACACCGCTCGGATCATCAGGAACGCCGTGTGCAACGTGATTTCGATCTGCCGGCGCCAATCGGAATAGGAGAAGTCCTTCAGGTCGGGACTTGGCATCTCGACCCCGGTCTGCGCCATGCCGGCGTTGTTAACGAGGATGTCGATGCGGCCGTAGCGACGAATTATCGTGTCGACCAGGTTGTGCGCCGCCGCCTCGTTGCTTAGGTCGGCGACGAGGGCGAGAACGCCCCCACCCTGCCCTCCCCCAGAGGGGGAGGGAAATGCTTTCGGATCGAGCTCCCGGGCCCGCTCGTGGATGCGGTCGGTGGTCGACGTGATCGCCAGCTGTGCTTCGGCGGCATAGAGCCGGCGAGCGACGGCGAAGCCAATGCCGACGGGACTTCCGGCGCCGGTCACCAGCGCAACCTGCCCCTTCATCGTCGCGCCGGAATTAGTCGAAGAGCTCAGCGACCGCTTCCTCGAACACGCCAGTGTGCTGGTCGACGTCGGCCTCGGTCGTGACCGGCGACATCAGCGCCATGTTGTGAAACGGGGTCAGCAGGATCCCGCGGTTGAGCGCGTGGAGATGCATCAAGCGTTCGAGGGTGTGATCCATGGCGGCCGCGGCCTCACCGCCCGAGGTCGGCGGCTCCGGCAGAAAGACGTATTCCGCGCGGCAGCCGAGGCGGGTCACGCACCACGGCGCCCCATGTCGGTGGATCACCTCGTTCACCGCATCGGTGAAACGCTCCGCCAGCCTGATCATCCGATCAAAGGCCGCCTGCGTGAGCACGTGCTCTAGTGTCGCCCGGATGGCGGCCATCGAGAGCGCGTTCGCCGCCAGTGTGCCTCCGACGCCGCTGACATCGGTGTCGTCGCCCTGCATGTCCGGCAGCACCCTTTCGGCTACCTCGCGACTCAACCCGAAGGCGGCGGCCGGGATGCCGCCGGCAATCGTCTTGCCGATGGTCAGCATGTCGGGCTCCAGTCCCTCGGCCGCCGTGAACCCGCCTGGCCCGGCGCAAATCGTGTGCGTCTCATCGATGATGAGCAAAGTTCCGTAGTGTTGGGTCAGCTCGCGGAGCCGGGCATGGTAACCAGACTCAGGCAGGATGATGCCGATGTTCGTCATGGCCGGTTCCGCCAGCACGCAAGCGACGTCGCCGGCGGCCAACTCCCGCTCCAGCGCCTCGAGGTCGTTGAACTCAACGACGCGCGTCGTCACCGATGGATTCACCGGCGCGCCAAGATTGCCGGCGCGATAGGTCACCTGCCCGGCGTCATCCAGCACCCCAAGCGTTTCATCGACGGTCCCGTGATAGCAGTAATTGAAAACGAGGATCTTGGGCTTACCCGTGATGCCGCGCGCGATGCGGATGGCAAAGCGGTTCGCGTCGGTTGCGGTCAAGGTGAATTGCCACTGGGGCAGACCAAAGCGACGTGTCATCTCCTGCCCCGCCCAAACGGCGTCTTCGGTCGGCAGCATGAAGGTGACGCCCCGCCGAGTCTGGTCGCTCACAGCCTTGACCGTCGGCGCCGGCGCGTGCCCCGCCATCGCGCCGGTGTCGCCGAGGCAGAAGTCGACGTACGTCTTCTGATCGATGTCGGTCACGCGGGCACCCTGCGCTTCGACAACGAACGGAGGGATCCGGCTGGCCCAGCGCACCATCCAGTTCATCGGCACGCCGGCCAACAGCGACTCGCGTGCCCGGCTACTCAGGGCCACGGATTTGGGGTGCTCGCGAGCGAAGCGGTCTTCCTCGCGCACCAGCAAGCTGGCGATCCGTGTTTGGTCGGGCGGCGCCACGGTTCTCATCGCATCCCCTCCAGTGCCGAATAGTCTCGCATGCGCCCACGCGAAGCCGCCAGAAAAAGGAAAGAGCCGCCCGAAGGCGGCTCTTTCTTGGCGTACCGAGAATCGTTACTCGACGACGGTCGTGCTCGAACGCGGACGGGACATGAGGCGGATGAGCGAGACGATGCCCCATCCGATCAAGGCATAGATCGCCATCGCGACGAGCGACTCCGGCTCGAGGACCGAGCGGCCTTCCTGGGCGGTGTTGAAGATGCCATGAAAAGGCGCTACCAGCGGCCAGGTCACGTCGTACATGAAGCGGACAAAGGGCGCCGGATTCGCGCCGAACAACTTCAGCACGAAGCGAATCGCGATCAGGACATCGATGAAACCGACGATCCACCAGATGGCCTGGATGGCACGCGTGTTGTAGCCGCCCTCGCTGTGGACCGCGGTCCGCGAGGTCGACGAGGTCGTTACGGGCGTGACTGGGGTGACCGGCCGCACCGGCTCGCCCGTCGTCGTCTCCTGTCGGACGACTTCGCGGTCGTATGAATCGGCCATGATGTTCTCCTTATGAGCCCGCAAATGGGTACGGAGCGTGGCTCAAACGCTACATACATGGTAGCAGATTGTATGGCAACGCGTACGCCGATTGAGGGTTGCCGACGGCAGGAGTCACCTTCCTAGGTAAGTTGTACGGAATGCCCCAAACGATCGCGGTATTTGGTGCCGGGGCAATCGGGAGTCTGGTTGCGGCCCGACTCCATGAGTCCGGCGTCGCCGTTGGACTAATCGGCCGAGAGGCACAGGTCGCCGCGATACAGGCCAAGGGGCTCCGTGTCAAGGGTCGGGACGAATCACGGGTAGTTCAGCTTCCTGCGACAACGACGTTGGCAGGCGCGGCCGATATCGTTCTGCTGACGGTCAAATCGCAGGACGTGCAGGACGCCTGCCGCACCATTGCCACCCTGCGCTCGGACGCCACCGTTGTCACCATGCAGAACGGCGTCCGGTCGGACCAGGAGGCGGCCGACATCCTCGGACGGGATCGCGTCGTGGGTTGCGTGCTGAACATCAGCGCCACATATCTCGAGCCGGGGGTGGTCGAGCAGAACACAGCCGGCCGGTTCCAGGTGGGCGCTCCCTTCCCCGAGTCGAAGGCGCGCGTCGATGCCGTGCTCGCGCTGCTCAGCCTGGCGATCAAGACGGAGTACGTCCCGGATATTGCCCGCTCTCGCTGGACCAAGCTGATGGCCAACCTGAACAACGCCATAATGGCGATCACCGGCTGGCCGATTGGCAAGGCGCTTCGCCATCCGGGACTCACCCGGCTATCGATTGCGACGATTCGAGAAGGCGTCAAGACAGCCCAGCTTGGCGGGTTCGGTCTCGACCAGAGCCGCCGGGCACGCACCTTCCGGCTGATGTCGACGCTTCCCATGCCACTCAGCTACTTGATTTTCAGAGGCCGGCTTGCGGGCAACTTTCCTCCGGACAGCACCTACGGCCCCTCGACGCTGCAGAGCTTCCAGCGAGGATCGAGCAGCGAGCTCGATTACCTCAACGGCGAGATCGTGACGCTAGGTGAGCGGATCGGGCGCCCCACTCCGTACAACGCGGGATTGCTCGAACAGGGGCGTGCTGTCTTCGCTACAGGACGCCATCAGAGCCCGGAAGAACTACTGAAGAACTTCAGGTTTTAAGCCCCCACCCTGCCCTCCCCCGCGCACGGGGGAGGGAAACTCGATGGGTAAACTGAACCGTATGCCAACTCTTCTGGACCTGTTTTCGCCTGCGGCCCGAGCCTGGTTTTCGGGCGCCTTTCCGGCTCCGACCGAGGTCCAGGAGGGCGGCTGGCGCTCGGTCGCTGCCGGCCAGCACACCCTGATGTCGGCACCCACCGGCAGTGGCAAGACGCTCGCTGCCTTCCTCTGGTGCATCGACCAGCTGGCGAACGAGCCGCTACCGGCAGAGGCGGAGCGCTGCCGGGTGTTGTATGTGTCGCCCCTGAAGGCGCTCACCGTCGACATCGAACGCAACCTGCAAGCGCCGCTGCGTGGCATCGGCCTGGAGGCGGAGCGGCTTGGACTGAAGCAGTCGCCAATCACGGTCGCCATTCGGACCGGCGATACGCCGACTCGCGAACGCCGCCAGATCGAACGCCACCCACCGGACATCCTGATCACCACGCCGGAGTCACTCTTCCTTCTCTTGACCAGCGCGGCGCGCCAGATCTTGCCGACGGTCCGCTGGGTCATCGTCGATGAGATCCACTCCATGGCGGAGACGAAGCGCGGCGCGCACCTGGCGCTCAGCCTCGAGCGGCTGGCCGCGCTGACGAAGACCGAACCCCAGCGCATCGGTCTCTCGGCAACTCAGCGACCGCTCAGCGAGACCGCGCGGTTCCTTGGCGGTACGAATCGCGAGGTGAGCATTGTCGACGCCGGCCGGGTGAAGCAGCTGGAGATCACCGTCGAGGTGCCTGTTGACGACATGGCGGACCTGGAACGTGGCGCCGAGGTGTACAGCGGGCCGGCAGCCGCGATTGGAGCGGAGCAGGAGGGCCCACGGCGCAGCATCTGGCCGACGATCCACCCCCGCATCCTCGAGCTGGTCCGCCAGCACCGCTCGACCATCATCTTCGTCAACTCCCGTCGTCTGGCAGAGCGGCTGGCCGCGGCCATCAACGAGCTCGCCGGTGAAGAGTTAGTCCGAGCGCATCACGGCTCGATCGCCAGGGAGCAACGCCTTCTAATAGAGGATGCGCTGAAAGCCGGCCGGCTGCCCGGACTGGTCGCCACCTCGAGCCTCGAGCTCGGCATCGACATGGGCGCCGTCGATCTCGTTATCCAGGTGGAGGCGCCCACCAGCGTCGCCAGCGGCATCCAGCGAATCGGACGGGCGGGCCACTCGGTGGGCGAGCCGTCGAAAGGCACGATCTTCCCCAAGTACCGCGGCGACCTGCTCGAGACTGCCGTGGTCGTCGATCGCATGCTGCGCGGCGAGATAGAGACGACGCGAGTACCGCGCAACCCCCTGGATGTCCTCGCCCAACAGATCGTGGCGATGACGGCCATGGAGGAGTGGAGCGTATCGGCGCTGTCCGAGTTGGTGCATCGCGCTTATCCCTTCAGCGACCTCGGACCTCGGGCACTGGAGTCGACGCTAGATATGCTGAGCGGCCGGTATCCATCCGACGAGTTCGCCGAGCTGCGGCCGCGCATCGTCTGGGACCGGTTGGAGGGGAAGATCCGTGGCCGCGCCGGCGCGCAACGGTTGGCCGTCGTCAGCGGCGGCACCATCCCAGACCGCGGTCTCTTCTCCGTGAACCTGCTCGACGATGGAAAGAAAGTCGGCGAGCTCGACGAGGAGATGGTCTACGAGATGCGCCCAGGCGAAGTCTTCGTCCTCGGCGCCACCAGCTGGCGAGTGGCCGACATCACTCCCTCGCAAGTCATGGTCACCCCGGCGCCGGGCGAGCCAGGGCGCATCGCGTTCTGGCACGGGGATGCGCTAGGACGGCCGGTCGAGGTCGGACGCGCGATGGGCCAGGCGATGCGCGAGCTCACTGCAATGGAACCTGACGCCGCGATCGCCCGGCTGCAGCAGCGGTCGCGCTTCGATGACCGGGCCGCGTCCAACCTGATGAACTATCTGTCCGATCAGGCCCAGGCCACCGGCACCGTGCCGACCGACCGCACGATCGTGATCGAGCGATTCCGCGACCAGCTCGGCGACTGGCGGCTGTCGGTGCTGACTCCGTTCGGTGCTCGTGTCCACGCGCCCTGGGCTCTGGCGGCCCGAGCACGCATGCAGGAGCGGCTGGACCTCGAGATCCAGATGATTTACACGGATGACGGGTTCGCGCTGCGGTTGCCGGAGGCCGACCACGCACCGGATATCGATGACCTGTTGCTCGATCCGGAGGAAGTGCGGGAGCTGGTGACCTCGCAGCTGCATGGATCCGCCCTTTTCGCGTCGCGCTTCCGCGAAAACGCAGCCCGCGCACTGTTGCTGCCGCGGCGCCGCCCGGGTGAGCGCACCCCGTTGTGGCAGCAGCGGCAGCGCAGCCACGACCTGCTCCAGGTGGCGAGCAAGCACGCCGAGTTCCCGATCCTGATCGAGACCTACCGCGAATGCCTGAGCGACGTCTTCGACATGGATGGCCTCCGCGACCTGATGACCGCCATTCGCGCGCGGCAGGTGCGGACGGTCGTGGTCGACACCGAGCGCGCCTCGCCCTTCGCGTCGACGCTGGTCTTCGACTACATCGGCCAGTACATGTACGAGGGCGATGCGCCGCTCGCCGAGCGGCGGGCGCAGGCGCTGACGCTGGACAAGGAGTTGCTCGCCGAATTGCTGGGCACCGAGGAGCTTCGGGAGCTGCTCGATCCTCGGGCGATCGAGGCACTGGAGCTGGAACTGCAGGGGCTGCTCAAGGAACGGTGGCCACGCGACAAGGACGAGGCCGCCGACCTCCTGCGGCGACTTGGCGACCTGACGACCGCGGAGGCCGATGCTCGAGGAATCCGCGAAGAGTGGCTCGAGCAGTTGGAACGCGAACGCCGAGCCATCCGGGTGCGTATCGCCGATGAAGAGCGATGGATCGCGGCCGAGGACGCCGGGCGGTATCGCGAGGCACTGGGCGTCACGCTACCAGTTGGTCTGCCCGAGACCTTCCTGCAGCGAGTCGACGCCCCGCTGTCGTCGATGCTGGTCCGCTGGGCCCGGACGCACGTGCCGTTCTTCAGCGCCGACCCGGCGGCCCGCTGGCGCCTGCCGCTGCGCGAGGTCGAGCAGACGCTGCGGCAACTCGCCGGCCGTGGCGATATCGTCGCCGGTGAGTTCCGGCCGGGCCAGGCAGGTCGCGAGTACTGCCACCCTGACGTGCTCAGGTCGTTGCGGCGGAAGTCGCTGGCCGCGCTGCGTCGCGAGGTCGAGCCGGTGCCGGTCGAGACTTTGGGCCGGTTCCTCCCCGCGTGGCACGGCGTGGGCATCCAGGCGAGTGGATTGGACCGGCTGGCCGAGATTGTCTTCCAGCTGCAGGGATGCGCCATCCCGGCGTCGGTACTCGAGCGGGACGTGCTGGCGGCGCGGATGCGCGAGTACCGGCCGCAGCTGCTCGATCAGCTGATCTCGATGGGCGACGTGGTATGGGCCGGTCGCGGATCGCTGGGGAGCTCCGACGGACGGGTTGCGCTGTACCTGCGATCCGACGCGCCGCGGCTGATCCGCGAAGCAGACGAGCGGCCGAACGGCGAGATCCCCGAGCGTCTGCGCGAGCACCTGCAAAGTCGTGGCGCCTCGTTTTTCCGCGACCTCTATTACGCGACCGGGTCGGGCAATGAGGACGCGGTGCTGGACGCGCTCTGGGACATGGTGTGGGCCGGTGAGGTGACCAACGACACCTTCCTCCCGTTGCGTATGCTCGGACCGCGAGCGCGGCGCAACCCACGACGCCCGGTAATGCGCCTCGGGCCGCCTGCGGCAGCCGGTCGCTGGTCGCTGGTCTCGGATCTGCTCCGTCCAGCAGTGTCGACGACCGAGCACCTGCATGCGATGGCGGGGACGCTGTTGCAGCGCTACGGGGTGCTGACCCGCGAGGCGGCGCTCGGTGAAAACATCAGCGGCGGCTTCGCCGCGCTGTACCCGGTGCTGCGGGCGATGGAGGAAGCCGGCAAGATCCGGCGAGGGTACTTCATCGATGGCCTGGGCGGGCTGCAGTTCGCGCTGCCCGGGGCCGTCGACCGGCTCCGCGGAACGCGTGATGAAGACACGAGAGTCGTCGCGCTGGCGGCCACCGACCCGGCGAGCCCCTATGGCACGACGATTCCATGGCCAGCACACGAATCGCGGATGGCGCGGGCCGCGGGCGCCTACGTCGTCCTCGATGGTGGCGAGCTGCGGCTGTACCTGGAGCGGGGTGGCCGCTCGTTGCTCACCGTTGGCGACGTGCAGCCGGCCCACCTGCAGGCGCTGGCGGCGGTTGCCGCGCGGGTAGACAAGCTGGAGATCCAGAGCATCGACGGCGCCCCAATCAAGGGTTCGCCACTCGAAGGTTTGCTGCGCGAAGCCGGGTTCGGCACGACGCCGAAGGGCGTCGTCCTCTGGCCCGAGCGGCGACCCGTCCTTGCCTGAAGGCGACACGATCTGGCGAACGGCGGCCGCCCTGCGGCGCCAAATCGCGGGCAAGGTCGTCACTGACGCCCGTCCGGCATCGATCGGACGACTGAAAGGCCGGCGGGTCGAGTCGGTCGAACCGAACGGGAAACATCTGGTCGTGCAATTCGAGGGAGGGCTCGCGCTGCATTCGCACATGCGGATGACCGGCGCCTGGCACCTCTACGGGTTGGGCGAGCGCTGGCGCCAGCCGGAGCGGCGTGCCACCGCCGTTCTGAGTTTCGACGATGTCGTGGCGGTCTGCTTCGCCGCGCCCATCATGGAGCTGGTTCGCGACGCCCGACAACCAGTGGCACACCTGGGACCGGACATCCTGGTCGATCCCTTCGACCTCGATGAGGTCATGCGCCGTGCCCGCCACTCGGGTGCACCCACGCTGGGGGAGCTGCTCCTCGAGCAGCGGGTCTGCGCCGGCATCGGCAACATCTATAAGTGCGAATCGCTCTGGGCGCTTCGCCTGGATCCATGGATGCAACCTGCCACGCTGGATGATGAGCGGCTTCGCCAGCTTTACGCGGCGGCGCGGGACCTGATGCGGCGCAACCTGGTGACGCCAATCGCCCGGCAGCGGCATGCCGTGCACGGCCGTGGTGGACGACCATGTCCGCGCTGCGGCACGCCAATTCGAATCCGGGCCCAGGGGCACCAGGCTCGCCTCAGTTATTTCTGCCCGCGGTGCCAGGGCGTCGGGCCCGCGTCTAACGCCACACGCCAAGGATTACGGCCATCACGAGTGTTTTCGTGAGAGCGTCACCCGTGTGGATCGCATAGAGCTTCACCGGGTAGTGCTCATGGATGACAGAGCCCACGATACTGGTGGCTTGAAACCCAATCCACACTGCTAGTCCGAGATAGATCGCGCCCACCCAGTTGACGACCCCAAGGTGGGCCACAAAACCGGCGAGCACGACCGCGACGATGAGGCCTCGCATGAACTCGGCGAGAATCTCTGGCGGCCGCATTTGCGTACCGGCCGCTTGGGCCGAATCCATGCCGCGCAACTTCACCCACGCTTTGCCGAACAGCAGCGGCGAATACCAGAGCCCGCCCATCACAAACGCGACCACAGCCGCCACGATGACGGCCCAATAGTTGATTCCTGACATCTTCGCTCCTTCCTGACGTTGGTGGTCTCTGCCGGTCTGTCAGTACGACGAACGACAGGCAGGCCGATCGACAGTCAGAACTTGCCGTAGACGGGAACGGCGGCGCCGGTGATCGCCGCGGCGGCATCACTACAGAGATAGAGGATGACGGCGGCGATTTCAGCCGGCGCCACGGCCTTCTGCATCGCTTTCTCGGGGAGTGATTTCCGATTCTCCGGCGTGTCGATGATGGCCGGAACCACGACGTTGACCCGCACGCCCGATGACTTCAGCTCAGCGGCCAGTACCTCGGTGAGTTTGATGACGCCCGCCTTGGCGATGGCATAGACGGCGGCCCCTGACTCGGCGACAAGCCCCGAGCGGGAGGAAACGTTGATGATGCACCCCCCACCTCGACCCTCCCCCGCAAGGGGGGAGGGAGATGAAGCCATGCGGCGGGCAGCGGCGCGGCAGGACCACCAGGCCGTCCCAAGATTGAGGTCCATCATGGAGGTGAAGTCGTCGGGTGTCGTGTCCACGACCTTTCCGCCGCGATAGCCGCCGGTCGTATTCACCACCCAGCGCGGCATGCCCACACGGTCGATACGCTCCCAGAGGTCATCAACGTCCTGCCGCGAGGCGAGGTCGGCGGTGTCACCGGTGACGATGCCGGGATACTTCGTGGCCAGGTCCGAGACACCGGAACGGGACCGAGCCACGGCGATGATGCTGTCGCCGCGTTTCGCGAACGCGTCGACGACAGCTGTTCCCAGTGCTCCGGTCGCTCCCAGGATCACGGTGAGGTCGGCCATGGTCAGGCGGCATCCTCCAACGCGTAACGGAGAAAGAGATACGAGTCGGCCCGGCGGATGCTCAGGAGCCGGCCGCCTTTGAACTTGCGGCCAAAGTCGACGCCTCGGATGATTCCGAAGGACCGATCCGGCTGGCCGACGAGCTTCGGTGAGACCGTCAGGAATAGCTCATCGACGCGATTGCGGGCGACCAGCTGGCCAAAAAGGTTGGGGCCGCCTTCTGTGAGGATGGTTTGATGGCCCTCTGCCTTGAGCGCCGCGAAGATCTCATCGACACTGATGCTCGGTGCGTCTGATATCACGCGGACCTCGCTGGCCTGCGGCAGCTCCTTGCGGAGGCGCGAAGCCGCTATCGTCGTTGTCAAGACCAGCGACCCGACCTGGAGTGCCCGTTGAGACGGATCCAGGTCACCGCGCGCGGTGACGATCACCAGCCGTGGCGTCTCCCGTCGCCTGAGCGTCCGGCGCAGCGTCGCGAACGCCTCGGCGGCGGCGGGAAAGATGTACTCGGGCGTCCAGAGCGCTTTGCCGCCCTCTGCACGGCAGGTGCCGGCACCCACGAGCACCGCATCAGCATAGGCACGCAACAGCCCCATCACGAAGCGGTCCATCTCATTCCGTCCGCTGATGATCCCCCCCGAGGGGGCGGTGCCGCCGTCCAGCGCAACGACGCCGTCGATCGAGCTGACGAAGTTGGCGTAGACGGTACCGTCGCGGATCGCCAGTCCACCGTCATAGATTTTGGTCAGGAGCGCCGGTAGATCGCCGACAGGCAGGTCATCGACTTCGAAGAGGCGGTTGAGCCGATTCAGCTGAGACGCCCGTTTCCACGCGAGCGCGCGATGTTCAGGAACTCGTCTCGCAACTGAGGATTCGATTCATAGTTGCCCCGCCAGAATGTGGTTCGCGTGGTCGACTCGGACTCCCGAACGCCACGCATCTGGGTGCAGAGGTGAATCGCCTCGAGATAGACCGCAACGCCGTGGGCCTGCAGGATGCGAGATAACGTTTCAGTGATTTCGCGGCCGAGCCGTTCCTGAACGGTAAAGCGGCGAGCAAAGAGGCGCACCAGCCGCGTGAGCTTCGAAATGCCGATGATGTGCTCGTGCGCGACGTAACCCAGGTAGGCGTGACCGAAAAAGGGGAAGGCGTGATGCTCGCAGAGCGAATAGAAAGGAATCGGGCCGTCAACCACCTGGCTGAGCTCACAGTCCGCCCCGCCATCGCACTCGGTCGGAAATGCGGTCACCAGCTTGGCGTCGCCCTCGTAGCCCTCCGTCGAATCGAACATGGCGCGCAAGTACCGCTCGGGCGTTTTCAGCGTCCCTGGCGTATTGCGCGGCAAGCCCATCGCACCAAGGATCTCGCCGATGTAACCCTCGAAGCGGCGCCAGTCCTGGTCGCTGATGCGCCGAGGACTGACGCGCTCCCAATCGCGACCCTCGTCCTCCTCGTCGCGCAAGCCGCCAACGTGGGGTTCTGAATTCGCCATCAGTTCGGTTGCAGTGTATCTTCCGACCGCCGGACCTCTATCTGTCCGTTCTGTATTCGGGTTTCGTAGCGAACCTGGCTGATGGTGGCCGGGCCGCCCTTGACCAACCCGGTGCAGACGTCGAATCGCGAAGCGTGCCACGGGCACTGCACGAGGTTCCCATCGAGCTCGCCTTCGGATAGCGGACCGCCGGCGTGCGAGCACGTCTCGCTGATCGCGCAGACCGTATTGCCCTTCTTGAAGAGGAGGATCGGGGTGTCGCCGGCCATGGCCTTGACGAGCATGTTGTCGGTGAGCTGCCCCTCGAGCATGACCCTGGTGAACTTGGTCGGCACCTCCTGCCAGGCGTGGTGGTTGACGCCGGTCCCGATGGAAAAGACCATGTCGCCGCCGAGGAAGGCCGCCGTGATCACGATGCCGTAGCCAACCAGGGCAAGCACGATGGCCAGGCCACGACTGCCGCCGCTGACGCGGATGATCAGCGAGACAAGGTAGACGACGATCACCACGGTGTTGAGCAGTCCATGTGCGATGCCGACTCGGCGCTCGCGGTCGACGGTGTCGCTCCAGTCCGTGTAGCCGGTTATGGCTGCCCCCAGCGCCCCGAGGAGGCCCACGAATATCGTCAGGTCGGCCGCAGAGACCCAACCGTGCGTTCCCCTGAACACATAGATGATGTCGAAGAGGACGGCGAGCGTCCAGGCGCCAATCGGAATATCGGTGATGACCGGGTGAAGCGGATGGCCGAGCCAGGTGCCGTTAGCGAGGGTCTTGAGGTCGTGCCCAGGTTTACCCAGCAGCTTGTAGGCGCCGGCAACAACCTTTTGGAGTAAATCGGCCACCGGCTCGAGCCAGCGCTGCCCGTCGATGAAGCGGTTAACGATGTGATTGAGCATCGGCATCTCCTGTTCGAGTGTGGGGCCCGCCAAAATAGTATGGCTCAGGGGTCGATCTCGAGCCAGCCGGATATCCGCCTCCAGGCGCGAGCCGCATCCGTCGAGTCGACGATACGGAAGCGCACAGTGTCGCCCGGGCGAGCCTGGGCCAATAGCGGAAGGTCGGCGCTGATGACGGTCGCGATCGCCGGGTAGCCTCCGCTGGTCTGGTGATCGACGTGCAGCACGATGAATCCTCCTGATGGTGTGACCTGGATTGCGCCCGCCGTCATCGGCACCGTCAGGATCTCTTCAGACTGCAGCCGCAGGCCGGGCGTGTCGAGGCGCAGTCCCATGCGGTCGATCGCTGGCGTGACGCGACAGGCCGTCGCGCTCAGTCGCTCGAGCGCGTCACCGGCGAAGGCATCCGTCTGCGGCCCGGCGATGGCTCGGACCTCCCATGGGCCACGCTGCGGGAGACGATGCAATGGTGGCCATGGCGCCGTCGCCGGTTCGTGCCCGACCATCTCACCGATGCGTAGTCGATCACCAGCTGCGAGGGGCCGGCCGAACCCTCCGCCGAATGGTCCGAGCTGGCAGAAGGACCGGCCGCCGAGCACCACCTGAACGTCAATCCCACCCCGAATGGCGACGTAGGTTCGTAGGCCAGGGCCAATCGTGCCAATCGCGAGGCTCGAGGCACGTGCGACCCGGACCGCTTGCCAATCAACGGCCGAGACGGCCCGACCACCAGTGACCGCGACGACGCGATCGATGTCCAATCGGAGGGTGGGGCCACTGGCGGTGCATTCAATCAGTGCGGCATCTGGTCGGTTCCCGACGAGCTCGTTTGCGACGCGAGCCGCGAACCAGTCCGCGGCACCGCCGGACGGAACGCCAAAACGTTCGAGGCCCGGCCGGCCTCGATCCTGGATCGTGGTCCAGCGGCCGGCGTCGACGATCTCGATCACGATGCTGGTACGAAGCGCAACCGGTCGCCGGGCTTGAAACGAGCGGGCGGATCGGCAGCCGGGTCGAACAAGTGCAGATCGGTTCGTCCGATCAGGTTCCACCCACCCGGGCTCTCGACCCCGTAGATCCCGGTCTGGCGACCGGCGATCCCTATCGATCCAGCGGGGACTCGGAGGCGCGGCGACGCCAACCGGGGCACCGCGAGCCGATCGGGGAGCGCGCCGCAGTACGTGAAGCCGGGCGCAAAGCCGACACAGTAGACGAGGTACTCCCGATGGGCGTGCTGCTCAATGACCCCGGCCGGCGTCAAGTCGGTTTTGAGCGCGACCTCCGGCAGATCGGGCCCGTCGTATCGGGTGGGGATGTCGACGCTAGGCCCGGACGGAATAGCCGCCTCGACTGTTCCTTCCAACTGGCGGACGGCCGCTCCGAGGCGAGCCGCGTCAGTGACGTCAGCGTCGTAGTGGCAGAGCAGCGAGGCATATGCAGGCATCGTGCCCAGCAGTCCGCTCGGCCGGCGGTCCTGCAGAGCTCGTTCAAGCGCCAACACCTGGCCGAGAAGCGCCGGGTCAATGCTGGTGCCGAGGGTGATCAGCAGCGCCCGATCGCCGGCCAGCGTGACCTGCCACATCCTGTGGACTCTACTGGTGCTGCGCGCCGACCGGTCCGGCCGTCACGCGACGGCCAACCTGAAATCGCTGGAGACCGAACGCCGCGGCATAGAGGGCGCCGACAAGGATCAGCAACGCCCGGTAGCCCGTGACCAGCGACGCATACTCGAGGACGCCGCCGACCATCGCCCCCAGGAGGTTGGCACCGAACGCCACGTTCGACACCGCGACGTCCCGGAAGCGCTTCGCGAAAACCAGGTTGGCCAAGAAAACCGGAACGAAGGCGACCGCCGTGGCTACTAGAAAGCGCGGCACGACGCTGAGTCGGAGCAGCAGATCCGGTTGCACGACCCAAGCGGCGGCGAGTGCCAGAAGCAACGTGGCATACAGGCGCCATGACGGACCGAGATCGATCCGGCGAGCCACCTCGATCGCCAGGTAGACCGCGACCAGAATTCCAAGGAAGACAAGTGAGTTGACGAACCAGGTCGTCCCAAAGAGCAGCGCAAACTGCACCACGTTCTTGGTCTCCAGCAGCAGGAACGCTGCGCCCATGCAGAAGAGGTCGAGATAACGGCCCATCGGCCGCAACCTGCCGGTCGTGACGCGCACGAGGAGCAGTGCGGACAGAAGGATCAAGGCGAGCGTCAGCAGGTAAAACCCGGGAATGGTCCGATCCCGCAAGTAGAGGAACGGATAGTCATCGGTTGCGGGCGCCGGGACGGTCGCCGAGATGGGGCGCCAGGTGTTGGGGCATTGAAGCGCGCCCGGACTGGCGCTCGCCATCAGCAGCGCGAGCCGCCCGAAGTGACCCGTCGAGTCGACGCATGGGGCGCGCCCATAGACATCTTGAAGGGTGCCTGCCAGCCGGTCGACCAGCCAGTCCTCGCGGTAGTAGTTGTATTCACCGAACACTCCGTCGGCCGTCAGGTGGTCGCGGGCCGACTGCATCGCTTCCCGGGTAAAGAGATAGCTCTCCAGTCGGAGCGACGACTGCCCGGCGACCAGGGTAAGCGAATCCGGTAAGGCGAAGAGGATGAGGTCGTATCGATGGGTGCTCTGCTCGAGGAAAGCCCGGCCGTCGCTGACGTATGAGGTCACCCGTGGGTCCTCGAATGCGCGGTCGGGGTTTTGTTGCACGCCGATGGCATGAATCCGGGGATCGATTTCCACCGCGTCGACATGCTGGACGCCATGCAGCAGCACGATGGCGACGTCGACCCCCGTGCCGGCCCCCACGATGAGCACGTCCTTCGGGGTCGAGCGCGTTCGCTGATAGATCAGCCCGTACGGCACGGTTTGCAATCGGCGGGCCGCCGGTTCCATCGTCTGATGCGGAATCCCATTGACCAGCAACGTCACGGCTCCCGACGGCTGGGTGATGAGCCGAATCTTGTAATACGGGGACCAACTGTCGGTAGGCACCAGCGACTCGATGCCGAGCAGGACGAGCATTATCGCCAGCACCGGCAGTTGCCACACGCGACTGCGCCGATCGGCCAGAAGAACCAGGGTCACGGCGACGACAACGCCCCACGCAAAGGGTGGCGCGCCGAGGAAGGAGAGAGCCGAGAAGGCGATGATGCCGGCGAGGCTGCCGAGGATGTCGAGGCGGTAGGCGTCCAGCGGCGGAAATTGTCGGAAGGTTCGCGCCACGCCCTGACCAATGAGCGTCATCACACCGGCCACGCCGAGGAAAAGAACAGGAAGGGTGAGCCAGGGCGGTAGCCCGCTCTGTGAGCCCAGCGCGCCGAAGAAGATTAGCTCGGTGCCCGACCGATCGATTTCGACGGGGAAGATCCGGACGAATGCGATGAGGGCCGCCAGGCCGATCGGCGCTAAGGGAAAAAGGTTTCGGCGAGCATCCGCTCGTAAGAACCCAAGCCCGATCCCCAAAAAGCTTGCCAGGAGGATGAAGTTCGAGAAGTAGGAGAGGTAGAGGATGTTCGAGCCCGTCCACCGGATGAGAGCGAGCTCGACAAAGAGCATGAGGAAGCTGAGCGAAAGTAGGCGAGCCCTCATAGGAGATTCAGGGGCGCTCGGCGACGGAACGCCGCCGAGTCGGTTCTACTGCGGGTGCCTGCACAAGGGGCCCACGCCACGGCGGGGCCCCTTTGCGGAATTCGCGGATCTATTTACGCTAGCAGACTGCCAATACGACCGTGCCCGTCCCGGCATGCCCAGGATTGGGCGCGTAACCGGGATTCGTCTTGACGATCACGATGTGCGGAGTATTGCCGTGGATGGTGTTACCCGACTTGGTGGCCAAGCTTGTGACGATCACCGCCATGAACGCCGGCAGTGGTCCTGCGGGTGGTGGAGTCGAGTTGCCCGGATCGGCGATCCAGTTTGTGCCGCAGGCGGGTGTCTTGGGAGACTCTGCAAAGCCTTTGAAGCTTCGGGGCGCCGGTCCCCCGCTAAGGCTGTTCTTCTTGGCCCACTGGGCACCCCAAAACTCAACGGATGTACCGATCGCAGAGTTCAGGTTACCGATCACGAAACTGCCCCCGCCCGGACCGGGGGGGAGTCCAACGGTACCGCCAGACGTGCAGCCGAAGGTGCTGCTGCCTGTCATGGTCACGGCCCCTGTTGCCAGGAGGCGGCCAGCAAGGCCTGTGCCGGTCGTGGTGATGTCGACGCCTGACAGAACCGTACCCTGGAACGCCGAAGTCGTGAGAGTCACGGCCTGGCGGACCCACCAGGTCACGTTACAGGGGTTGCCGCCGACCACCGTGAAGTTGGTGGCCGTGAGGGCACCGGTGCCACTCGTGCCGATTTCGAACAACCAGGGACCCGAGCCGGTGAGCGTCAGGGTTCCGGTCAAGGTCGCCGCCGCGTCGAAACAGTAGGTCCCTCCCCCGAGGCTCACTCCGGCAAGCGTGCCGGTGAGGACGGTGCACGGGGTGAGATTGGTAGCGATCGAGTTGTAAAAGGTGAGAAAGTCGTTGTAAGCGCCATCGGCGACTTGAACCGGCGGTATCACGCATCTGGTGGTCGTCACCGGGGTACCGGATTTAACGCCCACCGGTCCGACGACAGTGGAGTCGGTACAGGTCAGCCCGGTGCTGTCAGCCAGAACCGCGAAACCGGCCGCGGCTCCGAGCCCGCCGCCGGTCGCAGGTAGTCCGCCGCTCGCCGATGCGGCCATCGGCAACACTGCCGCGAGCATGGCAAACGCGACCAACAGAAGAAGCCGGGCGTGCAGAACTCGTCTCATCATTTGCGCCTCCTAATAGCGATTTGGACAAGGATCGACTAGTGACGCCTCTACACGCGGCGACCCCGCTCTCGAACGATCAGGCCGAAGCTCGCGACGCAGTAGCCGGCGATCAGCAGCAGCAGCCAGGGAACGCCGTTCTTCGGACCACCACCGGTGGTCGCGAGCGCGGGCGCCGCCGTTGGTGCCGGGCTGGCGGTCGGGGCAGCGGTCGGGCTGGCCGAGGCGCTGGCGCTCGCGCTGGCTGAGGCGCTGGCGCTGGCGCTTGCGCTGGCCGAGGCGCTGGCGCTAGCGCTGGCTGAGGCGCTGGCGCTTGCGCTGGCTGAGGCGCTGGCGCTTGCACTGGCTGAGGCGCTGGCGCTGACTTCGTTGCAGTCGGTCGGTGCCGTAATCGTATTGGTGTCTAAAGTCACCTCACCGTTTTGTGCTAGGGCGCGACCGGCGATTTTCGCGCCGGTTTTGAGGTGGATATCGGTAAGGGCCATGATGGT